>LZQO01000119.1_pt1 | contig 11553 bp, 16 predicted proteins | sample 768571 | NCBI WGS metagenome assembly LZQO01 (sample SAMN05207081, study PRJNA324507) | oil field metagenome | isolation source: sample BH-FW-10 from oil reservoir | place: India: Bombay High | collected 2015-12-01
CGTGTGGAGAAGCTTCGCGGTTTTCCACCCTACTCCGGCGACCGCCGCCCGGGACGATCAGGCGGCGCCTGTTGGGCACATGGCCGTAGGGTGGATGACGGCGCAGCCTCATCCACGCGTGGGGTCGGCTGGCTGCGAGGGGCCGCCAGGCTCGGTGCCTTACGCAACGGGGCGCGTGGAAAACGCTTCGCGGTTTTCCACCTTACGGTCGCGGCGCTGGCCGAGGGCCAGGCTCGTTACCAGCCCGGCACCCCCTTCATGTCCGGCAGGCGGTGGGCGATCCCTTTGTGGCAGTCGATGCAGGTCGCTTCCCCGTTGGCCAGGGCGGTGGAGTGGAACTTGGCTGCACGCGGACTCTGGCGAGTGAAGTCCATGAAGTCGAAGTCGTGGCAGTTGCGGCACTCCAGCGAATCGTTGGCCTTGAGCCGCGCCCATTCGTGCTCGGCCAGTTCGCGGCGCTTCTCGAGGAACTTCTCGCGGGTATTGATGGTGCCGAAGATCTTGCCCCAGACCTCCTTGGAGGCCTGCATCTTGCGCGCGATCTTGTCGGTCCATTCGTGCGGCACATGGCAGTCCGGGCAGGTGGCGCGCACGCCGGAGCGGTTGGTGTAGTGGATGGTGTCCTTGATCTCGACGTAGACGTTGCTTTCCATCTCGTGACAGGAGATGCAGAACGCCTCCGTGTTGGTCGCTTCCAGCGCGGTGTTGAAGCCGCCCCAGAAGATGATCCCGGCGATGAAGCCGCCAAGGGTGAGCACGCCGAGGCTGTAGTGCACGCTGGGGCGACGCAGCACGCCCCAGTAGCGCTTGAGCATGGCCATTATCGACTTCATTCAGGCCTCCTCAGTTCTGCTTCCCGGTGGCGGGGTTTTCCCGATACAGCAGGTCGTCGATGTTCTTGAACTGGTTTTCCACCAGCGGCTTGGCGTCGTGCTGGGGTACGTGGCACTGCGTGCAGAAGTAGCGCCGCGGGGACACGGCAGCGAGCACCTGGCCGTCGCGGTCGCTGAAGTGGGTGATGCTGATCATCGGCGCTTGGGTCCGCGCGCTGGCCTCGCGGCTGTGGCACGACAGGCACTTGTTGGCGTTCTTGTCGATGGCGTAGCCGCGGATGGTGTGCGGAATGGTCGGCGGTTGCTCGGGATAGTTGCGTTCGCGGCGCAGGTCCTTGTTCTCCTCGTCGCGCAAGGGGGGCGGGGTGAACTCCTGGGTGAGGGTGCCGCCCGGACGGCGACCGTCCGGCGCTGGGGCATCGAGCGGGTAGTTCACGTCCGCGGCAACGGCCAGGCCGAACACCGCGAGCAGAGACAACGGCAGGAAACGGAATGTCATGTCGGCTCTCCTCAGGCGATGCTGACCACTTCGATCTTCACCGCGCACTTCTTGAAGTCGGTCTGCTTGGAGATCGGGTCGGTGGCGTCGAGGGTGACCTTGTTGACCAGCTTGTTGGCGTCGAAGAACGGCACGAATACCAGCCCCTGTGGCGGCTTGTTGCGCCCGCGCGTCTCGATGCGGCCCTGCATCTCGCCGCGCCGGCTGATCACCTTCACCACGCTGCCGCGGCGGGCGTTGAGCTTGCGTGCGTCCTCGGGATGCATGTACACCAGCGCATCCGGCACGGCTGGTAGAGCTCGTCGACCCGCTGCGTCATGCTGCCGGTGTGCCAGTGCTCGAGCACCCGGCCGGTACTGAGCCAGAAGGGGTAATCCTCGTCCGGCACCTCGGCGGGCACTTCGTAGGGCAGGGCGAAGATGATCGCCTTCTTGTCGGCGTTGCCATAGAACTGCACGCCACTGCCTTTTTCCACGTAGGGGTCCAGCCCCTCGCGGTAGCGCCAGCGCGTCTCCTGGCCGTCGACCACCGGCCAGCGCAGGCCGCGCTCCTGGTGATAGGTATCGAACGGGGCCAGGTCGTGGCCATGGCCGCGGCCGAACGAGGCGTATTCCTCGAACAGGCCCTTCTGGATATAGAAGCCGAAGTCCTCGGCCTCATGGTTGCCGAAGCCCTCGGCGATTTCCTCGTTGGGGAAGCGGTCGACCTGGCCGTTGGTGAACAGCACCTGGTAGAGCGTCTTGCCCTTGAGTTCCGGCGCCTTGGCCAGCAGGTCGGCCGGCCAGACCTCGTCGACGGTGAAGCGCTTGGAGAATTCCACCAGCTGCCAGAGGTCCGAGCGTGCTTCGCCGGGTGCCTCGACCAGTTGGTGCCAGAACTGCGTGCGGCGCTCGGCGTTGCCATAGGCGCCTTCCTTCTCCACCCACATGGCGCTTGGCAGGATGAGGTCGGCCGCCTGTGCCGAGACGGTCGGGTAGACGTCCGAGACGACGACAAAGGTTTCCGGGTTGCGCCAGCCGGGCAGGACCTCCTGCATGATGTTCGGCCCGGCCTGCATGTTGTTGGTCACCTGCGTCCAATAGACCTTGAGCACGCCATCCTTGAGCATGCGGCTCTGCTCGACGGCGTGGAAACCGGGTTTTTCCTGGATGGTGCCGGCCGGCAGTTTCCAGATTTTCTCGCTGGTGGCGCGGTGCTTGGGGTTGGTCACTGCCATGTCCGCCGGCAGGCGGTGGGAGAAGGTGCCGACCTCGCGCGCCGTGCCGCAGGCCGAGGGCTGGCCGGTAAGCGAGAAGGGGCTGTTGCCCGGCTCACTGATCTTTCCGGTCAGCAGGTGGATGTTGTAGATCATGTTGTTCGCCCAGACACCGCGCGTGTGCTGGTTGAAACCCATGGTCCAGAACGACATGATCTTGGTTTTCGGGTCGGCGTAGAGTTTGGCCAGCGCTTCGAGCCGTTCTGCCGGCACGCCGCTTTCGCGCGCGGCATGTTCGAGCGTGTAGGGCTCGAGGAACTTGGCGTAGTCCTCGAAGCTCATGTCGGTCCAGGTATTGGCCACCCCGCGGTTCTCGGCCTTGAGCTCCAGCGGGTCGGTCGGTCGCAGGCCGTAGCCGATGTTGGTCGCGCCCTTGGCGAAGCGGGTGTGCTTGTCGACGAACTCCTTGTTCACCGCGCCGCTCTGGATGATGTGGTTGGCGATGTAGTTGAGGATCACCAGATCGGTCTGCGGGTTGAACACCATGGGGATGTCGGCCAGCTCGAAACTGCGGTGCTCGAAGGTGGACATCACCGCGACCTTCACGTGCGGCGCGCTGAGGCGGCGGTCGGTGACCCGCGTCCACAGCACCGGGTGCATCTCGGCCATGTTCGAACCCCAGAGCACGAAGGCGTCGGCCGCTTCGATGTCGTCGTAGCAGCCCATCGGCTCGTCCATGCCGAAGGTGCGCATGAAGCCGAACGCTGCCGAGGCCATGCAATGGCGCGCATTGGGGTCGATGTTGTTGGAGCGGAACCCCGCTTTCATCAACTTGTTGGCGGCGTAGCCTTCCCAGATCGTCCATTGCCCAGAACCGAACATGCCGATGGCCTCGGGGCCGCCGGCCTTAAGGGCCGCCTTGTACTTCTCGGCCATGATGTCGAAGGCCTGGTCCCAGGTGACCGGCTCGAACGCGCCCTGCTTGTCGTACTGGCCGTTCTTCATGCGCAGCAAGGGCTGGGTCAGGCGGTCGGCGCCGTACATGATCTTCGACAGGAAGTAGCCCTTGACGCAGTTGATGCCGCGGTTGACCTCCGCCTTGATGTCGCCGTGGGTGGCGACCACGCGGTTCTCGCGGGTCGCCACCATGACGCTGCAGCCGGTACCGCAGAAGCGGCACGGTGCCTTGTTCCACTTGAGATTGGTGGCATCGGCTCGGTGATCAGGTTGCTGGCGGTGCTGGCGATCGGCAGGCCGGCCACCGTCGCAGCGATGGCGGCTGCGTTCGCCTTGGCGAATTCGCGGCGAGTCAGGCTCATGGGGCTTCTCCTTCGAGGCTGAGGAGTTCTTCGTGATAGATCAGCGCGGCATTGAGCACGCCGGGCAGCTGCTGGATGTGCTCCAGCGTGGCGAGAATGTCGCGTTCGTGGTCCGCTTCGAGGACCACCACCAACTTGCCGGCGGGGCTGTGCTGGTGAAGCTCGACGCCGGGCAGCAGGCCCAGGTTCGCTTTCACCGCGTCCAGCCATTGTGGCCGGCAGTGCACCAGCAGGCTGGCGATGTGCAGGGCTGTCTCCATGAAAGACTTCCAACCAGGTCGTGACGAGGTGCGCGGCGAGGGCACCGGTTCAGCTGGGCGTCGGCGCTCCGGGCTCAGCTCGCCGGGCCGGGCGGGCCGAAGAACATCTGCGTGATCCAGACGATGAAGCCATAGCCGGCCACGAGCAGTACGCTGAGCATGGGGAAGAGGAAAACGATCAGGAAAACGAAGAGGCGGGTTTCTTCGCGCTTGCTGGAGGACTGTTCAGTTGTCATTGCCAAACTCCGAACCGGCGATACAGAGGGAGTCTAGTAAGGGACTCGGTCGGCGCCATTCGGTTCGGTCGTTGACCGACAGGCGGGGCGTTGGAACGGGCCGCTGGCACGGACGGCTTTGGCGTGCGTCGGTGCCGGGAGCCTGATGTCGAAAGACAGACCGCGCGCCGCCATGGGCCAGCATCTGGCGTTGCAGGCCTCTTTGGTGGCGTATATGGCCTCTTTGTGTGCTAGGCTCCGCGGCTTTTTCCACTCTCTCGGCGACGGGAAACATGACGACCGACACCCTTCACACCCACTTGCGGCAGGGCACTGCGGCTTATCGCAGGGCCACGCTGGCGCTGTTCTGCGCCGGCTTCGCCACCTTTGCGATGCTCTATTGCGTGCAGCCGCTGTTGCCGTTGCTGGCGGCGCATTTCGCCGTGTCGGCGGCGACCAGCAGTCTGGCGCTGTCGCTGACCACCCTGTGCCTGGCGCTCTGTCTGCTGGTGTCCGGAGCGCTGGCCGAGAGCTGGGGACGCAAGCCGGTGATGGCAGCCGCGCTCGGCCTGGCCAGCCTGCTGGGCCTGGCCTGCGTGCTGGTGGAGTCGTGGAACCTGTTGCTGGTGCTGCGGGCCTTGCTGGGGCTGGCGCTGAGCGGTCTGCCGGCGCTGGCGATGGCCTATGTGGGCGAGGAATTCGACCCGCCTTCGTTGCCGGCGGCAATGGGACTCTATATCGGTGGAACGGCACTGGGTGGCTGCTCGGTCGCCTGCTGTCGGGGCTGCTCAGTGATATCGGCGGCTGGGAACTCGCCCTGGGCGGCATCGCCGGACTCGGCCTGCTCGCGCTGGGCCTGTTCGTCTGGCTGTTGCCGGCTTCGCGCCACTTCAAGGCGCAGCCGCTCTCGCTTCGGGTGCTGCTCGGCAACTTCCGTTTGCATCTGCGCAACCCCAGGCTGCGCGGGTTGTTTCTCCAGGCCTTCCTGCTGATGGGCGGTTTCGTCGCGCTGTTCAATTACATTGGCTTCCGCCTGGCAGGCGCGCCGTTCGGGCTGTCTTCGACGGTCATCGGCCTGCTGTTCGTCGTCTATCTGGCCGGCATCTTCAGCGCCGGTTGGGCCGGACGGCTGGTGCCTCGCTTCGGCGCGCGTAACGTGTTGCGCGGTGGCGTCGGGCTGATGTTGCTCGGTGTGGCTCTCTGTGCCAGTGCCTGGCTGGCGGCGATCGTGTTGGGCCTGGGCTTGTTCACGCTGGGGTTCTTTGCCGCGCACGCGGTGGCCAGCGGTCAGGTCGGCATCCATGCCGAGGGCGCCAAGGCGCAGGCTTCGGCGCTGTACCTGTGCGCTTACTACCTGGGCTCGAGCGTGGTGGGTTATGTCGCCGGTTATGTCTGGGAACACGCCGGCTGGCTGCCATTGATGGCGGTGCTGGCGGCTCTGTTCGTGATCGCCGCCTGGCGCGCCCGCAGCCTGTAGGGTGGATAACGGCGCAGCCTTATCCACCTGCCAGGTTCGGCTGACATCCGTTGCTTGGCAGGTCGGAACGCGGTGGACAACGCGTTGCGGTTTTCCACCCTACGCACTGGGAACACGCCGGCTGGCTGCCCTGTTGGCGGTGCTGGCGGCTCTGTTCGTGATCGCCGCCTGGCGCGCCCGCAGCCTGCAGGGTGGATAACGGCGCAGCCTTATCCACCTGCCAGGTTCGGCTGACATCCGTTGCTTGGCATGTCGGAACGCGGCGGAAAAAACGCGCTGCGGTTTTCCACCCTACGTAGCCTGGTTTTCGCCAGGGCGCTGGCTCATCACTCGACGCGCTGCTGGCCGCTGTAGGCGAGCGGGGCACGGCAGCTGCGACACAGGTAACGACGGCCCTTGCGCACCAGCGCGTGGCGCTGGGCGGTGAACGGAAACTCCTGCTCGGGGCAGCGGCAACGGTAGATGTAGCGCGTGCTGGGGCGGCGCTGGATCTCGTAGCTGTGGCAGCGATCGGCTGGCAGCTCGTAGACGCCGCGCATGATCAGCTGCCACTCCTCGCCATGTGGCTGGATGCGTGGGCCGAACATTTGGTGGGCGATGAGGTGGGCGACCTCGTGCGCCACGGTCTGGCGCAGGAAGTGCTCGGTGTTCTCGCGATACAACTGGGCGTTGAAACGCAGCAGGTTCTGGTTCAGATGGGCGACGCCGGCCTTCTGGCCGCGCAGCTTGAAGCTCACCTGCGGCCGCTCGAAGCGGCGCGCGAAGAACTGTTCGGCAAGCTGGTAGCAGGCCTCGACACGCGCATGAAGTCGTTCGGGCATAGGGCACTCCTGGGGAGTGCCGCATTATGCCAAAGCGCTCGCCGTCGGACAGCGCCAGCGGACCGGCGTCACGTCACTCGTTCGGCCGTTCGTTGAAGCGGCGCTCGTTGTCCACGCCGCCCGGCGCTTCCTGCGGGCGGTTTTCCTCGAAGCCGTAGCTCTGGTTCTGCACGCCGGAGCGCTCGTAGGTCGGGTCCAGCGCCAGCGACCAGAACAGGATCATCGGCACCTTGAGGTTGACCAGCACGAGCAGCCCGACGGCCCAGGTACTGACGCCGTAGAGAAAGGTATTGCGATCATCGATGCGCATGAACTTCGGCAGGCCAACGAACAGCAGGTAGGTCGAATACAGCCCTGCGGCGACGAGCACGAGAATGGCCGTCCAGCGCGTCGGGTAAAGCGCGCCCAGGCCGGCGATGAAGAACGGTGTGATCAGATAAGCGATGAAGCCGACGCACTGGTTGAATGTCGGTCGCGCCTCGAAGCTGCGTGACATCCAGCGCAGAAAGAAGCCCATGATGAAGGTGCCGAGGATGATCGTCAGGTAGATCAGCCCGCTCAGCTGCAGGGCGCTGCGGGTGTCCAGCCAGATCCGCTCGTTCTCGACCAGGCTCCAGCCGACATAGCGCGTGCCGATGAACATGCAGACTGCAGGCAATAACGCCCAGAGCAGCAGATGGATCAGGTAGTTCGAGCTGTGCTTTTCCTCGTCGCGGCGGATGTCGGCCCAAGCCTGGTCAGGCCGGGTCATCAAGGTAAGAAAGTGAGGACTCATGAGCGATCTCCATCTGCCTGGAAAGGCCCGGCCGAGCGCTGCGCGTCGGCTGGCGTTCCTGTTTAGAACGGCAGATGCGCCAAGGGTTTCCGCCGCAAAGGGGCGGCCCCTGGCGCAGAGATCGGTGAAGCGGGCCGCAGGTCCCGGCCCGCTGATGTTTAGCGCACGTAGACCGGGCCCATGCCCATGCCCCAGACGATCACCGAGGTGGCGATGATGGCGACCAGCACCACCAGGCCAACCGCCAGCACCGAGCTGGAGAACATGAAGCCTCATCGCTGGGGATGTTCATGAATTTCGGCAGCCCGACGTAGAGCAGGTAGGTCGTGTAGCAGACCGCCGCGGTACCGACTGTCAGTGCGACCCAGATGTGCGGATACAGCCCGGCAAGCCCGCCGACGAACAGCGGCGTGGCGGTATAGGCGGCGAACACGATGCACTGGGTCAGGGTCGGGTTGGCGTCGTAGGTGCGCGCCATCCAGTGAATGAAAGCGCCCATCACCGCGACGCCGGCAAGCATGGCCAGGTAGGACATCACCGCCAGTTGCATACAGCTGGCCTGCGTGAGCTTGACGGGCTCGCCGCCGCCGATGCTCCAGCCGACCTGCGTCGCGCCGATGAAGCCTGATACCGCCGGGATGGCGGCGAGCAGCAGCACGTGAGTCAGGTACATGTGGCTGACGGTTTCTTCCTCTCCGCGAATCGACTGCCACTCCTGACCGGGGTGGGCGAAAAGGCCCCATACGTGATTGATCATGCCGGCGTCTCCTCAATGGTGGTGAGGCCGCTCGCCTGGTTTGCCTTGTGCCGTGGCTTTTGGCTGCGACCTTATGCCGCAGTATAGGAGTGCGGCCCGCGCTTGCAGACCAGCGGATTAGAGCGAATGGAAGCTATGCGCTCAGCGGTAATAGCGCTCCAGAATTTCCAGCGCCAGGTTGATCGACTGCAGCCGCTCCGTACTGCCGCCTCGGTCGGGGTGATGCAGGCTGACCAGTTGCCTGTAGCGCTGCTTGATCATCAGTGCGGTCACCGGCTCGGCGACGCGGTCGAGCTCGAACAGCTCCAGCGCCGCCTGCTTTTCGTCACTGCCCTGCATGCGCGTCCAGAAGCTGGCCAGTAATCGCTCGACATCGTCCTCGTCGGTGTCGCGCAGGTTGCGTAGGTCCAGATAGTAGTCGCGCAATGGATCGCGTTCGGCGAGCGCCGCTTCGCCGCTGTTATAGGGCAGCAGGCGGATCGCCATGGGGCTGATCGACAGATGGGCGATGCCGGCTTCGCCCAGGCGGTCGCGCAGCAGATAGAGCGCATTGAATACCAGGAAATGTGTCCTGAAGAGCACCAGTTTGTCGGCCAGCGGCAGGTTCGGCACGTGCGTGCTGTGCCGCTGCTTGAGCCGCTGGATCAGCTCGTATTCGCTCAAGCCGTGCGGCTGCTCGCGCAGGAGCACGAGCAGCTGCTCGGGCAGGTCGAGGGAAGGGCAGAGGTCGTCGTTCATGCGAGGACCCTAGCACGCGGGCAACGTCAGCGTGTGGCGCGGCGTCACAGCCGAGGGTGACGGTCGGGCTGGGGCGATGCGTGCTTTGCGCGTAAAATGCGCGGCTTTGCATTCCTCCGGACATCCACCATGGGCACCCTTTCGGTCAACCAGAACAAGCTGCAGAAGCGCATTCGCCGCCTGGCCGGCGAAGCCATCACCGATTTCAACATGATCGAGGACGGCGACAGGGTCATGGTCTGCCTGTCCGGCGGCAAGGACAGCTACACCATGCTCGACGTGCTGCTCTATCTGCAGAAGGTCGCGCCGATCCGCTTCGAGGTGGTGGCGGTAAACATGGACCAGAAGCAGCCGGGCTTTCCCGAGCATGTCCTGCCCGAGTACCTGAAGGCGCTGGGGGTCGAGTACCACATCATCGAGAAGGACACCTACTCGGTGGTCAAGGAGAAGATCCCGGAAGGCAAGACCACCTGCTCGCTGTGCTCACGCTTGCGCCGCGGTACGCTGTACACCTTCGCCGACGAGATCGGCGCGACCAAGATGGCGCTCGGGCACCATCGCGACGACATCCTCGAGACCTTTTTCCTCAACATGTTCTACGGCGGCACGCTCAAGGCCATGCCACCCAAGCTGCTTTCCGATGACGGCCGCAATGTGGTGATCCGTCCGCTGGCCTACTGCAACGAGGCGGACATCGAGGCCTATTCGAAGATGAAGGAGTTCCCGATCATCCCCTGCAACCTCTGCGGCTCGCAGGAGAACCTGCAGCGTCAGGTGGTCAAGGAAATGCTGCAGGAGTGGGAGCGCAAGTCGCCGGGGCGCACCGAGATCATGTTCCGCGCGTTGCAGAACGTGGTGCCGTCGCAGCTGGCCGACCGCAACCTGTTCGACTTCAAGAGCCTGCGCATCGACGACAACGCCACGCCGCGCTTCGTCGAGGTGATGAGCCTGTAGGCCGGGCGCCGGAAGCGGGCGTAGGGCGGGCTTCAGCCCGCCATTCGCGTCCACGAGCTGGCGCGGTGGGCTGAAGCCCACCCTACGTATGAAGCCCCCTAGCAAGCTTCTTCGCCAGGCGGGTTGAAAGCCGCACGCCAGGCGGAGTATGGTTCGGCCATCGTCTGGAGATCAGCATGTCCCTGAAACCCGTAGCCGTTCACGTTGTCGATGCCGGTGCCCTGTGCGCTGCGCTCGTTCGTGGGCAGATTGCGGCTGCGGTCTATTATTTCTTTGGGTATTGGTTTAGCCATAGGCGCGCCTGATACCCCACAGGCGGCCTAGCAAGCAGGGTCGCCACCAGAGACGTTTTCCAAGAAACCCCCGGTCGGCAACCCGACCGGGGGTTTTGTTTTTTTCCGGCCATCACGGCCAACGCAACGAGGACATGAGCCATGACCACTTACCGCACCGACCGTTACTACCGCTACGACTGGCGATTTAGCCGCTTCACCGCCGCCGCGCTCAAACCTCACGACCGAACACTCGACTAGCGCCGACGCGGGAAACCGCGCCGGCCGAAGGAATCGCCAGATCATGCATACCACCGCTACCGCCCAGAGCCTCATCGAGCCCAGTCCCAGCCAGGCTGGCGCCGCCCGCCGCAGTGCTCAACCCTTGCCCAGCCCCGCCGTCCTGCGTCAGCGCCTGCCCCTATCGGACGCGCTTGCCGCACGTGTACACGCCGATCGCAACGCCATCCGCGCCGTGCTCGATGGCCGCGACCCACGCCTGTTGGTCGTCGTCGGCCCCTGTTCCCTGCATGACCCCGTCGCCGCGCTGGAATACGCCGAACGTCTCGCCGCGCTGGCACCGGAGCTGAGCGACCAGCTGCTGCTGGTCATGCGCGCCTATGTGGAGAAGCCTCGGACCACCGTGGGCTGGAAAGGCCTGCTCTACGATCCGCATCTGGACGGCCGCGGCGACATGGCCGAGGGCTTGCGCCTGTCGCGTCGATTGATGCTGGACATCCTCGAAGCCGGACTGCCGTTGGCCAGCGAGCTGCTGCAGCCGATGGCGGCCAGCTACTTCGACGATCTGCTTGGCTGGGCCGCGATCGGCGCGCGCACCAGCGAGTCGCAGATCCACCGCGAGCTGGTCAGCGGGCTGGACTTGCCGGTGGGCTTCAAGAACGGCACCGACGGCAGCCTGAGCATCGCCTGCGATGCGATGCGCTCGGCCGCGCATCCCCATCGGCATTTCGGCATCGACGCGCTGGGCCACCCGGCGCTGCTGGAAACCCACGGCAACCCCGACACGCATCTCGTTCTGCGCGGCGGCCATCGCGGGCCGAATCACGATGCCGCGAGCGTGGCCCAGGCCCGGGCAGCGCTGGCCAAGCAGGGGATTGCCGCGCGCTGGTGGTCGATTGCAGCCACGCCAACAGTGGCAAGGACCCCCTGCGCCAGCCGGCCGTGCTGGCAGAGGTTATCGAGCAGCGGCTGGCCGGCGATGTCAGCCTGCGCGGCGTGATGCTCGAGAGCAATCTGTTCGATGGTTGCCAGCCGCTGTCCGGCGAGCTGCGTTACGGCGTGTCGATCACCGATGGCTGCCTGGGCTGGATCGGCACCGAGCGGCTGCTGCGCGAAACCGCCGAGGCGCTGCGCGGCTGAGATGCGCGGGTGGCGGACGGTGAATGTGCGGGATGGCGACGGTGCGGTTCTCTGCCCG
>LZQO01000120.1_pt1 | contig 11298 bp, 13 predicted proteins | sample 768571 | NCBI WGS metagenome assembly LZQO01 (sample SAMN05207081, study PRJNA324507) | oil field metagenome | isolation source: sample BH-FW-10 from oil reservoir | place: India: Bombay High | collected 2015-12-01
GGCGAGGTTCGGCCTGCAATGGCGCCGGGGCTGACGTAAACTGCGCGGCCCTTTCGATCCGGACCCGTTCATGCAGCCAGCAGTACCGCCCGCGCCTGTGGCATCGACTTCGGCACCTCCAACTCCACCGTCGGCTGGTGGCGCCCCGGGCAGGACCCGCTGATCGCCCTCGAGGGCGAGGAGCCAACCCTGCCCTCGGTGGTGTTCTTCAACCTGGAAGAGCGCCGCCCGGTCTATGGCCGCCAGGCGCTGGCCGAATACCTCGAAGGCTACGAAGGCCGCCTGATGCGCTCGCTCAAGAGCCTGCTGGGCTCCAAGTTGCTCAAGAGCGAGACCACCGTGCTCGGCAGCGCCATGCCGTTTCGCGACATCCTCGGGCTGTTCCTCGGCACGCTGAAGACACGCGCCGAGACCGCCGCCGGGCGATCGTTCGAGCAGGTGGTGCTGGGCCGCCCGGTATTCTTCGTCGACGACGATCCGCAGGCTGACCGCGAGGCGACCGAGATGCTCGAGGCCGCCGCCCGCAAGCTCGGCTTCAGTGAGGTTTCCTTCCAGTTCGAGCCCATTGCCGCGGCCTTCGACTACGAATCCCGCATCAGCCGCGAGGAGCGCGTGCTGATCGTCGACATCGGCGGCGGTACCTCGGACTTCTCGCTGGTGCGCCTGTCGCCCGAGCGCCGCGTGCTGGACGACCGTCAGGCCGACATCCTCGCCACCGGCGGCGTGCACATCGGCGGCACCGATTTCGACAAGCAGCTCAGCCTGGCCGGCGTGATGCCGCTGTTCGGCTACGGCAGCCGGATGAAGAGCGACGCGCCGATGCCCACCAGCACGCACCTCAACCTCGCCACCTGGCACACCATCAATGCGGTCTATGCCCCGGCTTCGCAGCGTGCGCTGCAGAGCATGCGCTACGACATCGTCGACCCCACCGGCATCGACCGCCTGTTCAGCCTGATCGAGCAGCGCGCCGGGCACTGGCTGGCGATGCAGGTCGAGCAGGGCAAGATCGAGCTGACCGAAGCCGAGCGGCATGTCATCGACTTCGCCCGCATCGAACCGCAGCTGCAGGCCGAACTCCGCCGGGATGACTTCGATATGGCGATCGAACCGCTGCTCGAGCGCATCGGTCGCAGTATCGACGAGTTGCTGCTGGCGGCGGGTCTTGCGCGGCACGAGGTCGACACCGTGTTCTTCACCGGCGGCTCGAGTGCGGTACCGGCGCTGCGACGCTGCGTCGCGAGCGCCTGCCCGGAGCCCGCCAGGTCGAGGGCAACCGCTTTGGCAGTATCGGCAGCGGTTTGGCGATCGAGGCGCACAAGCGCTACGGTTAAGCGGGCCGGCTCGTCCGGCTGCCAGGTCCATCTATAGCCGGGAGAGGGTTCTACGCCATGGCCTACCGTATCAACCCCAGACGCAAGGCATCGCGTCAGGTCCGCAAGGCGGCGCTCGACCGTATCAGTGCGGCCTTGCAGGCCCTGGCGCTGCCGGCCGAGCGGCGTGCCGAGGGCGTGCACCAGGCGCGCAAGCGCTTCAAGGAATTGCGCGCACTGCTGCGCCTGGTGCGCGAGCCGCTGGGCAAGTCGTTCGCCCGGTTCAACCTGGCGGTGCGCGATCTCGGCCGTGCCTTGGCCGAGTCGCGCGATGCGGCGGCCATGCTGGAGAGCTGGGACGCCCTGGCCAAGGAGCATCATGCGACCTTTGCCACCGAATCCTTCCGCCAGGTGCGCCACCGCCTCGAGGGCCGTGCGAAGGCGTCAGCCGGGCAGGCGGATGACTGGGCCGCGCACCTGGCTGAGGTGCAGGCGCAGTTGCAGGCACTGGCCGGCGAGATCGAGCGCTGGTCGCTGGAAGGCAAGGGGTTTGCGTTGCTGCAGCCGGGCCTCGCCCGCACCTATCGCGACGGCCGGCGCGACCTGGCGCTGGCGCGTCGCGAGCCAAGCGACGAGCACCTTCACGAGTGGCGCAAGCGGGTCAAGGACCAGTGGTATCACAGCCAGTTGCTGACGCCGCTCTGGCCGGACGCCTTCGAGTTTCGCAGCAGCCAGCTCAAGCGCCTGTCCGATGCGCTGGGCGACGACCACGACCTGGCGATGATGCTGGCGTTGCTGCAGGCCGATCCCGAGCTGTTCGGCTCGGCAGCGACCCGCGAGCGCCTGCTGCGCCTGATCGACAAGCGCCGGGCGGCGCTGCAGGCCGAGGCATTCACCCTCGGTGCGCGACTCTACGCGGAAAAGCCCGGCGCGCTCGCCCAGCGCTGGCAGCGCTACTGGCGGATCGCGCGGGCCGGGTAGCACGGGCCTGGCGGCGTCCGCCTCGGGCGGAAACAGCGAGGCGCCGGCCCGGTGTTGCTGGCGTTAGCCAGCCACCAGCACGCGAATGGCCTCCAGGCGCAGGGCGGCCTTCTCCAGCATCGCCAGGCCGTCCTCTCGCTGGCGGCGCAGGGCTTCGATCTCGCTGTCGCGCACGCTCGGGTTGACCGCCTGCAGGGCGATCAGGCGCGCCAGCTCTTCGTCCAGCTCGGCGGTCAGGCGTTGCTGGGCCTCGGCGACGCGGGCGGCATGGCGCGGCGCAACCCTGGCTTCGGCCGCATTGATCTGCGCGCCCAGCTGGTCGCGCTGAGCCTGGACGAACTTGTTGGCGCTCGAGCGCGGCACGCTTTCGAGCTGGTCGTTGAGGGTGTCGAAGGCGACTTTCGCCGCCAGGTCGTTGCCATTGGCATCGAGCAGGCAGCGCAGCGCCATCGGCGGCAGAAAGCGCGACAGCTGCAGCGCACGCGGTGCCACTACTTCGCTGACATAGAGCAGCTCGAGCAGAACGGTGCCGGGCTTGAGGGCCTTGTTCTTGATCAGCGCCACGGCGGTATTGCCCATCGAGCCGGACAGCACCAGATCCATGCCGCCGCGCACCATTGGATGCTCCCAGGTGAGGAACTGCATGTCTTCGCGCGCCAGGGCCTGCTGGCGGTCGTAGGTGACCGTCACGGCCTCGTCGTCGCCCAGCGGGAAGCTGGCATCGAGCATCTTCTCGCTCGGGCGCAGCACCAGGGCGTTCTCGGAATGGTCCTCGCTGTCGATACCAAAGGCATCGAAGAGCTTTTCCATATAGATCGGCAGGGCGAACTGGTCGTCCTGCTCGGCAATGGCTTCGACCAGCGCGGCGCCTTTGTCGCCACCGGCCGAATTCAGCTCCAGCAGGCGGTCGCGGCCCTTGTGCAGCTCGCCCTCGAGTCGCTCGCGTTCGCCGCGGGCGGCATCGATCAGTGCCCCGAAGGCCTCGTCATCGTTGGCCTCCAGCTGATCCAGCAGCTGCGCGCCGAACTGGTGTTGCAGGGCATTGCCGGTCGGGCAGGTGGCCAGGAAGGCGTTGAGCGCGTCGTGGTACCAGCGGAACAGGCGTTCCTGGGGGCTGGTTTCCAGATAGGGGACGTGCAGCTGAATGGTGTGCTTCTGGCCGATCCGGTCGAGGCGGCCGATGCGCTGTTCGAGCAAATCCGGGTGGGCCGGCAGGTCGAACAGCACCAGGTGATGGGCGAACTGGAAGTTGCGTCCCTCGGAGCCGATTTCCGAGCAGATCAGCACCTGCGCACCGAATTCCTCGTCGGCGAAGTAGGCCGCGGCGCGGTCGCGCTCGAGGATGCTCATGCCCTCGTGGAACACCGTGGCCGGGATGCCGGAGCGTACGCGCAGGGCATCTTCGAGATCGAGTGCGGTCTCGGCATGGGCGCAAATGACCAGCACCTTGTACTTCTTCAGCATTTTCAGGGTGTCGATCAGCCATTCGACCCGCGGATCGAACTGCCACCAGCGGTTCTGCTCGTCGCCCGGCTCCTGCTGGCTCTGGAACGAGACCTCCGGATAGAGCTCGGCCTGTTCGCCGACAGGCAGCTCGAGGTATTCGACCGGGCAGGGCAGCGGGTAGGGATGCAGCTGGCGCTCGGGGAAGCCCTTGACCGCGGCGCGCGTGTTGCGGAACAGCAGGCGGCCGGTGCCGTGGCGGTCGAGCAGCTCGCGCACCAGCCGGTTGCTGGCCTCGATGTCGCCATCGGTGACGGCGGCCAGCAGCGCTTCGCCTTCGCTGCCGAGAAAATCGTGGATGGTCTGGTGCGATTTCATCGACAGCCGGCCTTCGTCGAGCAGCTCCTGCACGGCTTCGGCCACGGCTGATAGTGGTTGCTCTCGGCGCGGAAGGCCTCCAGGTCGTGGAAGCGGTTCGGGTCGAGCAGGCGCAGCCGCGCGAAGTGGCTGTCCAGGCCCAGTTGTTCGGGGGTGGCGGTGAGCAGCAGTACGCCGGGGATGACCTCGGCCAATTGCTCGACCAGGCGGTACTCGGGGCTCGCGCCCTCCGGGTGCCAGACCAGATGGTGTGCCTCGTCGACCACCAGCAGGTCCCAGCCGGCGGCAAAGGCCGCATCCTGGGCGCGCTCGTCGCCCTTGAGCCACTCCAGCGAGACGAGCGCCAGCTGGGCGTCCTCGAACGGGTTGCTGGCATCGCTCTCGATGAAGCGCTCGGCGTCGAACAGGGCGACGTCGAGGTTGAAGCGTCGACGCATCTCCACCAGCCACTGGTGCTGGAGGTTTTCCGGGACGAGGATCAGCACCCGGCTGGCGCGGCCGGAGAGCAGCTGGCGATGGATGACCAGGCCGGCCTCGATGGTTTTGCCCAGGCCTACCTCGTCGGCCAGCAGCACGCGCGGGGCGATGCGGTCGGCAACCTCGCGGGCGATGTGCAGCTGGTGCGCGATGGGCTGTGCACGGGCGCCGCCCAGGCCCCAGAGCGACGACTGCAGCTGTGCGCTCTGATGCTGCAGGGTGTGATAGCGCAGGGAGAACCAGGCCAGCGGGTCGATCTGGCCGGCGAAGAGGCGGTCGCTGGCCAGGCGGAACTGGATGAAGTTCGACAGCTGGGTTTCCGGCAGGGTGCGGGCTTCGTTGTGTGCGGTCAGGCCGTGGTAGACCAGCAGGCCGTCGACGTCGTCGACCTCGCGCACGGTCATCTTCCAGCCTTCGAAGTGGGTGATCTCGTCGCCGGGGACGAAGCGCACGCGCGTCAGCGGGGCACTGCGCACCGCGTACTGGCGGGTTTCGCCGGTCGCTGGATAGAGCACGGTGAGCATGCGTCCATCCTGTGTGAGGATGGTGCCGAGACCCAGTTCCGCTTCGCTGTCGCTGATCCAGCGTTGTCCCGGTAGATACTGCTGCGCCATGCTGCCTCCCGCTGTCGAAAAAAGCCGGCTATGTTAACGGAACGCCGCAGCGAGAGCGACGCCGATGCCGCTGCCAGGCGTCAGTGTAGCGGGCGCGGTCCGGCACGTTGCGCCAACGGCGACGAACAAGAGGAATCAACGATGCTGCCACCCATTCCGTCCGGTGTGATTCCGGTGACCGCCCAGCAGGATGCGGTCAAGCCGCGCCCGGACGTGGCACCGGTAACGCCGGTGCAGGCCTCGGCCCAGGAAAGCGCGGTGAGCCTGGATCGCCGCCATCCGCAGGATGCGCAGATGCGCCTGCGTGAAGAGCAGCGCCGACGTCAGCGCCGCGCCCCTTCGGACGACGCACAAGGCGATGGGCCGACGGGCGAGGTTGCTGCGGTCGAGGCTCTGCCCGGTGAACCCGACGAACCGCCACGCCAGGGGCGTTGGGTCGACGTGGAAGTCTGATGCAGCGAATCGAACTCGCCGATGCCGAGCTGCTCTACTGCCGCGCCTGGTGCCCGCCACAAGAGGCCGATCGATGGCTGTGCGAGCTGATCGCCACGCTGCCCTGGTCGCAGCCGTCGATCCGCCTGTTCGGCAGACAGGTGAAGGTGCCGCGCGAGGTCGCCTGGATTGGCGACCCCGGGGCCCGGTACCGCTACTCCGGGCTGGATAACCAGCCGTCGCCCTGGACACCCCTGCTGGCCGCGATTCGCCGACGCCTCGAGCGCGAGCTTGGCCGGCCATTCAACGGTGTGCTGGTCAACCACTATCGCGATGGGCAGGACGCCATGGGCTGGCACAGCGATGACGAGCCCGAGCTGGGCGGCGATCCGCTGGTCGCTTCGCTCAGCCTGGGCGCGACGCGGCGCTTCGACCTGCGTCGCAAGGGCCAGACGCGCATCGCACATTCTTTGGAGCTGGAACACGGCTCACTGCTGGTCATGGGCGGGCTGACCCAGCATCATTGGCAGCACCAGATCGCGCGCATGACCCGGGTGCATGCCCCGCGCGTCAACCTGACCTTCCGCCAGATCATCGCGAGCCGTACAGACAGATGAGTAAGGACAGCAACCTGATCGATTTCGATGCCGAGCGCAGCAAGCGCATCCACGATCTCAACGACAAGCGGCTGGACGACATGCGCAAGGCCTTCGAGCAGGCCCTGCCGCTGGGCAATGGCCGCAAGAAGGCTCGCAAGAAGCCAAAGAAGCGCTGAGCTCACCGCCCGGCTTTGCCAAACAACCCGAAAACCGGCCTCAGAGGCCGGTTTTTCTTGATCCAGATCAGTCGCCCGAACAGCTTTCCGTCGTGCTCCCGCTGCTATTGACCCGGGTCAATTTTGCTGGGGTGGGGCGGGTTTAACGTTCACCCATCGGACATCGCAACGGATTCGGAGGACGGTCTCATGTTCGTCGATAGCGTAGTACTCGCAGGGGTGGTCACGGTCGGCCTGATGGTCGTTTTCCTGGGCGGTGTTGCTTATTTCATCTGGCGGGACTCGAAGAAGAAGCGCAGCTGACCCGCTGATACAGAGCACGCAAGGCATTTAGGCGACCTCAGGTCGCCTTTTTTGCCTTCGATTCTTCGCCTCGCGCGGGCCGCGGCGCAGCCCGTGCGTAGCGACCCGCGAAGCTTCGCGGACTTCCCTCCCGCTGGATCAGCCGAAGCTGATCGGTGGCAGCTCCTTGAGTTCGACGATTTCCTGCTTGCGCGGGGCCAGCACTTCGGCTTCGCCGTCGACCACGATTTCCTCGTTCTGGTTGTAGACCTGGGTGGCGACGCGCACACGGTTCTTCGGCAGCTTCTCGAGGATTTCCAGACGCACCACCAGGGTGTCACCCAGCTTCACCGGCCGTGTGAACTTCATTGTCTGGCCCAGATAGATGGTGCCTGGGCCGGGCAGGGTGCAGGCGACCGCCGCGCTGATCAGCGCCCCGCTGAACATGCCATGGGCGATACGCTCCTTGAACAACGTCCCGGCGGCATATTCGGCGTCCAGGTGCACGGGGTTGCGGTCGCCGGACATGGCGGCGAACAGCTGGATGTCGCGCTCGTCGACGGTCTTCTCGTAGCTGGCCTTCTGGCCGACTTCCAATGCGGAGTAGGGCGTGTTGCTGATGCGGGTCATGGGGTAGGTCCATGCAGGTGATTGAGCAGCGCTGCAACAGCGCTCGGGCGTCTTCGCGGCTCTGCGGGCGAAGCGCGCATTCTAGTGACTGCAGGCGCGCTTGTCCTGACTGACCGGTCACGCTGCGTGATCCGAAATTCACGGCATGGATGCAAGGCCATCTCGGTTGCGCCGGCAAGCCGAGCTGATAAGTTCGCTCTAGCCCCTCGCGGCTCGGACCACTCAGGTAAAGAGGCCAATAACAATGCAACCTGATTTCTGGAGCGACAAACGGCCGGCGGGCGTGCCCAACGAAATCGACATGGGCGGTTACCGCTCGGTCGTCGATGTGTTCGAGCGCGCTTGCCGGCAGCATGCGGACCGTCCGGCATTCACCAACATGGGTGTGACTCTCAATTACGCCGATCTGGAGCGCCATTCGGCGGCCTTCGCGGCCTGGCTGCAGAACCACACCGATCTCAAGCCGGGCGATCGCATCGCGGTGCAGATGCCGAACCTCTTGCAATATCCCATCGCCGTGTTCGGTGCGCTGCGGGCGGGGCTGATCGTGGTCAACACCAACCCCTTGTATACCGTGCGTGAAATGCGCCACCAGTTCCGGGATGCCGGGGCTCGGGCGCTGGTGTACCTGAACACCTTTGGCAAGCAGGTGCAGGAAGTGCTGGCTGACACCGAGATCGAGTATCTGATCGAAGCGCAGATCGGCGACCTGTTGCCCTCATTCAAGGGGCTGTTGGTCAACACCGCGGTCAAGCACGTGAAAAAGATGGTGCCCGCCTATAACCTGCCGCAGGCGGTTTCGTTCAAGCGTCTGCTGCGCGAGGGGGCCGGTGCCGGCTTGCGCCCGGTGTCGCTGGCGCTCGAGGACATCGCGGTGCTGCAGTACACCGGCGGCACCACGGGCGTGGCCAAGGGCGCGATGCTCAGCCACGGCAACCTGGTCGCCAACATGCAGCAGGTCAAGGCCAACATGCAGCAGCTCGACGCGCAGGGCCACCCGGTGATCCGCGAAGGACAGGAGGTGATGATCGCGCCGCTGCCGCTGTATCACATCTATGCATTTACCGTGAACTGCATGTGCATGATGGTCACTGGCAACCATAACGTGCTGATCACCAATCCACGCGACATCAACGCTTTCGTCAAGGAGCTGCAACGCTGGCAGTTCTCCGGTTTTCTCGGGCTGAACACGCTGTTCGTTGCACTGATGAGCCACCCGGAGTTCGGCAAGATCGATTTCTCCCGCCTCAAGGCACCAACTCGGGCGGCACTGCGCTGATGTCGGCAGTGGCCGAGCGCTGGAAGAGCCTGACCGGCTGCACGGTGATGGAAGGCTATGGGCTGACGGAGACCTCGCCGGTGGTCTGCGCCAATCCGCACGGCGAGAAGTCGCGCCTGGGCACGGTCGGCCTGCCGGTGCCGGGCACCCAGTTGAAAGTGATCGACGAGGCCGGCAACACCCTGCCGCTGGGCGAGCGCGGCGAACTCTGCGTCAAGGGCCCGCAGGTGATGGTCGGCTACTGGCAGCGCCCCGAGCGACCGCCGAGGTGCTGGACGCCGAGGCTGGCTGCGCACCGGCGACATCGCGGTGATCGACGCTGAGGCTTTGTCAGTATCGTCGACCGCAAGAAGGACCTGATCATCGTCTCGGGCTTCAATGTCTATCCCAACGAGATCGAAGAAGTGGTGATGGCGCATCCCAAGGTCGCAGCCTGCGCCGCCATCGGTGTACAGGACGAAAAATCGGGCGAGGCGGTCAAGCTGTTCGTGGTGCCGAGCGCGCCCGATCTCACCGAGGCCGAGTTGCACGCCTACTGCCGGGAGAACTTCACCGGCTACAAGATGCCCCGCCATTACGTTTTCCGCGAGTCCCTGCCGATGACTCCGGTGGGCAAGATCCTGCGGCGCGAATTGCGCGACCTCGCCTGACCCCTCGAGCCCCCGCAGGCACGTGACCGCAAGTTGATTGGTGGTCATTTTGTGCCTGTATGGGGCTTCGGAGGCCCTGTTCGGCCTGTTTTAAAGCTGCTAACCTCGGGCCGCTTTCTGCTGCTATTTGCAGTACAAAAGTTTACAAATCACAACAAAACAGCTGCCATTGAGTGCAGTGACAAAGCTGTCGCTTAGGAGTGGGTTCATGACCGATAACTTCTGGAAGGATAAATATCCTGTTGGGGTTGCAAGCGAAATCAATCCCGACGAATACCAGAACATCCAGGCGGTGCTTAAGCAGTCGTGCGAGCGATTCGCCGACAAGCCGGCCTTCAGCAACCTCGGCAAGACCCTCACCTATGGCGAGCTGTATCGGCTCTCTGGCGAGTTTGCCGCCTACCTCCAGCAACTCCCGGGCCTGGAACCCGGCGACCGCATCGCCGTACAGCTGCCGAACGTGCTGCAGTATCCGGTGGTGGTGTTCGGCGCCATGCGTGCCGGGCTCATCGTGGTCAATACCAACCCGCTCTATACCGCGCGGGAGATGGAGCACCAGTCAACGATGCCGGCGCCAAGGCGCTGGTGTGTCTGGCCAACATGGCGCACCTGGCCGAGGAAGTGCTGCCGCGCACCGGCATCAAGCACGTGATCGTCACCGAGGTCGGCGATATGTTGCCGCCGCTCAAGCGCCTGCTGGTCAATGCCGTGGTCAAGCACGTCAAGAAGATGGTGCCCAGCTACAGCCTGCCCAAGGCGATCAAGTTCACCGACGCGCTGGCCGGCGGCCGCGGCAAGTCACTCAGGGAAGCCTGCCCGCAGGGCGACGACGTCGCCGTGCTGCAGTACACCGGCGGCACCACCGGCGTGGCCAAGGGCGCCATGCTCACGCACCGCAACATCGTCGCCAACATGCTGCAGAACCGCGCACTGATGGGTAGCGAGCTGCAGGAAGGCACCGAGGTGATGATCGCGCCGCTGCCGCTGTATCACATCTACGCCTTCACCTTTCACTGCATGGCGATGATGCTGATCGGCGCACACAACATCCTGATCACCAACCCGCGCGACCTGCCGACGATGGTCAAGGACCTCTCCAAGTACCGCTTCACCGGTTTCGTCGGCCTCAACACGCTGTTCGTCGCGCTGTGCAACAACGACAGTTTCCGCGCGCTGGACTTTTCCGGCCTGAAGCTCACGGTGTCCGGCGGCATGGCGCTGCAGCTGGCGACGGCCGAGCGCTGGAAGGCCGTGACCGGTTGCGACATCGCCGAAGGCTTCGGCATGACCGAAACCAGCCCGGTGGTATCGGTCAACCCGATCAAGCACATCAAGCTCGGCACCATCGGCATTCCGCTGCCGTCGACCGAGTGCAAGGTGATCGACGACGAGGGCAACGACCTGCCCATGGGCTCGATCGGTGAGCTCTGCGTGCGTGGCCCGCAGGTCATGAAGGGTTACTGGCAGCGCCCCGAGGCGACCGCCGAGATCCTCAGCGCCGACGGCTGGCTGAAGACCGGCGACATTGGCGTGATCCAGGAAGACGGCTACATGCGCATCGTCGACCGGAAGAAGGACATGATCCTGGTGTCCGGCTTCAACGTGTATCCGAACGAGCTGGAGGACGTGCTGGCCACCCTGCCGGGCGTGCTGCAATGTGCCGCCATCGGCGTGCCGGACGAGAAATCGGGCGAGGCGATCAAGCTGTTCGTGGTGGCCAAGCCAGGCGAGAGCCTGACCAAGGAGCAGGTCATGCAGCATATGCACGACAACCTGACCGGCTACAAGCGGCCGCGCTACATCGAGTTCCGTGACAGCCTGCCGACCACCAATGTCGGCAAGATCCTGCGCCGCGAGCTGCGCGACCAGGAGCTGAAGAAACAGGCGGCGACGGCTTAACCCCGTCGTTCCACAAAAAAGCCCCGCATGCCGCGGGGCTTTTTTTTGGTTCATCGCGCTTTCCCGGGGAAGGCGGCCTTGATTTTCAGAAAGAAGTAGTCCGAGTCCCGGAAACCATAGGCCATGCGCTTGATCACCTTGATGC
>LZQO01000121.1_pt1 | contig 11283 bp, 16 predicted proteins | sample 768571 | NCBI WGS metagenome assembly LZQO01 (sample SAMN05207081, study PRJNA324507) | oil field metagenome | isolation source: sample BH-FW-10 from oil reservoir | place: India: Bombay High | collected 2015-12-01
CACCATATCTAGTAAGGTCACCGGCGAATGAACGCCCGACCTAGAGCAGGCACCTAGGCTTAGTGGGACTGCCATCCACGCTAAGCTACAACCAATGAGGCCGGGCATGTCACTTTCCGAAGATTTCCTTCACACCGAGGAACTGCACCCCATCGATATCGTCGAGCATATCGCCGAGCATCATGAGTGGGATTTCGATCGTGTTACCGACGATCAGATCGCCATGGCGGTCGAGGGGCAGTGGCGGACCTATTCCATCACCCTGGCCTGGTCTTGCGTCGATGAAACCCTGCGCCTGATCTGCACATTCGAGATGGAGCCGCCCGAAGACAAGCTGCCGCAGATCTACGAGACGCTGAACCGCACGAATGACATGTGCTGGGCGGGTGCCTTCACCTATTGGAACGAGCAGCGGCTGATGGTCTACCGCTATGGCCTGGTTCTGGCCGGTGGCCAGATCGCCACCGCCGAACAGATCGACCGGCTGATCGGCGCGGCCGTGGGCGGTGGTGCCGGCGGTGCACTGGGCAATGCCTATGGCGACGATGACGACGACTATCGCGATGGCCGCGGCTACCGCGAACGCTACCGTTACGGTCATCCGGGCAAGGGCCACTACAAGCACAAGTGCACAAGCATCACCGCTGAGCATCAACCGCCTGTCGAGGGCCGGCCAGCACTGCGCTGCCGGCCCTTTTTTCGTTTCAGGCCAGCGCCTCCAGTGCACCGCGCAGACGCTCGGGTATCGGCGTCGGCCGGTTGTCGGCCCGGCGCACGAAGACATGCACGAAACGCCCGGCGGCACAGGCTTCATGCTCGCCCTGGCGGAAGATCGCCAACTCGTACTGCACCGATGAATTGCCCAGCCGGGCGACCCTCACACCGACCTCGATCAGGTCCGGAAAGCTGATCGAGGCGAAGTAATCGCACGACGAGCTGACCACGAACCCCACCACCTCCCCGCCATGGATATCCAGCCCGCCCTGCTGGATCAGATAGGTGTTGACCGCCGTGTCGAAGAATCCGTAGTAGGTCACGTTGTTGACGTGCCCATAGATATCGTTGTCGTGCCAGCGCGTGGTGATCGGCTGAAAGTGCCGGTAATCGCTACGCAGGTGTTTCGGTTGCGCGGTCATCGCCGCCTCCTGAATGTCGAGCGTGGTCGGTCAGTAGGCCGCGCGGTAGATCGCCAGCGCGGCGGCCTCGGTGACTTCGCGCGGATTGTTCACCAGCAGCCGTTGCTGCTGCATCGCCTCGCGCGCCAGCTGCGGCAGCATCGCCTCGGGCACGCCGGCGTCGCGCAGGCGCGTGGGCAGGCCGACCTGGGCGCTGAGCTGGTCGAACGTCTCGATCAGCTGCTCGGCAGCACAGCGTCCAGCCTGCAGGCGTGCGCCCAGCAGGATCGGCGCCAGCTCGCGGTACAGCGGCCGGGCCGCCTCGAGATTGAAGCGCAGCACATGGGGCAGAACCAGTGCGTTGGACAGCCCGTGCGGAATATGGAAGTTGCCGCCCAGCGGATAGGCCAGCGCATGCACCGCGGCAACCGGCGCATTGGCGAACGCTGTCCGGCCAGGCAGGCACCCAGCAGCATGGCCTGGCGCGCCTCGCGGTTGGCGCCGTTGCGCACCACCTCTTCGAGGTTGTCCGACAACAGCCGCAGCGCTTCGCAGGCCAGCAGGTCGGACAGCGGGTTTTTCTTCAGCGCACTGGTGTAGGCCTCGATGGCATGCACCATGGCGTCGATTCCGGTCGCCGCCGTCACCGCCGGCGGCAGGCCGAGCGTCAGGTCGGCATCGAGCAGGGCCAGGTCCGGCAGCAGCAAGGGCGAGACCACGCCCATCTTGGTCGTCTCGCCGGTGGTGACGATCGCAATCTGCGTCACTTCCGAACCCGTGCCGGCGTCTCGGCACCTGGATCAGCGGCAGGCGCTGGCCTTTGGCGTTGCCGACGCCGTAGATGTCCTGCAGGGTCTGGCTGTTGTCCGGGTGCGCCAGCAGCGCGACCAGCTTGGCGACGTCCATCGAGCTGCCGCCGCCGAAGCCGACGATCAGCCCCGCCTGCTGCGCCCGCGCCTGCTCCACCGCCGCCAGGATGACGGATTCCGGCGGGTCGGCCAGCACCTGGTCATACACCGCGACCTCTACCCCCTCGGCCGCGAAGCCCGGCAGCACCCGGTCGAGCAGGCCCAGGCGGGTGATGCCCGGGTCGGTGACGATCAATACCGAGCGCGCTTCGCGCTCACGGCACAGGCTGGCCAGGCGCTTGGCCGAGCCCGGCTCGCAGATCAGTTGGGCGGTGGTGGCGAAACTGAACGGGTGCATGGTGGATCCTCTTGTTGGATAGGCCCATCGGCGGCCGAGACTGCAGCGCTTCGGCCTTTCCAGCGATTATTTCGCGAGCGAGCTCGCTCCTACGGGCGGCGTACGCCCTCGACCTGTAGGAGCCAGCTTGCTGGCGAACAGCGGCTACGAAGGCCGCCGAACTGTAAGGAGCGCGTTGAGTGCCTCACGCTGGCGCTTATCAAAACGCGAACTGCGCCTCCGGCATCGCCATCAGGCAGTCCGCCCCGCCGAGCAGCGCCTCGCGATGCGCACTGGCACGCGGCAGCACGCGTCGCACATAGAAGCGCGCGCTGTGCAGCTTGGCTTCGTAGAACGCGGCCTCGTCGCTGCCCGCCGCCAGCACCTGCTGGGCGCGGCCGGCAGCCTTCAGCCAGAGCCCGCCCAACAACAGGTAGGACGAATACTGGAGAAAATCCACCGACACCGCGCCGATCTCCTGCGGATCCTGCGCGATACGGGCCAGCACCTCATCGGTCAGCGCGCGCCACTCCTGCAGGCGCGCCCGCACCGGCGCGACCAGATCGGCCAGCGCCTGGACGTCTGCCAACGCGTCGCACAGGGCCAGGAACTCGTCCGCGATCGCCTTCAGCTCGGCGCCGCCATCGCCCATCAGCTTGCGGCGGATCAGGTCCAGCGCCTGGATGCCGTTGGTGCCCTCATAGAGCTGGGTGATGCGGCTGTCGCGCATCAGCTGCTCCATGCCCCACTCGCGGATATAGCCATGACCGCCATAGACCTGCACGCCGAGGCTGGCGACTTCCTGGCCCATGTCGGTGAAGAAGGCTTTGACGATCGGAATCAGCAGCGCCGCGCGCTTGCCCGCGGCCTTGCGGGCCGCCGCATCCGGGTGGCCGTGTTCGAGGTCCAGCTCGCGCGCGCAGTAGGCGGCAAGCATGCGGCTGCCCTCGACCAGCGTCTTCTGCGTCAGCAGCATGCGCCGCACGTCCGGGTGCACGATGATCGGGTCGGCCGGCTTGTCCGGGTGCGCCGCGCCTGCCAGCGAGCGCGACTGCAGCCGCTCTCGAGCATAGGCCAGGGCGCCTGGTAGGCCTGCTCGGCGATGCCCAGCCCCTGCAGGCCGACCTGGAAGCGCGCGTCGTTCATCATCGTGAACATGCACGCCAGGCCCTGGTTCAGCTCGCCGACGATCCAGCCGGTGGCGCCGTCGAAGTTCATCACGCAGGTTGCCGCGCCCTTGATGCCCATCTTGTGCTCGATGGCGCCGCAGGCCAGTGCGTTACGCTCGCCCGGCGTGCCGTCGGCGTTGGCGATGAACTTGGGCACCAGCAGCAGGCTGATGCCCTTCACCCCGGCCGGTGCATCCGGCAGACGCGCCAGCACCAGGTGCACGATGTTCTCGCTCATGTCGTGCTCGCCGCCGGAAATGAAGATCTTGCTGCCGCTGACCTTGTAGCTGCCGTCCGCCTGCGGTTCGGCCCTGGTGCGCAGCAGCGCGAGGTCAGTGCCGGCCTGCGGTTCGGTCAGGCACATGGTGCCGCTCCAGCGACCGCTGACCAGTTTCTCCAGATAGGCGTTCTTCAGCGCATCGCTGCCGTGCTTGTACAACGCCAGCACCGCGCCCTCGGTCAGGCCCGAGTAGATGCGAAAGGACAGCGAAGCGGCCATCAGCATCTCGTGGAAGTTGCACGCCACCATCTGCGGAAAGCCCTGGCCACCGTATTCGGTCGGCCCGGTCATGCTCGCCCAGCCGTTGTCGACGTACTGCTTGTAGCTTCGACGAAGCCCTGCGGCGTTCTGACCTCGCCGTTCTCCAGGGTCACGCCTTCTTCATCGCTGTTGCGATTGAGCGGGGCGATCTCGCCGCCGGTGTAGCGCGCCGCTTCCTCCAAGACGCCATCGATCAGCTCGCGGTCCAGGCCGTTACCAAGCCGTTCGCAGTGCGCGCTGACGTCGAACAGTTCGTGCAGGTTGAAGCGCATGTCGCGCAGCGGGGCCATGTAGTTCATGCGCGGCCCTCCTGCACGTCGCTGAATCGCTTGCCCCCGGCGGCCAGGCGTTCGATCAGCGCGGCCGGCTGCCAGTGCGCGCCGAAGCGCTCCTGCAGCGCCAGCAGGCGGTCGCGAATGCCGCTCACGCCCTGCGCGTCGGCCCAGGCCATCGGCCCGCCCTTGTCGGCCGGGAAGCCATAACCATTCAGGTACACCAGGTCGACATCATGGCTGTTGGCCGCGATGCCTTCCTCGAGGATCTTCGCGCCCTCGTTGACCAGCGCCAGCAAGCAGCGCTCGACGATCTCCTCGGCGCCGATCGCGCGGCGCTGATAGCCCAGCCGTTCGGCGACCTGCTGCACCAGCGCATCGACTTCGGGATCGTGCTCGGCCTGGCGGCTGCCCTCGGCATAGCGGTAATAGCCCATGCGACTCTTCTGGCCGAAGCGACCGAGCGCGCAGAGGCGGTTGTCGACCTGCACCAGCGGATCGTCCTGCCCCTGGCCGGCCAGCTCGCGGGCTCGCCATTCGAGGTCGATGCCGACCACGTCGTACATGCGGAACGGCCCCATGGCGAAACCGAAGCCTGCAGGGCGGCGTCCACCTGGTGCGGGTAGGCGCCTTCGAGCAGCATGGCGCGCGCCTCGCTCACGTAGGTCTTGAGCATGCGGTTGCCGATGAAGCCCGGGCAATTGCCGGAGACCACCGCCACCTTGCCCATGCGCCGGCCCAGCTCGAGCGCGGCGTCCAGCACGGCCTTGTCGGTCTGCGCGCCGCGGACGATCTCCAGCAGCTTCATGATGTGCGCCGGGCTGAAGAAGTGCAGGCCCAGCACCTGCTCGGGGCGCTTGGTGACGGCGGCGATGGCATCGATATCCAGCGCCGAGGTATTGCTGGCAAGGATCGCACCGGCGCGAACCACGCATCCAGCTCGCCGAAGATCGCCTGCTTGAGCGCCAGGTTCTCGTAGACCGCCTCGATCACCAGATCGACCTCGGCCAGCTCCGCGTAGCCGGCGACCGGCCGGATACGCTGGCGCCGGGCAGCCGCTTCGCCCTCGTCGATACGCCCCTGGCGCACGTTGTGGGCAAAGGTGTCGGCGACCACGCCCAGCGCCTGCTCGAGCATCTGTGCGTCCTTGTCCAGCCACAGCACCTCGATGCCGGCACTGGCCAGGCTCATGGCGATACCGCGGCCCATGGTTCCGGCGCCGATGACGGCGGCGCAGTGGATGTCGTAGCGGGTTTGCTGCATTGCACGATCCTCATCGCAGGGGCGAAAAACAGGAGACCAACCTTAGACGAAGCCGGTACTATTTTTGAAATTTTGTCTTGTGATGGTTTGGATTCACCAAGTGAATATATCTGGCTTCGATCTCAATCTGCTGAAGGTGCTCGACGCCCTGCTGCGCGAGCGCAACGTCTCACGCGCTGCGCAACGCCTGTCCCTCAGCCAGCCGGCGGTGAGCAATGCGCTGGGGCGTTTGCGCGAATTGCTCGACGATCCGCTGCTGGTTCGCGTCGGCCGCAGCATGCAGCCAACGCCGCGGGCGCTCGGCCTCGAGTTGCCGATCCGCGACGCGCTTGCACGCATCGAGGATTCGCTCAATGCCGGCGACCTGTTCGATCCGGCCAGCAGCCAGGCGCATTTCACCGTAGCCGTCACCGACTACGTCGAGCTGCTGTGCATGCCGGCGCTGATGAAGCGCCTGGCCCAGGTGGCGCCGGGCGTCCGGCTGGCGATCGAGCCGCTCACCCCGACGCTGCCGGCCGAGGCGCTCGACCGCGGCGAGATCGACCTGGCACTGGGCCGTTTCCTCGAGGTGCCGACCCGCTTCCAGACCCGCCGCTGGGCCAGCGAAGGCCTGCAGGTGGTGCTGCGCAAGGGGCACCCGCTGGCCCAACGGCCACTTGATCTACCGGCTTTCCTGCAGCTGCGGCACCTCTGGGTACACGGCGGCCAGACCCGCGGCATGGTCGACCTGTGGCTTCAGGAGCAGGGCCTGAGCCGCGAGGTCGTCTACACCACGCCGAGCTATCTGCAGGCGCCGCACGTCGTCGCGGCCAGCGACCTGGCGGTGGTCTTGCCGACACGGCTGGCCCGGCACTTCGCCGCGCTCATGCCGCTGGCATTGCTGGACCTGCCCTTCGCACTCGGGCCTTTCCAGCTGGACCTGGTCAGCGTGGCGCAACGGCAGAACGATGCCGCACTGCAATGGCTGATCGGTGAGATCGCGCAGCTGGCCGACGAACAGGCCTAGCGCAAGCGCCAAGGGCATGGCGCAAGGCCATTTACCACTCGTCTCAGGCGGCTGAACTTGGCCTGCCGGACTCTTTCAGAACAGGTGTGACGACGCGAAAGGCATCGTCCGACTTTGTCGATCCAATTTTCTGGAGGACCCAATGGCTGACAAGAAAGACAGCATGAGCGTGAACGAAGCGGGCCGCAAAGGTGGAGAGGCGACCGCCGCAAGCCACGACAAGGCGTTCTATCAGGACATCGGAAGCAAGGGCGGCCAGGCCAGCGGCGGCAACTTCAAGAATGATCCCGAGCGCGCCGCGCAAGCGGGTCGCAAAGGTGGGCAGAACAGCGGCGGCAATTTTGCCAATGACCGCGAAAAGGCTTCCGAAGCCGGGCGCAAGGGCGGCCAGCACAGCGGAGGCGGCCACAACAGCTGATGTCATCCACCCGCGAGCGGGCCTCTCGTCCGCTCGCCAGCATCCCTAGGAGGTCAGCATGACGCGCGGAGTAGGCGGCGAATCACCCGCCAACGTGGCAACCTACCTCAAGGGTATCGACTACCCTGCAAACAAACAGGACCTGCTCCAGCACGCCAGGCAGAACGGCGCCGAGCAGGATGTCGTCGACGTCCTCGAACGTATGCCGGAGCAGCAGTACGGCAACATGGCGGACGTGATGAAGGGCTACGGCGAAGCCCACTAGAGCGCCACGAGGCGGGCCTGCCGCCCGCCTCACTGGCTGACCCATCGCTCGCAACACAAGAAGTCGAATCATGACCGTTCATATCGTCAACTTCACCGCGCCGATCAATTCGGCGACCTGCGGCCAGCTCATCGCCAAATGCTCGCAAGCGGTCCAGGACGGCGCCTCCCGCCTGGTCATCAAGATCGCCACCATGGGCGGCGAATGCAGCTACGGCTTTTCCATGTACAACTTCCTGATGGCGCTGCCGATCCCGGTGCACACGCACAACCTGGGCACCGTAGAATCGATGGGCAACATCATCTTTCTCGCTGGCGAGCGGCGCACGGCGTGCCGGCACAGCAAGTTCCTCTTCCACCCGTTCCACTGGACGCTGCATGGCTCGGTCGACCATGCACGGATGTCCGAATACGCGATGAGCCTGGACGAAGACCTGGTGCTCTATGCGCGCATCGTCGAGGAACGCACCCAGGGCGCACGCGAGCCGCTGGACATCCCCGATTATCTGAAGGCCTCGCCGCGTATCCTCGAGCCGGAAGCCGCGCTGGCCACCGGCATGATCCACGCGATCGACGAATGCGGCGTGCCGCGCGACGCGGTGAGCTGGTGCGTGCATTCCTAGCCTTGGGCCGGAAAGCAAAAAACCCGCCGAGGCGGGTTTTTTCTGACCATTCCGAATCCATTCGGGGCGCCGTCCTGGCAATGGCCTGTCATCCATGATCCCGAGCGCGTCCTGCGCTTCAGAGATGGGCATAGATTAGCCGGCGGTCAGTGGCAGGGGCAGCGCAGAACGCCGTCGCGTCTTGTAAGCCTTTTGCTATAACGGAACAGGATTAATGCCTATCTCGCATCTGGCACGTCGTTGAGCCGGATCAGTCCTGTCGCCGGTCGAGCGAGGCACATTGGCCTTCCATACCGCGCGGAGGTGTCGAGCATGACGGGCAAGGGCTGGCGAGCGGTGATCATTCTCGGAGGGTTTGCGCTGCTGGGCCTGGCCGGCTGCGCGCAGACGCCCGGTCGCTCCTGCGCGGACGAAGCGTCGTATTTCCCCGCCGGTCTGTTTCCCAGCCAATACCCCGCCTCGGACGAACTGCGCCGGCGCCGCTATGCCGCTCCGTTGCAGCGTCTGGGCGAACCGTCGCTGGCCTGCGCGCCGGCCGAGGCCGCAGAGAGCTATCGGCTGCTCTGGCTCAATAACCTGGCCCACCCGGTGGTGATCCGCGTGTCCGCCGACGGCGAGGGCGCCACGCTGGCCGCCGCCCAGCTCTCGGGCTGGGGCTGGGCCGAACCCGGCGAGCCGCTCGCCCGCTCTCTGCAGCGCCTGACCACCGAGGACTGGCAGCGCCTGCGAAAGGCCCTGCAGCGCGCCGACTTCTGGCACCTGCCGACCTCGGGCACGCTCTACGGCGTGCACGGCGGGCAGTGGGTCATCGAAGGCCAGCGCGGCGGGCACTACCACCTGGTCGACCGTTGGAGCCCGGCGGCCGGCGAGTTCCGCGAACTCGGCGAGCTGTTTTTCGACCTGGCCGGCTGGCTGCGTCCCGAGCCGGGGCAGTAGCCCGAAAACGGCAAGGCCCGCCATCACGGCGGGCCTTGCCGGCGCGCTGCACTCACTTGGCGTGCGAGACGCCCCAGTAGAACTGCATCGGCGAGGTGATGCCCTGCAGGTCGCTGCGGAAAGCGACCGGCTCGAAGAACTGCCTGAGCACGGCAAAGGCGCCGTCATCCCACAAGCGCTGCTGGATCTCACGCGCCAGGGTCTGCTTTTCGGCACCGCTGGCATTGGCCGCCTTGGCCCGCAGGCGTTCGAGCTCGGCGTCGTCAGCCCAGCCGAACCAACCGTTCTGCGGGTCGCCGGAGAAGGCAATGGCCGAGGTATCGGACAGATCCGCCGCGTTCCACCAGGTGTGGAACATGCTCCAGCCACCCTCTGCGACCGGCGCCCGACTTTCGCGCTGTTGCAGCATGGTCGCCCAGTCCATGTCGCGCACCTCGACCGTCATGCCCAACTGCTTGAGCAGGTTCGCCGTCACCTGGGTAAAGGCGGTCATCACCGGCATATCGACAGGGTTGAGCAGCACCACCGGCGTGCCGTCATAGCCCGCCGCGGCCAGGGCCTTGCGGGCGGCGCCGAGATCGCCCTGCTTCATCACCTCGCTACCGGCCTCGTTGGCCAGCGGCGTACCGCAGGGAAACACCGAATAGCAATTGCGCCAGTAGCGCGCGTCACCGAGCGCCGCGGACATGTAGGCGTCCTGTTTCATCGCCATCAGCACCGCACGGCGCACGCCCGGATTGTCGAACGGGGCCTGCTGGTGGTTGAAGCGTGCCATGGCCACGTTGCCCAGCGGGTCGGTCGAGGCGACCGTCACGTCCGCCTTGTCCTCCATCATCGACACCAGGCGGGTGGAGGGCGACTCGACATAGTCGACGCGGCCGTCGAGAAGCCGCTGCACGGCTTCCTGCTGCGTCGGGTAGTAACGCCACTCGACGACATCGACGCCCGCCACCTTGGCGCCGGCGGCCTGCGACTGCGGGTCGTGCCGCGGCTTGTAGTTCGGGTTGCGCACATAGACGGCCTTGTCCGCCGTCGATCGCTCGGGCTGATAGACGAACGGGCCGGAGCCAGTGGCTTCGGTAATCGGCGTGAAGGCGTCGGTCTGCGCCAGGCGCTTGGGCATCATGAACGGAACGTTTACCGAGACCTTGCCCAGCGTGCGGATGATGCCGACATCAGGCTCGCGCAGCACGATGGTGAAGGTGTGCGGATCGTCGATGCTGATGCGCTCGACGTTGCGGAACAGCTGCTGGCCGGCGCCGTCACGCTTGCCCCAACGCTGCAGCGAGGCGACGCAGTCCTCGGCGGTGACCGGCGTACCGTCATGCCATTGCAGGCCTTCGCGCAGCTTGATGTGCCAGGTCTTGAGGTCGCTCGAAGAGGTCCAGGTTTCCGCCATCTGCGGGCGCTGCCGCAGGTTTTCGTCGAGCGCGAACAGCGTGTCGTAGACCATGTAGCCGTGGCTGCGCGTCACGTACGCGGTGCTGGTGATCGGGTCAAGCGTGGTCAGCCGCGCGTGCGAGGCGATGACCAGTTTGTTCGCACACCCCGAGAGCAGCAGGGCCGCGGCCATTGCCGACAGCGCGAACAGGGTTTTCTGCCGTGTGTACATCATCGACCTCCTATCGGACCCGCCGTCAGGCCCGTTCAAGACAAGCACTCATCACACGGAGATTAGTCCCAGCTACTTAAGCCGGAAGAGGCAATTTGATGGCCATTTGATTCCCACCAATGGGCGATGAAAAAAATCCAAAACGCCCTGCGGGCGGTGATAAATAACCAGCCGTGACGGCAAAACGCCGCTATTTTGCGAAGAGCATCACGGGCCTTTTCGCAGTTCGTACGGCAGGTGCACAGCATGTCGACCCAGCCCTCCTCCGCCGGCGAGCAGTCCGGTCCGCTTTCCGAGCGCCTGCGGTTCTATGGCGACGAGTTCGTCTTCGACAGCGTCTCGGGCATGTTCCATCGGCTTAATCCCAGCGCCAGCTTCATGCTGCGCGCCCTGATTGCCGGCGCGACACCCGAGGAGCTTCCGCGGCGCCTGCAGGCCCACTACGCACTCGACAGCGCGACGGCCGCGCGCGACGCCCAGCTGTTTCTCAACAGCCTGGCAGCCCTGGAGCCGCTCGGCCGCCTGTTCGAGGCAGCGAGGAAGGCATCATGATCAGGGTCGCCATCACCGGCCTGCACCGCGGCAACAACCCCCAGCCGGGCGCCGCCGTCGCAGCCAGCTTGCGTCGCCGCTTCGCCGATCTGCACGTCATCGGGCTGTCATACGACCCGCTGGAAAGCGCGCTCTACTGTCATGACGGCGGGCGGCCGGATGTCGCCTACCTCATGCCGTTCCCGGGCGCCGGCGCACAGGCGACGCTCGATCGCCTGGACGAAATCCGGGTATCCGGAATTTCTGGTTGATAAAATGCCAAAGATGTAAAGAAGAAAATCTTTCTCAGCGGATTATCTGATTGATCCTCTTCAGCCTACTCTACTG
>LZQO01000122.1_pt1 | contig 11268 bp, 9 predicted proteins | sample 768571 | NCBI WGS metagenome assembly LZQO01 (sample SAMN05207081, study PRJNA324507) | oil field metagenome | isolation source: sample BH-FW-10 from oil reservoir | place: India: Bombay High | collected 2015-12-01
GAGGAACCGGCGGCCGACGACCCGCTGAGCGACCCGCGCCAGCGGCACCTGGCCGAACGGCGCATGGTCGGCAACGCCCGCGAGACGGCGCAGCGCCTGGCCGCGGTGGCGGGCCTGCGTGTCGACCTGCGCATCAATGCCGGGGCCAACCATGGCACCAATGCGCAATACAGCACGATTCAGGCGCTGGAACTGGCGAGTCGCGTCGGCCGGGCGGCCGCCGAGGCTGACTGACCAGCCATCGCGGCGCCCTCGGTCAAGCGCTCCGGGTGGTCAAGAAAGCCGCCGAGGCGGCCGACAACAGAAGGTAACCGTCACCGCGACCGGCAGCCGTCATGCTGCCGTCATCGCGCGGCCCTTCAGGCGCAATGGCCGCCAAGCACCCGAGGAACACCGATGCCCCGCCGCTCCGCCTGCGACTCCGACCAGCCTGTCACCTGCGAGGGCTGCCGCAACGCCCAGCCGCTGGACTTCGCCTTTGCCTATGCCTACCAGCCGATCGTCGATCTGGCGGCCCGCCAGGTCTTCGCGCATGAGGCGCTGATACGCGGCCCGGCCGGCGAACCGGCCCCGACCGTGCTGTCGAGGGTGACCGAGGAGAACCGCTATCGCTTCGACCAGGCCTGCCGCGTCGAGGCCATCCGCACGGCTGCGGCGCTCGACATGCAGAGCCGGCTGTCGATCAACTTCATGCCCAATGCGATCTACCGCCCCGAACTGTGCATCCGCTCGACGCTGCAGGCCGCGCGCGAGCACGACTTCCCGATTGAGCGGATCATCTTCGAGACGGTCGAGGGCGAAGAGGTGAGCGACGGCAAGTGGCTTGCCGAAGTCCTGCGCGAATACCAGCGCATCGGCTTTCTCACCGCGATCGACGATTTCGGCGCCGGCTTCGCCGGGCTCAACCTGCTGGCCGACTTCCAGCCGGACCTGATCAAGCTGGACATGGATCTGATCCGTGGCATCGACGCCAGCCGCTCGCGCCAGGCGATCGTGCGCGGAGTCACGCAGATGTGCCGCGAGCTGAACATCCGGGCGATCGCCGAAGGCGTGGAAACCGCTGACGAATACCTGTGCCTGGCCGATCAGGGCATCGAGCTGATGCAGGGCTATCTGTTCAGCAAGCCGCTGTTCGGCGCCTGCGCCGGTGCCGATGCCCTGAGCTGGCCGGCCGCACGCTGATCAGCCGGCGCGCAGCAACTCCAGCAGCGCGTCGGCCGCGGCCTCCGAAGAGGCCGGATTCTGCCCGGTCACCAGGTGTCCGTCGACCACCACGTAGGACGCCCAGTCCGGCCCCTTGCTGTAGTTGCCGCCGCGCGCCTTGAGCCGGTCCTCGAGCAGGAACGGCACCACCTCGGTCAGCTCGACCGCCGCCTCCTCGCTGTTGGTAAAGCCCGTCACGCCGCGCCCCTTGACCAGGAACTCGCCGTCCGGCCCGCGCACCTCGCAGAGTACCGCCGGGGCATGGCACACCGCGGCCACCGGCTTGCCGGCCCGTACGAAGGCTTCGATCAGGCCGATCGAGTGGCGATCCTGCGCCAGGTCCCAGAGCGGGCCATGCCCGCCGGGAAAGAACACCGCGTCGAAGTCCTCGGCAGACATCTCGTCCAGCTTGCGCGTGCTGGCCAGCGCCCGCTGCGCCTCGGCGTCTTCCTTGAAACGCCGGGTGGCCTCGGTCTGCGCGTCAGGTGCATCGCTCTTTGGGTCCAGCGGTGGCTGCCCGCCCTTGGGCGAGGCCAGGGTGATGTCGGCGCCGGCATCGCGCAGGACGAAGTACGGCGCGGCGAACTCCTCGAGCCAGAAGCCAGTGGGCTTGCCGGTATCGCCCAGGCGGTCGTGCGAGGTGAGAACGATCAGTACCTTCATGAAGAAACCTCCCATGGTCATGTTGCCCTGAGAGGTTTCGACCGCAACCGGCCGCCGCTGCTCCGCGGCGGCCGGACGGAAGGCACGCTAGATGCGGAAGCTGTCCACCAGCTGCTTGAGACGACCGGCCTGGCGCTCGAGGTCGCCACAGGCACGCAGGGTCGCTTCGAGGTTTTCCACGCCCTGCTGGTTGAGCGTGTTGATTTCGATGATGTCCATGTTCAGCGACTCGATCACCGCGGTCTGCTCTTCGGTGGCGGTGGCAACCGACTGGTTCATCGCGTCGATCTCGCCGATGCTGCGGGTCACCGCGACCAGTCGCTCGCCCGCCTGGTCGGCGATGCTCACGCTGCTTTCGCTCTGACGCTGGCTCTCGGTCATGGTGGTGACCGACTGCCGCGCGTGACCTGCAGTTGCTCGATCATCTGCTGGATCTCCTGTGCCGAGCTCTGCGTGCGATGCGCCAGGCTGCGCACCTCGTCGGCGACCACGGCGAAGCCGCGCCCGGCCTCGCGGCCCGCGCCGCCTCGATGGCCGCGTTGAGCGCCAGCAGGTTGGTCTGTTCGGAGATGCCCTTGATGACCTCGAGGATGTGGCCGATGTCGACCGTCTTGGCGTTGAGCGTCTCGATCTGCCGACAGGAGTCGCTGATCTTCGCGAGAGTTCACGCATCGCGGCGATGTTGCGCTCGACCACCTGGCGCCCGTCGTCGGCCTCGCCGCTCGCGCCGCTGGCCTGCTGCGAGGCGTCGGCAGCGTTGCGTGCGATCTCCTGCGCGGCGGCGCCCAGCTCGTTGATCGCCGCGGCCACGCTGTTGGTACGGCTGGCCTGCTCGCCCGAGTTGGCCATCGACGAGTTGGACGCGGCGAGCACCAGGTTGACCACTTCATGCACCTGCTGGGTCGCCGAGGACACCTCGCGGATGGAGCCGTGGATGCGCTCGACGAAGCGGTTGAAGGCACCGGCCAGCTGGCCGAACTCGTCGTTCGACTGCACCGCCAGGCGGCGGGTCAGGTCGCCCTCGCCCTCGGCGATGTTGGCCATGGCCCGGCCCATGTCGGTGAGCGGGCGCATCAGCACGCGAATCAGCATGCCCAGCAGGGCGATGATGAACAGCACCGCCACGGCCGTGGCGACAAAGGCCGAGGTACGGAAGCTGGCCAGGCTGGCAAAGGCCTTGTCACGGTCGACCGAGATGCGACGTACCACTTCACCGACGGCAGGCCCTGGACCGGGCTGAAGGCGAGGATGCGCTCGTTGCCGTCGAGGCTCGCCTCGGCGTAGCGGCTGGTCAGGCTCGGGGTGTTCTGCGGGTAGAGCTCGCTCAGCGTCTTGTTGACCTTGGTCTTGTCCGGGTGGACGAGGATCTTGCCGTCGGCACTGACGAGAAACGCATGGCCCATGCCGTTGAAGTCGAGCGAGTTGATGATGTCGACCAGCACCTTCAGGCTCAGGTCGCCGCCGATCACGCCAAGGGTCTGGCCGCCGGCCTGCGCCGGGGTCGCCACGGTGATGATCAGCTCGTTGGTCGCCGCATCCTCGTAGGGCTCGGTCAGCGTGGTCCGGCCGGCGGCCACGGCATCCTTGTACCAGGGGCGCTGGCGCGGGTCGTAGCCCGGCGGCAGCTCGAAGCGCGGATGCACGAGGAATTCGCCGTCGGCACGCCCCAGGTAGCTGAAGGCAAAGGTCGAACTGAGCGACGGCTGGCGGACCAGGGCTTCGACCTGCTCGGTCGAGTTGTCGCGCGCGACGGTCTGCGCGAGGCTCTCGAGCAGCACCAGGCGGCCGGACAGCCAGTTGGCGATATTGTCGGCGGTGACCACGCCCATCTCGTCGAGATAGCTCTGCAGGTTCGCGCGGATGGCGTTGCGCTGCAGGTAGTCGTTGTAAAGCGTGAACAGCGCGAAGGCGACGACCACGACCAGCGAGGCGGCCAGCAGGATCTTGTGGCTGAACTTGAGCTGTTTGGGCATTTGCGGAACATCCGGTTGGCTGAGCGGGGCTCGCATCCTGCGCACGGTGCATTCCGTTGATCTCGGTCAAGTTTTCGGCTGTTTTCGGCAGAACTTGACCGCCGGTCGTCCTGCGCCCGCAAAGCGCTTGCCCAAGGCCTCCGCCGCAGCGGAGGCGCGCGCCCATAAAAAAACGCCAGCCCGGAGGCTGGCGTCTGCTCGTCACGCGCTGGGCTCAGCGGCCGGCCAAGGCCGGCATCACCCGCGGCGAAAGCCTTCGCCGACGATCGTCAGCAACGCGATGGCGCTGGCGATCCAGTACCAGCGCTCGAGCGGGTCGAAGCCCAGCCAGCCGAGCGCATGCAGGAACACCATGAGGATCAGCACCGGGCTGACGTAGCGCACCATGAACAGCCACAGCGCGTAGCCGGCCGGCGACAGTTCCAGCTCGTCGCGCATGATTTCGGCGCGCAGGCAGTAGCCGGCCAGTACCGCCATGAAGATCCCGCCCAGCGGCATCATCCAGCGCGAGGTCAGGTAGTCCAGGGCGTCGAACAGGGTGGTGCCGAACAGCTTCCAGTCGGCGCCGACGTTGAACGAGAGCATCGCCAGCAGGCTGATCACCAGCAGCACCGTCCCCGAGCCGATGGCGGCCTTGCCGCGGCTGATGCCGTGCTTTTCGTTGAGGTAGGCGACGGTCGCCTCGATCATCGAGATCGCCGAGGACAGCGCGGCAACCGACACCATGGCGAAGAACAGCACGCCGAACAGCGTGCCGAACGGCATCTGCTGGAAGGCCAGCGGCAGGCTCATGAAGATCAGCCCGGCCCGGCGCTCGGGCTCATGCCATTGGCGAAAATCACCGGGAAGATCGCCAGCCCCGCGAGCAACGCCACGCAGGTATCGGCGATCGCCACCATGAAGGTGGTGCGCGCGATGGACTGGCCATCCGGCAGGTAGGAGCCATAGGTGAGGATCGCCCCGGAGGCCAGGCTGAGGGTGAAGAAGGCGTGGCCCAGGGCGGCCAGCAGCGCTTCACCGCTGAGCTTGGAGGCATCGAAACTGAACAGGAAGGCAAAGCCCTCGTCGAAGCCGCCGCTGGTCAGGCCATAACCGACCAGCACCAGCAGCATCACCGCCAGCCCGGGCATCATCCAGCGGAATGCACGCTCGACCCCGGCCTGCACGCCGCGGCCGACGATGAACAGCGTCAGCAGCGCCACCAGCACGCTCCAGCCACCGAGCACCCAGGGGTTGGCGTTGTGCGCCTCGAAGGTCTGCGCCAGGCCCTCGACGCTGCTGGCCGCGAGCGAGCCGTCGAGCATCTTGACCGTATAGGCGAAGGCCCAGCCGGCGACCACCACGTAGAAGCAAAGGATCATGAAGCCGGCGAGCATCGCCATGCTGCCGACCAGCTTCCAGGCCGGGTTGCCGTTGTTCTCGCGCACCACGCGGGCGATGGCGTCGATCGGGCTGCCGCGCCCGCGGCGGCCAATGGCGATCTCGGTCATCATCACCGGAATGCCGATGGCGAGGATGCAGACCAGGTACATGAGCACAAAGGCGCCGCCGCCGTACTCGCCGGTGATGTAGGGGAATTTCCAGATATTGCCGAGCCCGACCGCCGAGCCGGTCGCGGCGAGAATGAAGCCCCAGCGGGACAGCCAGAGATTCTTCGGTTTTTCACGAGTCATGCGTCACCTGCTTGTTTTTATCTGTGACGGATCGAACCCGCCGCGCTTGTGGCATGGCGGAGTGGCACGCAAGGTTGTGGGTAGTCAGCCAGCGTCGGGTTGCACCTCCGGGGCGGCATGGGTGAATGCCTCCAGCGCCTCGCAGCGAGCAACCCGCGCGAGGATACGTGGATAGGCGTCCATTGGGCAGTCGAAACGGCGGGCGTTGTACGCCTGCGGCACCAGGCAGGCTTCGAGATAGCCGGGCCGCTGGCCCAGCGACAGCTCGTCACCAAAGGCTTCCAGCCCCGCCTCCACCGCCGCCAGCCCCTCGGTGACCCAGTGCCGGTACCAGGCGTTCTTCGCCTCGTCGTCGACACCGAGCTCGCCGGACAAATACTTGAGCACGCGCAGGTTGTTCAACGGGTGGATATCGCAGGCGATGTGCATGGCCAGTGCGCGCACCTGGGCGCGGCGTACCGGATCGTCCGGCAGCAGCGCCGGCACCGGAAACACCTCGTCGAGGTACTCGAGGATCGCCAGCGACTGGGCGATGCGCGCGCCGCCGTTGACCTCGTCGACCAGCAGCGGCACCAGCCCCTGCGGGTTGAGCGCGCGGTACTCGGCGGCGTGCTGCTGGCCGCCGTCCTTGACCAGATGCACCGGCACCTGGCGATAGGCCAGACCCTTGAGGTTCAGCGCGATGCGCACGCGGTAGGCGGCGCTGGAGCGCCAGTAGCCGTAGAGTTTCAACATGGCGAACCATCCTGAACCGTGGGGTGGAAAACCGCGCAGCGATCTCCACCGGCTGCCTGTTCCGCGCGGTGGCTGTGAAGACCCTCCACCCTAGCCTTCATATTTCTCCACCTGCTGATCGATGGCGCCAAAGATGCTCTGCCCGCTAGCGTCGAACATCTCGATGCGCACCCGGTCGCCGAAGCGGAGGAACGGCGTCTTCGCCTCGCCGTGCTCGATGACCTCGAGCATGCGCTTCTCGGCCAGGCAGGACGAGCCGGCACTGCGGTCGTAGTTCGACACCGTGCCCGAGCCGATGATGGTCCCGGCGCCCAGCGGACGGGTGCGCGCGGCGTGGGCGACCAGGGTCGGGAAGTTGAAGGTCATGTCGGTGCCGGCATCCGGCTGGCCGAACAGCTCACCGTTGATATGCGAGACCAGCGGCCGGTGCACCTTGCCGTCGCGCCAGGTTTCGCCCAGCTCGTCCGGCGTCACCGCCACCGGCGAGAAGCTCGACGATGGCTTGCTCTGGTAGAAGCCGAAGCCCTTGGCCAGCTCGCCGGGGATCAGGTTGCGCAGCGACACGTCGTTGACCAGCATCAGCAGCTGGATGTGCGAGGCCGCCTCGGCCGGCGTCGCACCCATGGGCACGTCGTCGGTGATCACCGCCAGCTCGCCTTCCAGATCGATGCCCCAGGCCTCGTCGGCCAGGCGGATCGGGCTGTGCGGCGGAATGAAGGCATCGGCGCCGCCCTGGTACATCAGCGGATCGTGCCAGAAGGACTCCGGCATCTCGGCGCCACGCGCCTTGCGCACCAGCTCGACGTGATTGACGTAGGCGCTGCCGTCGGCCCAGTGATAGGCGCGCGGCAGCGGGCTGTGGCAGGCGGTCTGGTCGAAGGCGAAGGCGCCCTCCTCCAGCCCGTCGTTGAGGCGCTGGTAGACCGCTTCCAGCTTCGGCTTGCAGTACTGCCAGTCATCCAGCGCGGCCTGCAGCGTGGCGGCGACCTGCGGCACTTTCACCGCGCGGGCGAGATCACGGGAAACGACGACGAGCACGCCGTCGCGGCCCTGGTTGAGGGTTGCGAGTTTCATCAGGATTCCTTGCCCGGCGCACGCAGGAGTTGACGTATTCGGGGACATCGACGGCTGCGGCAGCCTCGCCGACTTCCAGCGCGCGGCGGGTGTCGATCATCACCGCCACCTCGTCGGCAAAGGTCGCCGGTCGGTGCTGGCCTTCTTCAGCGCCTTCGGGTGCGGTCCGTGGGGGAAGCCGCAGGGGTGGAAGGTCACCATGCCCTGCTCGATGTTGTCGCGGCTGAAGAAGTTGCCGCGGTGGTAGAACAGCACTTCGTCGTAGTCGTCGTTGTTGTGGAAGAACGGCACCTTCAGCGCACCCGGATCGGATTCCACCGGCCGCGGGGTGAAGGTGCAGACCACGAAACCGTTGGCGACGAAGGTGGTGTGCGCCGACGGCGGCAGGTGGTAGCGATGGCTCATCAGCGGGCGGATGTCACGCCAGTTGAGCCGTACCACGGTGTTGTCGCCGTGCCAGCCGACCACGTCCAGCGGGTTGTACGGGTAGGTCACGGTGGTGATCTGGTCGCGCCGCTTGATGCGGATCTGCCAGGGGTTCTCGTCCTGCTGCGCGCGGAAGGCGTCGTCCAGGCGCGGATGGTCGAGCACCGCGGCGTCGAAGATGGCATGCGGGCCGACCAGGCCTTTTTCCGGCAGCTGGTAGGCGCCGTCGGTGTTCTCGATCAGCAGCATGAACACCGGCTCTGTCGCCTCGATGCGCCAGACGGTGCCGCGCGGGATCATCAGGTAGTCACCGTCGCGAAACTCCAGGTGGCCGAAGTCGCAGTAGAAATGCCCGGCGCCTCATGGATGAACAGCAGTTCGTCACCGTCACCGTTGCGCACCAGGTGGCGCATGGCGCCGTTGGTCTTCCACAGGCGCAACTTGACGTCGGCATTGTGCAGCGCCAGCGGCGCCTGCAGCGGGCAGTCGCCTTCGCTGGGGATGTGATTGAAGTTGAAGGCGTGCGGGCGCAGCGGGCCTTCCCAGTCGATCCAGCCGGTCGGCGGATGCTTGTGATGCAGGTGCGAAGCCGGGCCGAAGAAGCCTTCGCGGCCCATTTCGCGCTCGTAGGTGCCCTGCGGAAAATCGCAGTGCGCCTGACGCGAACTGTCACCCTCGCGGATGGGGAAACTGATCCATTTGCGGCTCATGTGCCTCTCCTACGTGATACCGCGTGATCTGAATGGCGAAGCGGTGGGTGCCGGTGCGTAGGGTGGAAGACTGCGAAGCACCTTCCACGCGTCTGAACCGGGTCAGCCCCATGCGGGTCCGTTGTTCCCGCCATACGCGTGGATGTGCTGCGCGACATCCACCCTACGCAACCCCACCTCGGCTCTGGCCTTACTCGCCCGCCTTGATCACGCCACGACGCACCTGGTCTTCCTCGATGGATTCGAACAGCGCCTTGAAGTTGCCCTCGCCGAAGCCCTGGTTGCCCTTGCGCTGGATGATCTCGAAGAAGATCGGGCCGATCACCGTGTTGGTGAAGATCTGCAGGAGGATGCCGTCATCGCCCGGCGCACCATCGATCAGCAGGTTCAGCTCGCGCAGCTGGTCGAGCGGCTCGCCGTGGCCCGGCACGCGGGTATCGACCTTCTCGTAGTAGGTGTCCGGGGTGGTCATGAAGTCCACGCCGTTGGCGCGCAGGCGGCGCACGGTCTCGTAGATGTCGTCGGTGGACAGCGCGATGTGCTGGATGCCCTCGCCGTGGTACTCGCGGATGAATTCCTCAATCTGCGACTTGTCATCGGCCGACTCGTTGATCGGGATGCGGATCTTGCCGCACGGCGCGGTCATGGCGCGGGAGAACAGGCCGGTGAGCTTGCCCTCGATGTCGAAGTAGCGAATCTCGCGGAAGTTGGCGATGCGCTCGTAGAAGCCGGACCAGACATCCATCTGCCCGCGCATGACGTTGTGGGTCAGGTGGTCGATGCACATCAGGCCGACGGCGTTGTCGTTCGGCGTGCGCCCTTCGATGTACTCGAAGTCGACGTCGTAGATGCTCTTGTCACCGTAGCGGTCGACGAGATACAGCAGCGAGCCGCCGATGCCTTCGACGCAGGGGATGTTCAGCTCGCCGAAGTTGGCGTGGCTGCCGACCAGCTTGGCGCCCTGGGACTCGACGTAGGCGGCGGCCTGCGCCGCATTCTTCACCCGGAAGGCCATGGCGCAGGCGCTCGGCCCGTGCTTCTCGCCGAACTCGCGCACATGCCCGGTGGGGCTGCCGTTGAGCACGATGTTGATGTCGTGCTGCTGGAACAGCCAGACCTCCTTGGAGCGGTGCTTGGCGGTTTCGGTAAAGCCCATCTGGGTGAACAGCGTGCGCAGCTGCTCGATGCCTTCGGCATTCGGCGCGGTGAATTCGACGAACTCGAAGCCGTCGGTGCCGATGGGGTTGTGCTGTTCGATCTTGGTCACGGCGTTCATCTCGCCTCCTGGTTCTTGTTATCGGTTCAAGGGGGTTCACAGACCCCCTGCACGGGGTGGCTGGGCCCATGACAAACCAGCGCCGGCAGGCAAACAAGCCGTCCGCGCCGGCCTCGGCAGCGCCGCGCCCGCAGTCGGTTGTCAGCTTTTCCTTACACCGCGCCGGCCGGGCCTTGGCGCGTCCGTTTGCCTTTCCACCCGTAACGAAAAGCTGACAACCAAGTGCGACAAGCTGCCGCACTACCGTTCCATACGTGGCCCGGCACAAAAAAACGGGCGCAAAAAAAGTGGGCTGAAATCCACCCTACGAGGCAGCAGGCCGGATTCCGAGGCGACAAAAGCGGCCTCACCACAAGCCCGACCAGCGCTGTAGGGTGGGCTTCAGCCACCGGCCATGCCCACCAAGCCCATCTCACCGTGATGCGGGCTTCAGCTCAGCAATGCCTCCTCCGTTGCATCCAGGGCCATCCGGGCGCTCGGCTCAGACGAGCCCGATGAGGTTGAGAAAGACCAGCACGATGGCCACCGGGTGCCGTAGCGCAGCAGGTTCCACCAGAGGCTGAACCAGCCCGGCCGGCCGATGCCGACCGCCTCGTGGACCAGCTCGCGGCGCAGCACCCAGCCGGTGAACAGCACGGTACCCAGCCCGCCGAGCGGCATCAGCCAGTTGGCCGTGAGGTAGTCCATGGTGTCGAACACCGTGCGGCCGAACAGCTGGTACTCGGCCCAGTGGTTGAACGACAGCAGGCAGGCCGTGCCCAGCAGCGCGAGCAGCGAACCGGTGAGCAGCACCGCGCGGCCACGGCGGATGCCGAAGCGCTCGGTCAGCCAGGCAATGCCCGGCTCGGACAGCGAGATCGTCGAGGTCACCGCGGCGAGCACCAGCATGACGAAGAACAGCCCGCCGACCAGCTGGCCGAGCGGCATCTGGCCAAAGGCGATCGGCAGGGTGACGAAGATCAGCCCCGGCCCGGCGCCGGGCTCCAGGCCGTTGGCGAACACCAGCGGGAAGATCGCCAGGCCGGCCAGCAGCGCGACCACGGTGTCGGCCAGCGCCACCAGCAGCGAGGTGCGCGCGATGGAGGTGCCCTCTGGCAGGTAGGAGCCGTAGGCCATCATCGCGCCGCAACCCAGGCTCAGGGTGAAGAACGCATGGCCCAGGGCAAGCAGCACGCCCTTGGCGCTCAGCTGAGAGAAATCCGGCACGAACAGAAAGCGCAGCGCGGCGGCGAAATCGCCAGCCACCGCGGCATAGCCGACCAGCCCCAGCAGCAGCACGAACAGCCCGGGCATCAGCAGGCGCAGCGCACGTTCCAGCCCGTCGCGCACGCCGAGGCCGACGATCAGCAGGGTCGCCGCGAGCACCGCCAGGCCGTAAAGCGCGAGCCGGCCGGGGTCGGCGAGCAGCCCTTCGAACAGTGCGCCGCTGGCCTGGCCGTCGACGCCGCTGAAGGCGCCGCTCAGTGCCGTCGGCACATAGGCCAGCGCCCAGCCGGCCACCACCAGGTAGAAGCCGAGGATCAGGAAGCCGGTGA
>LZQO01000123.1_pt1 | contig 11090 bp, 10 predicted proteins | sample 768571 | NCBI WGS metagenome assembly LZQO01 (sample SAMN05207081, study PRJNA324507) | oil field metagenome | isolation source: sample BH-FW-10 from oil reservoir | place: India: Bombay High | collected 2015-12-01
CGGACGACCGCCTTGAGGGCTGACAGGGCGCGGCGCTACCCGATCGACTTCCGCTGCAAGCGCCGCAAAATCGATGTACGACTCGATCTCGGCCAGCGGATCTCCAAGCGTGTCGATCTTCTTCCGATGATGTTCGTCAGCGAACAGGTCCGTCTTGATGGCAGTGCGCTTCTTCATGGCTGGTGTCAGAGAACGAAATCAGGACAACGCAATTTTACCAATCGCAGGGGGCCGAGGTTTTTCGAGGTGCCCTTGAGCAAAGTGTTGAGCAGAAACGAAAAAGGCCCACCTTGCGGTGAGCCTAAGTCGTTGATTTCTATGGTGCCGGCACCAGGAGTCGAACCCGGGACCTACTGATTACAAGTCAGTTGCTCTACCAGCTGAGCTATACCGGCAAACCGGGCGCCATTATAGCCATTGGCGTCGGCGAGTAAACCGTTATTGGCCAGGTACTTGCGTGGCCGGGCGTTCGGCGAGCAGGAGCAGGTTGCGTGGGGTGAGGTCACTGGAGCAGAAGGTGCCGAGGCGTACCCGGTAACCCGCTTCTTCGAGGAACAGCGCGCGGTCGAGCAGCAGCCAGATTTCCAGCGGGCGGCGGAACAGGGCGCGAACCAGTTCGAGGTTGCGTACTTCGGCCAGGCGTTGCCAGCCGAGCTGTTCCAGCGCTGCCCAGTCCTGTTCGCCGGGCGCGTCCAGGCCCTTGAGCGTGGCGAGGTGGCGGCAATAGTCGGCGAATGGCTTGCGCAGCCAGGCGGTTGATAGCGAAGGAGTCGGCAGGTAGGCATCGACGCCGCGCAGTCGGCGCTGCAGTTCATCGAAGCCCAGCCGCCAGGCCATCGACTGGTCGCGGTCGCGACGCTCGCGGGCGCCGGCGGTTACGGTTTCGCTCAGCGGCAGGCCGAGGTCGTCTCGGCTCAGGCGCAGGGCCGAATCGCGCGCCAGCTGCGACAACGCTTGGTAGGTCGGTGCCTGGATGCGGTTGTAGCAACAGGGCGAGAGCGCCAGTTGCCGGCATTCGCGTGCGACCGCCAGCTGCAGCAGGCGCACGTGCAGATCGCCGCAGGCGTGCAGGGCGATGGCCGTGTGCTGCGGCTGCAACACCGTGCACAGCTGTCGGCGAGCACGTCCTGGCCGCGATGGTCGGCGGAGATGCCGAGGCGGGCGCTCAGGCGGGCGCCCTCGCGGACCAGTTCGGCATCCCATTCCAGGCAGGTCAACGATGCGCCCTGGCGGGCCAGGTAGCGGCCGAGGTGGCCCTTGCCGGCGCACCAGTCGAGCCAGTGTGCAGGGCGCTCGGTGAATTGCAGGCGTGCAGCGAAGGCCTCGATCTGCTGCCACTTGCGGCCGGGCACGTCGAGCTGTTGGCGATGCTCGCCAGCGGGCGCAGGGTGGCCGGGCAGCGGCTCGACCTCACTCAGACGGCGGGCCTGCTCGGCCAGCGTGGCAAAGGGGGCCGGTGCCTTGAGCATGGCCGGGTCGCGCTGGACGGCTTCGGCATCGTTCAGCGAGCGGCTGCGCAGCCAGGCCGCGAGTTCTGGATGGTCGTTCTCCCAGGCCAGCCGCCGCTCGACGAACGGCCGCGGTCGCCAGAGCGACTGGTGTTCGAGAAGAAACGCGTCCAGCGCGCGGAAACGTTCGGCAAGCGGGGTTCGGCTGGGCATGGCGGTGTGGTGGTCGGGCGGGGCTGCGATTGTCGCGCATTACAGCGGTACGGAAAATGAAACGCCCGTCGGGTGACGGGCGTTGTGGGCTCAGTTGCCGTAGACCTGCTCGGGTAGCCAGGTGATGAGGTCGGGCCATAGGTAGGCGATCACCAGCATGGCGATCTGGATACCGATGAAGGGGATCACCCCCTTGTACATGGTGCTGGTCGGCACGCTGCGCGGTGTCACCCCGCGCAGGTAGAACAGCGAGAAGCCGAACGGCGGGGTGAGGAAGGAGGTCTGCAGGTTCAACGCGATCATCACGCCGAGCCAGATCGGGTCCAGGCCCATGGCCAGGAGAATCGGCCCGACGATGGGCACCACGACGAAGATGATCTCGATGAAGTCGAGGATGAAGCCGAGCAGGAAGATCACCAGCATCACCACCAGGAAGGCGCCGAGCACGCCGCCGGGCAGCTGGTTGAGCGCGTGCTCGATCATCATCTCGCCGCCGAAGCCACGGAACACCAGCGAGAACAGCGAGGCGCCGATGAGGATGAGGAACACCATCGAGGTGATCTCGGTGGTGCCGCGGGCGACCTCGCGCAGTTGGCCGAAATCGAGCTGGCGCTTGGCCAGCGACAGCAGGGTGGCGCCCAGCGCGCCGATCGCCGCCGCTTCGGTCGGTGTGGCGTAGCCGGCGAGGATCGAGCCGAGCACCGCAGCGATCAGCACCAGCGGGGGCAGCAGGGCACGGAACAGCTTGCCCCATTCGATCGGCCCCAGCTCCGATTGCGGCAGCGCCGGCAGCTTCTTCGGCTGGAAGATGGCGATCGCGATCAGGTAAAGGATGTACAGGCCGACCAGCGTCAGGCCGGGAATCAGCGAGCCGACGAAGAGGTCGCCGACCGAGACGGTCTTTGGCGAGAAGATGCCCATCTTCAGCTGGGCCTGCTGGTAGGCGCTGGACATCACGTCGCCGAGCAGCACGAGGATGATCGACGGTGGAATGATCTGCCCCAGGGTGCCGGTCGCGGCCAGGGTGCCGGTGGCGACCGCCGGGTCGTAGCCGCGGCGCAGCATGGTCGGCAGGGCCAGCAGGCCCATGGTCACCACGGTGGCGCCGACGATGCCGGTACTGGCGGCGAGCAGCGCGCCGACCACGCAGACCGAGATCGCCAGGCCGCCGCGCAGGGTGCCGAACAGGCGTGACATCGATTCGAGCAGGTCCTCGGCGACGCGCGATTTCTCCAGCATCACACCCATGAAGACGAACAGTGGCACGGCCAGCATCGTCTGGTTGTTCATGATGCCGAAGATGCGGTTGGGCAGCGCATGCAGGTAGCCGACATCGAAGGTGCCGGTGAGCACGCCGGCGCCAGCGAACAGCAGGGCCATGCCGCCAAGGGTGAAGGCCACCGGGTAGCCCGACATCAGCGCGATGCAGATGCTGACGAAAAGGGTGATCGCCATGATCTCAGCCATGCTTCACCTCCGCTTGCTCTTCCGGCAGGCGGCCGGCGAGGCGATAGCCGACCTTGATCAGGTCGGCGATCGCCTGCAGCGCGAGGCTGAGGACCAGCACCAGGATGATCGTCTTCTGCAGGTAGACGAACTTCAGCCCGCCCGATTCGCTGGAGCTTCGAACGTGGCCCAGGAATTGGCCACGTAGTCCCAGCTGTTCCAGGCGAGGAACAGGCAGACCGGCAACAGGAACAGCACATGGCCCAGGCCGTCGACCAGCGCCTGACGGCGGGCGGGAAACTTCTGGTAGAAGATGTCGACGCGCACGTGGCCGTTGCGCTGCAGCGTCCAGGCGGCGGCGCCCATGAACACCAGCGCGTGGGCGTACATGACGGCTTCCTGCAGGGCGATCGCGCCGATGCCGAAGCCGTAGCGCAGGATCACCACGATTGCGGTGCCAACGACGAGAAACAGGGTCAACCAGGCGCACAGCTGGCCGAGGCGCTGGTTCAGCGCATCGATGAGGCCGGCCGCGCGGAGCAAGGGCGGGTGGCTAGGGGACATTTGGCAGTCCTTCTTGTAGGGCAGCAAGGGTGGGCGGGTTGGCGATTCTTGCAGTAGTGGCGTTTTGCATCAATCGCCGACGTCTCATACCAAGTATGGGCTAGGCTTGGAACGCTGGAGCCTCTAATGTTGTCCGGCCTGGCGTTGCGCTTGGCCGAGGCGGGCAGGTGCGAGGAGACCAAGCCATGAGCGCGCCGGCCCCGACCGAGTTTGCGTCGAATCGCTCGCCGATCGACCAGGCAACAAGCTTTCTCTGTGCTGCGTTACAAGACAAAACAACAAGGAGCATCGAATGAAACGTCGCGACATTCTCGCCGCCGCCGGTGTTGGCCTGGCGGCCACGGCCCTGGCCGGCTGCAACGACAAGAACGAAACCGCCGGCGCCGACAAGCAGGCGGCCGAGCAGCAGACCTTTACCTGGAAGATGGTCACCTCCTGGCCGAAGAACTTCCCGGGCGTCGGCGTTGGCGCCGAGCGCTTTGCCAAGCTGGTCAACGAGATGAGCGGCGGGCGCCTGAACGTCAAGGTCTATGCGGCAGGCGAGCTGGTCCCGGCGCTGGAAGTCTTCGATGCGGTCTCGCGTGGCACCGCCGAGCTCGGCCACGGCGCACCCTACTACTGGAAGGGCAAGGTCCCGGCCGCACAGTTCTTCTGCGCGCTGCCGTTCGGCCCGAACGCCCAGGAAATGAACGCCTGGCTGCATCGCGGCGGCGGCATCGAACTCTGGGAAGAGGTGTACAAGCCCTTTGGCGTGCTGCCGATGGCCTGCGGTGCGACCGGCGTGCAGACCGCCGGCTGGTTCAACAAGGAAATCAACTCGGTCGATGACTTCAAGGGCCTGAAGATGCGTACCCCGGGCCTGGGCGGCGAAGTGCTGACGAAGATGGGCGGTACGGTGGTCAACCTGCCGGCGGGCGAGATCTTCACCGCGCTGCAGACCGGCGCCATCGATGCCACCGAGTGGATCGGCCCGTACAACGACCTTGCCCTCGGCCTGCACAAGGCGGCCAAGTACTACTACACCCCGGGCTGGCAGGAGCCGAACGTCACCTTCGAGCTGGACGTCAATCTCAAGGCGTGGGAAACCCTGCCGGACGACCTCAAGGCCATCGTCCGCGCCGCCGCGCGCGACGTGAACGGCGACATGCTCGATGACTACAACGCCAAGAACATGGAGGCGCTCGAGCAGCTGCGCGCGCAGGGCGTCGAGGTTCGTCGCCTGCCGGATGAAGTGCTGGCGCGACTGAAGGAGGTCGCCGCCGAGGTGGTCGAGGCCTCGGCCAAGGCCGACCCGGTGGCAGCCAAGGTGTGGGAGCAGCAGAGCGCCTATCTCAAGCGGCTCTATGCCTATGCCGAGCTGAACGAGAAGGACATCTACAACATCCGCGGCTGATCGCCGGGCGACACAAGAACGCCACCGCGGCAACGCAGTGGCGTTTCTTTTTGCGCTCCCGAAAACCGCGTGCGATCAGCTTTCCAGCGTCGCGTTCAGGCTGATCCGCGCGTTGAGCACTTTCGACACCGGGCAACCTTCCTTCGCCTGGTTGGCGATCTGTTCGAAGCGTGCCTGGTCGGCCCCGGGGATGCGTGCCTTGAGCGTCAGGTCGACGGCGGTGATGCTGAAGCCTTCGCCGTCCTTGTCGAGGGTGACCACGGCCTGGGTCTCGATGCGTTCAGCGGTCAGGCCGGCCTGGCCGAGCATCATCGACAGGGCCATCGAGAAGCAGCCGGCATGGGCGGCACCGATCAGTTCCTCGGGGTTGGTACCGGGGGCGTCTTCGAAGCGGGTGTTGAAGCCGTAGGGGTTGTCCTTCAGCGCACCGCTCTGCGTGCTGATGGTGCCCTTGCCGTCTTTCAGGCCGCCTTGCCAGACGGCCGATGCGCTCTTCTTCATGCTGCCTCCTCTGGAAAAAGGCCCGCATCAGCGGGCCGTGGGTCAACGTGGGGTCTGTTCGGCGGCCAGGATCGCGCGCGCCAGCTCCATGTCGCTGCTGGCCTGCAGATCGGGCCGTTCGCTGCGCAGGCGCTGCAGCGTGGCTTCCAGATGCGCGCCGCGCACCGCGCCGTCGGTGGCGACGAAGCTGCCGGCATCCTCGCGCAGGGCCAGCACCTGCTTTTCGTCGCGGAAGGTCATGTAGGTGGACGCCGTGGTCGCGCCTGACGACAGAATGTCACGCACGAGCCATCGGCCAGGGCGCTGCCGAGCGGAGCGGCAGCCAGGGTCAGCATGGCGAGAGTCTTGATTCGCATGATCGCATCTCCTTGGGTCACGTCTGTTCAGAGTGCGCAGCGAACCGCCGAGTTCCGGCGTGCCGGGCCGCTCAGCTTTCGATCAGCTGGCGAATCCGGCTGGCCAGCTCGTCGATGTTGAACGGCTTGGCCAGCATGTCCATGCCGGGTGCGAGAAAATCCTTGCGCTGTTCGGCACTCGGCACATAGCCGGTGATGAACAGCACCTTCAGCGTCGGGCGGTGCTGGCGCGCGAGGTCGGCCAACTGGCGGCCATTGAGCCCGGGCAGGCCGACGTCGCTAACCACCAGGTCGATGCGCCGGTCGCTTTCGATGAAGGGCATGGCGCTTGGCGCGTCGCTCGCTTCGAGCACCTGGTAGCCAAGCTCGCGCAGCACCTCGATGACCAGCATGCGCACGGCGACTTCGTCCTCGATCACCAGCACGGTTTCGCCGTCCGCCTCGGGCGGCTGGGCCAGGGCCCGGCGCTGGGCATCGGCGGTGTGCTCGATGTGGTTGCGCGGCAGGTACAGGCTGATCAGCGTGCCTTCGCCGGGCGTGCTGTCGATGTGCACATGGCCGCCGGTCTGCTTGGCGAAGCCGTAGACCATCGACAACCCGAGCCCGGTGCCCTGGCCGATCGGCTTGGTGGTGAAGAACGGATCGAACGCCTTGGCGATGACCTCGGCGACATCCCGGAGCCGGTATCGGCAACGCTGAGCAGTACGTAGTCGCCAGCCTCCGGGCTGTCCGGTTCGCCCGGCTGCACCTGCACATTGCGCGTGGCGATGTTCAGGTGGCCGCCGTCAGGCATGGCGTCGCGCGAGTTGATGACCAGGTTGAGCAGGGCGTTTTCGAGCTGGTGCGCATCGGTGTAGGCCTGCCAGAGCGGCTCCTGCAGCGCGCTGTCGAGGCGGATGTGCTCGCCGATGGTGCGACGCAGCATGTCCTCCATCGAAGCCACCAGCTGGTTGACGTCTACTGGCCGCGGGTCGAGCGACTGGCGGCGCGCGAAGGCCAGCAAGCGGTGGGTCAGGGCGGCGGCACGGTTGGCCGAGGTCATCGCCGCATCGAGGTAGCGGCCGAGTTCGCCGAAACGGCCGCTCTCGACGCGCCGCTGGATCAGGTCCAGCGCACCGAGCACGCCGGTCAGCATGTTGTTGAAGTCGTGCGCCAGGCCGCCGGTCAGCTGGCCGATGGCTTCCATTTTCTGCGCATGGCGCAGTGCTTCCTCGGCGCGCTCGCGCTCGGCCATCTCGATGTGCAGGCGGTTGTTGATCTGTGCCAGCTCGCGGGTCCGTTCGATGACGCGGCGTTCCAGGCTGTCGTTGAGTTCGCGCAGTGCTTCCTCGGCGGCGACCTGGGCGGTGACATCGGTGCTGGTGCCGAACCAGTGGGTGACCTGGCCATAGTCGTCACGGATCGGCAGCGCGCGCGAGAGGAACCAGCGGTAGCGCCCGTCCTTGCCACGCAGCGGAAAGGTTTCCTCCCAGATCGAGCCGATCGCGAAGGCGCGCTTGAGCGAACCGGTGACCCGCTCGCGATGCTCGGGATGCTGAACCGTGGCCCAGCCGAGCGCCCGCATGGCTTCAAAGGTGGTGCCGGTGTAGTCGTACCAGCGCTTGTTGTACCAGTAGATGCGCCCGGAGGGATCGGCCATCCAGGCGAACTGGCTCATGTTGTCGGCCAGGGTGCGGAACTGCTCCTCGCTTTCGCGCAGGGCGCGCTCGGCGCGCATGCGCTCGTCCGCGGTCCAGGCGCGGTCGGCGACTCGCGGATGAAGGCGAGCTCGTCATCCTGCCAGTGCCGCGGTGCCTCCTCGAGCAGCATCAGCGCCGCCGCCAGCTGGCCCTGCTCGAACAACGGCACGCAGACCAGGCTGGCGATGCGCCGCTCGGCAAAAAGCGCGGCCCGCGGCGCGGTGCGGGCGTCGTTGAGCACGTCGTCGATGACCACCAGTTCGTCGTTCAGCAGGTCGTAATGCAGGTCGCCGAAGTCGGCGAAGTACACGCGCTCGTTGCCGACGGCCGACAGCCCGTCGCTCCAGTAGCGCTCGATGGTGCCGGACAGCCCGCCGGGGTCGAGGTTGGTCAGCAGTACGCGGTCGATGCGCAGCGTGCTGCCGATGACCCTGACCGCGGCCTCGGCGATGGTCGGGCTGTCGTGCTCCTCGCGCAGCAGGTCGCCAAGCTCGATCAGTGCCGCCTGGCGCCGCTCGACCAGCCGCCGCTCGTTGATCTGCTCTTCGAGCAGGGCGTTCATCTGGCGCATGTGCTCGGCCGCGTTGCGCTCGGCGGTGACTTCGCGCGAGGTGCCGAGAATGCGCACCTCGCCGTTGGCATCGAGCACGCGGCGCCCGCGGTTGGTCAGCCAGATGTAGTCATCGCTGCGCGGGTCGAGGATGCGGTAGTCGACATGGAATTCGCCGCCGTCCAGGCCCTGCAGGCGCGGCGCAGAGCATTCAGCAGTTCGCCACGGTCTTCTCGATGGACGCGCTGCAGGACATCCACCGCGCTTGGCGTCGGGTCGTCCGGCTGCATGTTGGCGAGTGCCTTGAGCTGGTTGTCCCAGTGCAGGCTGCGGCGTGTCTCGTTGTATTCCCAGACGCCGATCGAGGCGATCTCGTTGGCCAGGCTGATGCGCTGCTCGGCCTCGCGCAGGGCATGCAGCGTGGCGATGCGCTCGCCTGCGGCGCGGATCCGCTCGGTGAGTTCTCTGACCAGCGCGATGTCGCCCGAGGGCCAGTCGCGCGGCTGGTTGCTGGTGAACAGCAGGAACAGCGTACCCGGTGCCTGCTCGGGCAGGGACAGCGGCGCCAGCAGCAGGGCCTGGCTGCCGAGACTGGCGCCGAGCGTGGCGGTTGCGGGGTCACCGTCCGCCTTGAGGCTGACGATGCTGCCGGCGGCCAGCCGAGGAGCCAGGTCGAGCCCGCCGAGCGGGTGCCGGCCAAGGCGGTCGCCGGCATTCGGCGCGTGCCATTGTTCGGTCAGTACCAGCGCATCGTCACCGTCCAGGTGGCCGAGGGCGATACCGTCGCTGTTGGTCAGCCGTCCGAGGCGAGCATCGAGCACGCAGCGCAGGTCGATGTGCTCGCTGCTGGCCTGCAGGCGGTCGCTGATGTCCAGCAGTAGCGCCTGCAGGGCTTCGCGGCGGGTGCGCTCGCTGACGTCGGCAAAGGTGCAGAGCGCACCCTGCAGCACGCCGTCGCGGTAGACCGGCACGACGCGGTATTCGACCGGCAGTGCGCTGCCGTCCTGGCGGAAGAACAGCTCGCGCTCGACATGGGCGGACTCGCCGCTGCGCGCGCTACGGTGGATCGGGCAATCGCGGACGTCGTAGGGCCGCCCGTCGGGGTGGCTGTGGTGGATCACGTCGTGCAGCTGGCGGCCGAGCACTTCGTCGCGGCTGGCGAAGCCAAGCAGGCGCAGAAAGGCTTCGTTGCACAGCGTCACCCGGCCTTCGGTGTCGATGGAATAGAAGGCCTCGCTCGCCGAGTCCAGCAGCAGGCGCACATAGGCCTCGCTCTGCTCGTGAGCGATTTCCACCTGGCGCTGGCCGTCGCGGAGCACGCCGGCCTCGTCCTCACGCTGCAGGCGCAATTCGAAGAGTGCCATGACCTGGTCGGCCAGGGTCTGCAGCTGCCTGGCCTGTTGCGCAGGCAGCGGCTGCACGGCGGCATTCAGCACGCACAGCGTACCGAGCGGTCGGTGCTGCCCGTCGCGCAGGATGACGGCCGCGTAATGCCGCGCGGGCGTACCGTCGCTCAGCGAAAGAGCCGTTGCGTCGTCGTCGGCGAACTCGACGAACGCCGCCGCGCTCGCGAGCGCCCGCGCACTGGGCGAGTGCTCCAGCGCCACCGGGCCGTCCGGTAGGTTCAGCGCCGCCAGCGTGACCTGATGCTCGGTGATCAGGTGGATCGCGACCGCAGGCGCCTCGCACAGCTGCGCGGCCAGCCCGAGCAGGCCATGCAGGCGTTCGACCAGTCGCGCATCGGGCGCGATCAGGCGCGCCGCAGCAGTCAGGCGGTCGGGGTCGTGCCAGAGGGCAGGGCTGGAAGATTGCTGGGTCAAGTGTCGTCGCTCGGCTGTCCGTTGCCTTTGGCCAGTGCGCCACTGGCAGGAGTGCGGGTGGTCTTGTGCATGGCGGTCACGGCTGCAGAAAACCCCATCAACAGACTACATCAGCCCCGCATGGTTCAGCGCCCGGCCGCTGGTCGTGCCGCCGAGCGGTCGTCCTCTGCGGCCTCAGGGCTGGCTGCGCTCGGCCGCCTCGAGGGCCCGCAGCAGCGCGGCATCGTGGTGATAGATGTCGGGATGGAAGAACAGCTCGCCGTCTTCCTGCGCTTCGGCCGTCCAGTAGGCCATGAGGATGGGCGTCGGCCGCGCCAGCCGGTATTCGTGGGTTCGGCCGCTTTCGAGCAGCTCGGCCACGCGCTCGCGCTCGCCATCCTGCAGCAGCAGGTCGACCAGGTGCATGGCGTCCTGCACGCGCACGCAGCCGGAACTGGTGGTGCGTCCGGCGCGGGCGAACAGCGCCTGGCTCGGGGTGTCATGCAGGTAGACCGAGAAGGGATTGGCGAAGCGGATGGCCACGCGACCCAGCGGGTTCTCCGGCCCGGCGTCCTGGCGCAGCATGATGCCGCCGGGGTTGTGCCAATCGACCGTAGCCGGATCCAGCCGGTTGCCTTGGCGGTCGAGCACGCTCATGCGGCTGCGCGCGAGATACTCCGGACCCTGGCGGATCAGCGGCAGCTTGTCCTCGCGCAGGATGGTCGGCGGCACCGTCCAGGTCGGATTGAGGGTCAGGCGCGTCACGCGCGACTTGAGCGGTGGCGTGCGCCGTGCCTCGCGGCCGACCTGGGTGCGGGTGCGCCAGCGCGTCTGGCCGTCCTCGATATAGCTGAGCGAGGCGCCGGCGATGTTCACTAGTAGCGAACGCGAGTCCAGCTCGGCCGCCAGCCAGCGCAGCCGCTCGAGGTTGATGCGCAGTTGATCGAGCCGGCTCGCCGGGCTGACGTTGAGCGCGGCGAGCGTGCTGCGACCGACCACGCGTCTTGCTCGATCCCGTGATGCAGCTGAAAGGCGCGCACTGCTGCGGCCAGTGTGGCGTCGTAGCGCTCGGCTTCGCCCGCGGGCGCAGCCGTGTCGCCGAGCAGCGCCGGCGCAGAAGGGCACGCGCACGTCGCGCTCG
>LZQO01000124.1_pt1 | contig 11088 bp, 12 predicted proteins | sample 768571 | NCBI WGS metagenome assembly LZQO01 (sample SAMN05207081, study PRJNA324507) | oil field metagenome | isolation source: sample BH-FW-10 from oil reservoir | place: India: Bombay High | collected 2015-12-01
CGGGCCGCGGTGAGGCGCCGCGTCAGGCAGACGAACAGCGCCCGCAGCAGCGCGGCCAGCAGCATCAGCCGTCGCCGACGTTGAAGCCGGCCTGCGGCCCGCCGGTGAGCAGCCACACGCCAAGCAGCGACATACCGGCCGCCGCGCAAAGGGCTGGATGAGGCCGCTGCCCGAGCAGCAGCCACTCGAGCAATGGCGTCAGGATGACGCACAGGCTGATCAGGAATGCGGCATTGCTCGCGCGGGTGAGGCTCACGCCATAGATCTCGCAAAGAAAGATCGCCAGCAGCAGCAGGCCAAGCGGCAGCCCCGGGCGCCAGGCACGCCGGCCGGCGCCGCGCAACTGCGGCAGCAGGAGCACAAAGGTCAGGCCGAAGCGAATCGCGATGAAGCCCAGTACCGGGTAGAACAGCAGGGCCTGCTTGGCCGCCGCGTAGCTGCTGCCCCAGATGATGGCGACCAACAGCAGCATGCCGTCGGCGACACCGGGCCATCGAGCGGGGACAGGCGTGGAAGAAATCATCGGCGGGCGCTCCAGGGGTCGGAGCGTCATTGTCCGACCAGGCACCTCTGGCGATAATCCCGTCGAAACGAACAGGACTTTTGCGCCATGGGAACGAATCAGGCCGCTGACCTCCTGCCCTACATGGCGGCGTTCGCCCGCGTGGTCGAGGCCGGCAGCTTCTCCGCAGCGGCCCGCGAGATCGGCAGCACGCCCTCGGCGCTGAGCCGGCAGATCGCCCGCCTGGAGCAACGGCTGGGCTTGCGGCTGCTCGAGCGCACCACCCGCCAGCTGCGGCTGAACGAAGCCGGCCAGGCGTTCTACGCGCAGTGCCGCCAGGCGCTGCAGGCCGCCGACGCCGCGCTGGCGCTGAGCGAAGGCATGATGCGCAGCCCACGCGGCCAGGTGCGCCTGAGCGTGCCCAAGGCCTACGGCAAATTCCTCATCGCGCCGCTGATGGGGCCGTTTCTGCAGCACTATCCGGAGATCGACGTGCAGCTGCGCATCAGCGATCTGTCACCGGATCTGATCGAGGATGGCTTCGACCTGATGGTGCAGGTCACCGACCAGCCGCCCGAAGGACTCGCCGGCCGGCCGCTGGGCGAGGTGCGCCAGCTGCTCTGCGCCAGCCCCGAATACCTGGCCCGCCATGGCACGCCGGACCATCCGCAGGCGCTGCTGCGGCACAGCTGTCTGTATCTGGGGGAAACCGCCGGGGATCACCGCTGGCACCTGCGCCGCGACGGCGAGCAGCAGGTGGTCGCCGTGCACGGGCGCTTCGTCAGCAACCATAGCGAGGCGCGATTGCAGGCGGCGCTGGCACACCTGGGCATCACCTGCCTGCCACACTTCACCGCAGCCGAGGCACTGGCCGCGGGCCGCCTGGTCGAGGTGCTGCCCGGCTGGCGCTACACCGGTTCCTACCAGGGTGCCGCCTGGCTGCTCTGGCGTCAGGACCGCCAACTGCCGCCGAAGCTGCGTGTGCTGATCGATTTTCTCGCCGCGCAGCTGGCCTGAGCGGCCTCAGCGGTTCTTGCCGCTCTCGACTTCCTCGGCGATGCGCGCCAGGCCCAGGTGACGGACGTCGGTGCCGCGCACCAGATAGATCACCAGCTCGGCGATGTTGCGCGCGTGGTCGCCGATGCGTTCGAGCGAGCGCAGCACCCAGATCACGTTCAGCACGCGGGAGATCGAGCGCGGGTCTTCCATCATGAAGGTCACCAGCTCGCGCAGCGCGGTCTTGTACTCGCGATCGACGGTCTTGTCGTACTGCGCCACCGACAACGCCAGCTCGGCGTCGAAACGGGCAAAGGCGTCGAGCGCTTCCTGCACCATGCGCCGCACCTGGTCGCCGATATGGCGCACCTCGACGTAGCCGCGCGGCGACTCGCCTTCCTCGCACAACTGGATGGCGCGGCGGGCGATTTTCGAGGCCTCGTCGCCGATGCGTTCGAGGTCGATCACCGACTTCGACACGCTGATGATCAGGCGCAGGTCGGATGCCGCCGGCTGGCGGCGGGCGAGGATACGGATGCACTCCTCGTCGATGTTGCGCTCCATCTGGTTGATCTGGTCATCGACCTCACGCACCTGCTGCGCCAGGCCCGAATCGGCCTCGATCAGCGCGGTGACCGCGTCGTTGACCTGCTTCTCCACCAACCGCCCATGGCCAGCAGGTGGCTGCGCACCTCCTCGAGCTCGGCGTTGAACTGCTGGGAGATGTGTTGGGTGTGGCTGTCTTTGCTGATCATTGTTCTCGCTCCGAGGAGACTGCCGCTAGGCGGCTCTGGTGCGCAGCGCACCTGGAAATAGTCGAGTCGACATTGAGGCCCTTGGGAAATCTTCGCTGGCGCGGAGGGCGTGCGCAGACAGTACATCTAGTACGGCAAGCGCGCCCGACAAGGCCAGGGGAGATTTCCCATGGCCTCAACCGTAGCGGCCGGTGATGTAGTCTTCGGTCTGCTTCTTGGCCGGGTTGGTGAACAGCGTATCGGTATCGCCATATTCGATCAGCTTGCCCATGTACATGAACGCGGTGTAGTCCGACACCCGCGCGGCCTGCTGCATGTTGTGGGTAACGATGACGATGGTGTACTTGGATTTCAGCTCGTAGATCAGCTCCTCGACCTTCAGCGAGGAAATCGGGTCGAGGGCCGAGCTCGGTTCGTCGAGCAGCAGCACTTCCGGCTGCACGGCGATGGTGCGGGCGATCACCAGGCGCTGCTGCTGACCGCCGGACAGGCCAAGGGCCGACTCGTGCAGGCGATCCTTGACCTCCTCCCACAGCGCCGCGCCCTTGAGTGCCCATTCGACGGTTTCGTCGAGCACGCGCTTCTGCTTGATGCCCTGGATGCGCAGGCCGTAGACGACGTTCTCGTAGATGCTCTTGGGGAACGGGTTGGGCTTCTGGAACACCATGCCGACGCGACGGCGCAGGTCGGCGACGTCTTCGCCCTTGCGGTAGATGTTGGTGCCGTCGAGGTTGATCGCGCCTTCGATGCGGCAGCCGTCGACCAGGTCGTTCATGCGGTTGAAGCAACGCAGCAGGGTCGACTTGCCGCAGCCCGACGGCCCGATGAAGGCGGTCACACGCTGGCGCGGGATGTTCATGCTGACGTTGAACAGCGCCTGCTTCTCGCCGTAGTACAGGCTCAGGTCCGGCACTTCGATGGCCACCGGCTCGTCAGCCAGGCTCAGGCTGCGTTTGTCGCGTCCGAGGGCGGCGATGTCGATGGAATGGGTGTTGGTTTGCATGTGCTCACTCCGTTCGCAGCGGCAAGCTGCAAGCTTGAATGGCAAGCCCGGGCCGGCGCCCGCGGCTTACGCCCTCGATTAATGATCCAGCGCCTTGTACTTCTCGCGCAGATGGTTACGGATGACCACCGCGCTGAAGTTGAGAATCGCGATGACCAGCACCAGCAGCAGCGCCGTGGCGTAGACCAGCGGGCGCGCCGCCTCGACGTTGGGGCTCTGGAAGCCGACGTCGTAGATGTGGAAGCCAGGTGCATGATCTTCTGGTCCAGGTGCAGATAGGGGTAGTTGCCGTTGAGCGGCAGGGTCGGCGCCAGCTTGACCACGCCGACCAGCATCAGCGGGGCGACCTCACCGGCAGCGCGCGCCACGGCGAGAATCAGGCCGGTCATCATCGCCGGGCTGGCCATTGGCAGCACCACCTTCCACAACGTCTCGGACTTGGTCGCACCGAGCGCCAGCGAGCCTTCGCGGATCATCCGCGGGATACGCGCCAGGCCTTCCTCGGTGGCCACGATCACCACCGGCAGCGTGAGGATCGCCAGGGTCAGCGAGGCCCACATCAGCCCCGGGGTGCCGAACACCGGCGCCGGCGCCGCCTCGGGGTAGAACAGGCGGTCGATCGAGCCGCCGAGGACGTAGACGAAGAAGCCCAGGCCGAACACCCCGTAGACGATCGAGGGTACGCCGGCGAGGTTGTTCACCGCGATGCGAATGATGCGGGTGAGCAGCCCCTGCTTGGCGTATTCGCGCAGGTAGACCGCCGCGATCACACCGAACGGGGTGACGATCACCGCCATGATGATGGTCATCAGCACGGTGCCGAAGATCGCCGGGAAGATACCGCCCTCGGTGTTGGCCTCGCGCGGTTCGTCGCTGACGAACTCCCACAGCTTGGCGAAGTAGAAGCCGAGCTTGTCGGCAATCGACATGTCGTTGGCTGGTAGGCCCGTACCACCTTGCCGAGGTTGATTTCCATCTCGCGGCCGTCGGCGGTGCGCACCGTCATGCTGTCGCGGCTGAACTGCTGGTTCAGCGCCACCAGTTCGCTCTCCAGCGCCTTGTACTGGGCGTTCCACTCGGCCCGCTCGGCGTCCAGGTCGGCCTGGGCCGTCGCATCCAGCCGACCGCCCAGCTCGAGCTGGCGGGTTCTCAGGCGCAGGCGCTCGAGGCCATGGTTGATGCGGCCGATATCGACCTTCTCCAGCTCGGCGATCTGCGCGTGCAGCTCGTCGACACGGGCGATGCGCTGCTGCAGTTCGGTCCAGGCATCGGCACCCTCGGCGACCACCTGGCCCCGCTCCTTGACGTTGACCAGATAGCCGTAGAAATTGCCCCACTCACGCCGCTCGACCGCCATCAACTCGGCCGGCCGGCGCATCTCGCTCAGCCACTCGCCGACCACCCAGGTGAAGTCGGCACCGTAGACCTCGCGGTTGCCCACCTTGAGCAGCTCGCGGGTCATGAACTCACCGCCTTCGACGTCCACCGGCAGGCCGCTGGCGGCCAGGCGTGCACGCGGCACCTCTTCGGCTTCGACCACCTCGCCGGCGACTACCCGCGCCGGACTGCCGGGCACCTGATAGTCGCGACGATGACATCGGCCGGCCAGAAGTGCGCCAGGCCACGCACCGCGATCACCGAGAGCAGGCCCAGCGTCATCAGAATGGCGATGGCCACCGCGCCGGCGTTCATCCAGACCCACGGCGTGCCGCTCTTGAACCAGGTCTTGAGGTTCTGCTGTTTCACGTTCGTCTACCTTCAGTTCTCAGAGCGACGCATATTTCTTGCGCAACCGGGTACGAATCAGCTCGGCGGCGGTGTTCATCACGAAGGTGAAGCTGAGCAACACCAGCGCGGCCAGGAACAGCACGCGGTAGTGCGTGCTGCCCACTTCCGACTCGGGCATTTCCACGGCCACGTTGGCCGCCAGGGTGCGCATGCCTTCGAAGATGTTGGCCTCCATGATCGGCGTATTGCCGGTGGCCATCAGCACGATCATGGTCTCGCCGACCGCACGGCCCATGCCGATCATCAACGCCGAGAAGATCCCGGGGCTGGCGGTCAGCAGCACCACGCGGGTCAGCGTCTGCCAGGGCGTGGCGCCCAGCGCGAGCGAACCGAGGGTGAGGCTCTTGGGCACGCTGAACACGGCGTCCTCGGCGATCGAATAGATGTTCGGGATCACCGCGAAGCCCATCGCCAGGCCGATCACCAGGGCGTTGCGCTGGTCGAACGGAATGCCCAGGTCGTTGGACAGCCACAGGCGCATGTCGCCGCCAAAGAACCAGTTTTCCAGGTGGCCGCTCATGGCCAGCGAACCGGCACCGACCAGCAGGATCACCGGGATCAGCAGCAGCGCCTCCCAGCCGTCCGGCACGTTCAGCCGGATGCTGTCGGGCAGCTTGCTCCAGGTCCAGGCGGCGAAGAGGATGCCCAGCGGCATCAGCAGCAGCAGGCTGAAGATGCCCGGCAGATGGTTTTCCAGGAACGGCGCGAGAAACAGGCCGGCGAAGAAACCGAGGATCACCGTCGGCAGCGCTTCCATCAGCTCGATCACCGGCTTGACCTTGCGGCGCAGGCGCGGCGCCATGAAGTAGGCGGTGTAGAACGCGGCGCAGATCGCCAGCGGCGCGGCCAGCAGCATCGCGTAGAAGGCCGCCTTGAGCGTGCCGAAGGCGAGCGGCGCGAGGCTCAGCTTGGGCTCGAAGTCGATGTTCGCCGAGGTCGACTGCCAGACGTAGTCAGGCTCCGGATAGCTCTCGTACCAGACCTTGCTCCACAGCGCGCTCCAGGAGATCTCCGGGTGCGGGTTGTCGATCACGAAACGTTGCAGGCCGGCGGCGCTCTGCACCAGCACGCGGGTCGCCCGTGGCGACAGCGCGGCCGTGGCCTGGCCGTCGGCCACTTTCTCGACCAGCAGCGTGCGGTGCGCGGTGCTGTGGAAGATGCCCAGCTGCCCCTTGGCATCCAGCGCGAGGAAGCCCTTGCGTCGCTCTTCCGGAATGATCTGGGTGATCGGCGCGTCACCGAGGCTGAACTGGCGAACGTGCTTGAGTTCGGCCTGGCCGTCCGCGCCTCGAACCATGAACCACTGGCCGATGCCACCCTTGGAGTCGCCGACCATCAGCGAGATGCCGCCGAGCAACGGGCTGACCGTGGTCACCTCGCTGCCGTCGGCCGCCAGCTTGTAGCGACCGTTGAGCTGCTTGCGACGCAGGTCGAACACGTCGGCACTGGCCTTGCCGCTGAACGCGTAGAGCCACAGGTGGCGCGGGTCGATTTGCAGCGCACGGATCGGCTCGGCGAGTTGCGGCAGGTCGAGCCGCTGCTGTTCGATGCTGGTCTCGCCGGTCAGCAGGTTTTCCGTGGAGGAGATGCGCAGCGCGTGCAGCTCGGTATCGGTCGCGCCGGCGACCAGCAGGGTGTCGCCGTTACGGCTGACTGCCGGATGGGCGATCGGCCGGCCCTGCTCGTCCAGCGTCAGCGGCGTCTCGCCGTAGGGATACAGCAGCGCGGGCGTGATGGTCTTCTGGTTGTTCGGGTAGCTGACCTTGTAGCTCTGCTCGACCACCAGCACCTGACCGTTATCCAGGCCCAGCACCAGACGCCGGCTGCCAGGCACGTCCTGACCGATGGAGGCGATACGAACGCCTTCGGCCAGCGGCACGGCAACCTGCTTGAGCAGCTCGCCACTCTTGAGTGCGAAGAAGCGTGCCTGGCCGTCGGCGCCCAGATGCATGGCCACCTGATTCTGTTCCTCGATCGCCAGCAGCAGCGGTTCGCCCGCCTCGGCCAGCCAGGCCGGCGTGTGCGTCTCGCGCGCCTCGACCTCGGCGCCCTGAAACATCGGCACGACGACCTGGGCGAGATAGAAGAAGATCAGCGTGATCGCCCCCAGCACGGCCAGACCGCCGATGGACACGTACCAGCGCGCCAGGTGGTCTTTGAGCGCGCGAATGCGGCGTTTGCGCTGCAGGGCCGGGGTGTTGAAATCCAGCCGTTGCACATCGGAATTAGCGGTCATGGGCTCTATGTCGTTCATGCCAGGAATCCTGCTCCGGCCGGGTGCCGGGTTTCACAGCCCGCACACTGTACTGCCGGTCTGTGACAGAAAAGTTACAAGGGCAAGACGTGCGAAACCCGCCGGCACGGAAGGCGCGGCGGGTTCCGGGGACGGTGGCGGCGCCAGGCGCCGCCGACCGGCCGTCGTTACAGACCCAGTTCCTGCATGGTCTTGTCGACCACCTTCTTCGGCAGCGGGATGTAACCGTCCTTGACCACGACTTCCTGGCCCTGCTTGGAGAGCACCAGCTTGAGGAACTCGGCGTCGATCGGGCTCAGCGGCTTGTTCGGCGCCTTGTTCACATAGACGTAGAAGAAGCGAGCCAGGGGGAACTTGCCGGCCAGCGCGTTCTCTTCGTTGGCCTCGAAGGCCTCGCCACCCTTGGACAGCGGTACGGCGCGAACGCTGGACGTCTTGTAGCCGATACCCGAGTAGCCGATGGCGTTGAGGGTGCTGGACACCGACTGCACCACCGAGGCCGAACCCGGCTGCTCGTTGACGTTCGGCTTGTAGTCACCCTTGCACAGGGCTTCTTCCTTGAAGTAGCCGTAGGTGCCCGATACCGAGTTACGACCGAACAGCTGGATCGGCTTGGCCGCCCACTCGCCGGTCAGGCCCAGGTCGCCCCAGGTCTTGATGTCCTTCTCGCCACCGCACAGGCGGGTGCTGGAGAAGATGGCATCGACCTGCTCGATGTCCAGGCTCTTGATCGGGTTGTCCTTGTGCACGAACACGGCCAGGGCGTCGATGGCCACCGGTACGGCGGTCGGCTTGTAACCGTATTTCTCCTCGAAGGCCTGGATCTCGTTGTCCTTCATCGGGCGGCTCATGGGGCCCAGGTTGGAGGTGCCCTCGGTCAGCGCCGGCGGTGCGGTGGAGGAGCCGGCAGCCTGGATCTGTACGTTGACGTTCGGGTACTGACGCTTGAATTCTTCGGCCCACAGGGTCATCAGGTTGGCCAGGGAGTCGGAACCGACACTCGACAGGTTGCCGGAAACGCCGGAAGTCTTCTCGTAGCTTGGCAGGGCCGGATCGACCGCTGCGACCGCACTGGCCGCGCCCACTCCAGCCGCGACGAAGGTCAGGGCCGCCATCAAACGATTCAGTTTCATACCATGCTCCTAGCAGGGTTGTGTTCGTGTGTGTTGGAACGGTGGCCAGTATCGGCAGGCCGCATGAACACTCTATGAACCGAATGTGACAATCTGGTGACGGCGAAACGACTTGATCCAGATCGGTCGCCCCGGTACGCAGGCAGTCGGTATACTCGCCCGACCCAGACGGGTCTGCGCCACAAGAACAACCGCGCCGCGAGTCTTCACGATGAAAGATTACGAACAGGAAGATCCGATCCCCCAGGGCGACCTGGCCCTGCAGCTGACCGCGCTGCCCCGCGAAACCAACGGTTTCGGCGACATCTATGGTGGCTGGCTGGTCTCGCAGATGGACCTGGCCGGCACGGCGATGGCCAGCCGCGTGGCCGGCGGCCGGGTGGCCACGGTATCCATCGACCGCATGGCATTCATGGTCCCGGTCGCGGTCGGCGCTCAGCTCTCCTTCTATACCCAGACACTCGAAGTCGGCCGCAGCTCGATCCGCATGCTGGTGGAGGTCTGGAGCGACGACCCGCTGTCCAGCGAATGGCGCAAGGTCACCGAGGCGGTATTCGTCTTCGTCGCCATCGACGGCAGCGGCCGTACCCGCCCGGTCCCGCCGCGGCGCAGCTGACTCAGCCGGCGGCCGGCGCAACCGCGACGTCGATGCGGTTCTTGCCCGCCTGCTTGGCCCGGTATAGCGCAGCATCGGCGTCGTGGTAGAGCTGTTCGGCGGTCTGCTCGGGCTGCAGCATGGCCAGCCCGATGCTCACCCCCACCCGACCGCTCGCCGACTGGGGATGCGCTATGTTGCGTGCGGCGAACGCCGCGAGGATCTGCTCGGCGATGCGCCGGGCGGAGTCGGCGTCGCAGTCGTACAGCAGGACCGCGAACTCCTCGCCGCCGACCCGCGCCACATGATCGAGCGGCCGGCGCGCGAAGCTCTGCAGCAGCTCGCCGCAGATCCGGATCAGCGCATCGCCGGCCGGGTGGCCGAGCCGATCGTTGTAGGGCTTGAAGTCGTCGATATCCAGCAACAGCATCGCCAGCGGCGTCTGCTCGCGATGCGCCTGCCCGGCCAGACGCGCCAGCGTCGCGTCGTGGCTGCGGCGGTTGGCCAGCCCGCTCAGGGCATCGTGCTCGGCGACCCAGCCAAGCAGCTTGCGTACCAGGAACTGCTCGCGCTGCGAGTATTCGTGGGCATAGCGGCTGACCGCCCCGATGATCAACAGCACGCCGTGGTAGCTGACCGCAAGCCAGTGCTCGGGCAGTTGCTCGGGTGCCAGCAGCAACAGCGCGAGCAGCACGTCGATCACGATCATCGCCGTGGCGCAGAGCAGGGCGCGCCAGAAGGTAATGCCGAGAAAGAAGAACGAGGCGATGATCAGCAGCCCGGCGCCATAGCGAAAGGCGATGTCCAGACCGATGCGCTCGTACTGGATATCGATGCGCGAGGCGATGGCGCCGATCAGCACCAGCAACAGCGGGAACAGCCGGTCGGCCTGTGCGCGCACCCAGCGGTTGAAGAAGGACAGCGCCAGCACCACCACCCCGGGCACCAGCTGCAGCAGACGCAGCAACGTGAGTTCGCCGATCCAGCCGCTTTTGCCGATCGGCAGATAGCGCCATTCGACGTACAGGTAGCTGCTCACCACGAGAATCAGCAGCAGCGCCGCCAGCTGCTGCGAGAGCCGCGCATGACGGTCCAGATAGCCACGGAAATCCCCCTCCAGCGGCGCGCGGAAGCGCAACAGGCGGAAGCTTCATGCAACTGCCGCCCATACGGCGTGTCGCGGAAGTCTTCGACGTAGGGATGAGCGGGCTTGCGCATCGGGAACCCCGGTTTTCTGGCGCCAAGAATGATATCACCTGGCCATTACGTTGAAAGGGAAAACTCCGCCTCGCGCGCAGCGCCCGCCGACCGGTTGGTCGCGCTGTGGCCGCCGCACCGCTCAACAGAGCTTGTCTGATACGACACAGGACTTGCGGCCGGCGTTGCGTCAGCCCTAGATTGCCCTGACCTACAAGAATGGATGTATCCGTGACCGACCTGCTGCTGGCCCTGTGGCCGCTGTTCGCCCTCATCGTCGCCGGCTATGCGCTGCGCCTGCGCGGCTTCCCGAGCGAAGCCTTCTGGCCCGGCGCCGAGCGACTCAACTATTTCATCCTCTTCCCGGCCCTGCTGTTCAGCAGCCTGGCCCGCGCGCCGCTCGACAACCCCGCCCTGCCCGATCTGGCCGGTGCCGTGCTGCTGGCGCTCGGCTGCGGCTGGGTCGCGCTGTTGGTCTGCAAACGCGTGCGCGGCTGGCCAGCCAGCCGCTTCGGCGCGCTGACGCAGGGCACACTGCGCTTCAACACCTACCTGGGGCTGGCCGCGGTCGGCAGCCTGTTCGGCGAGCAGGGCCTGGCCCTGGCGGCGCTGATGCTGGCGCTGATGGTGCCGACAGTGAACGTGATGTCAGTCTGGTCGCTGACCGCCGAACGCGGTGTCAGTGCGCGCAGCCTGCTGCTGCCGATCCTCAAGAACCCGCTGATCCTGGCCTGCCTTGCCGGCGCGCTGGTCAACCTCTCGGGTCTTGGCCTGCCCGGCGGCAGCGACCGCCTGCTGGGCCTGCTCGCCGCGGCCAGCCTGCCACTCGGCCTGCTCTGCGTGGGCGCGGCGCTGAAACCCCAGG
>LZQO01000125.1_pt1 | contig 10759 bp, 10 predicted proteins | sample 768571 | NCBI WGS metagenome assembly LZQO01 (sample SAMN05207081, study PRJNA324507) | oil field metagenome | isolation source: sample BH-FW-10 from oil reservoir | place: India: Bombay High | collected 2015-12-01
TGTTCGCGCCGCCGCCACCGGCGCGCTACGAGGCATCGAGTTTCTCGAGTTCGCCGTCGACGAAGCGCACGCCACGCGTCTGGGTGGCTGGCTGCAGCGGCTGGGCTTCGTGCGCGCCGGGCTGCACCGCTCCAAGGACGTGCAGCTGTATCGCCAGGGCGACATCAACCTGGTGCTCAATGCCGAACCCTATTCCTTTGCCCACAATTACTTTCTCGCCCACGGTCCCTCGGTCTGCGCCACCGCCCTGAAGGTCGACCGCGAGACGCCGATTCTCGAGCGTGCCTGCGCCTTCGGCGCACAGCCCTACCGCGGGCTGGTCGGCCCGAACGAGCGCCGGGTGCCGGCGGTGCGTGCGCCGGATGGCAGCCTGATCTACCTGGTCGAACCCGGTGCGCCGGGTCAGACCTTGTATGACGTGGATTTCCGCCTTGAGCCCGCGCGACATGAGGGGGGTGGCCTGCGCCGCATCGACCACATGGCCACCGCCCTGCCGGCCGACAGCCTGGCCAGCTGGGTGCTGTTCTATCGCAGCCTGTTCGACTTCGAGGCCGACGACGAGCTGCTGGTCCCCGATCCCTACGGCCTGATGAAGTGCCGCGCCGTGCAGAGCCGCTGCGGCCAGGTGCGCCTGCCGCTGAACACCTCGCAGGACCGCAACACCGTGATCGCCCAGGCGCTGTCGAGCTATCGCGGCGCCGGCGTGCACCATGTCGCCTTCGCCTGCGACGACATCTTCGTCGAGGTCGCCCGTGCCCAGGCGGCCGGCGTGCCGCTGCTGGAGATCCCGCGCAACTACTACGACGACCTGGCGGTGCGTTTCGACCTGGACGACCGGGTGCTCGCCGAGCTGGCGCGCAACAACGTGCTGTATGACCGCGACCCGCGCGGCGGCGAGCTGTTCCACGTCTATACCGAGTCGTTCGAAGGGCGCTTCTTCTTCGAGATCCTCCAGCGCCGCGGTGGCTACAGCGGCTATGGCACGGCCAACGTGGCGGTACGTCTGGCGGCCATGGCCAAGCGCAGCAGGCGCCCGGCCGCGCTCGAAGCCTGAGCGCCTGCAGCCCGTCCGATTGGCTGATCTGGGGGCTTTCCGGGCGTGGCTGCGTGCTATCATCGCGCGCCCAATCTACCATGCCGTTCAGCGTGTCGTCCGTGGTTCGCTGGAGCCCAGCCGTGTCAACGAAAAGCCCCCTCGGGTTGCGTCAATGGATCTGGCGAGCCTTCGTACAGAGTGCCCTGGTCCCGCTGGTGCTGGTGGAAACGGCGCTCATCGCCATCTATCTGCTGACCAACAATGCGATCCGCGATGCGCAGATCGAGCACCTGCGCGAGACCGCGCTGACCGACCTCAAGGTCGCGGCGAACCTCGAATCGCGCGTGATCGATGAGCAGCTTGGCCAGATCTCGGCGCTCACCGAGCTGTATCGCAACCTCACCGCCCGCGCCCTGGAACAGGAGCCGCCGGCCCAGCGGCCAGGCCTGGCGCTGAGCGCCGATGGCGTGCGCTACACCCCGCGCGACGAAGGCGGCGCCGCGGTGTTCTACGCCAACTCCACGCCAGCCGAGCGGCAGGACCTGGACAAGGTCGCCCGGCTCTCGCGGCTCGATCCGCTGATGAAGGAGCTGCAGGCCCGTCATCCGCTGGTCGCCAGCCTGTACTTCAACAGCTGGGACAGCCTCAACCATATCTACCCCTGGTTCCTCACGCCGGACCAGTACCCGCACGATATGGTGATCCCCAACTACAACTTCTATTACCTCGCCGATGCCGAGCACAATCCGGCGCGCGAGGTGGTGTGGACCGACGTCTATCTCGATCCGGCCGGCCATGGCTGGATGATGTCGGCCATCGCGCCGGTCTACCGCGGCGACTTCCTCGAGGGTGTGAGCGGCGTCGACATCACCGTCAGCGGCATTCTCGAGCAGATCGGCCAGCTCCATGTGCCCTGGAACGGCTACGCCATGCTGGTCAGCCGCGATCTGAACATCATGGCCCTGCCGCAGGATGGCGAAGCGACTTCGGCCTCAACGAACTCACCGACCACTCCTATGACGAGGCGGTACGCCGGGAAATCTTCAAGCCCGAGGACTTCAACCTCGAGCGCCGCCCGGAGACCCGCGAGCTGGCCACGGCGATCGCCACGCAGGCCTCCGGCGTGCTCCGCGTGCAGCTCGGCGGGCGGCCGCAGCTGGTGGCCTGGAACACCGTCGACCAGACCGGCTGGCACCTGCTGGCGGTGGTCGACGAGGCGCAGGTGTTCGCCCAGACCAACCTGCTTGCCTCGCGCTATCAGCAGATCGGCTATCTGCTGATCGCCGGCCTGGCGCTGTTCTACCTGCTGTTCTTCGGCTTCATGTGGCGGCGCGCGCGCCAGCTCAGCCAGTCGCTGCTGACGCCGATGCGCGGCGTATCGCGGATGATGGGCGAGATCGGTCTGGGCCACTGGCGCCCGCAGCCGATTCGCGCCGAGATCCGCGAACTCGACGATATGTCGCGCCACACCCAGGCCATCGGGGCCCAGCTCGAGCACAGCGAGGCGCAGCGCGAGCGCGCCCAGCAGCGTCTCGATCTGACCCTGGAGAGCGCCACCGAGAGCCTCTGGGAGCACGACCTGCGCACGCACACCGTGCGCCTGCGCGGGCGCCTGGTGCAGCGCTTCGGCCTGCCCGCCTCGACGCTCGCGACCGACGAGTTCCTGCAGCGCGTGCACCCGGACGACCTGCCGGGCATGCATGACGAGCTGGAGCGCGCCGGCGGCGGCAAGATGCTGCGCTACGAGACCGAATTCCGTTTCGCCGATGCCCTCGGCGAATACCACTGGCTGCTCAGCCGCGGCCGCGTGCTCGAGCGCGACCCCGAGAGCGGCGCGGCGCTGCTGATCGTCGGCACCCACGTCGACATCGATGCGCTCAAGCGGGTCGAGGCGGAGCTGCGCGTGGCCTCGGTCGAAGCCAATGCCGCCAGCGAAGCGAAGAGCCGGCTGATCTCCAGCATCAGCCACGAACTGCGCACGCCGCTCAACGCGATCCTCGGCTTCGCCCAGCTGATGCGCATGGAACATCCGGAGAACGAGCAGTCCGATGCCGCCGACTACCTCGACGAGATTCTCCTGGCCAGCCGTCACCTCAACCAGCTGCTGGGCGACGTGCTCGACTGGTCGAGCCTGCAGTCGGAAAAGCCCCGGCTGACCCTCGAAGCGGTCGAGGTCGGCAACCTGATGCGCGGCTGTGCCGAGCTGGTCGCGCTGGAGGTCCGCCGCCACGGCCTGAGCCTGGAACTGGACCTGCCCGACGGCGAGCTCTACGTCACCGCCGAACCGCGCCGCCTGCGCCAGGTGCTGCTCAACCTGCTGTCCAATGCGATCAAGTACAACACGCCGTCAGGCCAGGTCACGCTCAGCTACGACCTGCTCGGCAGCCAGGTACGCCTGCTGGTCGAGGACACCGGCATGGGCATCGAACCGGGCCTGCAGCAGCAGCTGTTCGAGCCTTTCCAGCGGCTGGGCCGGGAAAACTCGGCGATCCAGGGCACCGGCCTCGGCCTCTCGCTCAGCCAGGAGCTGGCCGGCCTGATGGGCGGGCGCATGGGGCTGCGCAGCGAGCCGGGCATCGGCAGCAGTTTCTGGATCGAGCTGCCGCGCGTGATGCAGCCCGGCGAAGCGAACGGCGAGACGCGGCCGCACGTGTTCTACGTCGAGGACGATGCCGCCAGCCAGCTGCTGGTGCGCCGTGCGCTCGGCGACTGGCCCAGGTGAGCGTGGTCGGCAATGGTCGCGTCGCGCTCGAGCGCCTGCTGGCCGTGCCGCCGGCGCTGGTGCTGCTGGACCTCAACCTGCGGGAATGGACGGTGTCGAGGTGTTGCGCCAGTTGCGCCAGCATGAGCAGACGCGCGACGTGCCGGTGCTGATCCTCAGTGCCGTGGCCGAGGATGCGCGGCTGGTCGGCCTCGACTGCCAGGGCCTGCTGCGCAAGCCGCTGGACCTCGAACAATTGCGCGCGCTGGTCGGCGCCTTGCTCTCGCGGGAGTACTGCGATGTTTCACGAAACCCTGCGTGACCTGACGGTGGTCGTTATCGACGACGTGCGCGCCAACCTGCGCCTGCTGCAGGCCAGCCTGCGGGCGTTCGGCATGCGCCGCATCGTCGGCTTCTCCGATTCGGGCGAGGGCCTCGACTGGCTGCAGAGCAACCCCTGGGACCTGCTGCTGCTCGATCTGGACATGCCGCAGCCCAACGGCTTCGAGCTGCTCGCGCAGCTGGCCGGGCGCGATCCGAGCTGCTCGCCGGTGATCATCGTCACCGCGCTGAGCGACGTCGAGAATCGCCGCAAGGGCCTGGAACTCGGCGCCGACGACTACGTCAGCAAGCCGCTGGACCTGACCGAGCTGATGCTGCGCGTGCGCAGCAAGCTGCAGCTCTGCCATGCCAGCCGCGCGCTCAAGCACGAACGTGCCGAGCTCGAGCGCAAGGTCGCCAGTCGCACCGAGCAGCTGCGGCAGAGCTACGAAGCGATGATCCACAGCCTGTCGATGGCGGCGACCTTTCGCGACAACGAGACCGGCAACCACATCCTGCGCATCGGCGAGTCCGCCGCGATGATCGCCGAAGCCCTCGGCCAGGCGCCGTCGTCCGTAGAGCTGATGCGCCTGGCAGCGCCGATGCACGACATCGGCAAGATCGGCATTCCCGACCACATCCTGCTCAAGCCCGGGCGGCTGAGCGATGATGAGCGCGTGGAGATGAACCGGCACCCGGTCATCGGCTACGAGATCCTGATGGCGGCCGGGCAGTCGCCCCTGCTCAAGCTGGCGGCGGAGATCGCCATGCACCATCACGAGAAATGGGATGGCAGCGGTTACCCGGGCGGCCTGGTCGGCGAGGCGATTCCGCTGTCGGCGCGCATCGTGGCGCTGTGCGATGTCTACGACGCGCTGCGCTCGTCGCGGCCGTACAAGCAGGCCTGGAGCAGCGAGCGTGCGCTGGAGCTGCTGCGCGAGCAGGCCGGGCGGCATTTCGACCCGGCCCTGGTGGAAATCTTCTGCCGCCTGGTCGAGCCGATCGAGCTGCTGCTGCAGCGGCTGCCGGACGAGCGCCCGCCGGCGCCGGGGATCGCGGCCTGCTGGCCTAGGCGCTATACTGCGCGGCCCGCGAAACGGCAGGCGCTGCCGCCGCGACACTTCCCCGAACCACGCTTTCTGCGTGGTTCGTCGTTTATTGACGCGCCCTCGGGCGCCCGACGAGAGGCACGACGATGAGCGCACTGGTAGGCGTGATCATGGGCTCCAAGTCCGACTGGTCCACCCTCAGCCACACCGCCGACATGCTCGAGAAGCTGGGCATTCCCCACGAGGTGACGGTGGTTTCCGCCCACCGCACGCCGGACCTGCTCTTCCAGTACGCCGAGCAGGCCGAGCAGCGCGGGCTGCGCGTGATCATCGCCGGCGCCGGCGGCGCGGCGCATCTGCCGGGCATGTGCGCGGCCAAGACGCACCTGCCGGTACTTGGCGTGCCGGTGCAGTCGTCGATGCTCTCGGGCGTCGACTCGCTGCTGTCGATCGTGCAGATGCCCGCCGGCGTGCCGGTGGCGACCCTGGCCATCGGCAAGGCCGGTGCGATCAACGCCGCGCTGCTGGCGGCGAGCATGCTCGGCCACGAATTCCCCGAGTACCACGCCGCGCTCAAGCGCTTCCGCGACGAGCAGACGCGTACCGTGCTCGACAATCCGGACCCGCGTCAGCCCTGAGCCGATCGGCTCGTCATCGACAAAGCAGGTGGAACCATGAAAATCGGTGTGATCGGTGGCGGCCAGCTGGGCCGCATGCTGGCCCTGGCGGGGACTCCGCTGGGCATGACCTTCGCATTCCTCGACCCGGCGCCGGATGCCTGTGCCGCGGCGTTAGGCGAGCACCTGCGCGCCGATTACGACGACAAGGACCACCTGCGCCGGCTGGCCGACGAGGTCGATCTGGTGACCTTCGAATTTGAGAGCGTGCCGGCCGAGACCGTGGCCTTTCTCTCGCAGTTCGTGCCGGTCTACCCGAGTGCCGAGTCGCTGCGCATCGCCCGTGACCGGCTGTTCGAGAAGAGCCTGTTCCAGGAGCTGGGCATCCCCACCCCGGCGTTCGCCGACATCCAGTCGCAGGCCGACCTCGATGCCGCGGTGGCCAGCATCGGCCTGCCGGCCGTGCTCAAGACGCGTACCTTGGGCTACGACGGCAAGGGCCAGAAGGTCCTGCGCAGCGCGGCCGACGTGGCCGATGCCTTTGCCGAGCTGGGCAGCGTGCCCTGTCTGCTGGAAGGCTTCGTGCCCTTTACCGGCGAGGTCTCGCTGGTGGCCGTGCGCGGCCGCGATGGCGAAACCGCCTTCTATCCGCTGGTGCACAACACGCACGAGACCGGCATCCTGCGGCTGTCGGTGGCCAGCAGCAATCACCCGCTGCAGAAGCTCGCCGAGGACTACGTCGGGCGGGTGCTGGACAAGCTCGACTACGTCGGCGTGCTGGCCTTCGAGTTCTTCGAGGTCGACGGCGGCCTGAAGGCCAACGAGATCGCGCCGCGGGTGCACAACTCCGGGCACTGGACCATCGAAGGCGCCGAGTGCAGCCAGTTCGAGAACCACCTGCGCGCGGTGGCCGGCCTGCCGCTGGGCTCGACCGCCAAGCTTGGCGAGAGCGCGATGCTCAACTTCATCGGCGAAGTGCCGCCGGTGGACAAGGTCATCGCCATCGAAGACTGCCATCTGCACCACTACGGCAAGGCTTCAAGGCCGGGCGCAAGGTCGGCCACGCCACCCTGCGCTGCCCGGACCGGGCCACCCTGGACCGGCAGATCACCGCCGTCGACGTCGCTGATCGGGCGCGGCTGAGCGCAGGCCGCGGGGGTGGAGGCGCGCCGGGGCGCGTTCTTCCAACCTACGGGGACACGGCCAGTGCGTGTACCGGCGGCCAGGCGCAGTCGCGCCGGTCCGCCCGGTCGTCAGGCCTGCAAGTGCCGTCGTAGAACTGCCGGTGCCGGGGCGGGGTCCACTGCTTACCTTTTCGGACCTCGGAGACTGAGCCATGGGCATCATCGGAACCATCATCATCGGCCTGATCGTCGGGCTGATCGCACGCTTCCTCAAACCCGGCAACGACAGCATGGGCTGGATCATGACCATCCTGCTCGGGATCGGTGGCTCGCTGCTGGCGACCTACGGCGGCCAGGCGCTGGGCCTGTACGAGGCGGGCGAGGGCGCCGGCTTTATCGGCGCGGTGGTCGGTGCGATCATCCTGCTGGTGATCTACGGCGCGGTGACCAGCCGTAAGCACTGATTTCGCCGGGGCCGCTCCCGGCGGCCCCCTTTCCGCCAGCCAGCCTTTGCCGCCATGCGCCGATTCCTTGCCTGCCTGCTGTTCTGCTTCGCCTCGCTGACCCACGCCGCCCCGGCCGAACTCGACTGGCTCGAACTGATGCCCGCCGAGGACCGCAAGGCGCTCGAGGAGATGCCCGAGATCGAGCACGACTCGCCCGAGAACCTGGGTTTCAGCGATGCCGGCGGGCTCAAGCAGGGCGCCGGGCTGCCCGAGGTGATGTATTCGGCGCGGACGGTCCCGGCGCTCGCCGGGCGTGCCATTCGCCTGGGGGGCTACCCGGTGCCGCTGGAGACCGACGCCGCCGGGCGCAGCACCGAGTTCTTTCTGGTGCCCTATCCGGGGGCCTGCATTCATGTGCCACCACCGCCGCCCAACCAGATCGTGCTGGTGCGCCTGGCCAAGGGCATCGAGCTGGGCGACATCTACGCGCCGCTCTGGGTCGACGGCGTGCTGCGCATCGAGCCGGTGAACAATGCGCTTTCCGAGGCCGCCTACGCCATCGATGCCGACGCCGTGGTCCCGGTCGACGAAGCGGACCTGGAGTAAGCCCCGCGTGCCGCTCGCTGCGAACCTGCGCCAGCGTCTGCGCGAGCTGGCCGCGACGACCGAGGGCATCGACCGGGCGGTCTATGCGCAATTCGACAAGGATCCGCTGGAGCCGATCATCGGCCTGGGCGATGCGCAGGCGCCGCTCGCCTTTTTCGGCCGCGACCCGGGGCGCGAGGAGGTACGCCACGGCGAGCCGTTCGTCGGCGCCGGCGGGCAGCTGGTGCGGCGTGGGCTGCATCGGCACCTGTACGGCACGGAACTGCCGGATTTCGCCGCCTCGCTGGCGGTCGGCCGGCCGTTCTTCTGGGCCAACACCGTGCCCTACAAGCCGTTGGGCAACCGGGCCTGGTCAATGGCGGTCAAGCGGCGCTTCCACCCGCTGATGCGCGAGCTGCTGATCGAATCCTGGCAGGGGCGCGACATCGTCACCCTCGGGCGCGAAGCCTTTCTCTGGTTCGGCATCGATCAGCCGCGCGAAGTGCGTCGGCGCCTGGAGGCCTTCTGGGCCGACGAGCGGCGTTTCGAGCGCAGCCTGCCGGTACGCCTGGCAGACGACCGGGGCGGCAGCCGCGAATTCGTCCTGCACCCGCTGCCGCACCCTTCGCCGCGCAACCTGGCCTGGTACGGGCGCTTCGCCGAGCTGCTCGAGGCGCGCCTGCAGCAGCTCGGCGTGGCCCTGCCGGGCTGAGCGCTCAGAACGTCAGGCAGATCTTGCCGAAGTGGCGGTTGCTCTCCTGGTAGCGGAAGGCGTCGCAGATCTCGTCGAGGGCGAAGCAGCGGTCGATCACCGGGCGCATGCCGTTGGCGTCGATCGCGCGGATCATCTGCTGCTGCTGGGTGCGGCTGCCGACCAGCACGGCCTGCAGGCGCAGCTGGCGCACCAGGGCCTCGACCAGAGGCAGCTCGCCGCCGACCCCGGTGAGGATGCCGATCACCGCGATATGCCCGCCGATGCGCGTGGCGGTCATCGACTGGGCGAGTGTCGCCGGGCCGCCGACTTCGATCACGTGGTCGACGCCGCGGCCATCGGTCAGCTCACGCACCCGCTCGCCCCAGTTCGGCGTGCTGCGGTAGTTGATCAGGTGGCTGGCGCCGAGCTCGGCCATGCGCGCCAGCTTGTCGTCGCTCGAGGACGTGGCGATTACCGTGGCGCCGGCCATGCGGGCGAACTGCAGGGCAAAGATCGATACGCCGCCGCTGCCCTGTACCAGTACCGTCTCGCCGGGCTTGAGCGCACCATCGGCCATCAGCGCGCGCCAGGCGGTCAGCCCGGCGGTGGTCAGGGTCGCCGCCTCGGCGTGGCTCCAACCCCTGGGTGCGTGGGTAAAGGCGGTGGCCGGCGCGGTCACCTGTTCGCGTGCATAGCCGTCGATGCCATCGCCGGGCACGCGGACGAAACCTTCGACGCAGGGCTCGCCGTCCAGCCAGTCGGGAAAGAAGGTGCTGACCACCGCATCGCCGACCTTGAAGCCCTCGACCCCGGAACCGACGGCGATCACTTCGCCGGCACCATCGGCCATCGGAATGCGCGGCTCGCTCGGTCCCCACATGCCGCTGACCACGGCGAAATCGTGGTAGTTGAGCGAGTTGGCGTGCAGGCGCACGCTGATTTCGCCCGCGCCGGGTGCCGGCGCCTCGTGGATGCCGACCACCACCTGGTCGTAGCCACCACCGGGTTGAACGTAGATCGCCTTGCTCATGCTGCTGCTCCGTTGCAGTTATCGATACCGAATTCTGGACCCTTGCCGTGCACGCGGCAGTAGGCCCTTGGTCGTGGCAGGCTACGACTCGCCGAGGGCTACCACCAGCTTGCCGAAGTTGCGCCCCTCGAGCAGGCCGATGAACGCCTCGGGTGCGTTTTCCAGGCCCTGCACCTGTTGCTCGTGGTACTTGATGCGGCCATCGGCGTACCAGGTGCTCATGTCGCGGTAGAACTCGTCGTAGCGGTGCCCATAGTCGTCGAAGATGATGAAGCCCTGCATGCGCAGGCGCTTTTTCAGGATGGTTTCGAGCAGCAGCGGCAAGCGGTCTGGGCCGTCCGGCAGGCCGGTGGCGTTGTACTGGGCGACCACGCCGCAGACCGGCACGCGGGCGCGACTGTTGAGCAGCGGCAGCACGGCATCGAACACCGCGCCGCCGACATTCTCGAAATAGATGTCGATGCCCTTCGGGCATTGCCGTGCGAGCTGGTTGGCGAAATCCTCGGCGCGGTGGTCGATGCAGGCGTCGAAACCGAGCGTCTGCACCGCATGCAGGCATTTGTCGCGCCCGCCGGCGATGCCCACCACGCGGCAGCCCTTGAGCTTGGCGATCTGCCCGACCGTGGCGCCGACCGGGCCGGTGGCGGCGGCGACCACCAGGGTTTCGCCGGGCCTGGGCTGGCCGATGTCGAGCAGCCCCATGTAGGCGGTGAAACCGGGCATGCCGAGCACCCCGAGCGCATGCGAGGGGTTAGGCATGTCCGGCGCCAGGCGCAGCAGGCCCTTGCCGTCGGACAGCGCGTATTCCTGCCAGCCGCTGGCGCCCAGCACCAGGTCGCCTGGCTGGTAGTCCGGGTGCCGCGACTGCACCACGCGCGACACGGTGCCGCCGACCATCACCTCGCCGACGGCCATCGGCGGCGCGTAGGACGGCCCTTCGCTCATGCGCCCGCGCATGTAGGGGTCGAGCGAGAGGTAGAGCGTGCGCAGCAGCAGCTGGCCCTCGGCCGGCTCCGGCAGCGCTGCGCTCTGCAGGCGGAAGTTCTCCGGCGTGGGCGCGCCGTGCGGGCGCGAGGCGAGGTGGATGCTGCGGTTCTGCTGGCTCATCGGTGGCTCCTGCGAGGGGTCATCAGCTTGGGAACCGTCGGCGGCGCAT
>LZQO01000126.1_pt1 | contig 10739 bp, 12 predicted proteins | sample 768571 | NCBI WGS metagenome assembly LZQO01 (sample SAMN05207081, study PRJNA324507) | oil field metagenome | isolation source: sample BH-FW-10 from oil reservoir | place: India: Bombay High | collected 2015-12-01
CGGCGTTCCTTCGCTCGCCACACGGATTGCGCAATCTCTGGCCGTCACGGCGGCCGAACAGGCGGGCTGGAGCGCGGCGCTCCGACCCGTAGGCCAGGGATCATAGCACCCGACCTGCGGCAAAACCACGCGGCAACTGTATGGGAAACCAGCTGCAATCGGCAGCGCCGATAGCGATGCCGACTGCACCCAGCGTGGACCTCGGCCACCGGCAGACGTTCCCGCCGAAGCGTCAGCCGGCGAAGGCCAGCTGCGCGGCGACCGCGAACATCATGCCGGCTACCCCCAGGTCGATCAGCCGCCAGGTCAGCGGCCGCGCCAACCAGGGCGCCAGCCAGGCACCGCCGAGCGCGAGCATCGTGAACCAGGCCAGCGAGGCGCTGGCAGCTCCCGCGGTGTAGGCACCGGGCTCCGGCTGCTGCGCGCCGAGCGAGCCGATCAGCAGCACCGTGTCGAGATAGACATGGGGATTGAGCAGGGTGACGGCCAGGGCTGTCAGCAGCACCGCGCGCAGCGAACGCGGCCGCGGCTCGTCGCCCTGTTGCAGGGCCTGTGGCCGCAGCGCACGCAGCAATGCCTGCAGGCCGTACCAGAGCAGGAATGCCACGCCGCCCCAGCGGGTCACGCTGAGCAGTGTCGGACTTTCGGCGAGCAGCGCGGCGAGCCCGAACACCCCCAGGCTGACGAGGACGGCATCGCAGAAGATGCACAGCGCGGCCACAGGCAGGTGGTGCTCGCGGCGCAGGCTCTGCGCCAGGACGAAGGCATTCTGCGCCCCGATCGCGACGATCAATCCGGCGGTCACGGCCAGCCCGTTCAGATAACTGCTCCAGAGGGTTCCCATGATGAAGACCTTGCACGAAACGAAGGCTGGCAGTCTGGGTGGGGTCGCCGTATAAGAGAAACGAATATTCGTTAACCCTCATTAGGAAAGCTGATGTTCGACTACAAGCTGCTCGCCGCACTCGCGGCCGTTGTCGAGCAGGCCGGCTTCGAGCGTGCGGCCCAGGTCCTGGGCCTGTCCCAGTCGGCCGTTTCGCAGCGCATCAAGCTCCTGGAGGCGCGCGTCGGTCAGCCGGTGTTGCTGCGCTCGATGCCGCCCCGGCCGACCGAGCTGGGCCAGCGCCTGCTCAATCATGTGCAGCAGGTGCGATTGCTCGAGCGGGACCTGCAGAGCCAGGTCCCGGCGCTGGACGACAGCGACCTGCCCGAGCGGCTGCGCATCGCCTGAACGCCGACAGCCTGGCGACCTGGTGGGCCGCAGCGGTCGCGCCGTTCTGCGCCGGGCATCGGGTGTTGCTCGACCACGTGGTCGAGGATCAGGCGGTCGGGCTCAAGCGCATGCGCGCCGGCGAGGTCGCCGCGTGCGTGTGTGCCGCCGAGCGGCCGCTGGCAGGCGCGCGCAGCCAGTATCTGGGGGCGATGCGTTACCGCGCACTGGCCAGCCCGGCGTTCATCGAACGGCACCTGGCAGGACGGCCCTCGGCCGAAGCCCTGGCCAAGGCGCCGGCCATCGTCTTCGGGCCGGATGATCGCCTGCAGCACCGCTACATCACGGCGGTGGGGGGCTCGGACGGCTTTATCCACCATCTCTGCCCGTCGTCGGAGGGCTTTGTCCGCATGCTGCAGAGCGGGCTGGGCTGGGGGCTCGTGCCGGAGCTGCAGGTGCGCGGCGAACTTGAACGGGGCGAGCTGGTCGATGTGCTGTCCGGGCCGCCGATCGACGTTCCGCTGTACTGGCACCACTGGCGCAACGGCGGCGCCTTGCTGGACGAGCTGACCCGGCACCTGGTGCGCTGCGCTGGCAGCTGGCTGGTGCTCGGCTGAGCGCCGCTCAGGCCAGTACGCGCTGGCCGCGGTAGATGCGCACCGTACCGGCAGTTGCCGGCGGTTCGGCCGGGCGCGCCCTTGGGGCGCTGTCGGTGAGGCTGGCCAGCTGGCGGCCGAGTGCCTGGGTCTGCTCATCGGCCGAGTGCAGGCAGGCGGCAAGCATGGCTGCGATCGCATCGGGCTGGTTCAGGTGAATCTCGATCTGCTGCTCGTCGCGCAGTCGGCGCCGCAGTTGGCGCATGCAGTCGAGAACCGCTTTGTTCAGTTCCATGTATTTCTCCGTGGGCCCGGTGGGCCGACATCCCTGTCGAGGGTGCTGTCCGCTGGCAAGGTGGCTACAGCAAAGGGCGTACCAGCCGCGAGGGCTGCAAGGATTAGCGGCAGCACCGCGGTCGAAGCCGCGCGGCATGCGGCCTGGCCTGGCTGATGCTCCATAGCCCGGACGAGCGGGCTGTCGGTTGTACGCACCGCGATGAGCAGTGCGGGCCTTGATCTGCCTTATCTCGGTGCAGGGCGAGGCGGCGGCCTCGGCACTGCCCGGGCCTTGACTAACCGTTATACTGCGCGTCGATTTTTTCCGCGCGACGAAGGTATTCCATGCGCAACGATGCTCACGATGAAGTGGACCCGATCACCAGCCTGACCGCCGCGCGAGAGCGCGAGACGCCCTATCCACCGCCGGCGCTCGAGCCGATGCCGCGCCCTGCCATGCAGGATGAGGGTTCGCGCAGTCGCCAGCGCCGCCGCGGCGCGAGCACCGCACCGCTGTGGGCGCTGGTCGTGGCGCTGCTGATCGGCCTGGCGGGGCTGGGCTGGTGGAGCAACCAGCGTATCGGGGCGCTGGAGTTGCAACTGGTGGCCACGCAGGAGAGCTTTGCGCGGACCAGCGAGGATGCGGTCGGACGCCTGCAGGACATCAGCGGCAAGGTCGTCGCCGCCGAGTCGAGCGTCACCACCGAGAGCGAAGCGGTGAAGCTGCGCATCAAGCAACTGGAAAGTCAGATGGCCGAACTCGGCCGCAAGCAGCAGGCCTTTGCGACGGAACAGCAGAGCCTGCTGGGGCGGCAGGGCAACCAGGACAAGCGCCTGGACGAGCAGGGTGCCAAGCTGGAGACGGCCGCCACCGGGCTGCGCAACCAGCAGACCGAGCTGGCCCGCCAGGGCGATACGCTCAAGACGCTCGCCAGCGAACAGGCTTCATTGAAAACGGCACTGGACGGGCAGACGAAACTCGCCGCAGCCGTCGACGCGCTGCGCAAGGATGTCGAGGCTCTGCAGCAACGGGGCAATCCCAGCCAGGCGATCAGCCGGCTCGAGCAGGATCTGCTGGTACTGCGTAGCGAGCTGGACAACCGGCCCGCCGCTGCGCAGGGCCCGACGACTGGCGAGTTCGACGCCTTCCGCGCGCAGATGACCCGCCACATCAACACCCTGCAGAGCCAGATCGCCAACCTGCAAGGCCAGATCGACGCCCGCTGAGGCAGGTCGGGGCAGCCGGCAGGCTGCCCCGAATGGCTTACAGATCCCAGCTGATCGACAGGTTCAGGCCCTGATCGCGGTTGTCGTTGCCGCGATAGTGATAGTTGGCCCGCAACGCCAGATCATCGGTCAGTTGATGCGCCAGGCCGACGCTGAAACGCGTCTGATCGCCGGCCGGCACCGCGCCGGGTAGCTCGAAGCTGTTACCGGCGACGCTGTTGAGCGACATGCGCAGGTCTTCCGGGTCCTCGTCTTCACGCTCCACTTCACGGGCCACTTCGCCATACAGGCGGGTGCGCTCGCTCAGCGCCAGGTCACCGAACAGGCCGAGCGACAGGCGCAGCGAATCGCGCTCCTGATCGGCAAAGCTCATCGCGGTGGAGCGCTCGCGGTCCTCACGGTAGCCGTCCACCTCGACGCGCCCGTAACTCGCGCCCACGAAGGGGCCGAACTGCATCGCATCCTGCGCCTGCATGAGGTTGAAGCCGACCTTGGTGCCGACCGCCCAGAGTTGCCCGTCGGTGGAGCCCTTTTCGACACGTTCGCTGACCCCCAGCGCAAAGCGCCGCTGCAAGTCGTGATAGTCCAGATGACCGCCGCTGAAGGTGAAATCGGCGAACAGGCGGTCCTGCTCATAGCGTGCAAAGGCGGTCGCCAGGTAGCTGCGCATGTCGTAGTCGGATTCGCCGGCGCCGAGGCTGACGTCGTTTTCCCCGACCGTCAGGCTGAGCCCGGCCAGCCATTGTTCGCTCAGGCGGTGGGACAGACTCAACGACAAGGACTGGCTGTCGCCGTCGCCACTGCCATAGCCGTCGAAATCCGGACTGCGGTAGCCGCCGCCGGCCTGGATGCGCCATTGGCCGATGGGTTGCCAGCGGCCGCGTTGCGCCATCAGGTCCTGATCGAGCTGCTGAAGGTGCGCGCGCAGCGCCGAATGGCCCATCTCCGGCAGCCGGGAGATTTCCCAGGGCGCCGACAGAATCGAGTAGAGGTAGTCGGCGCTGATGCGGTGAACGGCCGTCGTCGGATGCACGGCATCGTTGAACAGCAGGCGGTCCGGGTCGGGCGCACTGCCGGTGCGGCCGTAAGTCGGGTCGGCCAGGCAGCTGTCGCCGGAGAAGCACACGGCCGTCTGCGTCACATCGGTGGCGAAGCCGTACTGCGCAAGGTCGCTGCGTACTTCCTCGAGGAGCAGGCGGTTGTTGAGCAAGACATAGTTGGCGCCCGAGTCGCGCAGCCGAGCTTGCAGCTCGGCGTTGTACTGGTCGCTCAGGGCGTTGAGCGTGGCTGCGTTGCCGGTCAGCGTACCGAGCGGCGTGGTGCCGACGTCCGGCAGATCCGACACGACGATGTAGCGAGCGCCGGCCTCGGCCAGTGCGCTCACGCCCGCGACCAGGTCGGCGGCTGCTGCGGCCATGGTGGTGGGCCGGCTGCTCAACTGGAAGATGTCGTTGGCGCCGCCATTGAGGTAATACAGCGCGTTCGGATCGGCTTCAGGATTTTCCACGAGATAGCCCGGGCGTGAGCGGCTCAGGCTGCCGGTCGCGACTGTCGAGGTGCCCACGATCGAGTCGAGGATCTGGTCGGTGCGGTAGCCGCCGACCGCATAGTTGGTGCCGTCCGGGTTGCCGGTGATCAGCTCCGGCAGCAATGGCGTGGAGGGCAGCGAGGTCAGTCCGAGACGCTGGGCCAGCAGCTGGGTGGCGACCTGGCCGCTGTACTCGACGTTGTTGTCGCCGTAGCTCGGCCCGGTACGGTTGGTGAAGCGCAGCCCGCCGGTCGGGGTGGTACCGAGCAGTGGGCTGCCCGGATCGGGGAAGTTGCCGGCGTCGCTAAGCGAATCGCCGAAGTTGATGAACTGGCTGAACGGGCCCTCGTTCGCGGCGGCCGTACCGGCCAAGGCCGCCAGCACGAAAGCGGCAAGCGGCTTGATCGTCGATTGCATGGTGAGACCTCTCCCTTTGTTGTTCTTGTTCTTTGCGCTCGAGCGCACGACCAAGCTAGCCGTCGTGGCGAGCGCCAGACAGCGCACCAAAGGGCGATTCGTGACCGGCGGTCATGTCGCACCAAAGAACGATTTGCCGGGGCCGAATGGACGGTAAATGCCGATCTTCTTGTCCTGGCTCAATGAAACGGCTGGTGGCTCCGTTACGATCGTACGCTGGCCGGATGCATCATGCGAGACCCGTGTATGCGTAACAGGGAGTGTTACGAAATTGGCAAGGCCCCTTTGCGTTATTCCCTGCCGTGGTAGAACAATAAAATGACTTCGCTGAGCGATCTGCTGCGTACCAGTCTGGCCACCCTGCTGCCGGGTGAGCTCAAGACCTCCGAACTGCGCCACTTGCTGGTGCCGAACCGCCACCCGCTGCTGCTCTGCCAGCGGCGCGCGATGATGATCGTCGACCGGGTACGGCTGTTCGCCTTTCTCTTCGCTGTGCTGACACCGCTGTGGTCGGTGATCGACCTGATGGTGTTCGATACCCAGCTGTGGCTGCGCCTGGCCGGATTCCGCCTGGCGGCCTGCCTGGCCTTCACCTCGCTGCTGGTGTTCTACCGGCCGAGCGGCAACCTGCTCGATGCGTATCGGGCGATTGCCATCCTGTTTGCCATTCCCACGGTGTTCTACATCGCCTCGCATACGCTGCTCGGCTCCTATCAGCTCGTGCAGTTCTCGGCGGAGGTCGGCGCCGGCTATGCCTTCCTGCCGTTCGTCCTGATGGCCGGGCTGACGATCTTTCCCCTGACGTTGCTCGAAAGCCTGCTGCTGGGTGTGGTGCTGCTGATGGCACAGGCGCTGGCGGGTTACCTCAGCTGGGCGACGCTGAACTGGCCTTCGTTCGCCGGCGCGTTCTGGCTGCTGATCCTGATCGCCGGGGTGGCGAGCCTGGCCGGTATGAGCCAGCTCGCCTTCATGGTCGCGCTGGTACGCCAGGCCATCCGCGATCCGCTCACCGGCATCTTCTCGCGCGGCAGCGGTGAGGAGATTCTCAAGCTGCAATGGGACTCGGCGCGGCGCAACAACAGCGCGCTGGCGCTGGCGTTCATCGATCTGGATCACTTCAAGGCGATCAACGATCGCTACGGTCATGAGGCCGGCGATGAGGTCCTGCGCGATGCCGCGCGCGCTGCTCGGCACGCTGCGCGGTTCGGACAGCCTGGTGCGCTGGGGCGGCGAGGAGTTCTTGCTGATCATGCCCGAGACCGACATGCTCCAGGCCCAGCAGGCGTTGGCCCGGGTCATGCGCAGTGGGCTCGGCTTGCGCCCGGAAGGCACGCCGCTGACTGCGAGCATCGGCCTGGCCGAGCGACGCGCCGACCGCATCACCGATTGCCGCGAGCTGCTGGAGCTGGCCGACCGGCGCATGTACGAAGCCAAGAGCGCCGGGCGCAACTGCCTGCAGCCCGGCGGTCGGCCGCTGCTCGCTGCCGAGTCAGCCTGCCTGCAATCCGAACACGTGGCGTAGGTAGCTGACGAAGGCCGGGTCGCGACACATGGTCTTGCCGGGCGAGTCGGAGATTTTCGCCACCGGCTGCCCATTGCAGGCGGTCATCTTGATCACCATGTTCGTCGGCCGCACGCCGGGCACATCGCAGGTCAGGCCGGTGCCGATGCCAAAGCTCGGCCGGCAGCGCCCGGCCAGCGCGCGGTAAATCTGCAGGGCCTTGGCGAAGTCCAGGCCATCGGAAAACACCAACTGGCGGGTCCGTGGGTCGATCCCCAGCTTGTGGTAGTGGGCGATGGCCTTTTCCGCCCATTCCAGCGGGTCGCCGGAGTCGTGGCGCAGGCCATCGAAGAGCTTGGCGAAGAACAGGTCGAAATCGCGCAGGAAGGCGTCCATGGTGATGCAGTCGGTCAGCGCGATACCCAGCGCGCCGCGGTATTCACGGACCCAGCAGTCCAGCGCGGCTCGCTGGCTGTCGATCAGCCGCGGGCCGAGCTGCTGGTGCGCCATGATCCACTCGTGGGCCATGGTGCCCATCGGCCGCAGCCCCAGCGTGCGCGCCAGATGGACGTTGCTGGTGCCGACGAAGTGCCCGGGAAACAGTCCTGGCAGTTCGGTGGCCACCATCTGCTGCACGGCGTGGGAAAAGCGTCGCCGGGTGCCGAAGTCGGCCAGTGTGAAGCCCGCCAGTTCCTCGGCGCTGGCCTGCTCGCGCAGCCAGTCGCACTTTTCCACCAGGCGGTCGCGCACCTGTTCGAGCCTGACGTGCGGGTAGGCGGCGCGATTGCGCACCTCGCTGATGATCGCCAGCAAGGGCACCTCGAACAGGATCACATGCAGCCACGGCCCGCGAATGTGGATGATCAGTCGCCGCCCTGGGTTTCGATGCCCAGGTAGCGCAGGTCGAAGCGAAACAGGCCGAGGAAACGGATGAAGTCCGGCTGCATGTAGGGGATGCGCTCGAGAAAGGCGAGCTCCTCAGGCTGCATGCTCAGGTCGGCCAGCCGCTCGATCTGCTCGACGATGGCGCCCAGGTGGGGCGTCAGATCCTCATCCGAACGGCAGCGGAAGGCCCATTCGACTTCGGCATTGGGGTAGTGATGCAGCACGGCCTGCATCATCGTCAGCTTGTAGAAGTCGGTGTCGAGCAGGCTCGGCACGATCTGGTCGGAAAACGCGCTGGGCATCGAAGCCTCCGTGCGGGAGTGAATGGCCGGCGCCGTCAGCGTTCAGCCGCCGCCGATGCCTTCGATGACCTTGCCGGTTCCGCCGCAGGTTGTGCAAGTCGTACCGTTACAGATGCCGCTGCCCTGGCAGGCGGGGCAAAGATTTTTCACCGCTTCCCGGCGTGCCCGGTGCGCTCTGGTCGCCCGGCTCGAGCGGTGCGGGAGGGGCGTTGCGAATTGTCTTCTGCATGCCTTGATAGTGCTCGCCAAAGTTTCGCTTAAACGTGTCGAATAATTAGCGCTTATAAGTTGACTGCTTGCCGCTGCGCTAATTAAGGAAAGTGCGGCCATAAATAAACATGGGGCAGGAGTCGATACTCATGCCCCATGTTTATCAACAGGTGTTACTTGCTGCTGCTGCGACCGCCGCCGTGGCTGTTCTGGCCACCTTTGCGCCCGGCTTCGGACGCCTTTTCCCGGTCGTTGGCGAAGTTGCCGCCGCTGTTGTGGCCGCCCTTGCGCCCGGCTTCTGACGCTTTTTCGCGGTCGTTAGCGAAGTTGCCCGGATTGTTGTTAGCCATGTCTTTTCTCCTCGATGGATAGAGAGACTTGCAGGGCCGGGAAGTGTTTCCCGGCCTACATGGAGTCAGAGCAAGCACCCTCACAGGAGTTTCACTACAAGCGCAGGCGGCAGACGAGTGGTTTTCCTTAGTTATCGTGCCGGTATGGCGCAATGCAATTGGATCTTCGAAGTTGCCTTTGCATATATATAAGGACCTTCTTGCACCTTGCGTTGATGTTACGCCGCCAGAGCGAACTGACGTTGAGCGAGCAGGCGCATCACATAGCCGATCTTCAGCCCGGTAGGGCCGAGAATGACCAGTGCGTGACAGAGCACGACCTGCCCGAGCGTCAGCCGCGCGTCGTACAGGTAGGCGCCTGCAACACCGAGTAGAAGCAACAGGACGCCCGTGATCATCAGCAGGTTGGCCAGTTGCAGCAAACGCAAGGGATCGTGGAGAAGCGGTCGCATGGGATTCACCTCGTACGGTTGCGAAAGGGTGCCGGCGCCTTGCCTCATTCGAGCGCGCTCGCCGGGCCGAAGAACTCGTAGCGAACCTGGGTATCGGGCACGCCGAGCGCACGCAGCTGGCGCCTGACCGCCGTCATGAACGGCTTGGGTCCGAGGAAGTACACATCCACGTCACGCTCCGGCAGCCAGTCGGCCAGCTGCGCCTCGGTCAGCCGTCCGACGGCGTCGGGGCTTGCCGTGGTCGAGGCCGCTTCTTCGTAGCAATAGAAGCGCTCGAGGGCGCCATGCTGCTCGGCGAGGCTGTCGACATGCTCGCGGAAGGCATGCACCTCGGCGTTGCGCGCGCAATGGATGAAGCGGATCGGCCGCGACTGGGCAAGCGCCGACTCGAGCATCGGCAAGGTCGGCGTGATGCCGACGCCGCCGCTGATCAGCACCAGCGGACGATCACCGGGTTGCAGGGTGAACTCACCGGCCGGCGCGAACAGCTCGAGCGCCTCGCCTTCGCTCATGGCGTGCAGTGCATTGGAGACCAGGCCGCCGGCCTCGCGCTTGACGCTGATGCGATAGCTGCGGCCATTGCTCGGCGCCGACAGCGAGTAGTTGCGGCGGACTTCCTCGCCGTCGATCTGCAGGCGCAGGCCGATGTACTGGCCCGGCTGGAAGTCCATCACCGGGCCGCCGTCGGCGGGCTCCAGGTACAGCGAGGTGATCTCGGCGCTTTCCTGCACCTTGCGCGTGATCACGAAGCGCCGCGCGCCACGCCAGCCACCCTGTGCGAGCGCGGCGGCATCGTAGCGCGCCTGTTCGGCGCCGATCAGCAGGTCGGCCAGTTGCCCGTAGGCCGCCGCCCAGGCCTCGATGACGGCATCCGTGGCGATCTCCGCGCCGAGCACCTCGCGGATGGCACGCAGCAGGCAGCGGCCAACGATCGGGTAATGCTCGGGCAAGACCTGCAGCGCCACGTGCTTGTTGACGATCTGCCCACCAGCCACCCAGCGCCTCGAGCCGATCGATGTGTTTGGCGTACATCAGCACGCCGTTGGCCAGTGCGCGAGGCTGCTCGCCACTGGCCTGATGGGCCTGGTTGAACAGCGGGCGTACCTCGGGATATTCGCTGAGCATGATGGTGTAGAAGTGCGTGGTCAGGGCCTCGCCGCCGCTCTCCAGCAGCGGGACGGTGGCTTTGATCAGGGCACGTTGTTCGGCGCAAAGCATGGATGACTCCTCTTCCGGGATGGTGCACCGCAGGCGCGGTGTGTCTGCCCTGGGTGTTTCAACTTCCGTACCAGCTCTGGAATTGACTGAAATCAAGGACCGCAGCGCTGTTAGGGTTGTTTTTACCTTGCAGATGCCGGGTGTATTTAACCGTAAGAGGTTATTTGCACCTGGCCGGCAGGCGAACCCTGGTCGGCGATCCGGCCTCTAACGACAGGACAGCCACTGAGGAGAACCGCATGCAGCGCTATCACATCACCCATGAAGACGATCGCTGGGTCCTCAAGGAGGAGGGCGATCGCCGGGTTCTGGTCGAGGCGACCACGAAGGAAGAGATCATCAGCGAGACCCGCGACTACATGAAGCTGCGCACCGGCTCGGTAAAGATCCACACCCAGGACGGGCGTATCGAGGAAGAGCGCACCTACCCGCGCGATCAGGACCCGCGAGAAACCTGCGGCTGAGCCGACCTGACCGGCGCGAGCGCACGCAGGCCCCAGCAGGCCAGGATGAACGGCAGCGTCAGAGCCGGCCAGCCATAGCGATGCGCCGCCAGCGACAGCAGGG
>LZQO01000127.1_pt1 | contig 10644 bp, 8 predicted proteins | sample 768571 | NCBI WGS metagenome assembly LZQO01 (sample SAMN05207081, study PRJNA324507) | oil field metagenome | isolation source: sample BH-FW-10 from oil reservoir | place: India: Bombay High | collected 2015-12-01
CGAACTGGAGCGCACGGGCAAGCCGCGACGGGTATGGACGGTGGTCAGCCCCACGGCCGGCGTGTTGCGTGAACTCGAAGTGCGCGAAGGCATGAGCCTGCCGGCCGGCGCCTCGTTGGCGCGGATCAACGGGCTGGACAAGGTCTGGCTGGAGGTGGCGATCCCCGAGGCGCAGGCCGCGCAGCTCGCCCCGGAGCAATCGGTCATCGCACGCCTGCCCGCCTTTGCCGGCGAACGCATCGAAGGCCGTATCCAGGCCGTGCTGCCCCAGGCCAACCTGGACAGCCGCACGGTGCGCGTGCGGGTCGAACTGCCCAACCCGCAGCAGCGCCTGCGCCCGGGCATGAGCGCGAGGTGACGCTCAAGCGCGAGGCGCAAGCGGCGCTGCTGGTGCCGACCGAGGCGGTGATCCGCACCGGCCGGCGCAGCCTGGTGATGCTCGCCGAGGGTGAGGGCCGCTACCGCCCGGTGGCGATCCGTACCGGCCGCGAATTCGACGACAGCACCGAGGTGCTCGAAGGCCTGCAGGCCGGCCAGCAGGTGGTCGCCTCCGGGCAGTTCCTGCTCGACTCCGAGGCCAACCTGCGCGGCTTGAGTGTCGGGGCCGCCCCCGCGGTGACGCCGGCCCCTGAGCTGCACGAGGCCGAAGGCACCGTGGTCGGCATCGAGGACGGCATGCTCGGGCTGGCCCACGGGCCGTTCCGTTCGCTGAACATGCCGGGCATGACCATGCCCTTTCCAGTCGCCAGCGAAGCCCTGCTCGACGGCCTGAAGAGCGGCGACCGCGTGCGTGTCGCGGCGCGGCAAAGCGACGAAGGTCTGATCATCGAACGCATCGAGAAGCTCGGAGGCCAGCCATGATCGCCGCGCTGATCCGCTGGTCGGTGGCCAACCGCTTCCTGGTGTTGCTGGCCACGCTGTTCGCCGTCGCCTGGGGCGTCTGGTCGGTCAGGCACACCCCCATCGACGCCCTGCCGGACCTCTCCGATGTGCAGGTCATCATCCGCACCTCCTACCCGGGGCAGGCGCCGCAGATCGTCGAGAACCAGGTCACCTACCCGCTGACCACCACCATGCTCTCGGTGCCCGGGGCAAAGACGGTGCGCGGCTATTCGTTCTTCGGCGACAGCTATGTCTACGTGCTGTTCGAGGACGGCACCGACCTCTACTGGGCACGCTCGCGGGTGCTCGAATACCTCAGCCAGGTGCAGAGCCGCCTGCCGGCCGCGGCCAGGCCGGCGCTGGGGCCGGACGCCACCGGCGTTGGCTGGATCTACCAGTACGCGCTGGTCGACCGCAGCGGCCGCCACGACCTCTCGCAGCTGCGCTCGCTGCAGGACTGGTTCCTGCGCTACGAGCTCAAGACCCTGCCCAACGTCGCCGAGGTCGCGGCCATCGGCGGCATGGTCCGGCAGTACCAGGTGGTGCTCGACCCGGTGCGCATGGCCAGCCGCGGCATCACCCAGCAGCAGGTCGCCCAGGCCATCGACGAGGCCAACCGCGAGACCGGCGGCAGCGTACTGGAGCTGGCCGAAACCGAGTTCATGGTGCGCGCCAGCGGCTACCTGAAGAGCCTTGCCGGCTTTCGCGCGATCCCGCTGCGCCTGGATGCCAACGGCGTGCCGGTGACCCTCGCGACGTCGCCCACGTCCAGCTCGGCCCGGAGATGCGCCGCGGCATTGCCGAACTCGATGGCGAAGGCGAGGTGGCCGGCGGCGTGGTGATCCTGCGCAGCGGCAAGAACGCCCGCGAGACCATCGCCGCGGTCGAGGCGAGGCTGGACGAGCTGAAAGCCAGCCTGCCGGCGGGCGTGGAGATCGTCACCACCTACGACCGCAGCCAGCTGATCGACCGCGCAGTGGAAAACCTCAGCCACAAGCTGATCGAGGAGTTCATCGTCGTCGCGCTGGTCTGTGCGCTGTTCCTCTGGCACCTGCGCTCGTCGCTGGTGGCGATCGTCTCGCTGCCGGTGGGCATCCTCATCGCCTTCATCGTCATGCAGCGCCAGGGCATCAACGCCAACATCATGTCCCTGGGCGGCATCGCCATCGCCATCGGTGCGATGGTCGACGCTGCCATCGTCATGATCGAGAACGCGCACAAGCACGTCGAAGCCTGGCATCGCCGGCACCCGGGCGCCACGCTCAAGGGCCAGGCGCACTGGCAGGTGATGACCGAGGCGGCCGCCGAGGTCGGCCCGGCGCTGTTCTTCAGCCTGCTGATCATCACCCTGTCGTTCATCCCGGTGTTCACCCTCGAGGCACAGGAAGGCCGGCTGTTCGGCCCGCTGGCGTTCACCAAGACCTATGCGATGGCCGCGGCAGCCGGGCTGTCGGTCACCCTGGTGCCAGTGCTGATGGGCTACTGGATCCGCGGACGCATCCCGGACGAACAGCGCAACCCGCTGAACCGCGGCCTGATCCGCCTCTACAGGCCGGCACTGGATGTGGTGCTGCGCTGGCCGAAAACGACGCTGCTGCTGGCGTTGCTGGTGTTCGCCTCCGGCTTCTGGCCGGCCAGCCGCCTGGGTGGCGAGTTCCTCCCGCCGCTGGATGAAGGCGACCTGCTCTACATGCCCACCGCCCTGCCCGGGCTCTCGGCGCAGAAGGCCTCGGCGCTGCTGCAGCAGACCGACCGGCTGATCCGCAGCGTGCCGGAAGTGGCGCGGGTGTTCGGCAAGGCCGGGCGTGCCGAGAGCGCCACCGACCCGGCGCCGCTGGAGATGTTCGAGACCACCATCCAGTTCAAGCCCAGAAGCGAGTGGCGCGCCGGCATGACGCCGGAAAAGCTGGTCGAGGAGCTCGACCGCACCGTGCAGGTACCCGGGCTGGCCAACCTGTGGATCCCGCCGATCCGCAACCGCATCGACATGCTCGCCACCGGGATCAAGAGCCCCATCGGGGTCAAGGTCTACGGCACCGAGCTGGCGCAGATCGACCGTGCCACCCAGGCGGTGGAGCGGATCGCCCGCGAGGTGCCCGGCGTGACCTCGGCACTGGCCGAGCGGCTCACCGGCGGGCGCTACGTCGACGTCGACATCGACCGCGCCGCCGCTGCGCGCTACGGGCTGAACATCGCCGACGTGCAGGCCATCGTCGCCGGCGCCATCGGCGGGCAGAACGTCGGCGAAACCGTCGAGGGGCTGGCGCGCTACCCGATCAACCTGCGTTACGGGCGCGAATGGCGCGACTCGCTGAGCGACCTGCGCGAACTGCCGATCCTCACACCCGGCGGCAGCCAGATCACCCTCGGCACGGTGGCGCGCATCGAGGTCAGCGACGGCCCGCCGATGCTCAAGAGCGAGAATGCGCGGCTCTCCGGCTGGGTCTATGTCGACGTGCGCGGCCGCGATATCGCCGCCGTGGTGCGCGACCTGCGCCAGGCGGTCGGCGACGGCGTGCAACTGGAGCCGGGCATGAGCATCAGCTATTCGGGCCAGTTCGAGTTCATGGAGCGCGCCAACGCCCGGCTGAAGCTGGTGGTGCCGGCCACCCTGCTGATCATCTTCGTGCTGCTCTACCTGACCTTCGGCCGCCTCGACGAGGCGCTGCTGATCATGGCCACGCTGCCCTTCGCTCTCACCGGCGGCGTCTGGTTCCTGCACCTGCTGGGCTACCACTTGTCGGTGGCCACCGGGGTCGGCTTCATCGCCCTGGCCGGGGTCTCGGCCGAGTTCGGCGTGATCATGCTGCTGTACCTGAAGAACGCCTGGCACGACCGTCTCGCTGCCGGCCGCCACGGCCAGGCGGCGCTGCTCGACGCCATCCGCGAGGGTGCGGTGCAGCGTGTGCGGCCCAAGGCGATGACCGTGGCGGTGATCATCGCCGGCCTGCTGCCGATCCTGCTGGCCAGCGGTACGGGCAGCGAGATCATGAGCCGCATCGCCGCGCCCATGGTCGGCGGCATGATCACCGCCCCGCTGCTGTCGCTCTTCGTCCTGCCGGCGGCGTACCTGCTGATGCGCCGCCGACAGGCCATCCCCTCCCTCGACAAGCCCCTGGAGAAACGCCCATGAACCTCGCTCATTTCGCCCTGGCCACTGTCCTGCTGCTGCCGACTGCCCAGGCGGCGGAAACGGCAACGACCCCGGCCGTGAACCAGCAGCCCACGGTGCAGACGGCCAGCGCCACCGGCACGGTGCAAAAGCTCATGCCCGAAAAGAACAGGATCGTCATTGCCCACGGCCCGGTGCCTGCGCTGGGCTGGCCGGCAATGACGATGGGCTTCAAGGCGACGCCCGCGCAGATCGCCTCGCTCGCACCGGGTGACCGTATCGCCTTCGAGTTCTGCTCGACAGGCATGCGCTCGACGATCCTGCACATCGAAAAGCGCTGAACAGGCCGGCCAGCGCCGGCCTTTGCATCTGGCGGTGACGACCACGGGCAAGGCTCGGCGCCTTTCCGGCAGCGCCTGCTGACACAGGTACAGCTCATCATCTGCACCTTGACCGAGCTGTGCCTGAGGCCAAATACTGTATCCATATACAGTATCAACAGGTCACTTCAGCATGTCGTCCGTGGTCGCCCTCGACCGCCTGCTCGATGCGCGCCGCGTCTGGCGCGGCCAGGCCATATCCGCTCCGGCGAGCCAGCACCCTACCGGCCATGCGGCGCTCGACGCCCTGCTGCCGGGGCGTGGCTGGCCGTCGGGAGCACTCAGCGAAATCCTGCTCGCCGCGCCCGCCTCGGCGAGCTGCGCCTGCTATGGCCGACCCTGGCGCGGCTGACCCGCGCCGGCGAACGCGTGGTGCTGGTCGGCCCACCGCACATTCCCTACCCGCGCGCCTGGCTGGCGGCTGGCGTCGACCTCACCCGGCTGGCCATCGTCCAGGCAACGGGACGCGAGGCCCTGTGGGCTGCCGAGCAGTGCCTGCGCTCGGGCAGCTGCGGCGCGGTGCTGTGCTGGCCGAAGCAGGCCGACGACCGCGCCCTGCGCCGCCTGCAGGTGGCGGCCGAACCGGCCAGACGCTGGCATTCGCCTATCGCCCGCTGGAAGAGGCGCTCAACCCTTCGCCTGCCGCGCTGCGCCTGGCCCTCGAGGCGCAGCCGCTGCAGCTGCGCGTGCTCAAGTGTCGCGGTGGCCTGGCGCCGGAACGCCCGCTGGCCGCGGCGGCCTGGCAGTGAGGCCTGCATGCTCTGGGCCTGCATTCTGCTACCGCAACTGGCGATGGACGGCATCCTGCGCCAGCGCACCGATGCCGAGGCGCCGCTGGTACTGCTCGCCGGGCCGCCGCAGCGCCGCGTGTTGCAGGCAGTCAACCCAGCCGCCCGCGCGCTCGGCCTCAAACCGGGGCAATCGCTCACCGCGGCCCAGGCGCTGACCCGCGACTTCGCCGTGGCCGATTACGACCTCGCGCACGTGCAACACTGGCAGCAGTTCCTCGCGGCCTGGGCCTATGGCTACAGCGCCCAGGTCAGCCTGCACTATCCGCGTTGCCTGCTCCTGGAAGTGCAGTCGAGCCTCGGCCTGTTCGGCCCCTGGCCACGCTTCGAGGCGCGCCTGCGCGAGCAGCTGACGGCACTGGGCTTTCGCCATCGCATCACGCTCGCGCCCAACCCGGCAGCAGCACGCGTGCTGGCCAACGCCCATGACGGTCTGGCAGTGACCGACGACATCGCGCTGCAGCAGGCGCTCGGCCAGTTGCCGGTCGAGCGCCTCGGCCTGCCCCGCGAGGCGGCCACGGCCTTTGCCCGCATGGGCGTGCACCGCCTGCAGCAGCTGCTGGCATTGCCACGCGATGGCCTGGCCAAGCGCTTTGCCGCCGAGGTGCTGATCCAGCTCGATACCCTGTTCGGGCGCCGCCCGCTGGCCCTGGCGTTCTATCGCCCGCCGGACCTGTTCGAGGCGCGCATCGAGCTGAATTTCGAGGTCGAGTCCCACCAGGCGCTGCTGTTCCCGCTGCGCCGCCTGACCGCCGACCTCGCCGCCTACCTGGCCGGCCGTGACAGCGGTGTGCAGCGCTTCGTGCTGTATCTGGAGCATCGTCACCACGCCGACAGCCAGGTCGTTGTCGGCCTGCTCGGTGCCGAGCGCGAAGCGGCCATGCTGTTCGAGCTGACCCGTGGCCGGCTCGAACAGCTGCAACTGCCGGCACCGGTGCTCGCGGTCCGCCTGGTTGCCCGTGACCTGCCGGCCTTCGCCCCGGAGCGCCGCCAGCTGTTCGACGAGCGCCCTCAGCAATCGCTGCCCTGGGAGCAGTTGCGCGAGCGGCTGCGAGCACGCCTGGGCGAAGACGCCGTGCAGGGCCTGGGTGCCTGCGCCGACCACCGTCCCGAGCACGCCTGGAGCCAGCAGCCGGGCCATGCGGCGCTGCCACCCTGTGGAGCACGCCCCGGCTGGCTGCTGCAGCAGCCGATTGCGCTACAGGAAGCCACGGTGCAAGTGCTCGCCGGCCCCGAGCGCATCGAAAGCGGCTGGTGGGACGGCGGCGACATACGCCGCGACTACTACCTCGTGCAGACCCGGGCTGGCCAGCGCGGCTGGGCATTCCGCCCGGTTGGCGGCGGCCCGCTGTGGCTGCAAGCTGGTTCGCATGAGCGATTACGCCGAGCTGCACTGCCTGTCCAACTTCAGCTTCCAGCGTGGCGCCAGCAGCGCCCACGAACTCTTCGAACGTGCCGCGCGCCTGGGCTACCGCGCGCTGGCCATCACCGACGAATGCACCCTCGCCGGCATCGTCCGCGCCTGGCAGGCCTCGAAGGCCGCCGGCGTACCGCTGATCGTCGGCAGCGAGGTGCGTATCGAACAAGGCCCCAAGCTGGTCCTGCTGGCCGAGAACCTGGCCGGCTACCAGGCGCTGTGCCGGCTGATCACCAGGGCTCGCCGGCGCAGCGAAAAGGGCAGCTACCGCCTGCTGAGCAGCGACTTCAGCGAACCGCTGGACGGCCTGCTCGCCCTCTGGCTGGGCGAACACCAGCTCGCGCATGCCGACTGGCTGCAGGCGCACTTCCCGGGCCGCAGCTGGCTCGGCATCGCCTTGCACCGTGGTGCGGACGACGCCGAGCGCCTGCGTCAGGCACTTGCCCTGCGGCCCGCTGCGGCCTGCCGCCGGTGCCTGTGGCGCGTCCACATGCATGCCCGTGGCCGGCGTGCCCTGCAGGACTGCATGACCGCCATCCGTCACCATCTGCCGGTGGCCGAGGCCGGCGCGCATCTGTTCGCCAATGGCGAACGCCATCTGCGTCGTCGCCAGGAACTGGCCGAGCTCTACCCCGCCGAGCTACTCGCCGAGACGCTGCGCATCAGCGAGCGCTGCCGCTTCGACCTCGCCCAGCTGCGCTACGAATACCCGCGCGAGCTGGTTCCCAACGGTTATGACGCCACCTCCTGCTGCGCCGGCTGACCGAACAGGGCGCGCGCTGGCGCTGGCCCGACGGCGTCCCGGCCATCGCGCGCGAGCGGATCGAGCACGAACTCTCGCTGATCGCCGAGCTGCGTTACGAAAGCTACTTCTTGACCGTGCACGACATCGTCCGCTGGGCGCGCGAACAGGGCATCCTCTGCCAGGGACGCGGCTCGGCGGCCAACTCCACCGTGTGCTTCGCCCTCGGCATCACCGAACTCGACCCCTCGCGCAGCAAGCTGCTGTTCGAGCGTTTCCTTTCGCGCGAGCGCAACGAGCCACCGGACATCGACGTCGATTTCGAGCACGAACGCCGCGAGGCGGTCATCCAGTACGTATTCGGCCGCTACGGCCGCGGGCGTGCCGCGCTGACCGCGGTGGTCAGCAGCTATCACGCTGCCGGCGCCGTGCGCGATGTGGCCAAGGCGCTCGGCCTGCCGCCGGATCAGGTCAATGCCCTGGCCGACTGCTGCGGCCGCTGGAGCGATGGCATTCCTTGCGCCGAGCGCCTGGCCGAAGCCGGCTTCGACGCCGACAACCCGCTGCTGCGCCGCGTGCTGGCCCTGAGCGCCGAGCTGATCGGCTTTCCGCGCCACCTGTCGCAGCACCCGGGCGGTTTCGTGATTTCCGAGCAGCCGCTGGAAACCCTGGTGCCCGTGGAAAACGCGAGCATGGCCGAACGCACCGTCATCCAGTGGGACAAGGACGACCTCGATCAGGTCGGCCTGCTCAAGGTCGATGTGCTCGCACTCGGCATGCTCAGCGCGCTGCGCCGCTGCTTTGCCCTGATCGAGGCCTATCGCGGCACGCGCTGGACGCTGGCCAGCCTGCCGCAGGAAGACCCGGCGACCTATGCCATGGTCAGCCGGGCCGACACCATCGGCGTGTTCCAGATCGAATCGCGGGCGCAGATGGCGATGCTCCCGCGCCTGCAACCCAGGACCTTCTACGACCTGGTGATCCAGGTCGCCATCGTCCGCCCCGGCCCGATCCAGGGCGACATGGTCCATCCCTACCTGCGCCGGCGAAACCGGGAGGAGCCGGTGGATTACCCTTCCGAGGAGTTGCGCCCGGTGCTCGAACGCACCCTGGGCGTGCCGCTGTTCCAGGAGCAGGTGATGGAACTGGCGATGGTAGCGGCCGACTACAGCCCCGGCGAAGCCGATGAACTGCGCCGCAGCATGGCCGCCTGGAAGCGCCACGGCGGGCTGGAGCCGCACCGCCAGCGCCTGGCCACGCGCATGCGCGACAAGCGCTATTCCGAGGCCTTCATCGAACGCATCTTCAAGCAGATCCAGGGTTTTGGCAGCTACGGCTTTCCCGAGTCGCATGCCGCCAGCTTCGCCCTGCTCAGCTATGCCAGCAGCTGGCTGAAATGCCACGAGCCGGCGGCCTATGCCTGCGCGCTGGTGAACAGCTGGCCGATGGGCTTCTACAGCCCCGATCAGGTGCTGCAGGATGCACGCCGCCACGGCATCGAGGTGCGCCCGGTGGACGTGCGCTACAGCGACTGGGATTGCAGCCTGGAGCCGAGCACCGCGGCGCAGCCGGCGATTCGCCTCGGCCTGCGCCTGGTCCGGGGGTTTCGCCAGGAGGATGCCCAGCGGATCGAGGCGGCCCGCCGGCAGCGCCCATTCGGCGATGTCGACGACCTCAGCCAGCGCGCCCGACTGGACGTTCGTGCCCGCGAACACCTGGCCGACGCCGGTGCCCTGCGCGGTTTGGCCGGTGATCGGCACCGGGCGCGCTGGGCGGTGGCCGGCGTCGAACCCCAGCTGCCCTTGTTCGCCGAGGTGGAACAGCCGGTCGAAGCCCCCGTGGCGCTGCCACCGCCGACGGTTGGCGAAGACCTGCTGACCGACTACGCCACGCTTGGCACCACCCTTGGCCCTCATCCGCTGACGCTGCTGCGGCCCCGGCTGCGGGCGCTGCGCTGTCGCAGCTCACGCGAGCTGGGTGCGGTCGAACATGGCCGGCCGGTGAGCGTCGCCGGGCTGGTGATCGGCCGCCAGCGCCCGCAAACCGCCACCGGGGTGATTTTCGTCACCCTCGAAGACGAATACGGGCTGGTCAACGTGGTGGTCTGGCATGACCTGGCCGAGCGCCAGCGCCGCGTCCTGCTGCAATCGCAGCTGCTGCGCGTCGACGGACGCTTCGAAACGCAGAGCGGTGTGCGCCATGTGATTGCCGGGCGCCTGACCGACCTCTCGCCCTTGCTGACCGGGCTCGACGTACGCAGCCGCGATTTTCAGTGACCAGGCCCGCAGCGCGAGCGGCTCAGGCCTGGCGAACCGCCGCCTCGCGCGCGTGCCGCCGGGCCAGGATGACTGCTGCGAACGCCACGGCCAACGGCGCGAAGGAGACCCAGAGCACGGCATTCCAGCCATAGGCGCTCAACAGCCCGCCCGACGAAAACGAGCCGACGGCCATCATGCCGAAGACGATGAAATCGTTGAGCGACTGGACCCGCGTCTTCTCCTCCGGGCGATGGCATTCCAGCACCAGCGCCGAAGCGCCGAGAAAGCCGAAGTTCCAGCCCAGACCGAGCAGAATCAGCGCGAGCCAGAAATGCCCGAGATCAACCCCGCCAAGGCCCACGATGGCCGACAGGCCGGTCAGCAGCAGGCCGGCGATGGCGACACGCGCCGCACCGAAGCGGCCGATCAGGGCGCCGGTAAAGAAACTCGGCCCGTACATGGCGATCACGTGCCATTGCAGGCCCAGGTTGGACGAGGCCTGCGAGTGGCCGTGCAGGTGCATCGCCAGCGGCGCTGCGGTCATCACGAAATTCATCAGCATGTAGGTGACCGCCCCGCAGGTCGCCGCCGCGATGAAGCGTGGCTGGCGCAGGATCAGCGCCAGCGGGCGGCCACCGGCCAGCTCCGCCGCCGTCGGCCGGGGCAGGCGCACGCCCAGCAGCACCAGTGCCGCCACCACCGCTACCAGCGCCTGCACCACGAAGGTGGCGGCAAAGGTGTGCGGCGGCCACAGGTGCATGGTCCAGGTCACGAGCTGCGGCCCGATCACACCGGCTGCCACCCCACCGCCCATCACCAGCGAAACGCGCACGTGCCCGGCGCGCCGGCGCCACACCATCGGCGGCGGCGAAACGAAACGACAGAACGACCGCGGCGTAACTGCCCCCGAAGAAGGTCCGCCAGGCAGAACAGCCAGAAACTGCCGACGACCACGCGAGCGCGCCAGTCACGAGCTGCGGCCCGATCACACCGGCTGCCACCCCACCGCCCATCACCAGCGAAACGCGCACGTGCCCGGCGCGCCGGCGCCACACCATCGGCGGC
>LZQO01000128.1_pt1 | contig 10601 bp, 9 predicted proteins | sample 768571 | NCBI WGS metagenome assembly LZQO01 (sample SAMN05207081, study PRJNA324507) | oil field metagenome | isolation source: sample BH-FW-10 from oil reservoir | place: India: Bombay High | collected 2015-12-01
CACTGGCCTGCGGCGCCGGCGTGGCGACGATGACCTGGCTGAAGGGGCCGTGGCTCGCCCCGCTGGCGTCGACCAGGGTCCAGTTCTCCTCGCCGCGAAACGCCTCGGTGATGCGACAGCTGAAGGTCACCGGCAGGTCGGCCAGCAGGCCGCGGGTGATGGCGCTCATCCGTGGTACGCCGACCCAGCGCAGCTGCTCGTCGGCAGACGGGGCGAGCTGGCCCTCACGGGCCTGGTGCAGATGCGGCGTCCAGGGCGCGGCCCAGCCTTCGGCCTGCCACAGCTGGACGACGTCGGTGAAGCGACGATCACGGGCGGTGAAATACTGGGCGCCGAGTTCGAAGGTGGCGCCCTCGGCGCTCTTGCTGCCCATGCGTCCGCCACTGCCACGGCTCTTGTCGAACAGATGCACCGCCTGGCCTGAGTCGTGCAGAAGCCGGGCGGCCGACAACCCGGCGATACCGGTGCCGATGATGGCGATGGGAGCCTTGCTCATGAATTACCTCTTCGCGGGTGGCACCGCGCCCAGGAAGAAAAGCGCGGCACTAACATCAATGTATGACAGGCATTCGAACCTGTTGCTCATCCTCGAACAGACCACCCGTCCTTGCCTAGGGGCATTTGCTCCAATTGGCTCAATGGACGACTTTGGCGAAGCCCGCGCCCAGCTGGAGGCCGCAAGCAGAGGTTGTAAGTTGGGAGCAAGCCGGTACAATGGCGCCGCTCGCCGCAAGGCGGGTTCGTTATGGTGGCCCTGCCGGTCCCCCCGCAACGATCAGCCGTGAACCCGGTCAGGCCCGGAAGGGAGCAGCCGCAGCGGTGACATTGTGTGCCGGGGTGTGGCTGGTGGGGTCACCTCCATAACGCCTTCTCGAAATCCCTTTCTCTTCGCGTTCGTCGGTCTTTGTCGGTCGGTGACGTGTTCGCATATCCTTACGCCCCTTTTCAGAGCGCACGCCGGCGGCGTGGCATCAGGAGCGATTCGTGTCGGTAAAGGCCAGCTGGGACATCTTCTGCGTCGTGGTGGACAACTACGGCGACATCGGCGTGACCTGGCGTCTGGCGCGGCAGCTGGTCGCCGAATACGACCAGCAGGTCCGGTTGTGGGTCGATGACCTGGAAACCTTTGCGCGCCTCTGTCCCGGCGCCAGCGCCGAGGCGGCGCAACAATGGCAGCAGGGCGTCGAGATTCGCCTCTGGCCGCAGCCCTGGTGCGATGCCGAGCCGGCCGATGTCGTCATCGAGCGTTCGCCTGTGATCTGCCACCGTCCTACATCAATGCGATGACCGCCAGTGGCAGACGGATTCTCTGGCTGAACCTCGAGTACCTCAGTGCCGAGGACTGGATCGTCGGCTGCCACGCGCTGCCTTCGCTGCAATCCGGCGGGCTGCAGAAGTACTTCTTTTTTTCCGGGCTTCGAGGCCGCCACCGGCGGGCTGATTCGTGAGGCCGATCTGCTCGGGCGGCGCGACGATTTCCGTCGCGAAGGTCGTGCGGCGGCTTTCCTGGCGAGTCTCGGCGTGGGGCTGGAGCCCGAGGCGCGGCTGCTATCGCTGTTCGCCTATGAAAACGGCGCGGTGGCCGGGTGGCTGGATGCCTGGCATGCGATTCGCGGCCCAACCAGCTGCTGGTGCCCGAAGGGCGCGTGTTGGGCGATGTCGCAGGCTGGCTGGGCGAGCCCGCCGCCGCGGCCGGCCAGCGCTTCGTTCGCGGCACACTGACGCTCGATGTGGTGCGCTTCATGACCCAGGAGGAATACGACCAACTGCTGTGGAGCTGCGATTTCAACGCGGTGCGTGGCGAGGAGTCGTTCATTCGCGCGCAGTGGGCGGGTCGTCCGCTGGTCTGGCACATCTACCCGCAGGAGGACGACGCCCACTGGGTCAAGCTCGGGGCGTTTCTCGACCTCTACTGTCACGGCCTGAGCGCGCCGGCCGAAGCGGCTCTGCGCGGGTTCTGGCGCGCCTGGAACAATGGCGAGGGCAGCGCCGCGGCGTGGCGTGCCTTGCTGGGCCAGTACGACGAGCTGCTCGCACACGCCGAGCAGTGGACCGGCAAGCAGGTGGCCAATGGCGATCTGGCGGGAAAACTGGTGTTCTTCCATACCGATTGGCTATGATGTGCGGCCTGTTTTTTGTCTCCCATTTTCTCCGGATATTCGTATGAAAACCGCACAAGAGTTTCGTGCCGGCCAAGTGGCCCTGATCAACGGCGAGCCCTGGGTCATCCAGAAAGCCGAATTCAACAAGTCCGGCCGCAACGCTGCCGTGGTCAAGATGAAGCTGAAGAACCTGCTCAACGGCCAGGCTACCGAAACCGTGTACAAGGCTGACGACAAGTTCGAGCCGGTCATCCTCGAGCGCAAGGAAGTGACCTACTCCTACTTCGCCGATCCGATGTACGTGTTCATGGACACCGAGTTCAATCAGTACGAGATCGAGAAGGAAGACCTCGGCGACGCGCTGAACTTCGTCGAAGACGGCATGCAGGACGTCTGCGAAGCCGTGTTCTACAACGATCGCGTGATCTCCGTCGAAATGCCGACCAGCATCGTGCGCCAGATCGCCTACACCGAGCCGGCCGTACGCGGCGACACCTCGGGCAAGGTGATGAAGACTGCCAAGCTGAACAATGGCTACGAGCTGAAAGTGGCCGAGTTCTGCGATATCGGCGACTACATCGAGATCGACACCCGCACCGGCGAGTACAAGTCCCGCGCCAAGGTCTGAGACCGGCGGCGACTGAACGATCGAAAAAGCCCGGCCATGTGCCGGGCTTTTTCTTGCCTGCCTTCCGGGCGGCCGCGGCGGAGCACGGCCGCCAACGGTCAGGAGGCCCAGATCAGGCCGATCAGGCCATAGCAGAGCAGGGTGACGAAGAACACGCCGAACAGGTTCAGGGCGAAGCCGGCCTTGATCATCGACTGGATACGCATCTCGCCGGTGCCGAAGACGATAGCGTTCGGCGGAGTCGCCACCGGCATCATGAAGGCGCAGCTGGCAGCGATTGCGGCCGGGATTGCCAGCATCTGCGGCGGCAGGCCCTGTGCCACGGCGAGCGCGCCGAGCAGCGGCAGGAATGCCGCGGCGGTTGCCGTGTTCGAGGTGATTTCGGTCAGAAAGGTGATCACCAGCGCGACCAGGCCAATCATCAGGATCAGCGGCAGCATGTCGAGGCCGCCGAGGCTCTGCGCGATCCATTCGGCCAGCCCGGAGGCGCCGATGACGCCAGCCAGCGACAGGCCACCACCGAACAGCAGCAGCACGCCCCAGGGCAGTTTGTTGGCGGTCTGCCAGTCGAGCAGGAAGGTACGCTCCTGGACGTTGGCCGGAATCAGAAACAGCAACAGGGCGGCGCCGATGGCGATGCTGGTGTCGTTCAGCCCTGGGAGAGGCTCGGCCAGCAGCGGTTGGAAGATCCAGGCGAGTGCCGCCAGGGTGAAGATCAGGGCGACCAGCTTTTCCTGGCGCGACATGGGCCCGAGCGCGGCCATCTCCTGTTGCAGCATGCTGCGACTGTCGCCACCGGACAGGCGGAAGCCGCCGCGTGTGAGCCACCACCAGGTAAAGAGCAGCATGCCGGCCGTTACCGGCACGCCGAGCAGCATCCACTGGCCGAAGCCGATGTGTACGTCATGGTTCTCGCGCAGGAACGCCGCGAGCAGCGCGTTGGGCGGCGTGCCGATCAGCGTGGCGATGCCGCCGACGCTGGCGGCATAGGCGATGCCCAGCAGCAGGGCGGTGGCGAAGCGTTCGCTCTGCTCCCGCGCGCTGCCCTCGGTCAGCAGGCCGATCACCGACAGGCCGATGGGCAGCATCATGATGCTGGTGGCGGTATTGCTCACCCACATGCTGATAAAGGCGGTGGCGATCATGAAGCCGGCAATCTGCCGGCTCGGCTGGTTGCCGACTGCCAGCAGCGTGGCCAGCGCGATGCGCTTGTGCAGGTTCCAGCGCTGCATCGCCAGACCGAGCAGGAAGCCACCGAGGAACAGGAAGATCGTCGGGTTGGCATAGGGGGCGGTGGCCTTGGCGAGGCTGTCGATGCCCAGCAGCGGAATCAGCAGGACCGGCAACAGCGAGGTGGCCGGAATCGGGACGGCTTCGGTCGACCACCAGACGGCCATCATGGCGGCCATGCCGACGGTGCGCCAGGCCGTTTCCGATAGGCCCGCCGGCGGGTCGGTCAGCAGGCAGGCGCCCAGCAGCAGTGGCCCGAGGAACAGGCCGATCCAGGCGGCGAGGACCGCGGCCCGGTGTTGCGATGCATCAGACATTTGAAAGGACAACCTCTACAGCGATGAACAAAAGCGTGCACACCCGTGGTGTAAACACCCGGGGGCGGGATTGGTTCGCTCGGAAGGCTCCGCAGGGGGAGCGTGGTCGCTGCCGGATGCGCTCCGGCAGCCGCGAAGGGGCGCGTCAGCCGACGCGCAGCTGCTTGAGCGTCTCGGCGATCATGAACGCCAGCTCGAGCGACTGGTCGGCATTCAGCCGCGGATCGCAGTGCGTGTGGTAGCGGTCGCACAGGCCGGCCTCGGTGACCGGGCGCGAGCCGCCGATGCACTCGGTGACGTTCTGCCCGGTCATTTCGATATGAATGCCGCCCGGGTAGCTGCCTTCGGCTCGGTGTACCTCGAAGAACTGCCGCACCTCGGCGAGGATGCGCTCGAAGTCACGCGTCTTGTAACCGCTGGACGCCTTCATGGTATTGCCGTGCATCGGGTCCGAGCTCCAGAGCACCTGGCGACCCTCGTTCTGTACGGCGCGGATCAGCCGTGGCAGATGATCCTCGACCTTGTCGGCCCCCATGCGCACGATGAGGTTCAGGCGGCCCGGATCGTTGTCCGGATTGAGCAGGTCGATCAGGCGCAAGAGTTCATCGGTGGCGATGCTCGGCCCGACCTTGACCCCGATCGGGTTGCCTACGCCGCGCAGGAATTCGACGTGCGCGCCGTCGACCTGGCGGGTGCGGTCACCGATCCAGAGCATGTGCGCGGAGCAGTCGTACCAATGGCCGGTGAGGCTGTCCTGGCGCACGAAGGCTTGCTCGTAGTTCAGCAGAAGCGCCTCGTGGGCGGTGAAGAAGCTCGTCTCGCGCAGCTGCGGCGCATCGTCCAGACCACAGGCGCGCATGAAGCGCAGGGTTTCGTCGATGCGCGCGCCGAGCTGGTGGTACTTCTCGGCCATCAGCGAGTTGGCGATGAAGTCGAGGTTCCACTGATGGACCTGATGAAGATCGGCGAAGCCGCCCTGGGCGAAGGCACGCAAAAGGTTCAGCGTGGCGGTGGACTGGTGGTAGGCCTGCAGCAGGCGCTCGGGGTCCGGCACGCGACTGGTGCTGTCGAAACCGATGCCGTTGACGATGTCGCCGCGGTAGGCCGGCAGAGACACCTCACCAATGGTCTCGCTGCCGGACGAGCGTGGCTTGGCGAACTGGCCGGCCATGCGCCCGACCTTCACCACCGGGCAGCCGGCGGCAAAGGTCATGACGATGGCCATCTGCAACAGCACCTTGAAGGTGTCGCGGATCTTCGTCGCGGAGAATTCGGCGAAGCTCTCGGCGCAGTCGCCGCCCTGCAGCAGGAACGCCCGGCCCTGGGTGACTTCGGCGAACTGCGACGCAGCTCACGGGCCTCGCCGGCGAACACCAGCGGCGGCAGCGCCGCAAGATTATTTTCGACGCGTGCCAGCGCGGCGGCGTCCGGGTATTCGGGTTGCTGCTCGATGGGCTTTTCGCGCCAGCTAGACGGGCTCCAGGAAGTGGTCATGGTCGTTCCGGGGTCAGAAGAGTGCGGCGATGTTAGCGCAACAAACCGGCGCCCGCTGATAGTCCACGCCTGCCGCTTGCTAACATTGCGCGGTCTCGAGGAGAACCTGATGCACAGAGAAGAGCGGCTGCTGGCCGAGGTAACCGATGAATACGGCCTGATCCGCGTGCTCGAGGTGGGCGACTACCGCTTTCTCGAATTCGGCGCCGAGGTCGAGCAGAGCTGTGTATTCAGCGCCGATCCCGCCTGGCTCGAATATGACTACACGCGGGCCATGCTGCTTGGCGCGCTGGCTCACGAGGCACCGGAGACCGCGCTGTTTCTCGGGCTCGGTGCCGGCAGCCTGACCCAGGCCTGCCTGAAATACCTGCCGCTCGAGGATGTCGAGGCCATCGAGCTGCGTCCGGCCGTGGTGGAGCTGGCACGCAGCCATCTGGCCTGGCCGATGATCCGCGACTGTACATCCGCGTCGGCGATGCGCTGCAGCTGCTCGACAGCGCGGAAACGGCGGACCTGATCTTTCTCGATCTCTACACCGATACGGGACCTGCCGCCGCGCACCTGGCCTGGGATTTCCTGCGTCGCTGCCAGGGCAAGCTCAATCCCGGCGGCTGGCTGGTGATCAATCAGTGGGGCACCTCGGAGAACAAGCCGCTTGGTGCGGCCTTGCTGCGTGGCCTGTTCCATCGCCACTACTGGGAGTGCCCGGTTGCCGAAGGAACGTGGTGCTGCTGGTGCCAGCCGAGCTGGAGCAATCCCTCGATCGGACGCGCCTGCAGGCGCGCGTCGAGGCCTTGGCGCCGCGGCTCGGCTATTCGCTGCAGCCGCTGCTTGAGGTGCTGCGGCCGGCCAGCTGAGCTGCACCAGCCCGGGGCGCGCTTCGCTGAGCGCGTGCGACAGCTGCACATTTTCAGTGCGGCGTCTGCGCCAGACCAGCGGACGCGAAGCGGAATCGTCGCGACGAGCCGGTAGCCGGAGGAGCTGGCCGACTAATTGCAAAGTGCCAGCTCTGTTTTCCGCGCAACCAGGAGCTCGCCAGTGCCCGACCTCAAAAGCCACCGTATGCATCTCTCGCCCGCCGAACGCGGCTGGCTGCCCTGGTTCGGGCGCAGCGGAAAGCTGGCGATGGGGTGGTCCTGCTGGCTCAACCGTGGTCGCTACGCCGGCGTCGAGCAGATCTTCGAGGGAATCGCCGAGACCCGGGTACGCTTGCTCCAGCAATGGGTGGCGGCGCATTGGGAGCATCTTGCCGACACCGTTGCCAGCTTCGGAGAGGCGGCCATACGCGCCGATGGCGCCTCGCTCGAGAGCAAGCGCGCACAGCTGCCGGACATCGCCGAGTTGTTCGTGGTCGACACGAATGGCTGCGTGATGGCCTCGACCCGTACTGCGCAGGTTGGCACCCGTCGATGCGCGGGCCCTGGCTGCCGGGCTGCGCGCGCCGTTTCTGCATGGACCGTACCTTGACCCCGCAACCCTGGCGATGGGGCCGACCACCTCGCGTTTCCATGATGCCGTGACGCTGATGTTCTACCAGCACTGCAGGCGGGCGGCAGACGCTTGGGTGCCTGTGCGCGCGGGTGCCGAACGACGTACTCGGCGACCTCATCCAGCGCGAGGCCGGACACATCTACCCGGAGTCCGGCGACAACTACCTATTCATGGTCGAGTCGCGCTTCGACCGTGCGATCCAGCCGGGCACGGCACTGTCGCGCTCGCGCTTCGAGGATTCCACCTTCAGCCATGGCGAGAATCTCAAGAGCGGCGTGCATACGCGCTGGGGCACGGTGCGCGTGCAGGCGCATACCGAACTGGAGTTGCGTTTCACCGACCCGGCCACCGGCCAGCTGCATCCGGGTGTCCGCGAAACCATCGCCCAGGGTGACAATCTTTTCGTCAGCTATCCGGGCTACTCGGACTACCGCCATATTCCCGTGGTCGGCAAGGGCGTGACCTTTCAACTGGCGGGTTCGCCCGATCGTTGGGGCATGATGTGCGAGGCGGACCTGGAAGAGGTCTATCGACGCCGCTCGCTGTCGGTCGGGCTGATGCGCACCTACCTGGTCACCGTTACCACGCTGTTCTGCTGGGTACGCTGCTGCGCACCTTCAGCGGCCTGCCGGAGCTGGTGCTGACGCTCCTCGAAGCGGTACTGCTGCTCACCGGCGCTCGGTGTTCGCCGCCTTCGGCCCGCGCCGGCTGGCGGCACGCATGCAGGCGCTGACCGACGTCATCCGCACGCTTGCAGAGGGCGAGGGCAATCTGCGCCAGCGCGTCGACGTGCAGCACCTGGCGCACGATGAAAGCGGCGAGCTGGGGCGCTGGCTGAACAGCTTCGTCGACAGCCTGGACACCGTGGTCGGTCAGGTGATCCACGTCTCGCAGCATGTACGTCACGACAACGAGCAGATGCTCCGGCGCAGCGGCGAAGCGGGGCAGACCACGCGGGAAGTGGCCGACTCCGTTCACCAGCTCCTGGTGCTGGTCGAGCAGCAGCTCGGTGAGATCCAGCAGGCGTCGATGACCGCCGAAGAGATGAAGGCGGCCATGGATGATGTGGTCGCGCGCGCTCGCGAGCGCTTCGAGACGGTGCGGCAGGGCACCGAGTCGATTCGCGACGTGGTGTCGCGCTCGGCGCGCAGCGTCAAGCAACTCGACAGCCGCATGTCGGAGATCGACGAGATCGTCGGACTGATCAGCGACATCACCACCCAGACCAACCTGCTAGCGCTCAATGCGGCCATCGAGGCGGCTCGTGCGGGCGAACACGGACGCGGCTTCGCGGTGGTGGCCGGCGAGGTGCGTTCGCTGGCCCAGCGTACCGCTGGCGCCGCCGAAGACATTCGCCACAAGGTCGAGAGCCTGCAGGCCGAGACCCGCCAGGCGGTGTCCTTCATGGAAGGCGGCGTGCAGGACGTCGACAGCAGCCTGAGGCTGACGGAGGAAGCCTCCTCGGAAAACCTGCACCTGCACCAGACGGTCGAGCGCATGTTCGAGATCATCAAGCAGCTCAACGAGCGCAGCCTGCACTACGGCCAGACCATTCGCGGTGTCGACCAGGCCTCGGGCGAGATGGGCCAGACCCTCGGCGTGCTGCAGGACAGCGCCGAGCGGGTTCGGCATACCGCGGGCAAGCTGCAGCAGCTGGTCGGCCGCTTCCGGGTCAGCGCCGCCAACGAGGCGCCAGGCGAGCCTCGCCGCGGCTCGTTTGGCTGATAATCGCGCCGGCAGATAAAGGGCCGGCGCCAGGGGCGTGCGGGTCGCCAGGGCGCGGCCGCTGCCTCCGGGGAGCGGCGTGACCGTTCAAGCAAAATACGCGCACAGCTTCGCGTTAATCCGGTATAGTACGCGCCGGCTGAAACCCAGCCTGCGTTCAGGTACTGCAACACACGAAGCGCTGCTTCGGCTGCTGTCCGCCCCGCGCGGACTATCCTTGACGATTCATCATCCATACGTTTTCGCAACCCCGCCGACCAGGCTGCCAGGGTGACCTTCGGGTTTTGCACGGCATGCGCAGCTTCGGAACATGGGTCTTGCGGAGCATCAGAGACAAGACCCATGACCCAGGAAATCGGCGGCTTTGCCGCACTCGGTATTCATTCCGCTGTTCTGGCTGCGATCAGCGCAGTCGGCTATGAAGAACCATCCCCTATTCAGGCCCAGGCGATCCCGGTGATCCTCGATGGCCACGACATGATCGGCCAGGCCCAGACCGGCACCGGCAAGACCGCGGCCTTCGCGCTGCCGATCCTGTCGAAGATCGACCCGGCCAAGCGTGAGCCGCAGGCGCTGATCCTCGCACCGACCCGCGAGCTGGCGCTGCAGGTGGCCACCGCCTTCGAAACCTATTCCAAGCAGCTGCCGGGTGTCGGTGTCGTCGCCATCTACGGCGGTGCGCCCATGGGCCCGCAGCTCAAGGCGATCCGCCAGGGCGCGCAGATCATCGTCGCCACCCCGGGCCGTCTGGTCGACCACCTGAGCCGCAACAGCGAGCTGCTGTCGACCATCCGCTTCATGGTCCTCGACGAAGCGGACGAAATGCTCAAGCTCGGCTTCATGGACGACCTCGAAGTGATCTTCGAGGCGATGCCGGAAAGCCGTCAGAGCGTGCTGTTCTCCGCGACCCTGCCGCATTCGATCCGCGCGATTGCCGAAAAGCACCTGCGCGAGCCGAAGCACATCAAGATCGCCGCCAAGACCCAGACCGTCGCGCGCATCGAGCAGGCGCACCTGATGGTCCACGCCGACCAGAAGATCCCGGCGGTGCTACGTCTGCTGGAGGTCGAGGATTTCGACGCACTGATCGCCTTCGTGCGCACCAAGCAGGCCACGCTGGACCTGGCCGCTGCGCTGGAAGCCAAGGGCTACAAGGCCGCTGCACTCAACGGTGATATCGCGCAGAACCAGCGTGAGCGCGTGATCGAGTCGCTCAAGGATGGCCGTCTGGACATCGTCGTGGCCACCGACGTCGCCGCCCGCGGCATCGACGTACCGCGCATCACCCACGTGTTCAACGTCGACATGCCGTACGATCCGGAATCCTACGTTCACCGCATCGGTCGTACCGGCCGCGCCGGTCGCGAAGGCCGCGCGCTGCTGCTGGTCACTCCGCGCGAACGGCGCATGCTGCAGGTCATCGAGCGCGTCACCGGGCAGAAGGTCGCCGAGGCGCGTCTGCCCGATCCGCAGCAGGTGCTCGACGCCCGCATCCGCCGGCTGACCGAGAGCCTGACGCCGCTGGTCGCTGACGCCGAGGCCAGCCACGGTGAATTGCTCGACCGCTTGATCGCCGACATCGGCTGCACGCCGCGCGCGTTGCCGCCGCGCTGC
>LZQO01000129.1_pt1 | contig 10449 bp, 14 predicted proteins | sample 768571 | NCBI WGS metagenome assembly LZQO01 (sample SAMN05207081, study PRJNA324507) | oil field metagenome | isolation source: sample BH-FW-10 from oil reservoir | place: India: Bombay High | collected 2015-12-01
ACGACCTTCGCCCTGGATGTAGCCCATAAACAACAATGCCCCCATCAACTGATGGAGGCATTGTCTTTAGCTTGCTCTCGGACTGCTAGGTTTTCACACGCTCTGATGAGCGGGGCTTTCTACTAGCCGAAGGACAGGTTAGATAACCTGAACTTCCTCGGCCTGCATGCCTTTCTGGCCGCGGGTAGCAACGAAGGAAACCTGCTGGCCTTCCTTCAGGCTCTTGAAGCCGTCACCCTGGATAGCGCGGAAGTGAACGAACAGGTCGTCACCGCTCTGGGGGGTGATGAAGCCGTAGCCTTTCTCATCGTTGAACCACTTGACGGTACCGGTTTGGCGATTGGACATCTGATGTCTCCTTGGACAAGGTTGTGGGGAGAAGCTCGGGCGAAGCCCGGACAACACTGTGTGCAAGGAGATGGAAGTCGTTTCGAGCGATTCACGGTGACACTTTGCAGCAACAGCGGGCTAACAATACCCGTTTTCTCCAGCAAAGCGAGCTTTATTTTTCGATTTCCTTCTGTGGCGTTTGGTCGTGCCTCGGGGCTGGCCTGGGGCCATGCTTTTCCGCCTTCGCGCGGACTTGGAGAGCACCAACGGCGCCGGTAAGATGCACGCTGCTTTTATTCCCAGAAACCAGCCAGATCAGGACGCCGCCATGAGCATTAAATCGGACAAGTGGATTCGCCGCATGGCCCAGGAACACGGCATGATCGAGCCGTTCGTCGAGCGCCAGGTACGTACCGAGGGTAGCGAGCGCCTGATCTCCTACGGTGTCTCCAGCTACGGCTACGATGTGCGTTGCGCGGACGAGTTCAAGGTATTCACCAATATCCACTCGGCGACCGTCGATCCGAAGCACTTCGACGAGAAGAGCTTTGTCGATGTGAAAGGGCCGGTGTGCATCATTCCGCCGAACTCCTTTGCCCTGGCGCGCACCGTTGAATATTTCCGCATTCCGCGCGACGTGCTGACCATATGCCTGGGCAAGAGCACCTATGCGCGTTGCGGCATCATCGTCAATGTCACGCCGCTCGAGCCGGAGTGGGAAGGCCACGTGACGCTCGAGTTCTCCAATACCACTACCTTGCCGGCGAAAATCTACGCCAACGAAGGGGTGGCGCAGATGCTCTTCCTGCAGTCCGACGAAGCGTGCGAAGTGTCCTACCGGGATCGCGGCGGCAAGTATCAGGGACAGACCGGCGTCACGCTGCCGAGGGCGTGAGCCCCCCCCTGCGCTTGCCGTCTGCGTGGCGCTAGGCGGTGCATGCCGGGGCGACGGCCGCCGGCATGCACTCGGCTTCAGGCGCCCAGGTAGGCCTCGCGCACCTTGGGATCGGTGAGCAGGTCGTGGCCGCTTCCCTGCATCACGATGTGCCCGTTCTCCAGCACATAGCCGCGGTCGGCGAGCTTCAAGGCCTGGTTGGCATTCTGCTCGACCAGGAACACGGTCACGCCATCCTCTCGCAGCTGCTCGATGATCTCGAAGATCTGCTGGATGACGATCGGGGCCAGGCCGAGCGAAGGCTCGTCCAGCAACAGGAGCTTCGGCTTGCTCATCAGTGCACGGCCAATGGCGAGCATTTGCTGCTCGCCGCCAGACATGGTGCCGCCGCGTTGCTGGTAGCGCTCCTTGAGCCGAGGGAACAGCTCCAGAACCTTGTGCAGCTGCTCCTGGTAGGCGCCTTTCTCGGTGAAGAAGCCGCCCATCGCCAGGTTTTCCTCCACCGTCAGGCGCGCAAATATGCGGCGCCCCTCGGGGACCACCGCAATCGCCTTGCGCATGATGTCGCAGCTCTGCTGGCCCACCAGCTCCTCACCCTCGAAGCGGATGCTGCCGCTGGCCGCCTGTGGCGAACCGCATAGCGTCATCAGCAGGGTGGACTTGCCCGCGCCATTGGCGCCGATCAGGGTGACGATTTCTCCCCGCTCGACGTGCACGTTCACCTCGTGCAGCGCCTGGATCTTGCCGTAGAAGGTCGAGACGTTCTCGAAAGTCAGCATCGCTTACGCCTCTCCCAGGTAGGCCTTGATCACATCCGGATTATTGCGGATCTGCTCCGGCGTCCCGTCTGCCAGGGGCGTGCCCTGGTTGATCACGTAGATATGGTCGGAAATGCTCATCACCAGCTTCATGTCGTGCTCGATCAGCAGCACCGTGACACCGTGGTCCTGCCGGAGCATGCCGATCAGGGCCTTCAGGTCCTCGGTTTCCTTGGGGTTCAGGCCGGCCGCCGGCTCGTCGAGCATGAGGATGCGCGGGCGCGTCATCATGCAGCGGGCGATCTCCAAGCGCCGCTGCTGACCGTAGGCCAGCGTGCCGGCAGGGCGGTTGGCGACATCGACCAGGTCGACCCGCTCGAGCCAGTGTCGGGCGAAGTCCATCGCCTGGCGCTCGCTATGGCGGAACCCCGGGGTCTTGAACAGGCCGGCCAGGAAGTTGGTGTTCAGGTGGCGATGCTGGGCGACCAGCAGGTTCTCGACCGCCGTCATGTCCTTGAACAGCCGGACGTTCTGAAAGGTCCGCACCACGCCCTTGCGAGCGATCTGATGGCCGGGCAGGCCGTGGATAGCCTCGCCCTCGATGAGGATCTCACCGTCGGTCGGCTGGTAGAAACCGGTCAGGCAGTTGAATACGGTGGTCTTGCCGGCGCCATTGGGGCCGATCATCGAGACCACCTGCTTTTCCTGTACGTTCAGGGCCACGTTGTTGACGGCCAGCAGGCCGCCGAAGCGCATGGTCAGGCCACGTACTTCCAGAATCGGGCGACTCATTGCTTCAGCTCCAGGTGCGGGCGTTGCATGGGCAGCAGGCCCTGCGGACGCCAGATCATCATCAGAACCATCATTGCGCCGAACATCAGCATTCGGTACTCGCTGAACTCGCGCATCAGCTCCGGGAGCAGGATCATCACGATGGCCGCGAGGATGACCCCCAGTTGCGACCCCATGCCGCCGAGCACCACGATGGCGAGAATGATCGCCGACTCGATGAAGGTGAAGGATTCCGGCGAAACCAGCCCCTGGCGCGCGGCGAAGAAGCTGCCGGCGAACCCGGCGAAGGTGGCGCCGAGGGTGAAGGCCGAGAGCTTGATCACGGTCGGGTTCATGCCCAGCGCGCGACAGGCGATCTCGTCCTCGCGCAGGGCTTCCCAGGCGCGACCGATCGGCATGCGCAGCAGGCGGTTGATCACGAACAGCGTCAGCAGCACCAGCAGCAGGGCGATCAGGTAGAGGAAGATCACCTTGTTCACCGAGTTGTAGGCCACGCCGAAATACTCGTGGAAGGTCTGCATGCCTTCGGCGGCGCGGCGGTCGAAGGACAAGCCGAACAAGGTGGGTTTTTCGATGCCACTGATCCCGTTGGGGCCGCCGGTGAGGTCCGTCATGTTGCGTAGCAGGATGCGGATGATCTCGCCGAAGCCCAGGGTCACGATGGCCAGGTAATCACCTCGCAGCCGCAGCACCGGGAAGCCGAGCAGGAAGCCGAACAGGGCCGCCATGGCGCCGGCCAGGGGCAGCGCTGTCCAGAAGCCCACACCGTAATAGTGCGAAAGCAGGGCATAGGTATAGGCGCCGACGGCGTAGAAGCCGACGTAACCCAGATCGAGCAGGCCGGCCAGACCGACGACGATGTTCAGGCCCAGGCCCAGCATCACGTAGATGAGGATCAGCGTGGCGATGTCCACCGCGCCGCGCGAGCCGTAGAACGGCCAGGCCAGGGCGAGCAGCACCAGCCGATGATGATCAGCGCTGGGTCGAGGGCAGGGTGAGAAAACTGCCGGCGCCGGCGGGGATGGTCGGCAGGTTCGGGCTGGCAGCCCAGCCGGCCGCCAAGTGCGTGCGCACCAGCTGCCAGAAGAACATGGCCACAGCGCAGGCTGCGATGATCCAGAAGGTCAGCGCGTCCGCGCCGTGCACCTCGACCTTGATGCCGACGGTGGTGAGTTTCAGGCCGAACACCGGCACCGCCACGGCGAGCACCAGCAGGGCACTGAAGAAAGCTGTACGCAGGTTGCGGGTCATACCTTTTCAACCTCCGGACGGCCGAGGATGCCGGTCGGGCGGAACAGCAGCACGAGCACGAGCAGGCTGAAGGCCACCACGTCCTTGTACTGGTCGCCGAACAGGTCGGCGCCGAAGGCTTCGGCAACGCCGAGCACCAGGCCGCCAAGCATCGCGCCGGGAATGCTGCCGATGCCGCCGAGGACCGCGGCGGTGAAGGCCTTGATGCCGGCGAGGAAGCCGATATGCGGGTTGATCACGCCGTACTGCATGCTGATCAACACGGCGGCGACGGCTGCCAGCGCCGCGCCGATGACGAAGGTCAGGGCGATGATGCCGTTGGTGTTGATGCCCAGCAGGTTGGCCATCTTGAGGTCTTCGGCACAGGCCCGGCAGGCGCGACCGAGGCGCGAGCGCGAGATGAACAGCGTCAGTCCATACATCGCGATGAAGGTGACGATGAAGATCAGCACCTGCATATAGGAAATGGTCACCCCGTTCATGGTGCTCTCGCCGAACACGAGGTTGCCCGGGAACAGGTTGGGGATCGCCTTGTCCTTGGAGTCCTGGGTCAGCAGCACGACGTTCTGCAGGAAGATCGACATGCCGATCGCCGAGATCAGCGGGATCAGGCGATTGCTGCCGCGCAACGGCCGGTAGGCGACCCGTTCGATGCTGTAGCCATAGGCACTGGTGACGATCATGCTGGCGACGAAGGCGCCGATCATCAGCAACGGCAAGGAATCGAGCCCCATGGACGCCAGGCCGATCAGGGCGATGAAGGCGACATAGGAACCGATCATGTACACCTCGCCATGGGCGAAGTTGATCATTCCGATGATGCCGTAAACCATCGTGTAACCGATGGCGATCAAGGCATAGGTGCTGCCAACGGTCAGGCCGTTGATCAGCTGTTGTAGGTAATGGTAAAGCTCAGGCATCACTGCTCTCCGGAGTACCTGGGGCCTCACGGCGGCCGCGCTGCACGCATCGAACACGCAGCGTCTGGCGCTGCGTCACAGCTGTACGATCCCCTGCGGATCACGCACGGCATCGGTTCGAGGCGGGCCCGGGTCGAGGCCGCTCGTTGGGGTCCTGGGTCTGGCAGGGCGGCCCGATGCTTTTGGCGGGGCCGCCGCTAAAACAAAGCCCATACCGTGGCATGGGCTTTGTCGACTGGATGAAGATCCCTTACTTGGCTTCGGTCTTGGTGCCGTCCTGGTGCCACTCGTAGACCACGAAGTTGAAGTTCTTCAGGTCGCCCTTCTCATCGAACTCCAGAGTGCCGGTCGGGGTGTCGAAGCTGTTGCTGCGCAGCGCCTCGGCCACCTTGTCGGTGTCGGTGCTGCCGGCTTTCTCGATCCCTTCGGCGATCACCTGGACCGCGGCGTAGGCGGGGAACACGAACGGGCCGCTCGGATCCTGCTTCTTGGCCTTGAAGGCCTCGACCAGCTGCTGGTTCTTCGGATCCTGGTCGAACGACTTGGGCAGGGTGACGTACATGCCTTCGGAAGCGGGACCGGCGATTGCCGAGATTTCCGAGTTGCCGACGCCTTCCGGCCCCATGAAGCGGACGTTCAGACCCTTTTCCTTGGACTGGCGCAGGAGCAGACCCAGCTCGGGGTGGTAGCCGCCGTAATAGACGAAGTCCACGCCCTCGCGCTTGAGGCGCGCGATCAGCGAGGAGAAGTCCTTGTCGCCGGCGTTGATGCCTTCGAACATCGAGACCTTGACGCCCTTGTCTTCAAGCGTCTGCTTGACGGCGGTGGCGATGCCTTCACCGTACTGCTGCTTGTCGTGGATGACCGCGACGTTCTTCGGCTTGATGTGGTCGGCAATGAAGTTGCCCGCGGTCGGGCCCTGCAGGCTGTCCAGGCCGATGGTACGGAAGATCAGCTGGTAACCGCGCGAAGTGATCTCGGGGCTGGTCGAGGCGGCGGTGATCATCAGGATGCCTTCGTCCTCGTAGATATCGGACGCCGGCTGCGTGGAGCTGGAGCACAGGTGGCCGACCACGAATTGCACGCCGTCGTTGACGATCTTGTTTGCCACCGCGACGGCCTGCTTCGGGTCACAGGCGTCGTCGTAGCGAACGCCTTCCAGTTGCTGGCCGTTCACCCCGCCGGCCTTGTTGATCTGCTCGATGGCCATCTCGGCACCGATGAACTGCATGTCGCCATACTGAGCGACCGCACCCGTCACCGGGCCGGCCAGGGCGATGCGGATGGTATCCGCGGCGAGCGAGTAGCTGGCGGCACCGCTCAGGGCCATGGCCAAAAATAGCTTCGACAGACGCTGCTTGTTCTTCATAAGCGCTCCACTTGCATCGTTTTAATTGTTTGATCCTGCGTGTCGCAGAGTCGTTAAGGGGCGAACGTCCCGAAACGGTGCGGCAACTGTACCGGTACAGTGTAGAAGTGTCTTCTATGTTTGCACAGCCGGTTACCGCTTCGCTTGATGCGACGACGGGCGACGCTATCATTGCGCACTTTTCGCGACGGGTAGCCCCATGAACGACGAAGCAAGCACTCTCTATGCCAAGCTCCTGGGCGAGACGGCGGCAATCAGCTGGCCAGAACTCGAGCCGTTCTTCGCACGCGGGGCTCTACTGCGGGTTGCAGGCAAGGCCGACCTGGTAGCCGTGGCAACCGCGGTGGCCGAAGACGATCGAAGCAAGGTCGAAGTCTGGTTGACCAGTGGCGAACTGGCCAAGATGCCTGCCGAGCAAGCCATGGACTGGGCCGAGCGCCGGCCGGACCTATGGGCGGTGGTCGTGGCGCCCTGGGTATTGGTGCAGGAGCGTACCGCCACCGCACCATGATGGTGCCGTGATGGCCTGCGGCGTCGCCGCGCTTGCGGGTTCGCCTGTCCGGTAGTTCACTTTGCTGAGACCCATTGGACCTAGAAGGGGCCAGCGGCGGTGGCAGAAGCACTCGAAGGGCGAATCACGGCGGTGCGTGGCGCGGTGCTCGACGTACGGTTCGAGGGCGGCTTGCCGGCGCTCGGCGAGGCGCTGTCGATCGTGACTGAACCAGCCTCCCTGTTCGCCGAGGTCCAGGCGCACCTCGACGAATCGCGTATTCGCGCCATCGCCCTGGGCAACACCGCGGGTCTGCCACGTGGCCAGCCGGTGAGAGCCCTGGGCGGACCGCTGCAGGTGCCGGTCGGCCCCGCCGTCCTGGGGCGCCTGCTGAACGTGCATGGCGAGGTCGGCGACCTCGGTGATCCGCTCGCATCGACGCTGCCGCGGCGGCCGATCCTGCGCCAGCCGCCACCGCTGGCATCGCAACGGGCCAACCGTGAGCTGTTCGCCACCGGAATCAAGGTCATCGACCTGCTCACCCCGCTGGTGCAGGGCGGCAAGGCGGCGATGTTCGGCGGGGCCGGAGTGGGCAAGACGGTCCTGGTCATGGAGCTGATCCACGCCATGGCAGCGCGCTACCAGGCATCTCGGTGTTTGCCGCGTCGGCGAACGCTCCCGTGAAGGGCACGAGATGCTGCTCGACATGCGCAGCTCCGGCGTGCTCGATCACACCGTGCTGGTCTACGGGCAGATGAACGAGCCGCCCGGTGCCCGCTGGCGCGTGCCCTTCACCGCGCTGACCATCGCCGAATACTTCCGCGACGAACGCCGGCAGAACGTGCTGCTGCTGATGGACAACGTCTTCCGTTTCGTGCAGGCCGGCGCCGAGGTCTCCGGTCTGCTCGGCCGGCCTCCATCACGGGTGGGCTATCAGCCGACGCTGGCCGACGAGGTCGCCGAACTGCAGGAACGCATCGTATCGGTCGATGGTGTTGCGGTGACTGCCATCGAGGCGGTTTACGTCCCGGCCGACGACTTCACCGACCCGGCGGTCAGCGCACTGGCCGCACATGTCGACAGCATGGTCGTGCTGTCACGCAGCATGGCGGCGCAGGGCATGTACCCGGCAGTCGACCCAATCGCCTCGTCGTCTCTGATGCTCGATCCACTGGTGGTAGGGGCCGAGCATGTGCGCATCGCCACCGAGGTGCGCCGCGCCATCGAGCATTACCGCAGCCTGCAGGACGTGATCTCGCTGCTGGGCGTCGAAGAGCTCGGCGTCGACGACCGCCGCATCGTCAACCGCGCACGTCGCCTGCAGCGCTTCCTGACCCAGCCGTTCGCGGTGACCGAGGCCTTTACCGGCATGCCGGGGCATTCGGTGGCGCTGGCCGATACCCTGGCCGGTTGCCGGGCGATTCTCGACGGTGAGTGCGATGACTGGCAGGAGCGCTCGCTGTACATGACCGGCACCCTGGAGGACGCGCGCGCCCGCGAAACGGCCTCGCGCCAGGAGGCGCGCTCATGACCGCGCCGTTGCACCTGCTGCTGACCACGCCACAGCGTGTCCTGATCGACGCCGAGGTGGTGGCGCTGCGGGCCGAGGATGCCAGCGGCGCCTTTGGCATCCTGCCGGGGCATACCGACCTGCTCACGGTGCTGGTGCCGACCGTGCTGCGCTGGCGCCTCGCCGATGGCAGCAGGCATTACTGCGCCGTCAGCGGCGGCGTGCTCAGCCTCAGCGCGGGCGAGCTGCGCATCGCCTGCCGCGAAGCGGTGCTCGGCGAGCGCCTGGACACGCTGCAGGCGGAGGTGGACAGCGAACGGGAGGCGCGTCGCGAGCGCATGCGCCAGACCCGCGTCGAGCACCTGCAGCTGCACACCCGCGCGGTACGCCAGCTGGTGCGTTATCTGCGCGCCGGCGAACCGACGCTTTCACCGAGGATGGGGGCCAGTCATGAAGCGACCGGCGTCTTCGGCTGATCGGCTCGGCGACGCGGCGCGGCAAGCGCAGCGGCGGGCGACCCTGGCGCGCGAGGACCCCGAACCCTCCCTGGCGCGGCGACTCGGCCAGGTCGGTCTGCTCGGCTGGATGATCGTCACGCCGTTGCTGCTGGGGCTCTTGGTGGGGCGCTGGCTGGATCGTCTGCTCGGCAGCGGGGTGCTGTTCTCGGCGGCCTGGTGGTCGCCGGTGCGGGGCTCGGCCTGTGGTCGGCCTGGCGCTGGATGCATCGACAATGAGGAGAAACTGATGCCGACAGGGTCGTTCTGGCTGACCGGCGCCGCTGTCGGGTGGCTCACCGGATGGCTGCACTTCTCGGGCCTGGCCTTCAACCTGCGCCTGTTCGGCGAAGGGCGGCTCGCCGCGGCGCTGGCGCTGCAGTGGCTGCGCATCGGGCTCAGCGTGGCCCTGCTGGCCTCACTGATAACCTGGGGTTGGGTGCCTTGCTCGGCGGTTGCCTGGGCCTGCTGCTGGCGCGCTGGCAGCTGATTCGCCGGCGAGGGCCGGCCTCATGATCCGTTCACCCCTGACCCATGAAACGCTGTTCTGGATCGGCCCGCTGCCGATCAGCCACCCGGTGGTTGTCACCTGGGCGCTGATGGCCCTGCTCGGCATCGGCAGCTGGTGGCTGACGCGTCGCCTGGCGCTGCATCCGTCGCGCCTGCAGGCCGTGCTCGAACTGCTGGTGACCACGCTCGACGCGCAGATCAGGGACACCATGCAGGTTGCGGCGGCGGGGCCCTACCGCGGGCTGATCGGCTCGCTGTTCCTGTTCATTCTCGCCGCCAACTGGAGCGAGCTGGTGCCCGGCATCGAGCCGCCGACAGCGAACCTCGAGACCGACACCGCGCTGGCGCTGCTGGTGCTGGTCGCCAGCGTTGGCTACGGCATCGCACGGCGGGGCCTGCGCCGTTACCTGCGTGCCTTTGCCGAGCCCAGCTGGCTGATGATCCCGCTCAACCTGGTGGAGCAGGTCACCCGGACCTTTTCGCTCACCGTGCGGCTGTTCGGCAACGTGATGAGCGGCGTGTTCGTCATCGGCATCGCGCTGTCATTGGCAGGCTTGCTGGTGCCGATTCCTTTCATGGCGCTGGACATACTGACCGGCGCCATCCAGGCCTACATCTTCAGCGTGTTGGCGATGGTCTTCATTGGCGCCGCGATCGGCGGCGACTGAACAACCCACTCGGAGTCTTGCCATGGACAACATGATTCAGATCGTCAGCATTCTTGGCGCCGCCCTGGCGGTGTCCTTTGGTGCCATCGGCCCGGCGCTGGCCGAAGGCAAGGCGGTCGCCGCCACGATGGACGCCATCGCGCGCCAGCCGGAGGCGCCGGCACGCTCTCGCGAACGCTGTTCGTCGGTCTGGCGATGATCGAAACCATGGCCATCTACTGCCTGGTGATCGCCGTGTTGCTGCTGTTCGCCAACCCCTTCGTGCAGTGAGGCGCGAATGAGCCTGGACTGGTGGACCCTTGGCCTGCAGACGATCAATGTCGTCGTTCTGGTCTGGCTGCTGTCGCGTTTCCTGTTCAAACCGGTCGCGCGGATCATCGCCGAGCGACAACAGGCCGCCGAGCACCTGCTGGCCGAGGCGGACCAGGCGCGCCAGGCAGCCGACGAGACGCGCACGCGGAT
>LZQO01000130.1_pt1 | contig 10379 bp, 14 predicted proteins | sample 768571 | NCBI WGS metagenome assembly LZQO01 (sample SAMN05207081, study PRJNA324507) | oil field metagenome | isolation source: sample BH-FW-10 from oil reservoir | place: India: Bombay High | collected 2015-12-01
TTTTCCACATTCCTTTACCCGCAGCATCAACAGCTTGCTTTACAGCTCACCTGCCGAAATCGGCAACGCTACGGGCTTAGGTGGTTGTGGGGATAGTGAGTTCGGTTGACATCAGAGATTATCCTTCGCGACTTGAGCCTTCACTGTAACGGCACAAGGGGAGACTGTGCCAAATGCCGGCTAACTGGCATCATTCGGCTCGGGCGTTATAGTCAACGGGGTGTATAAGCCACCCTGGGCCGCCGATAACGCATACAGGCGATCAACAAGTAAAGGATGATCTCGATGCAACTTCGTACAGCAGTCTCCGGTCTGCTTCTGGCCCTCCTGGCCGGCCAAACTGTGGCAGCAAGCTTTGACTGCTCCAAGGCCAGCAGCTTCCCCGAAACAGAAATCTGCCGTGATGGCTACCTGTCCGGGTTGGACGAGTGGTTAGCTAGATCCTATAAGACCGCCCTGGAGGTAAATCCTGGCCAGTCTGATGCGGTCCGTCAGTCGCAACGTGAATGGCTCGCGACAAGGAATGCGTGTACTGACCAGCAGTGCCTCGACAGCACTATCGGCGCCCGCATCCAGGCGCTTGATCAATATGTGACGGCGGAGAAGGGTAAGGCTGCATCGGCTTTAGCCCATGCCCAGCTGAACAAGCATCAGGAAGCGGAGGCCATCAGGCAGCGGCAAACTGCGGAGCGTCTAGCGACTGAAGAAGCAGCTCGACAGGCGCAGATCGAGAATCAGCGCCAGTTGGCAATCATCGAACTCCAGCAGCGTGCTCAGGCCGCCCAAGCGCTCGAAACTCAACGTGCTGGAGAGCACCAGCAGGTACCAGCCCAGATCCCGCAGTACCAACCCCCTCAAAAGGTTGCGCCAGCTTCGAGTGCAACCTCGTCCGCGCCGTCATACCGCTCGCCGGAGAAAACTCTGTGGCAGCAGTTCAAATCTAGCCCGGCCTGGAAGTACTTGCTGCTGGCGGGGGCACTTCTGACAGCTTGGGCGATGTGGAGACACCATCAGGGTCAAACAACCATCTACAACGACTACACGGATGCCGCGATTACGAACCTCTTGCCGGCTGCAGGCGTGGTACTGGCCTTCTTGATGAACTGGCTCGAGCTGCCTCGCCAACTCGCAATGGTGGCAGGCCTCACGGGTTTCATGCTTGCATTGATGTTCGCGGTGTATGCGTCGGTGCGAACCAATCAGGGATGGATGAGCATCAGCTTGTCGCTCATCGCCAAGATGACTCTGGTGTCAGTATTCTATGCAGTAATAGGCGCACTGGTGGCATCGCTATTGTTAAGCACCAAGTACAAAGGGGAGTCCCAGGCGAGAGCGAATGCAAGGAACCGACGGGAGAAGAAAGAAACGATGGCCATGATCTCCGTGCTCACTACTGCCTACACCTTCCTTTCGGCTTGGCTGTGCCGACGGCAAGAGTTCATCTCTGTTTCTGAATGCCTAGCTTTTGACTCGACCGCAAGCGTTGCTTAAGTCAACTCATGAGGCGCGGTCATCGCGCCTCATGCTGATTCAGCCTCGGCGGCATCTGTTCTGGCTTGTGGCGTATCCGAGCCAGGGCCATGAGATGTTAGGGATCATGGGCAGGTTCAGCGTCTGGCGCCGCCACCCAGGATTTGCCGATGATCAGCACAATCCCCAGCAGGACCGCCGGTACCAGCCATTTCAGCAAACCGTTAGCTTCATGATCGGCAGCCTCCGGCGCTGGCGGTGGCAGCAGCAGTGCGTGCTTCAGGTCGCCGCCTCGGGTGACGAGGTACGCCACGGTGGTGTCTTCAGGTGTGCCGGCGTGCCCCAAGTACTCGTGCTGAAAGGTGGCGGCATACAGCGTGGCCTGCAAGTGACGCGGGTCCAGCGTGACCTTGGCCGACCCACGGTTGACGATCTTCACCGCCGTCACCCAGTAATCACCCAGCCGCCAGGCGGCGAGCCCCTTGATGGCCACGTGCTCGGTCGGCAGTAGGGTGCTGAACCCAGAGAAGTCGCCCAGTGGGACCCGACGCACACCAGGCAAGGGCGCCACGTTGCGCAGCGGCGCATACAGGTTCTGGGCCGCGAAGCGGGTCAGCACAACCGGTACCGGCGTCGCTGCCGGTGCTGCATCCTTCGTTGTGTCCACGTCTGGTGCCTGGGCCTGAGCAACGATCTTGACCGGCTCTAATGTCTCGCTGCTCTCGAGTGCTTCGATGTCGACCAGGATGATGTCCCCCGACTTCAGCGACTGCAGCTGCAGTCGGGTAGGGGGGATGGCGTCTGACGCACGCAGGTACACCGTCCCACCCACCGATTGCACGCGTAGCTTGCTGGCGATCGCACTCGGCAATCCCACGCGGACATCCTCATCCAGCATCAGAATACGTTCCTGGCCCACCGTAAGCGGGACGGCCAGCGGCAGGCGGTCCCAGTACTTGACCTCGACGGCGCCGACAGCTGAACACCACCCGGCCAACGTGACCAGAATCAGGATCAAAACACGCATCATCATGCACCTCCAGGCAGCGTCAGCTTCTGCGGTGTGCCTTCGTAGCAGTCCAAGGCCAGGCCCCATTTGTTGTGCTCAGGGTCGACGTCAAAGCGCACCACACGCAGGGGATACCGCACGACCACGCGCTTCACCGGTTCGGCGGCGTAGTATTCGTCGGCATTAAGGTCAAGCTTCACCAGCCAGCTGTGGTTATCCAACTGCTTCACCCGAAGGTCGGGATCATCGCTGTAGCCGCGGCCCAGCACTTCGTAAACGCCGCGCACGCGGCCGCGTAGTTCACCGGCCGCTTTGCGGTATTCGAAGTCGCCGTCAAAGAATGTCTTGCAGGCCGGTGTCAGGTAGGGCTGCAGGGAGAAGATGGCGCGGTGGTAGTCGACCTCGCCGTCGGTGGGCCAACGGTTGAGCTGGCCGAAGATGTACAGGGCGAAGGCATAGATGTTCTCGGGCGGCACGTCCCACCACTTGCGTGTGCTGCCGGAGCGCAGGTCGGGTGGCACATGAATGGTCAGTTCGGAGGGGGCAGACTGCCAGCCATACCAGAGCACGCTGCACAGCAGCGCCAGGATCGCCACTGCCAGACGCAGACTAAAAATGTGCGCCTGCTGCGCATCCACCTTGTTGCGGAAGCGACTCATGGGGTGGCCCTCGCAGGCCGGCGCGTGCGCCGGACTGTCCACGGGCCGGAGTGCAGGATCAGGTATTGAGTGCCGATGCCCCAATGCACTGCCAGTTGCCAATGCAGTCGCCGGTACAACCAGGTTTCGGGGCGGGCACGCTTGGCCCGGCGCAGCAGCTTGCCGCCACCGAGCAACACCAGCGCCATACACAGGAACATGCAGGTGGGGAGGGTGGCGATGGACACGGTGACCACCGCCAACGGCGCGCCGAGGACCACACCCAGTACGGCACCGACAATTAGTGCTACCCACATCTCATCGTTGGTGAGACCACGCAGGACGGCCGGATCACGGTTTAGGCGTTCCGGCAGGAAGGTCAGCGTGCCGTCGGGGAGGGTGATAGGGGCATCGGACATGGTGACCATTACAGGATGGTCGCGGCTTTGGTGAGGAACCACAGGATCACCACCACCAGCAATGCGCCGACGCCGACCACGGCGCCGAGGTCTTTCCAGGTCTTGCGCTGGTTTTGCACGTCGGCATAGACCGTGAGCGAATGCCAGGCCACACCTAAGAAGGCGAGGGTGGCGATCAGCAGACCGAGCAGGATGCCGCCGTCGTAGGCGTAGTTCTTGATGGTGTCGATCAGGCCCGAACCTTCGCCACGGGAAGGCGCTTCCATGGTGGGCAGGTCAGCCCAGGCCAGCGTCGAGCTCAGCAGTACCGAGCCGCTGACCATCAATTTTGAACAGGTGGTATGCAGTAGGGCGAGGGGGAGGTGACAACGACGAGAGAGGTTCATGGCAAAGCTCCAAGTTACGACAGCATGAAAAACATCAGCACGATGAGTGCGAGGGCCAACCGCAGCGTGCTGCCGCCAAGTGCACCGAAATTGAGATTGCCGGCAGCCCAGCCGCGGTAACCAGTCCACAGGGCCCAGGTGCACCAGAGCAACGCCAACACCAGCACCGAGGAGCGCCACAGCACCGAACTCAGTTGCGGGGTGAACCCGGCAACGGCGGAGAATGCTGTGAGTTGCGCGTCAGTCATGCTCATTGGAGTGGCTCGAATTGGGCGCTTCAATACGGTATTTACCGGTTAACTCGACCAGATCAGCTGGCTGCGCGCGGGAGGGCGACAAGTACTTTTGGATACCTCCACGTACTCGTTCGAGATCCGTCGCAAACCTCAGATAGTCGAAGCGATAGCGCGCTCCAGTGGCATCGTCTGAGCTACTTACCGCGCGATTGGCCAACTGTTCGAGGACAGTGAACTGACGTTGCATGAGCCCCAGATCTGAGCGCTCGCGACTTTCTTGTGCAACAGCTGGGAATGTTGCTAGACACATCACAAGCAATGCGAAGGTACACGTCCTCATGGCGGGCTCCAGAGCAATCTCTGGTCGTTACCATTGCTGCGCGAGTGAGCTGACGCACGAGTTAAATGGATTCTTGCCCTTTCGCTTTCTGCCGAGGTCGGCGTGAGGGGTAAGGCCAGAGTTGATCTATGGAGAGGCGTAACCCACCTGCAAGTTCGGGTACGCTTACAATTACTGCAACAAATACCAGAGAGGCTGGCGTGGCATTAATCGCAGAACGACAGCTCCGCTTGGAGTACGCACTTAGCGCGTGGAGTCATTTCCCCTGGAGAATTGCGAGGGCTGGCCGGCGAAGGACGCGCAGTTGAGTCTTCCCCCAGAGTTGCCTGTAGTCCTGGAATTCGACCTTCCGACTCAAGCGCTCGGATCTCGTTCCGTGCTCTGGCGAGCAAGTCGTTTCCCGTTAGGCCAGTATCTTCGCTCAGTGTCAAAGCCACCAGCGTCAAAGGGCTCATTTCCAATCGCTCGCTAAGCTGCTCAAGTTTGTCCCGCGTGATGCTCGACCTACCGGTTTCGAGCTTGGACAAATAGGACCCGTCTGGGGCGAGCCATGCGCGCGTTGGCCGGCAACCCGGCACTGGCCAACGCCAGCGGCCTGCATACTGCCCGAATCATCCTGATGGTGACCTTCGCCAGTGGCGCCATCGCCGGCCTGGGCGGCGGCCTGCTGTCATTGTCCACCGGTGCCTACATCAACTTGGGGCACGATCTGCTCCTGTCGGTGTTCGCTGCGGCCATCCTCGGCGGCCTTGGCAACCCTATGGGTGCGGTCGCCGGAGCCTTGTTGATTGCCTTCACCGAAACCTCACCAACCTGAATTTCGGTTGGCTGGTGGGCCGGGAAATGGCTTTCTTGCCGGTCTCCTACATCAGCGGCGCGGCCTTCCTGATCCTGCTACTGGCATTGCTGTTCAAGCCCTACGGCCTGTTCGACCGGGAGGTGCGCCGTGTTTGATTTCCTGGTTTCCGCGCTGACCTTCGCCAGCCTCTATGGCTGATGGCTCTGGGGCTCAACCTGCAGGCCGGCTATGGCGGCCTGCTCAATTTCGGCCACATCGCCTTCGCCGGCCTGGGCGCCTACGGCACCGGCATCGCGGTCCAGGCTGGCTATTCGCCATGGCTCGGCATGGCCTTTGGTGTTCTTCTTGCCATGGGTTTGGGCGGGTGCGTGGCCCGCCTAGGGCGCAAGCTGGCTTCGGACTACTGGGGTATCGCCACCCTGGCAATTGCCGAAATCCTGCGCGTGGTGGCGACCAACGAGGGCTGGCTTACCGGTGGTGCGCAAGGCATCGGCGCGATCCCTACGCTGTTCGACGGCGTGGCATTTCTGTTGATGATGCTGGCGCTGCTGGGGATCGCCACGCTGCTCTGCCAGCGCCTTGCCGATGGCCGTTTCGGCCGTGCCCTGCGGCTGATGCGCGAAGAACCCCAACTGGCCGCCTGCATGGGGTATGACCTGACCTCACTGAAGTCGCGGGCGATCATGGCCAGCGCTGCGCTAACCGCCATCGCCGGTTCGCTGTACGCCCACTTCATGAGTTATGTCGGCCCCGACTACCTACTCGCCTCCGAGACGTTCCTGCTCTGGACCATGTTGATGATCGGTGGCCTGGGCAACCTGCGTGGCGTTTTGCTGGGGGTGTTCCTGGTACAGGCCGCCTACAGCCTGGTGCCGTTCGCCAAGGACTACCTGGCTTTGACTCCGACCTTGCCGGCGCTCTGCGCCTGGGCCTGATCGGCGCGATCCTGCTGGCCTGCCTGATGTGGCGCAGTGAAGGCCTGATCCCTGAAAAAGTAAGGAAGATTGCATGAGTACGTCCCGCGAATACCTGCTCAGCGTGCAATCGGTAGCTAAGGCCTTTGGCGGCAACCAGGTGCTGCGTGACGTGAGCTTCAACGTGCAGCGCGGCGAAATCGTCGGCCTGCTCGGGCCCAACGGCTCCGGTAAAAGCACCTTGCTCAACTGCATCACCGGTTTTGAAGCGGTGGATGGCGGCGCCATTGCGCTGGGAGCGCGGCGTATCGAGCGCTTGCAGGCTCACCGTATTGTCCGCCACGGCATTGCCCGGACTTTCCAGCTGCCTTCCATGCCCACCAAGATGTCGGTCATCGAAGTGGCGATGGCAGCCTGCACTCGTCAGCACGGAGTGCTCGCCACTCTGCTCGGCCTTCCGGCGCTGCGCCGGGCCGAGGAACAGGCGCGGGCCAAGGCCGAGCGGCTGATCGATGAGTTGCTGCTCAGCCCTGTGCGCGACCTGCCGGCTTCGGCGCTGTCGGGTGGGCAGAAGAAACTGCTGGGCATTGTTTGCGCTTTGATGGGCGAGCCCGAGTTGGTGCTGCTCGATGAGCCTACCGCCGGAGTGCACCCCAATCTGCGCCGTGACCTGGTAGAAGCGCTCAAGCGCCTCAATGCCCAAGGCATGACGCTGGTGATCGTCGAGCATGACATGCACTTCATCCGCGATGTCTGCAGCCGCTGCGTGGTCCTGGACCGCGGCGAGATTGTCGCCAGTTGCAGGCCGGACAAACTGGCCTCCAACGCGCGGGTGATTCAGGCATACCTGGGTGGCCGTCACAGCCCGCAAGCCCTCGAGGAGAACGCGCCATGATTGAAGTGAGGGACGTCTTCGCCGGTTACACCGCCGAGGTGGACATCCTGCGCGGCATGACATTGCATGCCGAACAGAAGGAAATCGTTACCTTGCTGGGCCCCAATGGTTGCGGCAAGAGCACCTTGCTCAAGACCATCGCTGGTTACCTACTGCCGCGCAAGGGGCAGGTCCTGCTGCAGGGACAGGACGTGTCGCGGGTACCGGTGCATGAGAAGATCCGCCGCTGCCGGCTTGGCTTTGTGCCGCAGACAGACAACGTGTTCGCCAGCCTCAGCATCCGCGAAAACCTCCACGTGGGCGGCACTACCAGCGCCCCCAAGACAACCAGCTACGTATCGATGAACTGTGCGCGGCCTACCCAATCCTGGCAAAGAAGTTCAACGCACCTGCGGCGTCCATGTCCGGTGGTGAGCGGCAGATCCTCGCCCTGGCCAGGGCGCTAATGCCCAGGCCCAGCCTACTGCTGCTCGACGAACCCTCGGCGGGCCTGTCGCCCAAAGTGCTGCTGGAAGTGTTCGAAGCCATCCAGCAGGTCCGCGATCAGGAAGGCGTGACCATCCTGATGGTGGAGCAGAACGCGATGGAGGCGCTGCGCATCTCCGACCGCGCCTATGTGCTGTCGATGGGCAGTGTGGCGTTGACCGGCAATGCTCGGGAACTGATGCACGACCCGCAAGTCAGCGAACTGTATCTGGGGAGCGGGTCGCCTGAGACTCTGCCGACATTCGCGTCCTCGCGCTCCTGGGGCCGCGAATGTAGAGCGTGTTTGGCCGCGCAGGGTTTACTGCGCGGCCCTTTTTAGGGCCTTGATGATGAAGTTCAGCTACAAGATTTTGTTGGCCGCTGCCCTGGTCGTGGTCAGCGCCTTCGCTTCGTTCACCCTGTACAACTACATCTTGCAGAAGCGCCTGTTGGCTCGAGAGCTGCAAAGCCAGCTGCGCGAGGTTGGTGGCCTAGCCGCCGACAGCGTTCACAACTGGCTTGGCGGACGAGTGCTACTGGTCGAAAGCCTGGCACAACGCTTGGCCACCGATACCAGTGAGGTCGCCGTCGAGCAGGCCCTTGGCCAGGATGTGCTGAGAAAAACCTTCAACATGGTGTATCTGGCGCGCGCCGATGGCAGTTTCAGCATTCGCCCGCAGCAGGATATGCCCGTCGGCTATGATGCCCGCCAGCGTGACTGGTACCAGCGTGTGCAGGCGCGCAACGACAGCGTCCTCACCGAGCCCTATGTCAATGCCGCTACCCAGGAAATGATCATGGCCGCCGCTGCCCCGGTGGTGCGTGCCGGCGTGTCGCTTGGCGTGGTGGGTGCGGGAATACCAATCGATACCTTGGTCCAGATCATCGGCAGCGTCGACCTGCAGGGCAAAGGCTATGCCTATCTGGTCAATGGTGCCGGGAAAATTCTGGTGCATCCCCAGACTGACCTGATCAACCGTCGTCTCAACGAACTGGACTCGGCGCAACCCCTGCAAGTCAGTCGTGATCTGCAAGAGCACGAGGTCAATGGCCTGGTCCGCATTGATACCTTCGTCCCGGTACCGGAGTTGCCGGGTGCCGACTGGTATGTCGGGCTCTCAGTGGATCGTGACCTTGCTTACCAGCAGTTGCACGACTTCAGCGGTTCGGCGTTGATCGCCATGCTGGTGTCAGTGCTGCTGGTGATGCTGGCCCTCGGTGTGCTGCTGCGTTTGCTGCTAAAGGCGCTGCTGCGCATGATGGTCGCCATGCAGGACATCGCTGCCGGTGAAGGCGACCTTACCCAGCGCCTGCCTGCCACTGGCCGAGATGAGCTGGCCCAGCTGGCTCAGGCCTTCAACCTTTTCGTCGAACGCATGCAGCGCACCATCGGGCTGGTCGCCAATGGCAGTGTCGGCGTCGATGAAGGTGCGCGCAGCCTGGTCCAGGCCAGCCAAGCTACCCTGCGCCAATCAAGCGAGCTGGTGCAGCGCAGCGACACCGTTACCGCTGCCATCGAGCAGTTGGGTGCCGTTGTACAGGAAATCGCCGGTAACGCCGCCAATGCTTCAGTGCAAAGTGCCGCAGCCCGCAGCCCGCAGCCAGGCCGAGCACGGGCAACTTGTTCTCCGCGAGGGCTCCATGGCACTTGATGCGCTTGCGGCCCAAGTCGAAACTGCCCGCGCGAGCATGGAGCAACTAGGCGGCCAGACCGAGGCCATCGGCCGCATCCTCGAAGTGATTCACAGCATTGCCCAACAGACCAATTTGCTGGCACTCAACGCAGCCATTGAGGCTGCGCGAGCAGGGGAGTCTGGCCGGGGGGTTGCGGTAGTGGCGGACGAGGTGCGGCAATTGGCACATCGCAGCCAGGGGTCGGCCCAGGAGATCCATGAAATGATTGAATCTCTTCAAGTCGGCGCCCAAGCGTCGATTGCCTCAATGGTTGCCAGCCATCGGCACACCGAGCACAGCGTCAACGTCATTGCTCAGGCCTGCAGGGGTATTGATGCAGTAATCGATCGTTTGGCCGATATCGATGAAATGAACCAGTCCGTAGCTGCCGCCACGGATCAGCAACGCGCGGTGGTCGAGTCGATCAGTCGCGAAGTGGGCGAAATTGCTACGCTGAATCAGCATGTCCAAGTGGGGCAACAGCAGAATTTGGACGTTTGCAAAATGATGGATGCTAGATCGGGTGAATTGCGCCAAATGGTGGCAAGCTTTTGCATCAAGCGTTAGGGGGGCGAGGCTTATGGCAGTGTGATTACACCGCGTCGCATCATTCGCGGGCAAGCCAAAGATTGCTGTTGAGCCCAATGGCAGCATCACGTCCTGAGGAAGTCAGTCACGTCGGACCGCTTTCGCCCCGTAGCCGCCAGTGGCCAAAGGCAGCAATCAGCAAGAAGCGGCCATTGGTCACCTGAGCGTTTCGCTTTGCTACGACGCTAAGCACGGTGCCGGTCTAAACACGTATTCAGAATCGTCGAAGTGGTTCGACTGGGCAGTTGGTCAGCGATCATTTCTGGTGGTTGAAAACAATCTGCAGGGTTGTGGCAACGGTTTGCTCAACAGCCCCGATCTGTTCTGTCGGGTCGCGTAGCAAAACTTGTCTAAACCGACCCGAAATCAGCATGGCCCAGAGGTAAGAGTCCAGCCAGTCGGCAGACAGTCCTTTCCTCGATAACATGACGAACGAACCAACGCCTCTTAGCTGCCTGATTTCGCTAGCAATAGGAGCCAGAGAGCTGTCGCGAGCAGCCGCACGCAGCAATGCATTAAGCGACCCTAACCCGGTGAGGGTCTCTC
>LZQO01000131.1_pt1 | contig 10349 bp, 11 predicted proteins | sample 768571 | NCBI WGS metagenome assembly LZQO01 (sample SAMN05207081, study PRJNA324507) | oil field metagenome | isolation source: sample BH-FW-10 from oil reservoir | place: India: Bombay High | collected 2015-12-01
GGCAGTTCGAGCCCGCCGGCCGCCCAGGCGATGCCCAGCAGCGGGGGCGATCACCAGAGGGTTGCGCAGCAGCGCCGAGCTGACCTTGCGCAGCGTCGCGCCCAGGCCCTGGCCGGCATGCAGGCCGGTCTCGACGCAGGCCAGGGCAATGGCGAAGAGCACGCAGACGACCACCAGCGTGGCGACCAGCGCCGGTTGCAGCGCGGCCTCGCCGAGGATCAGCAGGCACAGCGGAAAGCCGATGTAGCCGGTATTGGCATAGGCCGCGCCAAGGGCGTCGAGGCTGGCGTCGACCAGCGGCTGTTGCTGCAGGCGGCGGTAGAGCAGGGTGAAGGCGAACACGCCAAGGCAGCCGGCGCTGAAGGCGGCGACGAAACCTGGCTGCCAGACCGCGGCCCAGTGCGAAGTGGCGGTGATCTTGAACAGCAGCGCCGGCAGGCCGAGCCAGACCACGAAGCGGTTGAGTTCGGAGGCGGCGGTCGGCCCCAGGCGGCCACTGCGTCGGCACAGGTAGCCGAGCAGGATCATGGCGAAGACGGGCAGAACGACGTTGACGACCGAGGACATGAGGACTCATCTGCAGGCTTTGTCAGCGAACGCTGGACAAAGCGGCGGAACGGGCCGGCCACTCGGGCCGGCCGGCCACCTTAGCAAAGTTCGCCTGCCGGGCGAGTACCGGCTTCGCTCAGCGGCCCGGGCCGATCAGCTCGGGCAGGCGCTCGGCGAGCCGCTCGACCTTCAGCGGGGCGCGAATGAAGCCGCGCTGGCGACCATCCGGGCCGATGATGACCAGGTTGCCGCTGTGGTCGACGGTGTAGTTCTCGCGGGTGGTGTCGCCGGGAATGTAGGGAATGCCGACGCCGTTGGCGAGCGTCTGGATGTCGTCCGGCGCGCCGGTCAGGCCGAGGAAGTTGGCGTTGAAATAGTCGAGGTACTGCTTGAGCTGCGCTGGCGTGTCGCGCGCCGGATCGACGCTGACCAGCACCATGCGCAGCGCTTCGCGGGTCGGCTCGGGCAACTGGCCGCGCAGCTGGCGCAACTCGGCGAGCGTCGCCGGGCAGATGTCCGGGCAATAGGTGTAGCCGAAGAACAGCAGCGTCCAGCCGCCCTCGAAGCGATCGACCGCCACCTGCTCGCCGTCCTGGCTGGTCAGGGTCACCGCCGGCACCTCGCGCGGCGTCGGCAGCAGCACGATGCCGGCGTCGAGCAGCGCCGCCGGGTCGGCCTGACGTTCGCTGTTGAGCACCTTCGACACCGTCAGCCCGACGACCAGCGCGACCAGCGCGACGAGGATGAAGACGGTTTTCTGGATGCGGGTCATCGATGCTCCTGCGAGGGCTAGACGTTGAGCAGCAGATAATGGTCGACGAGCAGGGCGATGAACAGCGCGAACAGGTACCAGATGCTGAATTTGAAGGTGCGAATCGCCGCATGTGGCCGGCTGTCGCGGTACAGCGCGATCGCCCAGTAGAGAAAGCGCGCACCGAGCACGGCGGCGGCCGCCAGGTACAGCGGGCCGCTCATGTGGATGACATAGGGCATGAAGCTGACCGCCAGCAGCACCGCCGTGTAGAGCAGGATGTGCACCTTGGTGTAGTGCACGCCATGGGTCACCGGCAGCATCGGAATGTTGACCTTGGCGTACTCGGCCTTGCGGTGGATGGCCAGCGCCCAGAAGTGCGGCGGCGTCCAGGCGAAGATGATCAGCACCAGCAGCAGCGGTTCGGCACTGATCTGCCCGGTCACCGCGACCCAGCCGAGCAGCGGCGGCGCGGCGCCGGCCAGCCCGCCGATGACGATGTTCTGCGGCGTCGCGCGCTTGAGAAAGCCGGTATAGATCACCGCGTAGCCGATCAGCGAGGCCAGCGTCAGCCAGGCGGCGAGGGCGTTGGTGAAGGTCAGCAGCAGGGCCAGCCCGCTGACGCCGAGAACGAAGGCGAAGGTCAGTGCCGCCGCCGGCGAGACCCGGCCTTCGGCCAGCGGCCGCTTGTGCGTGCGGGCCATCACCGAATCGATCTGCCGGTCCACCACATGGTTCACCGCCGCCGCGCCGCCGGCACACAGGGCGATACCGAGGTTGCCGAACAGCAGCACCGTCCAGGGCACCCCGGCGCGGGTGGCGAGAAACATGCCGACCAGCGAGGTGATCAGCATCAGCACCACCACCTTCGGCTTGGTCAGCTCCAGGTAGTCGCGCCAGCCGGCCTGGCCGCGGCGAACGCTGAGTAGAGTGGCCATGGAGGTCTCCTTCTGATCAGGCACCGGGCAGCTCGAGCCGGCCGGTGCGGGGTGGGAGCGGGGAGTCGCTGGCACTTGCCGGCTGGAGCAGGCGAGCCGGGCGCAGCCGGTAGTTGATCGTTACCAGCACCAGCAGCAGCAACGCGCCGCCGCCGTTGTGCGCCACGGCCACGGCCAGCGGCAGGCTCAGCAGGACATTGGCGATGCCGAGGCCGAGCTGCAGCGTCAGCGCACCGAGCAGGAGGGCCGCCAGCCGGCCGAAGCCGTGTCGGTAGAGCTGCCAGGCCAGCGCCAGCAGTACCAGCGCCACCGTCAGCGCGCCGAGCCGATGGCCGACATGAATGGCGGTGCGCGCCTCGCCGTAGAGCAGGCCACCGAGGTAGTTGGGGCCGATCTCGTGGTGGGTCAGGTCATAGGCGCGGGCAAAATCCATCGCAGGCCACCACTGGCCATGGCAGGTGGGGAAATCGATGCAGGCCACCGCGGCGTAGTTGCTGCTGACCCAGCCCCCCAGGGCGATCTGTAGAACCACCAGAGCCAGCGCGGCGCCGGCAAACGCGCGCAGCCGTGCCGGCACGCCAGCCAGCGCCGGCCAGCGGTCGGCCAGGCGCAGGCACAGCAGCAACAACAGGCTCAGCGTGGTGAACCCCCCCAGCAGATGCGCCGTGACCACCTGCGGCCAGAGCTGCAGGGTCACCGTCCACATGCCGAACAGCGCCTGGGCGATGACCACGGCGAGCAGCACCAGCGGCAGCTTCAGCGGCTGGCCCGGTTGCCCGCGGCGGCGCAGCGCCTGCAGCGCCAGGGCGAGAATCAGCAGGCCCAGCCCGCCGGCGAAATAGCGGTGGACCATCTCGTTCCAGCCTTTCTCGACCTCCAGCGGCGCCGCCGGGAAGCGCTCGGCGGCCAGCGCCTGTTGCGCCTCGCTCATCGGCACCGCGAGAAAGCCGTAGCAGCCCGGCCAGTCCGGGCAGCCGAGCCCGGCGTGGGTCAACCGGGTATAGGCGCCCAGCAGCACCACGACCCCGGCCAGCAGGGTGGCGAGCAGCGCGAGGCGGAATCCGGGGCGGGCCATCGATTGCTCCTTGTGTTGGGCACGTCTGTTGTGGGACTTCAGCGAAACGCCTGAGTGCCACGCTCAGCCGATCTGCGACGACTTGAGCAGGTGGCGCAGGTCCTCGAGGATCGCCTTGCCGTTGGCCTCGCTGCCATAGCGCAGGACCAGGTTGCCGTGCGGGTCGACGATCCAGAGCTGGGCACCGGCAGGCAGCTCGCCGTTGCTGCGGTAAACGGCCGGGTCCAGCGGATAGCGGGCGAGTTGCGGATATTCGGCGCGCAGCTGGGCCTCGTAGGCGGCATCCAGGCTGCCGGCGCTGGCCAGCGCATGGCCGGCACGCGCGGCATCGCGCGCCAGGCCGATGTGGATCTGCCGGGCCAGGTAGACCAGCTGCCGGCAGCTTTGCGCGCAGCCGTCGGGGGCCGTCACCAGGAGCTCCCAGCGATGCGTGGCGGCCGCACTGGCCCCAAGGGCCGCACGATCACGGCCGTCGGCGACAAGCACGCCGTCATAGTTGCGGCTGTCCGGCACCCAGAAGCCGAAGCGGTACATCGCCGAGGCCAGCAGCATCGGCAGCAGCACGATGGCCAGGATCAGCAGCAGTTGCAGACGGCCGCGACCGCGGCGCGGGGCTTCGGCTGGAAAGGAGGCGAGCCTGTTCATGCGGGACTCCTGCGTGCCTGCTGCACGCCGAAATAGATGAAGAGTGCGAGCAGCGCGGCGGCCAGGGCGAACCACTGCACCGCATAGCCCAGGTGCTGTTGCGGACTCATGCTGGTCACCGGCCAGTCCGCGCGATAGGCCGCCGGGCCGGGTTCCAGGCGCAGTTCGCGGTCGACACCCTGACGCTCCAGCAGCGCCCAGAGTTCGTCGGGCGCGACATGGTTGATCAGCCGTGGCCAGCCATCGGACATCCAGCGGTTGAGGATGAACGGCGCGCGCGAGGGCGCGTACACCCAGGCGGCCAGCTTCAGCGGTTGCTCCGGGGTATCGAATTGCGGGGGCACGCGGCGGTCCGGCCAGGGGATCCAGCCGCGGTTGAGCAGCACCCAGCGCCCGCTCGGCTCGTCGAAGAAGGGCTGCAGCAGCTCGACGCCGACCTGGCCGTCGCGGGTGCGGTTGTCGAGCAGAAAACTGTGCTCGGCATCGAAGCGGCCCTGCAGCCAGACCCGGCTGTAGGCCGGGTCGTCGAGCAGGTCGATGCGCTCGACGGCGACCGGCGCGGCTTGCTGGCGGGCGGCCTGACGCTCGAGCAGCTCGCGCTTCTGTTCGCTGCGCTCGAGCTGCCAGAAGCCCAGCCAGACCAGCGTCGGCAGCAGCGCGAGCACCAGCAGGCTCGGTAGCAGGCCGGGGCGGAAGCGGCTCATGGCCTGCTCCGCCGGCTGTGGATTCGGCTGGCTATACTGCACCCCCATCACCCTGTCGTGGATCGGCTCATGCTCAAGGCGGCGATCGTTCTGTCGTTAGTAGCCACAGTGGTCAGCTTGTTCAGCGGCCTGTTCTTTCTTGTTCGCGACGAGGGCCGCACCTCGCGTGTGCTCTTCTCCCTCACCGTGCGCGTGGCGCTCAGCGCCGTGACCCTCGCGCTGATTGCCTGGGGCTTCTGGTCCGGCCAGCTGACGCCAGGGTTCGGCTGACCGCCTCAGAGCACGTAGACGAAGACGAACAGCCCGATCCACACCACGTCGACGAAGTGCCAGTACCAGGCGCCCGCCTCGAAGCCGAAGTGGTGCTCGGCATCGAAGTGCCCGCGCAGGATGCGGATGAACATCACCGTGAGAATGATCGTGCCCATGGTCACGTGGGCGCCGTGAAACCCGGTGAGCATGAAGAAGGTTGCGCCGTAGATGCCCGAGCCGAGCGTCAGGCCGAGCTCGTTGTAGGCGTGCACGTATTCCTCGGCCTGCAGGGTGAGGAAGGCGGCACCGAGCAGGATGGTCACGCCCAGGCCGAGCTTCAGCTTGCTGCGGTCACCCTTGCGCAGCGCATGGTGCGCCCAGGTCAGGGTGAAGCTGGAGGACACCAGCAGGATGGTGTTGACCAGCGGCAGGCCCCAGGGGCTGATGGTGCCTTCAGGCGCCGGGTAGAGCTTCGGGTCCGGGTTGTTCAGCAGCGGCCAGCTGTACTCGAAATTCGGCCAGAGCATCGCGCTGACGCCCTTGTCGCCCTCGCCGTCCAGCCAGGGGCCGACCCAGTAGCGGATGTAGAACAGCGCGCCGAAGAAGGCGAGAAAGAACATCACCTCCGAGAAGATGAACCAGCTCATGCCCCAGCGGAACGAGCGGTCCATCTGGGCGCTGTAGAGCCCGGCGCGGCTTTCCTTCACCACCGAGCCGAACCAGCCGAACATCATGTAGGCAATCAGCAGGGCGCCGACGAAAAAGATCAGCGGCCCGCTGGATTCGGCGCGTTCGGCCTTGAGGTCGTTGAACCAGGTGCCGAGGCCGAAGAAGGTCACCAGCAAGGCTACGGTGGCGATGATCGGCCATTTGCTCTGGGCCGGGACGTAGTACTGCTCGTGCGTGCTCTGGTGGCTCATTGCAGAGGCTCCTTGGCTGAAGTCGCGTCGTGGACGGCGACCGGAGGCTGGCGGGAGGTGATGTCGAACAGCGTGTAGGCGAGGGTCAGGTGGCGGATGTCGGCCGGCAGGTCGCGATCGACGATGAAGCGCACCGGCATCTCGATGCGCTCGCCGGGCTGCAGCACCTGCTGGGTGAAGCAGAAGCACTCGGTCTTGTGAAAGTAGGCCGCGGCCCGCGACGGCGACACGCTGGGGATCGCCTGCGCGGTCATCGGCTTGTCGGTCGGGTTGTAGGCGATGAAGCGCATCTCGCGGTTGGCGCCGGGATTCACCTCGAGCTGGTCGGCCAGCGGCTGGAACTCCCAGACCATTCCGGCGGCATTGGTGGCGAGGAACTGCACGCGCACCTGGCGCGCCTCGTCGGCCATCTGCGCGCCGCTGTAGGCGCCTGCGGTCTTGCCGTTGATGCCGAACGCCTTGCACATCACGTCGTAGATCGGCACCAGGGCGAAGCCAAAGGCGAACATCACCGCCACCAGCAGCAGTAGCCGGCGGACCAGGCGGGCGGTGGGCATTTCAGCGCTCATGGGCGCGGCCTCGGCAGGCGCCGGGAGCGCGGCGCGCCGGCGCTGTTGTGGTGGCCTGCCCAGCCCGCGCCTCCGGGAGCGCCCGGTAGCGCAGCCTTCATGCCGTTCATGGCGTCAGCTCCCCGCCGGTGCCCTTGCGGTGTTCATGCACCTCGTTGAGGTCCGGCGGCGTCTGGAAGGTGTGATAGGGCGCCGGTGAGGGCACGCTCCATTCCAGCCCCTCTGCACCGTCCCAGGGCTTGGCCGGCGCGGGTACGCCGCCGCGGATGCACTTGATGACGATGAACAGAAACAACAGCTGCGTGGCGCCGAACAGGAAGGCGCCGATACTCGAGATCATGTTGAAGTTGGCGAACATCATGTTGTAGTCCGGGATGCGCCGCGGCATGCCGGCCAGGCCGACGAAGTGCATCGGGAAGAACGCCATGTTCATGCCGATGAAGCTCAGCCAGAAATGCAGCCTGGCCAGGGTCTCGTCGTACATGTGCCCGGTCCACTTCGGCAGCCAGAAGTAGGCCGAGGCGAAGATGCCGAAGATCGCCCCCGGCACCAGCACATAATGGAAGTGGGCCACCACGAAGTAGGTGTCGTGGTACTGGAAGTCGGCCGGGGCGATCGCCAGCATCAACCCGGAAAAGCCGCCGATGGTGAACAGGATGACAAAGGCCACGGCGAACAGCATCGGCGCCTCGAAGGTCAGCGAGCCGCGCCACATGGTCGACACCCAGTTGAACACCTTCACCCCGGTCGGCACGGCGATCAGCATGGTGGCGTACATGAAGAACAGCTCGCCGGTCACCGGGATGCCGACGGTGAACATGTGGTGCGACCAGACGATGAACGAGAGAAAGGCGATGGCGCCGGTGGCGTAAACCATCGAGGTGTAGCCGAACAGCGGCTTGCGGCTGAACGCCGGGATGATCGAGCTGACCGCGCCGAACGCCGGCAGGATCATGATGTACACCTCGGGGTGGCCGAAGAACCAGAACACGTGCTGGAACAGCACCGGGTCGCCACCGCCGGCGGCGCTGAAGAAGCTGGTGCCGAAGTGGATGTCCATCAGCATCATGGTCACCACGCCGGCCAGTACCGGCATCACCGCGATGAGCAGGAAGGCGGTGATCAGCCAGGTCCACACGAACAGCGGCATCTTCATCAGCGTCATGCCCGGTGCGCGCAGGTTGAGCACGGTGGCGATGACGTTGATCGCGCCCATGATCGAGCTGATGCCCATCAGGTGGATGGCGAAGATGAAAAAGGTCACCGATTCCGGCGCGTAGGTCGTCGACAGCGGCGCGTAGAAGGTCCAGCCGAAGTTCGGCCCGCCGCCCTCCATGAACAGAGTCGAAACCAGCAGGCCGAAGGCCGCCGGCAGCAGCCAGAAGCTGAAGTTGTTCATCCGCGGCAGCGCCATGTCCGGCGCGCCGATCATCAGCGGGATCATCCAGTTGGCCAGGCCGACGAACGCCGGCATCACCGCGCCGAAGACCATGATCAGGCCGTGCATGGTGGTCATCTGATTGAAGAATTCCGGCTGCACGATCTGCAGGCCCGGCTGGAACAGCTCGGCGCGGATCACCATGGCCATCGAGCCGCCGAGCAGAAAGGCGCAGAAGCTGAACCACAGGTACATCGAGCCGATGTCCTTGTGGTTGGTGGTCAGCAGCCAGCGCGAGAGCCCCTTGGCCGGGCCGTGGTGGTGGTCATGCGCGGCATGCCCATGATCGTCGATCACTGCACTCATCAGCCTGTCCTCTTACTGGGTGGCTTCTTCGGCCTGTTTGAAATCGAGCACGTCTTTCGGCGTGACCATGTCGCCCTTGTCGTTGCCCCACGCGTTGCTTCGTAGGTGATGACCGCGGCGATATCGACCTCCGACAGCTGCTTGCCGAAGGCGGCCATGGCGGTGCCGGGCTTGCCGTTGAAGACGATGTTCAGGTGCCCCTCGGGCTCGCCGGTGGCGATGGCCGAGCCCTTGAGCGCCGGGAACATCGGGGGCAGGCCCTCGCCGGTAGGCTGGTGGCAGCTGGCGCAGTTGGCCTGGTAGACCTTTTCGCCACGGGCGACGAGTTCTTCGAGGGTCCACTCCTTGCTGGTCAGCTCGGCCAGCTTGGCGGCCTCGGCTTTCTTCTCGCCGAGCCAGGCGGCGTAGTCCTCCTGCGACTTGACCTCGACCACCACCGGCATGAAGCCGTGGTCCTTGCCGCACAGCTCGGTGCACTGGCCGCGGAACAGGCCCGGTTGCTCGACGCGGGTCCAGGATTCGTTGACGAAGCCGGGGATGGCGTCCTTCTTCACTGCCAGTTCCGGCACCCACCAGGAATGGATGACGTCGGCGGCGGTGATCAGGAAGCGCACCTTGGCACCGGCCGGAATGACCAGCGGCTGGTCGACTTCCAGCAGGTAGTGCTCGCCCTTGGGCGCCTGGTTGTTGATCTGCTCGCGCGGGGTGGTGAGGTTGCTGAAGAACTCGACGTCTTCGCCCAGATACTTGTAGTGCCACTTCCACTGGTAGCCGGTGATCTGGATATCGACGTCCGACTCGCTGGCGTCGTAGATGTGCAGCAGCGTGCGCGTGGCCGGCACCGCCATGCCGATCAGGATCAGCAGCGGGATGACCGTCCAGAGCACTTCGACGCGGGTGTTCTCGTGGAAATTGGCCGCCTGCTGACGGCGCGAGCGGCGGTGGGCGATCATCGACCAGATCATCACGCCGAATACCAGCACGCCGATGACGACGCAGATCCAGAAGATGGTCATGTGCAGGTCGAACACCGAGCGACTGACGTCGGTGGCACCCGAGCGCATGTTCACGTCCCAGGCGGCACGGGCCTGAGCGACGGTCGCTAGCAGCCCAAGCCCCATCCAAGCGCGTGGATGTCGAGACATTGCGGGTTCCCCTTATGATTTTTGTTCTGGGCCAACCGCTCGGTTACGTCGCTTGCCTGACGGCATGTCTCGGGGCGTCTTGCCCGCGAAGCCGGTGGGTGTTGCTTCGGAACCGTCACCAACCTGGTCGCTGCACTACGAGATCGGTGCAAGGCACAGGAGCCTTGTCGATCTGCTACCGGCGAACCCGGTCGGCGTTTGCACGCACGGTCGGATTGCTCAATCAGGTACGCCTGACTCGGAGTATAGACAGTGATCCGGTGTAGGCAATTCAGGCGCCGGAGCGCTCCACCTCGACCTTCTGCGGGTCGTCGTTCTTTTTCACGCCACGAATGTTCATCGCCGCCAGGCAGACCTGCAGGGTGATCAGCGCCCAGGCTTCGGCATACCAGCCCCAGATCACCCAGAGCAGGTTGCTCAGCAGAAAACAGCAGAAACCGACGAAGCGCCGGCCCGGTCGCAACGAACCGATCAGCCAGGCAGCGGTCACCGTCACCACCATCGCCGGCCATTGCAGCAGGTCGATCCAGTCCACATTGCCTCCAGGCTCGGGGTTCAGGAATTGGTGCCGTGGCGAGTGCAGATAGTTCCTCGCTGGCGCCAAGAGCGGACCGGCGATCTCCGCGGGCACCATCTAGGGGAGCCTCCGTGCACAAGCTGATGTAACAGGCTCGATCCGCCAGCGCCTTCGGTGGATAAGCAGAGCGTTATCCACCCTACGGTTACCGTGCGTAGGGTGGAAAACCGCGCAGCGTTTTCCACGCGTCTGCCGGCGCCAGCACGCCGACCGGCGCTCTCGGCGGGCACCTTCGAGGGGAAGCCTCTGTGCGCGCGCCGATATAACAGGCTCGATCCGCCAGCGCCTTTGGTGGATAAGCGGAGCGTTATCCACCCTACGGTTACCGTGCGTAGGGTGGAAAACCGCGCAGCGTTTTCCACGCGTCTGCCGGCGCCAGCACGCGGACCGGCGATCTGCCCGGGCATCATCGAGGGGGAGCCTCTGTGCGCAGGCCGAGGTAACAGGCTCGATCCGCCAGCGCCTTCGGTGGATAAGCGG
>LZQO01000133.1_pt1 | contig 10089 bp, 12 predicted proteins | sample 768571 | NCBI WGS metagenome assembly LZQO01 (sample SAMN05207081, study PRJNA324507) | oil field metagenome | isolation source: sample BH-FW-10 from oil reservoir | place: India: Bombay High | collected 2015-12-01
GGCCGATGACCTTGGGCCGCTGCTGCATGGTCATGACCTTGGGCCGCTGCTGCATGGTCACGGCGGCTTTGGCGCGCGCCTGAGCGATGCCGGGCTGGTGAAGCTGTTCCGTCTGCTGCGCTTGGCGCGCCGGCTGCTGGATCTGGAAGCCGGCGACCCGCGCCACGAGTCCTGAGCACGCAGGAGGCTCCCATGTCGGCACCGCACCCGCTCAACCAGGCCGTCATCGCCCAGGCATTGCATGACCTGCGCAACGGTCAACTGCGCCGCTGCAAGGCCATGGGCTTCGGCGAGGAGGAGCTGGATGCGCTGAAGCATCCCGAACTCGTGAGCATGCTGGTCAATGCCACGGTGTCGTGGTGTTCGGTGTCGGTCAACCGCGAGGTGTTGAAGCGATTGCTGAGCCAGGTGCATGACGTGGAGCGGGAGATCGCCACCGTCGACCGCATGTTGCGGCTGGGTGCGAGCACGGAGATGGTCAGCACGTTCTACGGCCTCACGCACCAGGAAGTGGCGCTGCGCCGGGACATCCTCGGGCTGCCCAAGCGCAAGGGCCGGCATCCGGTGCTGAACGAGGCGCAGGACGTGGCCTTGTGGGAGCACTGGAAGGCCGCCGTCACCGAGCGCGACATCGCACTGACCGACGACATGGCGATGCTGGCGCTGACCATGGACCTGGCCGAGGCGCTGAGCCTGCCGATGTCGGTGGTGTGGGCGGCGATACGGAACTGGATCGACCAGGGGCTGGCATAGCCGTGACCACGGGCGGCGCACCACCGCGCGATGGTCCCGCTGCGCTGTCGGCGTTGTTCGACGAGGCCCTGCAGCATCTGCAGCCAGCGCAGGGAACGGCGCCGGTTGCCGACGGGTTCCTCTACAGCGGCAACCGCCACGAGAGTGTGCCGCGCCGGCTGTTTCTCGACCGGCGCCTGACGCCGCTGGAGCGAAACGCCTGGCAGGTGTTTCGCCTGCAGCTCAACGACGACGGTGTGACGGCGTTTCCCACCTACGACCAGCTCCGCCCCTACCTGGCCTCAATGCCCTGCGCGGCGCAGGCATCGCACGAGACCGTGGCGCGCGCCCTGACGCTGCTGCGGCTGACGCGCTGGCTGAGCCTGGTGCGACGACGGCGCGACCCGAAGAGCGGCCGCATCCAGGGCAACCTCTACGTTCTGCACGACGAGCCGCTGTCGCCCTTCGAGGCGATGCAGCTCGATGCCGACTACCTCGGCCTAGTCAGCCAAGCGCTGACCCATGCCGCCAGGGCGGTGCAGATCGTGGGCATGAACACGCTCAAGGAGATCGCCGAAGACCCGCTGCTCAGCGGGCGTACGCTGGCGACCCGCCTGCAGGTGCTGGCACAGCGCATGGCCCGGCATGACGGGGCAACGGAAAGTTATCCACAGGAGAACGCCGACCACGGATCCGAAGACGACCAGGAAGCCTCACTTCGGAATGTCGGCCGCCCGTCTTCGGAATCCGAAGCAAGGCTGAAACCCGCGCCGGACGGCTCACTTCGGAATACGAAGGAGGACCGTACTGAAGTACTGAGTAAACGTATAAAAGAAGTGCGTACAGTACCGCGCGCGAGGGCCTTGCAGAACTTGCGGCTGCCCGAACGCTTTCTGCACCTGAAGGACGAGCAGCAGGCCGGCGCGCTGGTGGCGCTGCAGCAGGTGGACGAGGGGCAGCGGCAGGCCGTTCTCGACGAGTGGGCGGCACGCTGTGGCGGCAGCACGGTGCGCAACCCGGCTGGCTATCTGTTCGGCATCATCCAGAAGGCGATCCGCGGAGAGTTCAAGGCCTGGGCCGGAGAAAGCGCATCGGCGCCGCCAGCGCCCCCGCCACCTGCGCCATCGTCACCGCCGGCATCCCGTGCCGCTGACCTCGAGGTGGCACGTGCCTACCTGGCTCAGCTCCGAGAAGCCTTGCGTGATCGCTGATGTTGACTATCCCCAGGGGATAGCTGGAACACGGAGCCTTACGGCAGGGGTGGGGCCGATCCGACCTCGGCCGGCAGGCGGCTTGGAACTGTGCGCGAAGCCGGTACGTCCCGCTTTTCCGCCACCAACGTCGCCGATGCCCTGGGCTTGCAATACCAAGACTTGGCCACGCTGGCCGGCGTGCACCGCAACACACTGCGCACTCATCCCGAGTCCCCGCGGCTGCAGGCCGCGCTGCGTGACCTCATGCGAGTGCTGTCGGCCGCCGCGGCAGTGCAGCCGGATACCGCGCGTGCGTTTTTCATGGTCAAGAACGAGCCCATTGCGGCGTTCCGCCACAAGACCCTGCTGCAGTTGGTGCAGGAAGGACGCACCGACGACGCGATCGACTATCTGGAGTCGATCAGTCAGGGTTCACCGGATGATCCTCCACGACCTGCCCCGCGGTACCACGCTGTTTCGCGCGCACAGCCCGCAGTGGGCCAGCCGGCCCACCAGCGGTGCCGGGGCGGCAGCCAAGGACGGTCGCTTCAACCGGGAGGGTGTCGAGGCGCTGTATCTGTCGCTGGAGGAATTGACCGCGTTGCGCGAGTACCAGCAGACCTCGCCTTTCCTGTCGCCGTGCACGATGTGTTCGTACACCGTGGCGCTGCGCGGGCTGGTCGATCTGCGACAGCTCCACCACGGCGATCCTTGGGACGAGCTCTGGCACGACTGGCGCGAGGACTGGCGCCACCTGAAATTCGACCTGCACATCGAACCGCCCACCTGGGTGCTGGGCGACATGGTGCTGACGCACGGCCGCACGGGCATCCTGTTCCCCAGCCAGGCGAACGACGACCGCACCAACGTCGTGGTGTACGTGGATCAGCTCAAGGACGGCAATGCGGTCGAGGTCAACGATCCCGAAGGGCGGCTGCCCCGCGACCAATCCAGTTGGCAGCGCTGACGCCGCAGCGCCTGTCTCACCTGCCTGACTCTCGACTGTTCCAAACCTATCCCCAGGGGATAGCTGGAACAGACTGCCTTCCGGCGGCGGAAAAACCCGGCTGGCGCTGGCTGCGGTTTGTTGACTGACGGCCTTCCGGCCGATGCCGATGCTGACGACCCGTTCATTCGTCGCGAGTCGTCTCCATGGCCAACGAACCCCTGCAACTGAATCTCGGATCGCTGCGCAGCGCGATGTCGCTGACGCTGCACACCCACCACGCTTCGCGCATCTGGCACGGCCGCGCGCCTACCGAGGGGCGCCCCGGCATCATCGGTCTCAACGGCTTCATCAGTGCGATGAACAAGATGAAGCGCGGCGCCGAGCAGGACGACCCGTATTCCGACTGGTGGATGCTGCGCATCGAGGAAAAGCTGGCCGACACCAAGACCCGCTTGCAGGCGCTGCGCGAGCAGGTGGATCAGGCCTTGGCCGACGTGCCAGCGGCGCTGTCGCTGGGCGAGAACATGAACGTGCAGCCGGTGAAGCTGCCGCTGTTCGTCAACGCGCAGCTCGGCTTCATGGCGGTGTACCTATTGGCCGACTACGACGACCTGGCCCGCAAGCTCATCCTGGCGCATCACACGGCGCTGATCGACCGCAGCACGCTGGAGCGCTGGCTCAACGATGGCGCGCACGCCTTGCGCAGCCTGTTCTCCGTGGCCCAGCAGTACCGCTATTCAGGCACCGAGCGCAACGACTTCGCTGCGAACAACGCCGCGGCGCGTGCTGCACTGGAGAAATACGGGCCGCTGCCGCAGGAGGTGCTCGAAGGCACACACCGCTCGCGCTTCGCGCCGCCCCTGCTGCGCCGCACTCCACTGACCGCCATGCAGCGCGAACCTGCCGAGGCCAGGGCCAGCACACCGGCGGAAACCGCGGACGAGGCCGAAGCCGTTGCGACGGACGAGGACACCGCCAAGCCCGACAAACCCAAGAAGTCGGGGAAGTCCGCCAAGGCGGCCGAATCCACCGATTGGGATGCACCAGCATGACGGCGCAATCCTCCGCAGCGCTCGGCACTTCATGCCCCTGGAACAGCCCGACTTCCAGCGACTGGAACATGCAGCCTACCTAAAAGGCCTTTTGAAGCCTTTTAAAGGTAAGGGAAGTCTGGAGGCCTGGGCCAGCCAATGTATGGCGCTGCGCGACGACTTGATCGCGCTTGCGATGAGACGAGTGCTGCCGCAGGCACGCACCTACCCTTCAACCTGCTCGGCTCGCAACTGGCCCAGCAGACCACTGGCGCAGGCACGACCTTCCTGCGCTGGCGCAACCTCGACCGGTCCAGCATGGGTGTGACGCTGTGGCAGCACCTCATCGCCAGCCCGTCCACGCCCGATCGCCTGGTCGACGATCTCTACGCGATGGAGCTGCAGCGCATCGCGCTGAACATGCAGATCAGCCTGACTCACAGCATGGCCCGCCAGGCTCTGGAATGCGCCGACAAGATGTCCCAGGCCGAGGCGGTCTACCTGCGCCGTGTCCACCACGGGCACGGTGTTTCGATCCAACCCACCACGCGACAGGAGGCACCATGAGTACGCATTTCAGCGGCGAAGGCAACATCGGTTCTGCGCCCGAGTACCGCGAGTTCACCAACGGCAACGACGAGCCGCGGCGTCTGCTGCGCCTGAACGTCTACTTCGACAACCCGGTGCCGAAGAAGGACGGTGAATACGAGGATCGCGGCGGCTTCTGGGCGCCGGTGGAACTGTGGCATCGCGATGCCGAGCACTGGGCCAGTCTCTATCAGAAAGGCATGCGCGTACTGGTCGATGGCCGCACGGTGCGCGACGAGTGGGAGGATGCCGACGAGAACGAACGGGTCACGTTCAAGATCGAGGCCAGGCGCGTGGGCATCCTGCCGTATCGCGTCGAGGCGGTGGTGCTCGGCACCAAGCCGGCCGCCGGCCAATAGATGTCCTTCGAGGGCGGCTGTAGCAACCGTCAACCGCCCGCCATGCACCAGCTATCCCCTGGGGATAGCGTCATCGACGTTCATTGGTTTCCAGTCGCCCTCCCGACACGACGCTTCCGTAGCGCCTTCCGCAGCGACCTGCCCGCACCGCTGTGGGCGGCGTTTTCCTGCCGTCCACACAAATCGGTGTCCATCCCGTTCCGCTTCCTTGCTGTCGAGTTTTCCCTGCGCGGACATGCTGTCGTCCATCCGATCAACAGCACGTATCCGAGGAGGCTCCATGCGCGTGTTCCTGTGCGAGAAGCCTTCGCAAGGCAAAGACATCGCCCGCGTGCTGGGTGCCGGCCAGCGAGGTTCCGGCTGCTACAGCGGTTCGGGTACCGTCGTGACCTGGTGCATCGGTCATTTGGTCGAAGCGGTTCCGCCCGAGGGCTACGGCGAGCAGTACAAGCGCTGGTCCATCGAGCAACTGCCCATCCTTCCCGAGCGCTGGCGCGTCGAGCCCAAGGCCGCGACCGCCGCGCAGTTCAAGATCGTCAAACAGCTCATCAGCCAGGCCACCGCGCTGGTGATCGCCACCGATGCCGACCGCGAAGGCGAAATGATCGCCCGCGAAATCCTCGACCTGTGCGGCTACCGCGGCCCAATCCAGCGGCTGTGGCTGTTGGCGCTCAACGACGCCTCCATCCGCAAGGCACTCAGCGCGTTGAAGCCTTCGGCCGAGACACTGCCGCTGTACCACTCGGCCCTGGCCCGCTCGCGTGCCGACTGGCTGATCGGCATGAACCTGAGCCGGCTGTTCACCGTGCTCGGGCGTCAAGCCGGCTACCCGGGCGTGCTGTCGGTCGGTCGGGTACAGACCCCCACGCTGCGCCTGGTGGTCGACCGCGACCGCGAGATCGCCAGGTTCATATCCGTGCCGTACTGGACGGTCGAGGTCTTGCTGACTCAGTCAGGCCACGCCTTCAGCGCCCATTGGCTGCCGCCCGACGACACCACCGATGCGGCCGGACGCTGCCTCCAGCAGCCGGTGGCGCAGAACGCAGCTGATCGTATCCGCGCCGGTCGCGAAGCCCAGGTGGTGTCGGTCGAGACCGAGCGCGTGCCGGAAGCCGCACCGTTGCCGTTCGATCTGGGCACCTTGCAGGAAGTGTGTTCGCGCCAGCTCGGCCTTGATGTGCAGGAGACGCTGGACATCGCCCAGGCGCTGTACGAAACGCACAAAGCGACGACTTATCCACGCTCCGACTCGGGCTACCTGCCCGAAAGCATGCTGGCCGAAGTGCCGGCAGTCCTCGACGCCTTGCTCGCCACCGATCCCGACCTGCGACCGTTGATCGACAAGCTGGACCGCAGCCAGCGTTCGCGCGCGTGGAACGATGACAAGGTGACGGCTCACCACGGCATCATCCCAACGCTGGAGCCCACCCGGCTCTCGGCCATGTCGGAGAAGGAACAGGCGGTGTACGGCCTGATCCGGAGCCACTACCTGGCCCAGTTCCTGCCGCACCATGAGTTTGATCGGACGACAGCGGTGTTGACCAGCGGCGGCCAGACACTGCAGGCGACCGGCAAGCAGGTGGTCGTGCTGGGCTGGCGCCTGGCGTTGGCCAACGGTGGACCGGAGAGTTCGGATGATGAGCCGGCGCAGCGCAGTCAAATCCTGCCGCCGCTGACCAGCGGCATGCAGTGCGGCGTCGAGCAAGTCGAGTTGAAGGCGCTGAAGACCTTGCCACCCAAGCCCTACACCCAGGGCGAACTGATCAAGGCCATGAAGGGTGTTGCCAAGTTGGTGACCGACCCGCGACTGAAGCAGAAGCTCAAGGAAACGACGGGCATCGGCACCGAAGCCACGCGCGCCAGCGTCATCAACGGCCTGTTGGGCCGTGGCTATCTGCTGAAGAAAGGCCGTGCCATTCGTGCATCGGATGCGGCCTTCACGCTGATCGATGCGGTGCCGGTGGCGATTGCCGATCCGGGCACGACGGCAATCTGGGAACAGGCGCTGGACATGATCGAAGCCGGCCAGATGACGCTGGACACCTTCATCGAGAAGCAATCCGCCTGGGTGGCCCAGCTCGTGCAGCAGTACCGCGGCGCGACGCTCGCCATCGAGCTACCGCCATCGCCATCCTGCCCGTTGTGCGGCGCGCCGATGCGCCAGCGCACCGGCAAGAGCGGCATCTTTTGGTCGTGCAGCCGCTACCCAGACTGCAAGGGCACGCTGCCTGTCGAATCTTCGACGGGCAAACGCCCGGCGCCGCGCAAGCGGCGCGCATCACCCAAGGCGTCCTGACGCCTGAAAACACGTCTGCCGCGCCTGCCGCTCCCCCGGTGGCGAGGCATGCGCCCCGCGCCTTGCGGGGCCTCCCCAGCACGCGATCCCTTCTGCGACGGTGTGCGCGTCCTGCCTGGCACGTGTGGCCGCAGGGCGAGAAGGCAGTTGGTCCGCGAATCGCGCCCTCGTGATTCCCTTGCTCCGCGGCTCTTCCGTTCACGCCGAAGCGTCTCCTGGCGCCTTGCCTCGCGAGCCGCCAGGAGACTCTTCGGGGTCGACGGTATTCGGTGCCGGTGCCCGCCGGTGAAAAAACGGGCGCCCTTTGTGCGCGGATGCGTGCCAGAGGATATCGACCCCAGCCACGATACCGGTCGAGTGCGATTGCTGGTGCAGCGGCGCTTTGACGACGGCCCCACGCCTGTAGCAGCCCACGGGTGGCATTCCTTTCTCATCCAGCCGAAGGCCTCCAGCCTTCGGCACCTTGGTCTTTCCTTGTCCTGAAACACGCCGGCCGCACGGCCTACAACCTCTGCTCCCTGTTTCACAACCGGCTCCGCACTGCGGGGCCTTTTCGTGTGCGCTGCTTCATGGCGACAGCTATCCAGCGCTTGGAAATCAGGAACCGCGCAGCTTCGATTTGTTGCACGACAAGCTCGCACTGCTCTCCGAAGCTAAGCCCATGCGTTGCTGACTCCGTCAGCGCCATGCCCAGGCAGCTCCGGTCTTCAAGGCTGCGCCGCGGAACCTTCCGCGTCGACCGAACCAGTCCGCTTCGCATCGCCCGCGCGGACACCGCCGATACCGGGCGTCGATGCTTCGATCCACCTCACGGGAAGTTCCTTCATCCCGTCGGGATGGGCGCTTTCCATTTTCCCCATGGAGAGCCCCATGTCCCTTGCTTCCACTTCACCGCCCATCACGGCACAGGCAGCCAGAGCCGATTCCATCGGCTACCTGGCCCTGACCTTTGTCGGCAAGCGCCTGCCTCTGCAGGTTCTTCGCAGTGCTGCCGGTTACTACATCGGCGCGTTCGATGACCACGACGGACCTTGCTCCCGCGAGTCCTTCGAGTACTTCCCCAGCCGCGACGCCGCAGCCAAAGCCCTGGCGACAGGCGCGTGGACACAGCGCTCGCACCCGTGATTGCCCCTGCCATCCAAGGAGATTCCTCATGAGCTTGTCATTGCCTCAAGAAGTGTTCGATCAGATCGCGCGGGAAGATGCGCATTTCACCAAGCCCCGTCCGCGTTCTTCCAGGCCTGGAAGCGCGGTGCCGAGATCGCCGGCGCCGAGTGGTTCGGCGACGGCACCCGCGAAGGCTTGCAGCGTGCCACGACCAAGTGGGAGCTGCGGCCCAACATGCTGATGCTCAACGACGCCTGGGTGTCCTGAGCAGTGGCCAGCGGATGTTCCTGTCCGCGATGGTGAGCTTCTACAACGCCCGCGAAGGCGGCGCGATGCTCAAGCGCTGCGGCTTCGAGGGACTGTCCGACTTCGGTGGCCTCGATCTGGAGCGGCGCAAGGTCATCGCCGACCTGGTCCTCAACTACAACGGTTGGTGAGCCTGCCTCGCCGTCGCACTCGCACCTTTTCTCCAACCCTACGAGGGACACGTGTCCCTGCCGGGGCCGTGTTCCTCCTCTTCATCTCAGGAGTGGCGCATGTCCCTGACGCTCAGACAAATCGTCCGGCGGCTCAACGCACATCACGCGCGCACCAGCGCAGGGTTCTACGGCGACGGCCAACTGCCCGGCCGCTGGTTCAGAGCCCGACTCGTTCGCGGCACGACGCTGGAGGTCCATGACTGGATCACCTGGGTTGCCGTACCGGACGGCACGTGCTTCCGCGATCACAACGGCAGGCAGTTCCTGACCGTGATCTATCCCCCATCGGACACACCGGCAGCAGGCATGCCCGCCCGCTGAGCAACCGCGTCCATTTCCACCGCTCCGCCTGAGCGTCCACCACTTCATCCACCGCTGGGGCTTAATCCCCAGCAGGGGATAGCTCCGCCTATTCTCTGCTGGAGAAATCCCATGTCCATCCAACCGAATCCATTCGTTCGCGGCTATCAGAACCTGAGCATCGTCCGCACGCTTTGCATCACCTACGAGGACGACAGCCCGCCGGTCTGGCGGCCGCTTCATTTCAGCCAGGCGCATCTGCCTGACGATCACGTCGCACAGTTCCCTTGCATCTTCTGCAACGACTTTGCCTTGATCACCGAAGGCCAGGAGATCAGCGAGGAACTCGAGGATCAATGCCAGACCGAGGGCATCGTGCGAACCGTGACCTATGCGGTTGCAGGCGATGACTTCGGACAGCCTGTCCATGTCGGCGACACCTATTCCGACGAGGCTGCACGCGAAGTCATCCGACGCCTGACATTCGAGACCGGCTTCTACAGCCGCTGCTGGGAGATCAGTTCCGCCCACATCACCGAAGATGCCGGGCGCTACCTCGCCGAGCTGGCCGACATCGCCACGCCGCCCCGGTTTCTGTTCGTCGCGTTCCGCATTCCGTACAGCCCGGCGGTCGGGGTCAAGCTGATCGCCACGCCCTGGACGGATGAGAACCTCGGCCATGTCGAGGGCATCACGGCCGAAGACCTGCGTCGGGAGCATCTCAAGAAGGCCATGCCCGAGAGCCTGATCAACGTCCTGCACTTGGCAGCGCAGGCCGACGTGCGCATCCTGATCCTCGATGCGGACGCGCAGATCCTGGAAGGTCTACCGATCTTCGAGGAGTGATGTTCAAGCCCCAGCCCCTGTTCGCAGGGGCTTTTTTCGCCTGCTGGAAACCGACCAGGCCGCAGTGCGGATTTCCAGTCGGCAGATCGATGAAGCCGGTGCACTCTGAGCCTGAGGAATCCCCACAAATCTCTACCCCAGCCCCCGCGCCTGCCGGTGCACCTCATCGCACAGCAGGCGCTCGGTGGCGATCAGCACATGCCGGGGCA
>LZQO01000134.1_pt1 | contig 10045 bp, 10 predicted proteins | sample 768571 | NCBI WGS metagenome assembly LZQO01 (sample SAMN05207081, study PRJNA324507) | oil field metagenome | isolation source: sample BH-FW-10 from oil reservoir | place: India: Bombay High | collected 2015-12-01
GCTGGCCGACAAGCTCGGCGCCGCGGTCGGTGCCTCGCGCGCCGCGGTCGACGCCGGCTTCGTGCCGAACGACATGCAGGTCGGCCAGACCGGCAAGATCGTCGCGCCGCAGCTGTACATCGCCGTCGGCATCAGCGGTGCGATCCAGCACCTGGCGGGCATGAAGGACTCCAAGGTGATCGTCGCGATCAACAAGGACGAGGAAGCGCCGATCTTCCAGGCCGCCGACTACGGCCTGGTCGGGGATCTGTTCGAGATCCTGCCGGAGCTGGCCACGCAGCTGGGTTGACGGCGACCTCTTCCGGGGCCCCAGGCGAGGCAGGCTGGCGACGAACGGCTAAAGCCGAGGCGGATCGGTGCTGTCCATGAAACAGCTGCCGCTCCGCCAATCGGGTTTGCGCTCGCCAGGCCGGGGCTCTAAAACCTAAGGTGCTGCCAGCCACCACCCGGCAGTGCCATACGAAGAGGACGTGATGACCACTGCCAATCAACAGTTTGCCAGCGACAACTACTCCGGCATCTGCCCCGAAGCCTGGGAGGCCATGGCGAGGGCGAATCAGGGCCACGACAAGGCCTATGGCAACGACCAATGGACCACCCGCGCCGCCGACCACTTCCGCGCGCTGTTCGACACCGACTGCGAAGTGTTCTTCGCCTTCAACGGCACGGCGGCCAACTCGCTGGCCTTGTCGTCGCTCTGTCAGAGCTACCACAGCGTCATCTGCGGCGACATTGCACACATCGAAACCGATGAGTGCGGCGCGCCGGAATTCTTCTCCAACGGCTCCAAGCTGCTGGTTGCGCGGACCGAGCAGGGCAGGCTGACGCCAGCGGCCATCCGTGAAATCGCCCTCAAGCGCAAGGATATCCATTACCCCAAGCCGCGCGTGGTAAGCCTGACCCAGGCCACCGAGGTCGGTACCGTCTACCAGCCCGAGCAACTGCGTGCCATTAGCGACACCTGCAAGGAGCTCGGGCTGCACCTGCATATGGACGGTGCGCGCTTCGCCAATGCCTGTGCGCACCTGGGCATGTCGCCGGCCGAGCTGAGCTGGAAAGCAGGCGTCGATGTGCTTTGTTTCGGTGGCACGAAGAACGGCATGGCAGTGGGCGAGGCCATCCTGTTCTTCAATCGCGAACTGGCCGTCGATTTCGAGTATCGCTGCAAGCAGGCCGGCCAGCTGGCTTCCAAGATGCGCTTTCTGTCGGCTCCCTGGGTCGGGCTGCTCGAGAACGGAGCCTGGCTGAAATACGCCGAGCATGCCAACCGCTGCGCCCAGCTGCTGGCCGAGCTGATCCGGGAACTGCCAGGCGTCGAGCTGATGTTTCCGGTGCAGGCCAACGGCGTCTTCGTCAGTCTTCCCCCTGCGGCGCTGGAAGCGCTGAGAAACCGCGGCTGGATGTTCTATACCTTCATCGGCGTCGGTGGTGCGCGCTTCATGTGCTCGTGGGACACCCGCGAAGAGTGCGTGCGCCAGCTGGCCGCTGACATACGCGCGGCCGTGACCGGCGCAGCCTAGGCGGCAATCCGGCGGCGCGGGAGTTGCGGGCCGGCTCAGGCAGTCGCCGCCGGAGGGCCGGCAACCGTGACCGTTACGCTCGTTCTCCGGCCTCTCGGTCGAGCGGCGCCCCTTCGGCATGGCCCTGGCTTCGCGCATCGTAGCGATGTCGTGCGGCCCGAAACTCATCGGCGTGCCCGATTACCCACGTCCATAGCGGCACCATCTGGGCAAGCAGTCCGCGGCCAAGGGCCGTGAGTTCGTATTCGACCCGGGGCGGGACTTCGGCATGGTCCTGCCGGTGGACCAGGCCGTCGCGCTCCAGCTGGCGCAGGCTGCGCGTCAGCATCCGCTGCGTTACGCCGTCCAGGCGCCTGGCCAGTTCGGCGTGGCGCAGCCGGCCGGCGACGCCAAGCGTATGAACGATTCCGAGTGACCAGCGATTGCCGGCATGACTCAGCACTTCACGCTTGAGGCCGTCGTCGTCCGCGCTCAGCGAGCGTGGCGAAGCTCAAGGGCGACCTGGCCGCCGACCCTGGCGACCCGATGAAAAAGTATCGCGCGGTGTTTGCGAGGGGCGCGGCGTGGCATGGGACAAGCGCCTGACGTTCAACGCCGCGCAAGGCATCGAGCTGACAACGGCAGCGCAGTGGATCGCGCGGAACCTCGTGCCTGGCCCCGGCGCGTAACCGTAGCGACTCCGTGCGGGGAAGGCTTACCCAGTGGCGGCGACAGCCAGGATGAGCGCGTCGTGATCGCAGAAGCCGGCGGAACGGCATTAATCCACAAAGGCTGTGGATAATGCCGTTGATATCTCCCGGATAACCGGCGCCGCGCCCTGTGTACCCTGGGCTGCCGTTAGATTGCGCATTTTTTGATCGCAAAAAAATGCTTGCAAATCAGTAGGATGTAAGCGCCCCTGGGCGGTCGTTCCGGGCCTTGCCGTTCAGCTCGAGGTGCCTGGCCCAGGGTGCCGGAGGCGCGTCGGAATACCTGCCACCGGATCGCTGCGCCATCTCTGCGCGGCGCCGCGTGCCTTGTACGCGACCCACCAGCTGCGCGCGCACCTTTGCCACCGACCGATGCGCGCAACCGGGGCCCGGCATCGTCGCCCGACCGGGCAGTGCGTCAGTGAGTGGGTTGGGCCAGGTTCGCATAGTCGGCCGTCAGCGCCTCGAGCTTCTGCAGCAGGGATTCGCTGGTCGTGACGATGACCGTCGGCACATAGCGTGATTCATCCGCCAGTTGGAAGCCGGCCCGGGCAAAGCGCCACTGCTTGTCGATCTGATCGAGCCGCTGGGTGATCACGGCTGTGTTCTGCCTGGCCTCGTGCAGCTCGGCCAGTCCTTCGTCGAATTCCTGAACGGCGGTGACGAATTCTCGCTTGAGCTCCGGGGCCGGCAGCTTCCAGCTCAACGCCAGGTAAAGCATGGCGATGCGCTGGCTCAGCATGCGCAGTCGCCCGCTGCGGTTGACCAGATGCGCGGCCTGGCTGCCATTGTGCTGCTCGATGCGCTTTACCAGCCTTCACTCTGGCTGAGAAAGCGCTCGGCCAGACGCAGAACGTCCAGCGAGTTGGCCTTGTCCGGCTTGCCCAAGGCGAGCTCGCGAAACTGCTGCCAGGTAGCGAAGGCTTCGTCCACCGCCGCGCGGATCGAGGCGTTCGGCGCATAGTCGGCCAACAGCAGGCTGTTCTCTTCGGCACTGGCGACGCTCTGGTCGAGCTGCGTCAGTGCCTGTTCGGTGCGGGTATCGGTGCCGATCATCAGGTAGCTCTTGGCGACGCGCTGGCTGAGCATGCGCTGTTGCCCGGCGCGGTTGACGGCTTCGGCGTCGTTGATGGCGGCCTGGCAGGGCAGAGCGCCCAGCAGCAGGCTGAGGAAAAGCAGGTGGGTCAATTTTTGGCGGATCATGCGGCCTCCTAGCTGTACGCAATCGACACGACGCCCAAGCGAGCGCCATGGCTGAACCGCGGCAGACGATAGGAGCGCCGGCCGTACGGCAAATGATGCGAATCAAGCGCTGAAGAGCCGGAAGAGGTATGCCTAGCGGGCGACCGGAGTACCTCGCCGGGCGCCAGGCCGCGGCCCTGTTGATGCGACCAGCACGGCGGCCACGGAACGGGCAATGTGCGGTTTTGTGCAGAGCGTCTCGTATGGTTGCGCCGCAGGTCGCGGTGATTGCGCATACGGCTCGCGCTGGCCGTGCCCGTGGCTGCGCAGGCCAGTGGCCGAAGCGCTCAGCGCACTCGCTTCGGCCACTGTCGGCTGTCGAAACGGGCTGGAAGACCCTGCTCCACTGGGCCGGAAAAGTGCCCCAAGCGCAGGTTGCCCGAACTCAACCTCGATAGGCCGTTCACATTTAATAAGTCACAACGGAGAACGAGGATGAAAAGACCTTTGTTGGCACTGGCCAGCCTCGCATTTGCCGTCCCGGCGTTGGGCGATGAACCGCTGGTGGTCACTCGCCTGAACGGCCTTGACCTGGAGATCGAAGAGCTTGGCGTCCCGGCGGCGTCGTCCGAAAAGGTGGATCTTCGCGGCGTTCCGGCAATCAAGGTGACCAATCGCAGCGAAGAGATCGCGTCCTGCCAGTTTCATGCGCTGCCTGAGGAGACGGCGATGACCGCGGCGCCGGCCGTGTCGATCAGCCCGAACGAGGAAGTCGTCATGCGCGTGCCCGGCAAGTACTCCGCCGGCGGTCCGCTTGCGCTGCTGGTCTGCAAGCCGGAAGGCGTGGTCAGCGGCTGATCGCCGTGGGCAGACATGCCCATTCGTCGATACACAGCTCTCAGAGCCGAGGAGGCACCATGAACAGATCTTTGCTGACGCTCTCGCTTGCCGTGCTGCTGGCGGCCACCCAGCAGGCCGCGGCGCAGTGGCCGGCAGGCACCCCTCGCGAGGACACCGGCTCGCGCCCGAGCCCGATGGGTAATCCTGCACCGCAGCAGAAGCTCGAAACTCACCGGAACGAGCAAGGGCGGATCGTTACCGAAGATGGCCGGCCGGTGAAGGGCATGCCCGAGAACGACTCGGTACCCAACCGGAACATGCATCGAACCGAACAGGAAACCGTGAGCGAAGACCCGCCACATCGCTCGGCAACGCCCGGCGAGCTGGAATGACGGCCGGCTGAACCCGAGCGCCGCCTGGGCCCGGTCGGCCGCCCGGCGACGGCTCGGGGCTGTGGCCTGCTGGCTGCCGTCGAGTCTGTGGGTAACCGGGCTCTCGCCGTGTAGCATGGGCCAGGCGGCAGTTGAGCGAGACCCTCTGTGACACAACCCAACGAGCAAACGGCGACCCCGCTGGCGAACGGCCTGTTCTGCGTCAGGCGGGCCGTTGTGCTGATGCTCCGAGGCTGCCGGCTGTCGAGCGTTCGGCCGCCCGGGCGTTCCTCAACGTGCCGGGCCTGGAATGGCTCGCCGACAGCCCCGTCCAGCCGGTCCAACGTATCGGCGAGCTGATCGGAGGTGGCAATGCCTGGGTCGCGGCATCCGGGGGAGGCGACATCCTCGCTTTCTCGTTGCCGAGCGCCCCGGCGACGGCCTGCACATCTGGGAGGTTTCGGTGATGCAGGTGCAGCAGGGGCACGGCATTGGCCGTCAACTGATCGCTGCCGCCGTCTGCGCGGTGCGCGACCAGCGCCTGGCCCGCGTAACGCTGACCACCTTTAGCGACGTGCCCTGGAACCGGCCGTTTTACGAGCGCCTGGGTTTCGTCTGCCAACCGGAGCGCGAGAGCGCTGCCTGGCTGAGAAGAATCGCCGAGCAGGAGCGCGCCCAGGGTCTGACCCAGCGCTGCATCATGGCATTGGCCATCGGCCGGTAGGCCTGCACATCGAGCGGGGCAACACTGTGCGCTTCGTGCCGCTCAGCACACGCACACCTGAACGCTTGCGGAGCGGGCGAGTGCGGCAAGCCGGCACTCGCCACTGTCGCGGATCAGAAAGCCAGGCCGACCTTGAAGCCGTATTCGTCGCGTTCCAGTTCGGCGCTGTCGGACAGGTCGTCGCCACCTTCGAGCTGGTAGTTGGTGCGGGTGTAGTAGACCCCTGCGGTGAGCGGCAGCTGACCCTCGCGGTTCATCAGCAGCGTGAGCTCGGCGTATGGGTGTGCCTTGTCCTTCAGGTCGGCGGTGTCGCTGCCGACGTCATCGATCTTCAGTTTCGCTTCGCCCTCCATCGAATAGCGGGCGCCGGCCTCGAAGCGGATCAGCGAGGGGCCGAAGTCGTGGTTATAGCCCAGCGCCGCCTTGGCGAACGGCATCTTGTTGGTCAGGCGTGCATCGTAGTCATTGTCCTCGGGCTCGAAGCGCGACCAGCTGTAACCGGCGCCGACCAGCACATCCATGTAATTGCGGGCATCCAGGGCGAAGCGCCAGCCCAGGTCGACATCGGCCTGCGCCTCCTTCACCTCGATATCGTTCTTTTCGCCGTACTTGCCGCTGATGCCAGCCTGGTAGATCAGCCCTTGCGTACCGCTCAGCTTGTTACCGAAGTCGAGAAACAGGCCGCCCTGACCGAGGTAGGCCTTGTCATCCGTATCGACGTCATCGGAATCGAACTGGGTTTCGTTGTAGGCGCCGAGCACCCCGAGCCTTAGTAGCGGATCGCCTGGCGCGGCGAAGCCCGACAAGGGGACGCACAGCGCGCCAGCGGAGAGGACGGAAAGCGAGACTGCCCGAAGTTTGTTCATTCTTTTATCGCTCCAAAACATGCAAGAGGTCTTGGCGTGAAGCCGCGTCGAACAACGGAGAGGTGTTATCGAACTATCAACTGCTGATGACTCGCCTGTTTCGCAAAACCGTCACGCCACTACCACCGACCGCCAGGCTAGAGCGGCGTTCGGTTCTGGAGCTGACCGAAAAGCCAAGATGGGGGTGTTTCCGATGGATGGTGCGTTGAACGCGTTGTTTGAAATATCGGGTGCTGTAGCACCACGCCAGCGATTGCCGTTCGTCTGGCAGGGCCGCAGACCTATTTGTAGGCGGTCAATGGCCGGAATTAACTCCGTCTCGCTTGTTTGATCGGCCGGATATGACTGTTGTCAAAGCTTCCCGTTCGCCCGGCTTAATCCTCGATCAGCAACTTTGATTTCAACTAGCAAAGTTATTGAATCGCACGGCCGGGCACTCGGGAGCCGCCTGGCAGGACCCGGCAACCTGCCTAGACTGCGCAGTAACAACAGACGGCGAGGGGCGGCTCCGTTTCAGGTTCTCGCGTCGCAATGATCATTCTTCGCCTGTTGCAGAACTGCCGCGAGCTCCAGCGGTAATTGCAGCCAAGAGGAGACGGTCTGTTTCTCGGGCTTACGCTGGACAGCCACCGCCAGTTTCCCGAGCTGACCAACGCCCAGGACATCACGCCGCAAGTGCGGCACGGCATGGACGTGTGGCACAAGTACAACTGCATCAACTGCCACACGCTGTTCGGGGAAGGCGCCTATTACGCCCCGGATCTGACGAAGATCACCCAGCACCGCGGCGAGCCGTATCTGAAGGCCTACATGCGCGACCCGTCGCGCTTCTACAACGAACAGACCCACCGCCGGCTGATGCCGCGGCAGGACCTGGCCGAAGACGAGATCAGCGACCTGATCGCCTTTCTCGACTGGGCCAGCAAGGCCGACAACCAGGGCTGGCCACCGCGGCCGATCCTCGTCACCGGCAGCTTCGCGCCAGGCGCCGCGACGCTTGCGGCTGCCGGCAGCAGCGGCCAGACGCCGACTGGCGCGCGGCCGGTGGATGCCGGTGACGACCCGCGGGCGCTCGGCGAGCAGCTGTTCAAGACCGCGACGCGGCCTGCAATGCCTGTCATTCCACCGTGCCGGGTGCGGACATGGCCGGGCCTTCGCTCGCCGGGATCGGTACGCGGGCGGCGCAGACCGTGGCCTCGCCGGACTACCACGGCAAGGCCAAGGACGCCGGCGGCTACATCCGCGAATCGATCCTGTCGCCCAGCGCCCACATCGTGCCCGGCGAGATGTATTCGGCCGACGGCACTTCGTTCATGCCCACCGGCTACGGGCAGAGCCTGTCGGACGAACAGGTCGGGCAGTTGGTGGCCTTTCTCGAAACCCTCAAGTAACCGCGAAGGGCCGCGGCCGCGGGCCGACCCAGCCAGATCAAGGGGAGACTACGATGCGCTATCAGTCCCAATCGGTGGCCTATTGGTACTTCGCCGTCGCGATGGTGCTGTTCGGCCTGCAGCTGGTGTTCGGCCTGCTCTCGGCCACCAAGTACATCGGCCCGGACCCGCTGCTGTACATCCTGCCGTTCGACGTGACCAAGGTGATCCATACGAACCTGCTGATCGTCTGGGTGCTGACCGGCTTCATGGGCGCGACCTACTGGATGATTCCCGAGGAATCGCGTACCGAACTGCACAGCACGCGGCTGGCGTACATCCAGCTGGGGCTGTGGACGCTGATGGGCGTCACCGCGATCATCGGCTACCTGTTTCGCTACGGCACCGGCAACAAGCTGCTCGAGCAGCCGCTGCCGCACAAGATCGTCATCGTCATCTGCATGCTGATCTTCCTCTACAACGTCGGCATGACCATCCGCAAGGCACGGCGCTTCACCACCACCGAGGCGGTGCTGATGATCGGCTTCGTCAGCGCGGCGCTGCTTTACCTGCCGGCGCTGCTGCATTACGAGAACTACACCGTGTCGATCTTCTACCGCTGGTGGACCATCCACCTGTGGGTCGAGGGCGTGTGGATGATGATCATGGGCGGGTTTCTGGCCTACCTGCTGATCCGCCTGTCCGGCGCCGACCGCGAGGTGATGGAGAAGTGGCTGTACGTGATCGTCGGGCTGGTGTTCATCGCCGGGATCCTGGGCACCGCGCACCACTATTACTGGGTCGGCGTGCCCAGCTACTGGCTGCCGATCGGCGGGCTGTTCAGCGCGCTCGAGCCGCTGGCGCTCGTCGGCATGGCTGCCTATGCCTACGGTGCGATTCGCCGTTCGGGGCTGGCCCACCCGAATACGCTGGCGCTGCACTGGACGATCGGCAGCGCGGTGTTCTCGCTGTTCGGCGCCGGCCTGCTGGGCCTGGCGCATACCTGGCCGAGCGTGAACAAGTGGACCCACGGCACCCTGATCACCGCCATGGCACGGGCATGCCGCCTTCTATGGCGCCTACGCGATGATCGTGCTGGCGATGATCAGCTATGCGCTGCCGTCGCTGACCGGCGGGCGCCGCGAGCAGGGCAGCACGCTGGGCTACTGGGCGTTCTGGCTGCAGATCAGCGGGATGTTCGGCATGACGCTGTCGTTCGCCACCGCCGGCATCGCGCAGGTCTACCTGGAGCGGATCATGGGCATGGGCTATCTCGATGCGCAGCTCAAGATCCAGATTCACTTCGTCATGCTGATCGCCACGGCCTCGCTGTTCACCGTGGGCGTGGCGCTGTTCATTTATGACTTCTTCCGCCATGCGCCACGCCTGGTGGTCGATGAGCCTGCCCCCGCGCCGGCGCCGGTGCGTTCGGCATGAACCTGCCGGAGCAACCGACCGCGCTGCGCCCCCCATGAGGAGCCGTTCTACCTGCCCGTGGGCGACGAGGTGGCGCTGTTCGAGCGCTGCCACGCGCGCGGACTGGCGGTGATGCTCAAGGGGCCGACCGGCTGCGGCAAGACGCGTTTCATCGAGCACATGGCCTGGCGCCTCGGCCGGCCGCTGGTGACCATCGCCTGCCATGACGACCTGTCGGCCAGCGACCTGATCGGTCGGTTCCTGATCCGGCATGACGGCACCGCCTGGCAGGACGGGCCCTTGACCCGGGCCGTGCGCGAAGGCGCCATCTGCTACCTGGACGAGGTCGTCGAGGCGCGGCAGGACACCGTCGTGGTGCTGCATGCGCTGACCGACCACCGTCGCCTGCTGCCGATCGACAAGACCGGCGAGCTGCTGCAGGCCCCGCCCGGGTTCCAGCTCGTGGTGTCCTACAACCCCGGCTACCAGCGCATGCTCAAGGACCTCAAGCCCAGCACCCGTCAGCGCTTCGTGGCGCTGGACCTGGGCTTTCCGGATGCCGACCGCGAGGCCCGCATCGTCCAGCGCGAAAGCGGGGGTCGATGCGCCCACGGCGCGTTCGCTGGTCGCCCTGGCGCAGCGGCTGCGGGCGCTGCGTGACCGCGGCCTGAGCGAAGTGCCGAGCACCCGGCTGCTGGTCGCTGCCGGTGCGCTTTGCGCGCAGGGCATCGAGATTCGTGCGGCCTGCCTGGCGGCGATCGTTTCGCCGCTGTCGGACGACGAAACACTGGTCGACGCGATGCGCGATCTGGTCGACGGCACCTTCATCTAGCCATGGCCGAAGCCGAGGAAGTCCTCACCAATGCTGCGCGTCATGCGACGGTCTTCGCCCAGCGCCTGTGGCAGCGCTATCGGCCTGCGCCGCCCGCGGCGCCCATGCTGTCGCTCGAGGCGGTTGCCGAGCGTCTCGACCTGCTGCTGCTCGCGGTGCTCGGCCAGCCCGTACCGTTGCGCGTGGCCCAACCGCCGGCACGCGCGACCTGGTTGGCGCGCTGTTTCGGCCGCAG
>LZQO01000135.1_pt1 | contig 10008 bp, 12 predicted proteins | sample 768571 | NCBI WGS metagenome assembly LZQO01 (sample SAMN05207081, study PRJNA324507) | oil field metagenome | isolation source: sample BH-FW-10 from oil reservoir | place: India: Bombay High | collected 2015-12-01
TCATCGCCCTGCTGGAGCAGGCGCTGGCCGACGGTCGGGTGGCCGCCAGCGGCCCCCTGGCTGCACCTGCCCGATCACCAGGTGCGCCTGAGCGAGCCCGAAGAAGCGCTGCGCGCGCGGCTCTGGCCGCAGCTGGAAGCCGGGCGCTTCGACCCGCCCTGGGTACGCGACCTGGCCCGCGAGCTTGGCGTGGAGGAAGCGCAGATGCGCCTGCTGCTGCGCAAGCTGGCGCGCCTTGGCCAGCTGCAGCAGGTGGTGAAGGACCTGTTCTACCCCGAGCACACGCTGCGCGAGCTGGCCGCTACGGTGCTCGAACTGGAGGCGCAGCAGGGGGTGATCCGAGCCGCCGCCTTTCGTGACCGTATCGGCCTGGGCCGCAAGCGCAGCATCCAGTTGCTCGAGCACTTCGACCGCATCGGCCTGACCCGGCGCTTCGGCAACGAGCGCAAGGTTCGCCGCGACAGCGCACTGGCCTTGCAGGCCAACTAGCCCGCTCCGTTTCCCGTTACCGCTGAGCCGTCATGAAGCAGCGATGCACCTCTGTGGTGCGCTCGCCGTGTCTGCCGGCGGCTAAAAGGGGCCGCGCCGAACGCCTGCGGGCCGGGCGCCATGCGGCTTTGCGGCGAGTGCGCGGGAACTGGCACCGGCATTGCAAAGCTCCGGGTGCAGGGAGCTGCTGCTCACGGATGAGCCAGATTGCTCAAAAATGGCCGACTAGGGTTCCGGCTCGCCTGGCGAGTGACTGGTCCGAGAGTTGGCGACCTCCAGCGAGGTTACACGGCGGGATAAAAGCCCGGGAGAACTGCGTGCAAGCACCCGCAGCTCCTACCGCCCTGTCTCGAAAAACTGGAGGGAGTCCTATATGAACCAGACCTGCCATCCGGCATTGCGCCCCGCCGCGCCCAGCGGCCCGGACGACACCGCGGTTCGTCTCTCCCTCAGCCGAGGGAACACACCATGCGCCTGATCAACCGCCACCCCGGCCGCCCGGGCTGGATGATGCTGGCCATCCTGCCGTTCGCCCTGCTGCTGATGCTCTACCTGGCAGCTCCGCGCAGCGTCTGGCCGAGAACCCGCGCGACAAGCTCCTGCCGAGCATGCAGCAGATGGCCGATGCGGTAGAGCGCATGGCCTTCACCCCGGACAAGCGCAGCGGCGACTACCTGCTCTGGCAGGACACGCTCGCCAGCCTCAAGCGCCTGGGCATGGGCCTGGGCATTGCCGCACTGGCCGGGCTTTGTCTGGGCGTGCTGGCCGGCACGCTACCGTTGTTCGGTGCCGCCCTGTCACCGCTGCTGACGGTGCTCTCGATGGTGCCGCCGCTGGCGATCCTGCCGATCCTGTTCATCGTCTTTGGCCTGGACGAGCTGTCGAAGGTGATGCTGATCGTCATCGGCATCACCCCGGTGCTGGCGCGCGACCTCGAGCAGCAGGCCCGCCAGCTGCCGGCCGAGTTGTTGATCAAGGCGCAGACCCTCGGCGCCAACACCTGGACGCTGATCCTGCGGGTGGTGCTGCCACAGCTGATGCCGCGCCTGCTCATCGCGCTGCGCCTGGTGCTCGGCTCGGCCTGGCTGTTTCTCATCGCCGCCGAAGCCATCGCCAGCACCGACGGCCTCGGCTACCGCATCTTCCTCGTGCGTCGCTACCTGTCGATGGACGTCATCCTGCCCTACGTCGCCTGGATCACGCTGCTCGCCTGGGCGATGGACTACGCCCTGCGCCGCCTGACCCGGACGCTGTTCCCCTGGTACGAAGGAGCCAAGGCATGAGCCGTAACGAAAGCGGAGCCGTCGCGAGCGAGTCCTTGGCAAGGCGCCCGAAGCACAGCGACCGGAGTGGACACGCAGTCCATGAGGATCGCGCGCACCGCGCAACGCAGCCAGGGGCTCGCGGAGTAGGCGACTCCAAGCCCTTCATTGAAGTGAAGAACGTCTGGCAGCAATACGCCGACCAGGTGGTCCTCGAACGCCTGAACCTCTCCATCGCCGAAGGCGAGTTCTGCACCCTGGTCGGCGCCTCCGGCTGCGGCAAGTCCACCTTCCTGCGCCTGCTGCTGGGCCAGGAGCGCCCCAGCCGTGGCGAGATCCTGCTGGACGGCGCGCCGATCGCCCACGAACCGGATGCCAGCCGCGGCGTGGTGTTCCAGCGCTACTCGGTGTTCCCGCACCTGACCGTGCTGGACAACGTCGCCCTCGGCCTGGAGCTACCCAACGCCCCGCTGCTCGGCCGCCTGCTGGGTGGCGCCAAGCGCCGGGCGCGTGACGAGGCGGCGGCGATGCTGGAGAAGGTCGGCCTCGGCCATGCGCTGGCCAAATACCCGGCGCAGCTCTCCGGTGGCATGCAGCAGCGCCTGGCGATTGCCCAGCGCTGGTGATGAAGCCGCGCGTGCTGCTGCTCGACGAACCCTTTGGTGCCCTCGACCCGGGCATCCGCAAGGACATGCATGCCCTCCTGCTGGAGCTGTGGAACGAGACCCGGCTGACCGTGTTCATGGTCACCCACGACCTCGCCGAAGGCTTCACGCTCGGCACCCGCATCCTGGTGTTCGACAAGCCCCGCCTCGACCCCCATGCCCCCGGTGCCTATGGCGCCCGGGTGACCTACGACATCCCGCTCAATGAAGACCGCCGCGCCGCACGCGCCGCCGTCGAGACGCTGCCGAGCCATGTTGCCGGCAGCCTGCAACCCGCCCTGCAAGGAGCCTGATCCATGAGTGCCTGCCTCAGCCTGCGCCCGACCCTCTACGAGGAAACCGTCCCTGGTGGCGGCCATACCTCCTTCGTGCTCAAGCGCGGCCAGCTCTTGCGCCTGACCGACCTCGAAGGCGGTGCCAACGTCAGCGTCATGCTGCTCAACGCCCATGAGAAGAGCGAACGCCTCAACCTGCCGGACACCCTCAAGGGCCAGCACACCGCCAAACTGACCGCCGGCCACTGCCTGTATTCGGACATGGGGCGGGTACTGGCCGCCATCACGGCCGATACCTGCGGCTGGCACGACAGCTTTGGCGGCGTGCTCAACGCCGAGGAAGTCGCCGAGAAGTACGGCGAAGGGCGTTACCAGGAACTGCGCAATGCCTTCTTTCGCAACGGCGTGGACAACCTGCTCGTCGAGATGGGCAAGTGGGACCTCAACCTGCAGGACCTGTTGATGGTGCTCAACCTGTTCAGCCGGGTGGACGTCACCGCCGACGGCGCCTTCGCGTTCCAGCCGGGCAACAGCCAGGCCGGCGACTACGTCGAGCTGTACGCGCCGATGGACACCCTGGTGATCCTCACCGCCCTGCAGCACCCGATGGACCCGAACCCGGTGTACGCGCCCAAGCCGGTCCAGCTCACCTGGCAGCAGGTGGCGAGCGACGGCATCAGCGTGCTCTGCCGCACCTCGCGCCCGGAAAACGGCCGTGCCTTCCACAACACCGAACGGCTTTATCTGGCATGAGCGGTTCACCCCTGAACCGCTCATGCGACGCCCGTCGCGGCACGTGTCCGCGACAGCCTCCCGCCAATCGCTCGCGATTCGCGGGCAGCACATCCTGTACTGCCGGGCTGCTGGCGCAGCAGCCTGAAGGAGACCGACCATGACGCTTACCGAAAGCAGCCTGCACCCCGAAACCGCCGCCTTCCGCCACGTGATCCCGGCCGGTGAGCCGTACCTGTTCGAAGTAGAGGCCGGGCAGACCCTGCGCCTGCTCGATCTCGAAGGCAACCAGGCCGTGGACACCCTGTTCTTCAGCGCCAGGAACCCGCGCGAGCGCTATGACCCGCAGCGCACCCTGCGCCGGCAGAACCGCGTCTACCTGACCACCGGCACGGTGCTCTATTCGAACCTGGGCAACCCGCTGCTGACCATCGTCGCCGACACTTGCGGCCGCCACGACACCCTCGGCGGGGCCTGCGCCCAGGAGAGCAACGTGGTGCGCTACGCGCTGGACAAGCGCTACATGCACAGCTGCCGCGACAACTTCCTGCGCGCCAGCCTGCACGACGGGCGCCTGACCAAGCGCGACATCGGCGCCAACATCAACTTCTTCATGAACGTGCCGGTCACGCCCGAAGGCGGCCTGACCTTTGCCGACGGCATCTCCGCCCCCGGCAAGTACGTGGAGCTGAAGGCCGAGCAGGACGTGATCGTGCTGATCTCCAACTGCCCGCAGCTGAACAACCCCTGCAACGGCTGGAACCCGACCCCCGCCGAGGTGCTGGTATGGGCCTGATGCCGCTGCTTCGCCGCTACCTGCTGCCGCTGCTGCAGGCGCGTGCCGGGCTGTATGCGCGGTGGGCTTCAGCCCACCGCAGGCCATGCAAGCGCCCGTTGGTGCGCTAAAGCAAATCGCCGCGCGGCCCAAATGCGCATTTCAACCTCCGGACGGCCGGGGGTACTGAACGAATAAAGCGGGACGGCCCGCCCAGCCCTTCGAGGGTTTCAGACGATGTTCGACAAACTCCTGATCGCCAACCGCGGGGCCATCGCCTGCCGCATCCTGCGTACGCTGCGTGCCCTGGACGTGAAAGGCGTGGCCGTCTACTCCGAGGCCGACGCCGCCAGCCTGCACCTGCAGCAGGCCGACGAAGCCCACAGCCTGGGCGACGGCCCGGCCGCCAGCACCTATCTGGTGGTGGACAAGATCCTCGGCGTCGCCCGCCAGACCGGCGCCAAGGCGATCCACCCCGGCTATGGCTTTCTCTCCGAGAACGCCGCCTTTGCCGAAGCCTGCGAAGCCGCCGGCATCGCCTTCGTCGGCCCGACGCCGGAACAACTGCGGGTGTTCGGCCTCAAGCACACCGCCCGCGCCCTGGCCAAGCAGCACGGCGTACCGATGCTCGAAGGCACCGAGCTGCTCGACAGCCTCGCCGATGCCCTCGGCGCAGCCGAGCAGGTGGCTACCCGGTGATGCTGAAAAGCACCGCCGGCGGCGGCGGCATCGGCATGCGCGTGTGCCGCAATGCCGGGGAGCTGTCCGAGGCCTTCGAGGCGGTCAAGCGCCTGGGGCAGAACAACTTCAGCGATTCGGGCGTGTTCATCGAGAAATACATCGAGCGCGCCCGCCACCTGGAGGTGCAGGTGTTCGGGGACGGCGCCGGCGAGGTGATTGCCCTCGGCGTGCGCGACTGCTCGGTGCAGCGGCGCAACCAGAAGGTGCTGGAGGAAACCCCGGCGCCAGACCTGCCGGCCGGCATGGCCGAGGCACTGTGCGCGGCGGCGATCACCCTGGCCAAGGCAGTGAGCTACCGCAGCGCTGGTACCGTGGAGTTCGTCTACGACGCCCAGGCCGAGCAGTTTTATTTCCTAGAAGTGAACACTCGCCTGCAGGTCGAGCACGGCGTCACCGAGCAAGTCTGGGGCGTCGATCTGGTGCGCTGGATGATCGAACTGGCCGCCGGCGAGCTGCCGCCGCTGGCCGAGCTGGCCAGGACGCTGAAGCCCAGCGGCCACGCGATCCAGGCGCGCCTGTACGCCGAGGACCCGGGCCGCGACTTCCAGCCGAGCCCCGGCCTGCTGACTGCCGTGGATTTCCCGGCCGCCGACGGCCAGGCCCTGCGCATCGACACCTGGGTCGAGGCCGGCTGCGAGATCCCGCCCTATTTCGACCCGATGATCGCCAAGCTCATCAGCTGGGCACCGAGCCGCGAAGAAGCCCGCATTGCGCTGGACGCCGCGCTCGGTGGCACCACCCTTTACGGCGTGGAGACCAACCGCGATTACCTGCGGCAGATTCTCGCCGACGCGCCCTTCGCCAGCGGCAACGCCTGGACCCGCTGCCTGGAAGGCCTCGCCTACCGCGCGACCACCTTCGAAGTAATCAGCGCCGGAACCCAGACCACCGTGCAGGACTTCCCCGGCCGCCTCGGCTACTGGGCGGTAGGCGTGCCGCCGTCCGGTCCGATGGACAGCCGCGCCCTGCGCCTGGGCAATGCGCTGCTGGGCAACCCGGCCGATGCCGCCGGGCTGGAGATCACCATGAGCGGGCCGATCCTGCGCTTCAACACCGATGCGGTGGTGGCGGTGACTGGCGCCGAGATCCCGGTGAAGCTCGACGATGCGCCGCAACCAATGAACACCGCGCTGTTCGTCCCGGCCGGCAGCACGCTGGCCATCGGCACCCTCTTCGGCGCCGGTGCGCGGTCCTATCTGGCCGTGCGCGGCGGGCTGCAGGTGCCGGACTACCTGGGCAGCAAGAGCACCTTCACCCTCGGCCAGTTCGGCGGGCACGCCGGCCGCGCGCTGCGTGCAGGGGGATGTGCTGCATCTGGCACCGCTGACCGATGCGTCGGCGGGCGCCACACTGGCCGCCGAGCTGTGCCGCGCGCTGCCGGCGGTGCGCGAGGTCCGGGTGATCTACGGCCCTCACGGTGCGCCGGAGTACTTCACCGAAGGCTATATCGACAGGTTCTTCGCCACCGATTGGGAAGTGCACTTCAACTCCAGCCGCACCGGCGTGCGCCTGATCGGTCCCAAACCCGAGTGGGTGCGCGAGAGCGGCGGCGAGGCCGGCCTGCACCCGTCGAACATCCACGACAACCCCTACGCCATCGGCGCGGTGGACTTCACCGGCGACATGCCGGTCATCCTCGGCCCGGACGGGCCCAGCCTGGGCGGCTTCGTCTGCCCGGTAACGGTCATCGAGGCCGATCTCTGGCAGCTCGGCCAGCTCAAGGCCGGCGACAAGGTGCGCTTCGTGCCGGTGGATGTGGCCACGGCGCGGGCCTTGGCGAAGGCGCTGGCCGAGGAATGCACCGATCCTGCTTTTGGTAGGAGCGAGCTTGCTCGCGAACCTGACACGCTCGGAGCTGGATCCTTCGCGAGCAAGCTCGCTCCTACGACCATGAGCTCGTCGCTCACCTCCCCCATCGTCCTCGACCTCGGCCAGGACGACACCCGCCTGGTCGCGCGCCTCTCCGGCGACACCCACCTGCTGCTGGAAATCGGCCAGCCGGAGCTGGACCTGGTGCTGCGCTTCCGTGGGCATGCGCTGATGCAGGCCATGGAAAGCGCGTTCGGACTGGGTCAGGGCGTAGCGAGCGCAGGCGAGGCAAGGAAAAACTCGGCGAGGAAGCGGAGTTTGCATGTGGCAAATGAGCATTCCGAGTCGAGTTTTGACGCAGCATCGGCAAGCGCAGTAGCCATGGCGCAGTTCGAGTCAGGCGTGATCGACCTCACCCCCGGCATCCGCTCGCTGCAGGTGCACTACCAACCCGAAACGCTGCCGCTCGACGACCTGCTGGAAACCGTCGCTGGCCTATGGGACGCGGTCTGCGCCGCGCAGGACCTCAAGGTACCCTCGCGCATCGTCCACCTGCCGCTGTCCTGGGACGACCCGGCCTGCCAGTTGGCCATCGAGAAATACATGACCACGGTACGCAAGGACGCCCCCTGGTGCCCGAGCAACCTGGAGTTCATCCGCCGCATCAACGACCTGCCGAATCTCGAGGCGGTGTTCCAGACCGTGTTCGACGCCAGCTACCTGGTGATGGGCTTGGGCGACGTCTACCTCGGCGCGCCGGTGGCCACCCCGCTGGACCCGCGCCACCGTCTGGTCACCACCAAGTACAACCCGGCGCGCACCTGGACCGCGGAGAACTCGGTGGGCATCGGCGGCGCCTACCTGTGCATCTACGGCATGGAAGGCCCGGGCGGCTACCAGTTCGTTGGCCGCACCCTGCAGATGTGGAACCGCTACCGCGCCGTCGAGGCGTTCGGCGGCCAGCCGTGGCTGCTGCGCTTCTTCGACCAGATCCGCTTCTACCCGGTCTCGGCGGAGGAGCTGTTGAGGATCCGCCGCGACTTCCCGCTGGGCCGCTACCCGTTGAAGATCGAGGAGACCGAGCTGCGCCTGTCCGACTACCAGGCCTTTCTCGACCGCGAAGCCGAGGGCATCGACGCCTTCCGCCAGCAGCAGCGCGCCGCCTTCGACGCCGAGCGCCAGCGCTGGATCGAATCGGGGCAGGCGCATTTCGAGAGCGAGGAAGTGGCGCCCGATCTCGGCGAGGACACCCCGCTGGGCGCCGGCCAGCACGGCATCGACAGCCATATCGCCGGCAACCTCTGGCAGGTCTCGGTGGTCGAGGGCGCGCGGGTGGAGGCCGGCGACGTGCTGGTGATCCTCGAGAGCATGAAGATGGAAATTCCGCTCACCGCGCCGGTCGCCGGCGTGGTCAGGGAAGTCCGCGCCCAACCCGGGTCGCCGGTCCGCGCCGGGCAGCGGGTGGTGGTGATCGAGGAGGCGTGAGGCCCCTCGGCACCCGAAGCAACCGTAGGGTGGATCGCGCTTCACCGATCCACCAACCGGCCCAGCGGGCCGGCAACGAACTTGGGCCCACCGGACCGACCCGAACAACGCGCGTGGAAAAGGCTGCGCCGTTTTCCACCCTACGCCAGCCGGAACAACCGGGGCCGAAGCAACGTAGGGTGATCGCGCTTCACCGATCCACCAACCGGCCCACGGGCCGGCAACGAACCCACCGGACCGGCCGGAACGACACGCGTGGAAAAGGCTTCGCCGTTTTCCACCCTACGAGGGACATGAGATGACCACGACTTTCGACCTGCGCCTCGACACGCTGCGCACGGCCTATGAAGCGGGCGCCACCACCCCGCGCCAGCTGATCGCCGCCCTGCGTGACAAGGCCGCCGCGCTCAACGGCGAATTCAACGCCTTCATCCACCTGCTGGACGCCGCCGAGCTCGAACCCTACCTGGCCGCGCTCGACGGCAAGACGCCCGCCGAGCTGCCGCTCTACGGCGTGCCCTTCGCCATCAAGGACAACATCGACCTGGCCGGCATCCCGACCACCGCCGCCTGCCCGGCCTTCGCCTACACCCCCGAGACCAGCGCGACGATCATCGAGCAGCTGATCGCCCTCGGCGCGGTGCCGCTGGGCAAGACCAACCTCGACCAGTTCGCCACCGGCCTCAACGGCACCCGCTCGCCCTACGGCGAATGCCGCAACTCGGTACACCCGGACTACCCCTCCGGCGGCTCCAGCGCCGGTTCGGCGTTGGCCGTGGCGCTGGGGCTGGCAAGCTTCGCCCTCGGCACCGACACCGCCGGCTCCGGCCGGGTCCCGGCGGCGCTGAACAATCTGGTGGGATTGAAAGCCAGCAAGGGCCTGATCTCCACCGCCGGCGTCGTCCCCGCCTGCCGCACACTGGACTGCGTGACCTTTTTCACCGCGACGGCGGCCGAAGCCAGCCGGCTGCTGGCGCTCACCGCCAGGCTCGACCCCCGCGACGAATACAGCCGCGCCAACCCGCTGTGGAACGACGGCTCGGCGTTCGGCCAGGTGAAGGCCTTCCGCTTCGGGGTGCCGAAAACCCCCGAGTTTCTCGGCTGCCCGGAAAGCCCGGCGCTGTTCGCCGCCACCATCGAGCATCTCCAATCCCTCGGCGGCGAGCCGGTGGAGATCGACTTCGCGCCGTTCCTCGAAGCCGCGCGCCTGCTCTATGAAGGCCCCTGGGTCGCCGAGCGCTACAGCGTGGCCGGCGCGCTGATCGAGCAGCAGCCCGATGCCGTGCTGCCGGTCATCAGGGCGGTACTGGAAAAGGCCCCGGGCACCACCGCCGTGCAGCTGTTCCAGGCGCAATACCGCCTGCAGCAGCTCAAGGCGATCTGCGACCGGATCATGGCCGAGGTCGACTGCGTGCTGACGCCCGCTACCCGCGCCCGGTGACCCTGGCCGAGCTGCACGCCGAGCCGGTCAAGCGCAATTCGGACCTGGGCTACTACACCAACTTCATGAACATGCTGGACTACGCCGCCGTCGCGGTGCCGGCCGGCACCATGGGCAACGGCCTGCCCTGGGGCGTGACCCTGTTCGGCCGGGTGTTCACCGACCAGTACCTCCTGAGCCTGGCCGACGCGCTGCAGCGCCAGACCGGCCTCGCGCTGGTCGGCGGCCACGCGATGGCTACTACACCAACTTCATGAACATGCTGGACTACGCCGCCGTCGCGGTGCCGGCCGGCACCATGGGCAACGGCCTGCCCTGGGGCGTGACCCTGTTC
>LZQO01000136.1_pt1 | contig 9898 bp, 8 predicted proteins | sample 768571 | NCBI WGS metagenome assembly LZQO01 (sample SAMN05207081, study PRJNA324507) | oil field metagenome | isolation source: sample BH-FW-10 from oil reservoir | place: India: Bombay High | collected 2015-12-01
TGTAGCGCACCATCCAGCCTTGGCCGCGGCCTGGTCCGCGAGGATTTCCGGGTCGCCGGGGCGGTACAGCTCACCGGCCAGCATCTTCTGCTTTTCACTCATCGTCATCGTGGCGCCTCCGTTTTTGCGAAGCCTCGAAGGTGCCACAGCCGGTCGCCGCCCTCCTCCTCCCTGACGAGCGCCCCGCAGGGTTGGCGACCGGCGGCTAGTCGCCCTGGATCTTGCTCAGCAGGTCGCGCGCCAGCTGCACCGCCTCGCTGCGGTGGGTGATGTTGAGCTTCTGGTAGAGGCTGCGGATGTGCGTCTTGATGGTGGTGGGCGCAACGTTGAGGTGATCGGCGATCTGCTCGTTGGACTGCCCGGCGTGGATCAGGCTCAGCACCTGCCATTCGCGCCGGGTCAGCGGTGAGCGGCGGATCAGCTCCGGCACATCGGGGCGATTGATGATGTCCTGGATCACCGCCTCGTCGAGGGTGATGCGGATGGCGCGGCTGAAGTCGCGCTGCTGCTGCGCCAGCTGGATCAGGCGCGTGGCGCGCTGGGCTTCCGGTTCGTCGAGGGTGCGCTCGTGCAGCAGGCACTTGAGCATGCCGATGATCGGCTTGCCGACCCGCAGGAAGCTGCCAACGGCGCCGCTGCCGCTGGCCAGGGTCATGGCCCGTTGCAGGTGATCCAGCGCCTGCTGGCGTTCTTCACGCAGCCAGTGCAACTGCGCCAGAAGGATGTGGTTGCGGTTGCGATCCATCACCAGGCCGTGGCGCTCGGCATCGGTCAGCAACTGGCGCAGGATCGGCAGCGCGCTGTCCAGCTGTCCCAGCGCCACGTGGGCACGGGCATGGTTGCGCGCATTGAGCTGGGAGAAGTGGTTGGCGCCGGCGCTGACCGGCGGCGCGCTGATCAGCCATTGGCGAATCGCCTCACGATCCTGGCTGGAATCCCAGTAGGCGAGCATCACCGCATGAGCATTGGCCAACCAGTCGATGTGGTAGCGGTCGTCGGCAAGCATCGTCTGCATCTGGCTGATGTAGTCGGCACAGGCGTTCTGCTGGCCGCGGGCATAGGCAACGCCAGCCAGCAGCGCATAGCTCTGCAGGCGCCAGCGCGGGTCGTCCAGCTCGTCGAGAATCTGGATGCCCTGCAGCGCACACTGCTCGGCGGCGTCCAGCTGGTGCCACTCGAGCAGCACCTGGCCGCGCACGCGGTAGATGAACTCGACGATGGGCGTGGCCTGCAGCCGCTGCTGCTCGATGTACTGGATGGCCCGTTCCTGCAGGGTGTAGGCCTTCTGCAGATGGCCCTGGGCAATGGCGATTTCCGACAGCTGGCCAAGGCTCCAGACCACCAGGTGCGAGGCGTTGATCTCCCGCGCGCGGCGTTCGGCTTCCTCGTACTGCTTCTGCGCCTGCGGCAACGCGCCCTGGACGAAGTGCGCCTCGGCCAGGCCGGACAGCGCCGCCACGCGCGAGGTGCGCATGATCAGCGGTTCGCAGGTGAGCGCTTCCTCTGCCAGGGCGATGGCGCGTTGCTCGTCGCCCTGGTTCATCGCCAGCTGCGCGCGCACCGCATTGAATTCGCCGACGATGCGCGCCCAGTCCTGCTCGGAACAGCTGCCGTGCAGGGCCAGCTCGCTGGCCTTGAACCAGCGCTCGACCTGATCGAACTGGTAGGAATTCTGCGACACCCAGGCCTGCAGCAGCGTGAGCAGCGGCGAGCCGGCGATCACCGCCTCCGGCAGCGTCTCCAGGCACTGCTGCAGCAGCCCGAGCCGGCCCTGACGGTAGAAGGCGCGCCCATGGCGCTGCAGGATTTCGGCGACCTGCTGCGGCTCGCCGGCCTGCACCGCATGCCGCGCGGCCTCCTCCGGCAAGCCCTCGGCCAGCAGCGCGGAAGCCGCGCGCAGGTGCAGCTGGTTGACCCGCTGCGGCTGGTGCGTGCGCAGTTCGCCCTGGAGGAACACGGCAAACAGCGGATGGTAGCTGTACCAGCGGCGCAGGCTGTCCAGCGGCTGGATGAACAGGCCGCCGCGCTCGAGCCGCTCGAGCATCTCGCGGCCGTGACAGGCCTCGGTCAGGTGATCGGCCAGCGCGGCGTCGAAGCGTTCGAGCAGGCAGGTCGCCTCGAGAAAGCCGCGCAGGTCATCGGGCAACCCCTCGAGCACCTGCTCGCGCATGTAGTCGCGGATGTCCGGGTGGCCGAGCTGCAGGTTCTCCAGGAACAGGTCCATGCCGCGGCTGGTCTGCACCTCCTGCAGGGCCAGTTGCAGCGCGCAGGGCCAGCCGCCGATGCGCCGGTTGAGGCGTTCGACCTGCTCGCGATTGATGCTCACCGGCACGCCCAGCTCGAGCAGCGCCTGCACCTCGTCGTCCTCGAAGGCCAGCTGGCGCGCGTCGAGCAACAGCAGCTGATGCTTGACCCGCAGCTCCGCCACGCCCAGTTCGGGCAGCCGGCGGCTGCACACCAGCAGGGTCATCCAGCTCGGCATGTGGCGCAGGAAGAAGCGCAGCCCGGCGATCAGCTCGCGGTCGTGCAGCACCTCGAACTCGTCGAGCACCAGCAGGATGCCCTCGTGCTCGCCCGGCAGCTCCGCCAGCAGCTGGGTGAACAGCGCATCCAGCGAGACCTGGCCCTGTTCGGCCAGCGCCACGGCGACGGGGCAGCCGGCGTCCAGCTGCGGGTCCAGCGCCTGGGTCAGGTAGCGGCCGAACTGCAGTGCGAGATTGTCGCTGGCGTGCAGCTGCAGCCAGGCGACCCGGCCGTCAAAGGCCCGCGCCCACTGCGCCGCCAGAGTGGTCTTGCCGAAGCCGCTGGCGGCATGCAGCACCGCCAGGCGCACCTGCCCCAGGCGCTGCAGCCACTCGTCCAGACGCGGCCGTTCGAGCAGCCCCGGCGGCAGCATGGGGATCGCCAGCTTGGTGGGGATCAATGGCAGCAGAGGTGGCATCGCGGCATTCATGGACGGTTCCCTGTTCACGTTCTTGTTCTTGTCATGGTCTGGCGCACCGGTTCGCACCGCTCCCGCGCCCCGGTCTCGCGCCTCGTTCAACTCAGGTGGTCAGCCCTTCACCCCGCCGGCGGTCAGGCCGCCGACGATCCACTTCTGGCAGTAGAGGAACACGGCGGTGATGGGCAGTCCGGAGAGTACCGCGGCGGCGGCAAAGTCGCCCCACAGGTAGTTCTGCGGGTAGAGGTACTGCTGCGCGCCGACCGAGAGGGTGAGCTGGTCGACATCCATCAGCAGCACCGAGGCGATCGGGTATTCGGTGACGCTGGTGATGAAGGCGAGGATGAACACCACCGCCAGGATCGGCACGCTCATCGGCAGCAGGATGTGGAAGAACGCCTGCCAGGTGCTGGCGCCGTCGACGATGGCGGCCTCCTCCAGCGAGGCGTCGATGCTTTCGAAGTAGCCCTTGATGGTCCAGATGTGCAGCGCCATGCCGCCGAGCGAGGCAACGATCACCGCGCCGTGGCTGTTGATACCGAGCCAGCTGACGTACTGGCCGAGCTGATCGAACAGCGCATAGATGGCCACCAGCGAGAGCACCGGCGGGAACATCTGGAAGATCAGCATGCTTTTCAGGATCGGCGCCTTGCCGGCGAAGCGCATGCGCGCGAAGGCGTAGGCACTGGTGGTCGACAAGAGCAGGATCAGCGCCGAGCTCACCAGGGCGATCTTCACCGAGTTCCACAGCCACAGCAGCACCGGGAACGGCGGCTGGGTCACGCTGCCGTCGGCATGGGTATAGGGAATGCCGAGCGCCAGCGACCAGTGCTCAAGCGTCGGGTTGTCGGGAAACAGGCTGCCGGTGGCGAAGTTGCCCTCGCGAAAGGAGATCGACACCACCATCAGCAGCGGAAAGAGGATCACCGCGACAAAGGCCAGCAGCGCCGCGTGGGTCGCCCAGAGCCGGTAGCGGGTGGATTTGGGTTGCACCATGGCCATGCCGGTCTCCTTATACCTTGACTTTCGACAGCTTGAGATTGAGCAGCGCCATGGCGCCGACGAGGATGAAGATCAGCGTGGCGATGGCCGCAGCGAGGGCGAAATCCTGCCCCGAGTCCTGGAAGGCGATGCGGTAGGTGTAGCTGACCAAGAGATCCGTGGTGCCGGCCGGCGTGGTCGCGCCGATGATGTCCGGCCCGCCGCGGGTCAGCAGGGTGATCAGCACGAAATTGTTGAAGTTGAAGGCGAAGCTGGCGATCAACAGCGGCATCAGCGGTTTGATCAGTTGCGGCAGGGTGATGCGCAGCAGGTTGTCCAGCGGCCCGGCGCCGTCGATCGCCGAGGCCTCGTACTGGTCGCGCGGGATGGCCTGCAACAGGCCCATGCACAGCAGCAGCATGTAGGGGTAGCCGAGCCAGGTATTGACGATCAGCACCATGCTGCGCGCCAGGGCCGGGTCGCTGAACCAGTCCGGGCGAATGCCGAGCAGCCCGTTGAGCAGCAGGTTGATCTCGCCGAAGTTCTGGTTGAACAGGCCGCGGAACACGAGGATGGAAATGAACGCCGGCACCGCGTACGGCAGGATCAGCATCAGCCGGTAGAAGGCCTTGCCGCGCACCAGTTCCCATTGCAACAGGCTGGCCAGCACCAGCCCCACGGCCAGGGTGAAGACCACCGTCAGGCCGGCGAAGGCGAAGGTCCAGGCGAAGATCTGCACGAAGGGCTCGCGGATGCTCGGCTCGGTCAGCACGCGGGCGAAATTGGTCAGGCCGGTAAAGCTGGTGAAGCCGGGGGCGACGGGCTCGCCAGCCTCGTCGATGTAGAAGCCGCGTTCGGGGTCGGCGGTGAGCCGCTCGCCGGTGCGGGTGTCGACCAGCACACCCGGCTCTGCAGGCGGTACTGCGGTTTCACCGCGGCGACTCGCGCAACCCGTAGAGCCGCAGCAAACTGCCGTCGGGCGCCTGCAGTACCCACTGCTCGAGCGCCTTGCGCCGCTGAATGACGTCGCGCACCGAGAACACCTCGCCCAGTGGCGCGGCCGACTCCAGTGGCTGCAGCACCAGCGGCGCGTCGGCTCGGGCGTGCCGGTCAGCGGTGGGCTGACGAAAACGCCCGCTTCGCCCTTGTCCACGCGCATCCGCTCGCCCTCGGGGCTGTGATGCAGGCTGAAGCGAAAGCGCTCACCGGCCAGGTAGGTCTGGCTCAGGTGATAACGCTCGACCTGCGCCTGGCTCAGCAGGTGCGTGCCGCTGTAGTTGGTAAAGCCGATGCCCACGGTGTAGAGCAGCGGAAAGATGACGAACACCAGCATGCCCGCCACCGAGGGAAAGATGTAGCGCTGGGCATACAGCCGGCGATTGATGAACAGGTAACTGGCAAGCCCGCACACCACCAGCCCGAGCAGCGCGAAGGCTATCTGCCCCTGGGCGTAGAGCGCGACCACCAGGTACAGCGCGAAGGCATTGAAGGCCAGCCAGAGCAACCAGCGCAGGCCGGTGCGGGGCAAGCCGCGAAGAGTCGGGTGGGTCATGACGGGGCTGGGCAACTCGGCATGGGCATTCACGGGAGACGGACCTTTATCGGCAGGGCAGTGCACGCCGGCGCGCCATGCAGGCGGCCGGCGTCGGCTTCATCGGGTGATGCGCTTGGCCGCATCGTCCAGCGCGGCGTCAACCTCCTGCCGCCCGGAGCTGATGTTGGTCAGCGCGGCCGCCATGGCCGACCAGAACGCCCCCATCTCCGGCACGTTGGGCATCGGTTCGCCCATCTGCGCATTCTCGAAGGTCGCCTTGATGTGCGGGTTGCTCGACAGCTCCTGCATGTAGGCGGTGTTGGCCACCGCACCGAGCGGCACATCGGCGTTGACCGTCTTCAGCCCCTCGACCTGGAGCAGGTAGTTCTCGAGAAACTCCACGGCCAGGTCCTTGTTCGGGCTCGCCGCGTTGAGCATGGCCGCGGCAACACCGACGAAGGCTTGCCCGGCTCGCCGTCGACGGCCGGGATCGGCGCCACGCCGAAGTCGATGCCGCTCTTCTCGATGTTCGCCCAGGCCCAGGGGCCGCTGATCATCATCGCCGAGTCACCCTTGTTGAAGGCTGCCTCGGCCACGCTGTAGTCGGCGCCCTTGGGCATCACACCCTTGTCGATCAGCTCGCGCAGCACCTTGGCACCGGCCTTGGCGCCGGCATTGTTGACCCCGGTGTTGCTGACGTCGTAGCCGCCATCGCGCTGCTCGAACACGTAGCCGCCCTTGGCCGAGAGCAGCGGCCAGGTGAAGTAGGTGTTGTTGTAGTCCCAGAGAATGGCGCGCTTGCCGTCGGCGGCGAGCTTCTCGTTCAGCGCGAACACCTCGTCGAAGCTCTCGGCGGCGTCTGGACCAGCGCCTTGTTGTAGATCAGGCCGATCGTCTCGACCGAGACCGGATAACCCCAGAGCTTGTTGTCGTAGCTCACCGCCTGCCAGGCGAAGTCGGCGATGCCGGATTTAGTCTCGGCGCCCGGCGTGACCGGGGTGAGCAGCCCGCTCTTGGCCCATTCGCCGATGCGGTCATGGGCCCAGATGAAGATGTCCGGCCCGTTGCCGGTGGCCGCCGCCTGTTGGAACTTGTCGGTGGCGCTGTCCGGGTGGGCCACTTCCACCGGGATGCCGGTCTCGGCGGTGAACCGCTTGCCGACCTCTGCCAGGCCCTTGTAGCCCTTGTCGCCGTTGATCCAGACGACCAGTTTGCCTTCCTCGATCGCCGCCAGGGCCGGCAGTGGCAGGCTGAAGGTGGCCGCCAGGCCGATGGTGGCGATACACCAGAATTTCTTGTTCATGCTTCGCTTTCCTCGTGGCTTCTTGTTTTTTGTTCCACCTGCTGCCGGCCTGAGGCTCTGGCAGTCGTTCCATCCTCGGCGCGCATGTCGCCTGCTGCATCCTCCCCGGTGGGGGTGGTCAGGGCGTAGAGGCAGGGCGTAGTTCGCTGCACGCAACGCTGCGAAATACGCCATCGCGCTGCGGCTTACGCCTATACCCTGCAGCCATCCGGGGCTCAAATGTAGCGAAAAAGCGCAACGGAGCCCTGTCGATGCACACTCACCGCTTGCCTGCCCTGCCCTGGCTGCTCGGCCTCGCGCTGGCCTCACCCGCCCTGGCGGCCCCGTCGCTGACTGCCCGCCTCGACGCGCAGCCGTTGCCGCTGCACTGGCAGGCGCTGTCAGCGCAGCGCTACGCCACCGAACTGCAGCTCGAAGCCGGCGAACTCGAATTGCGCGCGCCCACCGCCGGTGGCACGGCCGAAACCCTGGCGCCCTACCGCCGCCAACCGCTTGGCAAAGACAGCGCCTACCGCTTCGAAGTGCCGGACGCCGGGCGCTATCGCTTGACCGTCGAGACCGGCATCACACCCGCCCTGCGCCTGGTGCCGATCAAGGCCGCCGAGCCGGTGGCAGCCACCGCGGTCTGCAAGCCGTGGCAGGGTGGTGCGGTGGAACTGGCGGTTGGCGAGATCTTCGGCGAGGGCGAAACCCTGCGCGACGCGCTGTCCGGCGCCACGGCGGTGGTCCGCGACGGCCGCGTCAGGCTGCACCCCGCCACCGGCAGTGACGGTCTGCTACTGCTCGAACGCGCCGAAGCGCCCGAGCAGCCGGTCGCACGCGACTGGCGCAACGCGATCGTCTACTTCGTGCTCACCGACCGCTTCGCCAACGGTGATCCAGGCAACGACCGCAGCTATGGCCGCGCACCGGATGGCGCCGAGGAGATCGGCACCTTCCACGGCGGCGACCTCAAGGGGCTGACCGAACGGCTCGACCATATCGCCAGCCTCGGCGTCGACGCGCTGTGGATCAGCGCACCCTACGAGCAGATCCACGGCTGGGTCGGCGGCGGTGATCGCGGCGACTTCCGCCACTACGGCTACCACGCTACTACGCGCTCGACTTCACCCAGCTCGACGCCAACATGGGCAGCGAAGACGACCTGCGCGCGCTCATCAGCGCGGCCCATGCCCGCGGCATCCGCGTGCTGTTCGACGTGGTGCTCAACCATCCGGGCTATTCCACCCTGCAGGACATGCAGCAGCTCGGCTTCGGTGCCCTGCGCGACGGCATGGCCGAGTACCTGCCCGAGCAGTGGACAACCTGGCAGCCGGAAGCCCACGAGAATCTGCATGCCTACCACAACCTGGTCGACTACGAGCACCCGAGCTGGGCCGCCTGGTGGGGTCGCGACTGGGTACGGGCGGCATCGCCGACTACGACACGCCGCCCAGTGCCACGGTCGATCCACTCAAGGGCTCACTGGCCTTCCTCCCGGATTTCCGCACCGAATCCGAGGCGGTCGTCGCGCTGCCGGAGTTTCTCGCGCACAAGGCGCAGACCCGCGCCGAGCCACGCGAAGGCTACCGGGTGCGCGACTACCTGATCGAATGGCTGACCGGCTGGGTGCGCGAGTTCGGCGTCGACGGCTTCCGTGCCGATACCGTCAAGCATGTCGAACCCTCGACCTGGGCCGAGCTGCGCGTGGCGGCCGAGCGCGCCCGCGCTGACTGGGCCCGCGCCAACCCGGACGATCCCATGGCCGACGAACCGTTCTGGATGGTCGGCGAAGTGTTCGGTCACGGCCCCGAGGCCAGCGACTATCTCGACCAGGGTTTCGATGCGCTGATCAACTTCGCCTTCCAGGATCAGGCGCTGGCCGCCAGCGACTGCCTGGCTGCCGCCGAGCCCAGTTACGCCGACTATTCCCGGCGCCTGGCCGAAACGCCCGGGCACAACCTGCTGAGCTACGCCTCGTCGCATGACACCGCGCTGTTCAACAAACTGGTCAAGGGCGACCTGGCGCGTCAGCGCGGGCTCGCCACCGCCCTGCTGCTGGCGCCCGGCGCGGTGCAGGTCTATTACGGCGACGAAAGCGCCCGCGCCTTCGGGCCCACAGGTTCGGACCCCTTCCAGGCACGCGCAGCCCGATGAACTGGGACGAGCACGAGCGCCCGGAGATCGCCGGACTGATCGATTACTGGCGGAGGGTAGGCCAGTTCCGCGCGCGCCATCCGGCGATCGGCGCGGGTACGCATCGACTGCTGTCATCCGGCCAGCCCTATGCCTTCGCCCGCACGCTGGGCGACGACCGCATCGTCGTCGTGCAGGCCGGTGCATCGCTCACCCCCTGAATGTCCCGTCCCGGGCCGCAGCCCGGGACGCAGCCGCCCCCTGCCTGGAGCCCGCAATGAACGCAACCCTGAACCCGCGCCAGCAGGCGCAGCTGGCCTTTGTCGCCAGCGGAGCGGAACTGCAAGTCGGCCAGCCGCAGGACTGCCCGTTGCCGCTGGCCACGCTGGTCGCCACCGACGGCAGCGAACCCTATGTCAGTCGCACGCTGTCCGGCGGGCTCACCGCCCACGTCTACCGGATCGAAGCAGCCGGCCGTAGCTGGACGCTCAAACGCGCCCGCGAGCGCTGCCTGGTGCAGAACGCCGATGGCCAGACCTCGTTTCTCAACGAGGTCCAGCGGCGCGCCGACCTGCGTGCGCTGAAGGCCCGGCCCGAGCTGGCCGAGCCGCTCGCCGGGATCGTCGATACCTGCTATGGGAGTTTTCGTCACGGCGTGCTGCTGTCGCCCTGGATCGACGGCGAGGTCGTCGGCGACTGGGATGAAACGCGCCTGGCAGACCTGTTCGACTGCGTCATCACGCTCGCCTCCGCCGGCCTGTTCGAGTGGGACCTGTGCCCCGGCAACGTGCTCGACGACGGCCGCATCCGGCTGTTCGACTTTGGCTACCTGTACCGCTTCGATCCGCTGCGCGAGTTCAACAGCGATGGCCTTGCCTGCCCGGGCTTCCACCCGGTCGAGCGTTTCGAAACGCGGCAGTTCTTCGCCTGGCTGCTTGGCCAGGAAGCGCTCGGCAGCGCCCGTGCGCTGGCGGCGTTCCGCCTGGAGAAGGCGATCGCCCTGGACCGCTACCGGCGCTGGCGG
>LZQO01000137.1_pt1 | contig 9887 bp, 14 predicted proteins | sample 768571 | NCBI WGS metagenome assembly LZQO01 (sample SAMN05207081, study PRJNA324507) | oil field metagenome | isolation source: sample BH-FW-10 from oil reservoir | place: India: Bombay High | collected 2015-12-01
CACGGCACCCGCCGCCGCTGCCGCCGCCGAGGCGGGCGGCAGCCGGGCGGGCCGGAACAAGAGGTGGTGCCGCTCAACGATGTTCGTCCCGAATATCCCTACCGAGCCCGGCAACGCGGGATCGAAGGGCATATCAAGCTGGCCTTCACCATTTCCCCCTCCGGCCGGGTGGAAAACATCCGCGTGCTGGAGGCTTCGCCGCGCAACGTCTTCGACCGCGAGGCGCGCCGGGCGGCGGCTCGCTGGCGTTTTGCTCCACGCACCGAGAACGGCGTGGCGGTTTCGCGCGAAGCCGTGAAGACCCTGCACTTCCGCCTGCAAGGAGAACGCTGAGATGCCTCGTCTGCTGCTCGTGTTGATCCTTTCCTTCTCCAGTGCCGCGCAGGCGGGCGCAAAGCATTGCACCTGGCGTATACAGCGCTCTGCAAGAGACGCAAAGCGCTCAGCAGAGGGGTGACTATGGCGCTGCGCGAAGGCGCTGCAGGCGCCGGGGCCAAGCCTGGCAGCATCGAGCAGGCCCTGGTCTGGCGCAGCTTGGCTACCTGGCCTGGGCGCAGGGCGATACCGCCGACGCCGTGCGGTGGCTCGACAAGGCGCTGGCCAGCGGCAAGCTCGACGAACAGACACTCGCCGCCGAACGCGCCAACCTGGCGCGCCTGTATCTCGCCGAAGGCGACTTCGCCCGCGTCGTCAGCCTGTTGAAGGGGGCGGACCAGCAGGATGCCGATATCCTGCGCATGCTCGTGCAGGCGTACCAGGGGCTCGGCCAGCATGCCAAGGCGCTGCCCCTGGCCGAACGTTATGTGGCGGCCAATCCGCGCGCCGAGGACGTCTGGCTGCAACTGCTGGTGGCCGGCTACGCCGAGCTCAAGCGTTACCCGGCGGCCGAGCGTTGGCAGCGCCAGCTGCTGTTGCGCCACCCAGACCAGCCGCGTAGCTGGCGCCAGTTGGCCGGGCTGCAGCAACTGGCCGGCGCCGACGAGCGGGCGTTGGCCACGCTGCGCACCGCCTACGCCAAGGGCCTGCGCTTCAGCGAGGCGGAGCTGGACAACCTGGTGCTGCTGGCCGCCGCAGCCGGTCAACCCTGGCAAGCCGCACGACTGCTGGACGGCATGCTCGACGCCGGTCTGTTGCAAGGAAGCGCGGCCGCCGCGAGAGGCTGGCGCAGCTCTGGTGGCAGGCGCGCGAGCGCAGCACAGCGGCGGAGCTCTACCGTGAGCTGGCGGCCCGGAGCGGCCAGGCGAAGCTGTGGATGAATCTGGCCCAGCTCGAACTCGAGCAGGCCCATTGGCAGGCCGGCCTTGAGGCGCTGCGCAAGGCTGAGCGTGCCGGGGCCGAGCGGCGCCAGGTGCGCGCCTGGCGTGAGTGGGCGGAGAGTGAGCTGAGCTTCGAGCGCGAGCGTCAGGTCGCCCGTACCAACTGAGCCACGCCCGCCGTTCAGGGCAGGTCGTAGGGAAAGATACGCTGCGCCTGCATGCTGTAGCCCGCTTCGGCCAGCTCGCTGCTGGCTGGCTCGACGCGCAACGGACCTTCGATCCAGAACGGTTGATAGAGTTGCTCTACCTTTACCCCTGGCTCGCTGGTGGCGTGGACGATCTGGTTCGACGGCGGCGGCACGTGAATGCAGGCGCCGAAATAAGGCACCAACAGGAACTCCACGACGCGCTCCTGCTCACTGATTTCCAGCGGCACGATGTAACCCGGCAGACGCACCTCGAGGCCGTCCAGCGCCTGCACCACCGGCGCATTCGGGTGCTGTTGCGCCGCTGCGGGGCCATTCTCGGCGGCGAGTACATCGGCCAGTTGCGACAGGTCGTGCATTGCGGCCGGCGGGCCCGGAGGCGGCGCATCGGCCGGTACCAGTTCCGACCAACGTAGCTCGCGTATCTCGGCGGTCGCCCAGGATGACACCAGGCACAGCAGCAGGATCGGCAGGGGTCTGTGCATGGCGTTCTCAAAGGCGAATGGACAGGCCGTCGACGAGCGACTGCCGGTACGCGCGCCAGGCGGGTACGCCGCCCATCAGCACGGCGGCGCACAGCACCGCGCCGAGCAGCCGCCATTCATGCTGGCCGGGCCAGCGCAGGGGAACGTACAGGCCGTAGTGCGCCTGCAGCGGTCCCTGCGCCCCCAGTATCGCCAGATAGAGCAGCGCGACGCCAAGCAGCATGCCGGCGACTGCCAGCAGCAGGGCTTCGGCGACCAACAGCCCGGCGATATGCCAGGGGCGCGCACCGACCGAGCGCAGGATGGCCATTTCCCGGCGGCGCTCGTTGAGGCTGGTGAGGATCGCCGTCAGCATGCCGACCAGGCCGATCAGCACGACGAACAGCGAAATGACCAGCAGCGCCTGCTCGGCGGTTCCCATCAGGCTCCACAATTCCTGCAGCGCTACCCCGGGCAGCACCGCCTGCAGCGGTTCGCTGCGGTAGCCGTTGATCTCGCGCAGCAGGCCGAAGGTGGCAAGGCGACTGTCCAGGCCAAGGAGAAACGCGGTGATTTGCCGGGGCTGCAGCGGCAGCTCGCGCGCCTGCGCGGCACTCAGTCTCGCCGCACCTGGGCCGGTACGCCATGACGCCAGTCGCATGCAGCGCTTCCATGCCCGCCAGGCTGATGTGCAGCGTGCGGTCGACCGGTGTGCCGGTGCGCTGGAGAATGCCGACCACCTCGAAGGGCTTGTCGTCGTGCTGAAGCAGGCTGATGCGGGCGACGCCGTGCGCAAGCACCAGCGAATCGCCGAGCCGGTAGTTCAATTGCTGGGCAACTTCCGCGCCGAGCACCACTTCGAAGGGGTCCGTGGCGAACGGCCGCCCTTCAGCCAGAGCCAGCGGCTGTTTGCGCCCGTAGCGGTAATGCTCGAAATAGGCCCGGTTGGTTCCGAGTACCCGGTAGCCGCGGTGCGAATCGCCTAGCGAAAGCGGTATCGCCCAGCGCACCCGCGGGTGATTGGCGAAATGCTCGAAGCTCTCCCAGCGGATGTTGTTGGTCGCGTTGCCGATGCGAAATACCGAGTAGAGCAGCAGGTTCACCGAACCGGAGCGCGCGCCGACCACCAGATCGGTCCCGCTGATGGTGCTGGCGAAGCTGGTGCGTGCCTCGGTGCGGATGCGCTCGACGGCCAGTAACAGGCACACCGAGAGCGCGATGGCCATGACCGTCAGCAGGGCGGTGAAGCGGCGGTTGTTCAGGCTCGCCAAGGCCAGGCGCAACAGATGCAAGCTCAACTCTCCGTGGTCGGGCGGGCCCGGTTGAGTGCCGGCAGCGACAGGCTGCGGTCGAACAGGCCCGCCAGGCTGCGGTCGTGGCTGACGAACAGCAGGCTGGCACCGGCTGCACTGCATTCGTCGAACAGCAGGCGCAGAAAACTCTCGCGGCTGTCGGCATCCAGCGCCGAGGTTGGTTCATCGGCGATCACCAGTTCCGGCTGGCCGATCAGCGCACGAGCCGCGGCGACCCGTTGCTGCTGGCCGATGGAGAGCGAGTCGGCGCGGCGCTCGAGCAGCGACGGGCGCAGCCCGAGATGCTCGAGCAACCGGCTTGCGGCCTGCTCCGTACTGCCGTGTCGACCGCAGGCACGCTCCCTGCGCAGGCGCGAGAAGCCGCAGGGCAGGGTGACGTTGGCGCTTACCGAGAGGAACGGCAGGAGGTTGAACTGCTGGAAGATGAAGCCGGTGTGATCGACCCGCCAGCGGTCGCGGGCTGCGGCGCCGAGGCTGGCCAGGTCGCGGCCGAGCAGGCGGACGTGCCCGCTGTCGGGCATATGCACGCCACCGACCAGGCCCAGCAGCGTGCTCTTGCCGCTGCCCGAAGGGCCTTCGAGAAACACCCGTTCACCCTGGTGCAGACTCAGCTGCGGGATATGCAGCAGCTCGGCTTGCCCGGGCCAGGCGAAATGCAGGTCGTGGATCTCGAGGACGGGCGGAGCCATGGCGTGTTCGGCGGGCATCGTCAGAACTCGAGGGTCGCCGCGCGCAGGCCCAGCTCCGCAGCACGCTGACCGCCGGGGCCGATCAGCTGCACACGCACGCGTTCGAGCCCGGGATAGCCGGCGAACAGGGCGCTGAGGTCCAGTTGCGTCAGTTTGGTCGGCTCGCTGCACAGGAGTCTGTAGCGCGCGAGGATGTCGCTATGGCCGTTATCGTCGGCCGCCCGCGAGGTGCCCTCGCGGTTGTAGCCGGCGTGATTGCTGCCCAGCAGCGAGCTGTCGATCTCCTGCTCACTGACGGCGCAGCCTGCCTGTGCCGGTATGCCGAACAGCCTTTGCGGCTGTTGCAGATCGCCACTCACGGCGGCAATGCGGCGTTCGTCCGGCTCGCCGGCCGGTGCGTGCTCGAACCCCAGCAGATTGATCGCCGGGCTGCGCAGCTCCAGGTCCAGGCGCTCGCCTTCGAACGCCACATCGAGCTCGGCAACACCATGTTCATGGGCGTGCAGCGCGGCGTGGGTGGCCGCGGCATCGTGCTCGGCTTGTTCCTGGGTGTGCTCGTGCGCCTGGGCCAGTACCGGCAGCAGGACGAGGGTCGAAAAGGCGATGAGCTGGCGCATGAAGGGCTCCGGTAGAAAAAGCGTCCGTTACGTTATAACAACTTTTGCTTGCGGCTGGCCAGATTTCCTGCGGCATGTGAGCATGAGACGTTTCGCGCTTGGAGGCGGTCATGATCAGGATCAGCGGAAAGATCGGCGATTGGCCGGTCGACCTTGCCATCGAACTCGACAACGAGGATTGGGCGAATCTGGCCGCGGGCTTCGTCGCGGCGCAGCCCGCGGCTGCGGAGCAGGGCGGCGCGCGGCGACCGCGAGAGGATGCGCTCTGGCAGACCGCCCAGGAGCGCCTGCGCCAGGCCGGCATTCTCGAAGGCCCGCAACTCTTCGAGGAGCTGCGCGTGCTGGCCGGCAGCGAGCAAGCGGCCAAGCGGCTGCTGGTCAGGCTGCGGCACAGCGAGCAGGTGCAGGTCGAGCATGGTGCCGACGCCCCGACCTATCGCTGGATCGGCTGAAGCAGCTCAGTAGAGCGCCTGATACAGCTTGCGGCGGTACTGGCCGACCAGCGGGTGATCGTTGCCGAGCAGGTCGAATACCTGTAGCAGCGTCTTGTGCGCCACGCCTTCGTTGAAACTGCGGTTGCGCACGAACAACCTGAGCAGGCCATCGAGGGCGGCTTCGTACTGCTGTCGGGCGAGTTGCTGTACGGCCAGTTGATAGGTGGCCTCGTCGTCGCCCGGGTCCTGCGCCAGGCGCGACTTGAGCGCCGCGGGCTCCGGCAGGTCGTTGGCCTGGCGCAGAAAGGTCAGCTGCGCACGGGCGCCGGCCAGCGCCTGCTTGTGCTCGTCGCCCTTGACTGCAGCGAGGACGGTTTCGGCCTCGCCCAGCTCGCCGCGTTCGGCCAGGCAGCGGGCATAGAGAATCAGCGCCTCGGCGTTCTCGTTGTCCTCGCCAAGCAACTGCTTGAGCGTGTTTTCCGCATCGCCGATGCGGCCTTCGGCGAACAGCTCCCTGGCGCTTTGCAGCAGGTCGGCCTCTGGCGCCGGTGGCAGCTGCACGTGCGGTTCGAGCATCGCGCGGATCGCTGATTCGGGTTGCGCCCCGGCGAAGCCGTCGACCGGCTGGCCGTCCTTGAACAGCACCACCGTCGGCAGGCTGCGGATGCCGAAGCGCATCACCACGTCCTGCTCGATGTCGCAGTTGACCTTGGCCAGCAGCAGCTCGCCGGCATACTCCTCGGTGATCTTCGCCAGCAGCGGCATCAGCGCCTTGCACGGCGCGCACCACTCGGCCCAGAAGTCCACCAGCACCGGTTTGTGAAAGGAGTTTTCCAGCACCAGCTGCTCGAAGTTGGCGCTGGTGACATCGAAGATGAAGGGACTCTGGCTCATCGGAATCTCGTCGAGGGCGGGCAGGGAAAAGGCTGCAGGATGACATGGGGGCGCCGACGGCGCCATGCAAGTACTCGCGTCTTCGCGGGCGCTGGGCTAAGGTTGCGCCGGCCCGACGCTGCCGGGCCACACAACCCTTCCTAGACCGGTGCGGCGATTGCAGTCGCGCGTCAAAAGGAGCTTCAAATGTCCTCGCTCTCCGCTTTTCGGGAGCGCTACCTCGTGCGTTTCTGGTCGCCGCTGCCGGCACTGGTCGCACTCGGGGTCGCCTCTGCCTATTACTTTGCAATCACGGGGACCTTCTGGGCCGTTACCGGCGAGTTCACCCGCTGGGGCGGCCATGTGCTGGCCTGGTTCGGTGCCCAGCCCGAGCAGTGGAGCTATTTCAAGCTGCTTGGCCTGAACGGCACGCCGCTCGATCGGGTCGACGGGGTGATGATCATCGGCATGCTGCTCGGTGCGTTGTGCACCGCGCTGTGGGCCAATAACGTCAGCCTGCGCTGGCCGACCAGCCGGCGGCGCCTGCTGCAGGGGCTGGTCGGCGGCATCATCGCCGGCTTCGGTGCGCGCCTGGCGATGGGCTGCAACCTGGCGGCGTTCTTCACCGGCATTCCGATGTTTTCCCTGCATGCCTGGGCCTTCATGCTCGCCACCGTGGCCGGCGCCTGGGTCGGCGTGAAGATCTGCCTGCTGCCCTGGTTGCGCACGCCGCTGCGGGTCGGCACTCAGGCCAGTGCGCTGTTTGCCGATCCTGAAGCGACCCGCCGGCGTGCCGGCCTGCAAGCGCGTATCGGTGTCGGCGTTGCGCTGGTAGCGGTGGCCTTTGCCGCCTGGCGTTTCGACGCCTCGCTGGTGCTGGGCATGGCGGTGCTGTTCGGGCTGCTGTTCGGCGGGCTGATCGAGCGTGCGCAGATCTGTTTCACCAGTGCCGCGCGCGACCTCTGGACCACCGGCCGCACCCGCGCGGCGTACGGCATCCTGCTCGGCATGGCCGTGGCATGCGTCGGTACCTTCGGCGCCATTGCGCTGGGTGCGAGTCCGAAGATCTTCTGGATGGGCCCGAACGCGATCATCGGCGGCGTGCTGTTCGGCATTGGCATCGTGGTCGCCGGCGGCTGCGAAACCGGCTGGATGTACCGCGCGATGGAAGGCCAGGTGCACTTCTGGGTGGTCGGCGTCGGCAACGTCATCGGCGGCACCCTCGTCGCGGTGTACTGGGACGCACTCGGCAGCACCCTGGCGCTGCCCTATCCGAAGGTCAACCTGCTCGAGCGCTTCGGCCCCACCAGCGGTTGATGCTGACGTTCGCCGGGCTTGTCGTGGCCATGCTGCTGGTGCACCTCAACGCCAAACGATTCCAACCGAAAAGGAGCTCGCTCGATGAGCCAGGTACCCGATCTCTCGCTTGACCTGCGAGGCGAACACTGCCCGTACAACGCGATTGCCACGCTCGAAACCCTCGAGACGATGAAGCCGGGGCAGTTGCTCGAAGTGGTGACCGACTGCTCGCAATCGGTCAACGGCATCCCCGAGGACACCCGTGCCAAGGGCTACGACTGCCTCGCGGTGGAGCAGCATGGTTCGCTGTTCCGTTTCCTGATTCGCGTACCCGCCTGAGTTCGCTCAGCTCGCGGCGGCCGCTGTGCTCCGGCGCAGCGGCCAGTGCCGCAACGGCCGATAACGCACGCCGCCTTCCTCCTGCTCCGACACATACAACGCAAAGGACTCGACCGGCCAGGCGAATGTCGGGGTCGTAGCGTGCCGGCGCTCGCCTGCCTGGCGCATCAATGTCAGATGCGGCAGGAAGGGGCGGTCGTCCACCGGCAGCCCGCGTTCAGCCAGGCCGGCGCGCAGCAGCGCGACAAGGTCGCCAAGCGCGCGCGGCGGCTGCTCTGGCGCCAGGCAGGTGAACCCCTTGCCGAGCTGATCAGCCGATCCAGGCGCAGCTCGAAGGCCTCGGCATGGATCGACTCGCCCAGGCGCGCGATCTCGGCCAGTGCGTCGGCCGGTTGCGCGCCGAGAAACGCCAGCGTCAGGTGCAGGTTCGCCAGCGGTACGGCGCGCCCGTCCAGGCCCTGCTCGTCGCGCCAGCGGCCGATGGCCTGTGCCTGGTCGGCCGGGCAGGGCAGGGCGAAGAACAGCCGCAGCGGGTCGTTCATGCTGCCGCCTCTGCGCGGCGGGCGTGGTAGAGGCTGACCCGGCGAAATTCCTCTGGTTCGGCGAGGTCCGGCCAGGTGCAGGCTTCGAGCATGCCAAGGCGCTGGTACAGCGGGTGGGCGAAGTCGCGCACCCGCGAGTCGGCCACCAGCGCCTCGCGACCGCGGCTGAGAAACTGGTCGAGCAGCGGCAGGTTGGCGCGGTCGTAGAGCACGTCGGCGACGATGATCAGGTCGAAGCGATCGGCTTCGGCGAAGAAGTCCGCCGAGTAGCTCAGCTGAACCTCGTTCAGCGCGGCATTGGCGCGGCAGGCCGCCAGCGCCAGCGGATCGAGATCGCAGGCCACCACTTCGGCCGCCCCCGCCTTGGCCGCGGCGATTGCGGCGACGCCCGAACCGGCGCCGAAGTCCAGCACACGCCGGCCACGCACCCATTCGGGATGCTCGGCCAGCCACTGCGCCAGGACCAGGCCGCTGGCCCAGCAGAAACACCAGTAGGGTGGCTCCTCGAGGATGCGCCGGGTTTCGTCTGGGCTGAAGGCGCGATCCATGTTCGCCGCATCGATCAGCCACAGCCGCAGATCGGTGCCTGGTAGCGTCTCGGCGGCCAGGCGTGCATCGCCGAGCAGGGCGGCCAGCGCCTGTTGCAGCTCGCGCGGCGGGGTCATGGCGCCCGGCACCGGGCGCAGATCGCCGAGCGCCTGGCTGCCGGCGCTTTCGATGGGGATCGCCGGCAGGCGCATGATCAGCTGGCCCGCGCGGGTCACGCGGCCGCGCAGCTCGACCGTGCGTCCGGCCGGAAAGGCCTCGGGGTTGAACTGCAGGGCGAACGGCAGCGGCTCGCCCTGGCCTTGCAGCTGTAGCGAGCTGAGCAGGCGGTCGGGCTGGTCGCGGCGGTCGACTTCCAGCAGGGCCAGTTCGACCTGGCTGCCGGCCGGAACGCCGATCAGTCGGCCCTGCAGCTGGTTGAGGATGTCCGACTGCTGCACTGGCAGCTCGACCGGCTGCACCGGCGCCTCGCTCGGCTGGCTGCCGCAGCCGGCAACGGCAAGCAGGACGGCGCTGAAAAGGATGGGACGAAACGGCACGAAGGCTCCTCCGGCGGGGCAGTGGCAGGGCATACGGCATGGTACTGCGCCCTCGTTTGTCTTGCCTGGGCGATGCGCTACCATGGCGCTCCTCACACTCTGACCACGAATGTCACCATGCATTGTCCCTTCTGCAGCGCGCATGACACCAAGGTCATCGACTCCCGTCTGGTGGCCGAAGGCGACCAGGTCCGTCGGCGCCGCGAATGCCTGGCCTGCGGCGAGCGCTTTACCACCTTTGAAACCGCCGAACTGGTGATGCCGCGTCTGATCAAGTCCGATGGCAGCCGCCAGCCGTTCGACGAGGACAAGCTGCGTGCCGGCATGCAGCGTGCACTGGAGAAGCGCCCGGTGAGCGTCGAGCGCCTCGAGGCCGCGATCGGCCACATCAAGCACCAGCTACGCGCCACCGGCGAGCGCGAGGTCAAGTCGCGCGTGCTCGGCGAGCTGGTCATGGCCGAGCTGCAGAAGCTCGACGAGGTCGCCTACATCCGCTTCGCCTCGGTCTACCGCCGCTTCCAGGACCTCAACGAGTTCCGCGAGGAGATCGAGCGGCTGTCCTCGCGCGATCCGGGCAAGGCTGATGCTGCCCGATCAGGCCTGGATGGCCCGCGCGCTGCAGCTGGCGCGCCAGGGCCTGTATTCCACCCACCCGAACCCGCGGGTCGGCTGCGTGATCGTCAAGGACGGCCAGCTGGTCGGCGAGGGCTGGCACCTACGCGCCGGCGCCAGCTGGTCGGCGAGGGCTGGCACCTACGCGCCGGCGAGCC
>LZQO01000138.1_pt1 | contig 9786 bp, 11 predicted proteins | sample 768571 | NCBI WGS metagenome assembly LZQO01 (sample SAMN05207081, study PRJNA324507) | oil field metagenome | isolation source: sample BH-FW-10 from oil reservoir | place: India: Bombay High | collected 2015-12-01
CAGAGCACGAAGGCGTTGCGCAACACTTCCGCCTCGGCAGTCTCAGCCCATCGAACTCACCGACCAGATCGGCATAGAGCAACACGTCGATATCCAGCGGCAAACCCTTGCGATCCGGCGCATAGCGACCATTGTCCGCCTCGATGAACTTCAGCTTTCGATCCAGTTCGATCAGCGGCAGGTCCGTGCACCCGGCCACCACCAGATTGTAGAAATTGTCACCGCGGTAGCCTACCGCAACGCTTTCGAAGACCGGCGAGCAATGCATGTCGCTCAGCAGTGCCGCCAGCGCGTCGAGTCCGGCATGCAGATGCCTTTCGCGCTCGCTGTTGCTGCCAAGGCCGAGCAGAACGGGAGTCAACGGCATCCGCGTTCGATCTCCACGCCTAACGCGCGTGCGCGCGCATTGACTCCCGGCTTGGTCACGCGCAGGCGCAGCCAGGGAATGCCGAACTCGGTCATCAGCTGCGCCGCCAGTCGCTCGGCGAAGGTTTCCACCAATTCGAAACGCACGGCACCGGCGAAACGATCGATGGCCTGGCCGACCTTGGCATAGTCCAGCGCCTTGTCCAGTTCGTCCTTCTCCGCAGCGGGACGAATGTCCCAGCCCAGGGTCAGATCCAGACGCAGGCTCTGGCGGATGCCGCGCTCCCAGTCATAGGCACCGATCACGGTGTCCACTTCCAGGCCTTCGATAAACACTGTATCCAAACCGTCTCTCCCGCGGCACGACAAGCCGAGGCCGCACCGTTAGACTCAGGAGCTCCCTGCCCCGGATGATTTCCATGTTCTGGCTGCTGACACTGTTCGCTTACCTGCTCGGTTCGCTGTCATTCGCCATTGTGCTCAGCCAGCTGTCGGGCATGCCAGACCCGCGGGCCGGTGGATCGGGTAACCCGGGCGCCACCAACATGCTGCGCCTGGCGGGACGCCGCCTGGCCATCGGCACCCTGCTCGGCGACCTGCTCAAAGGCTTGCTGCCCGTCACGCTCGCCGCCTGGCTTGGCTATGACGTTCAGCAGCAGGCCTGGATCGGTCTGGCAGCCGTGCTTGGCCATCTCTATCCGATTTACTTTCGTTTCCAGGGCGGCAAGGGCGTTGCCACTGCGGCCGGTGTGCTGCTTGGCCTCTACGCCCCGGCCGCGGCGCTCGCGGCCGCCGCCTGCTCACCGTGTTTCGCCTGACGCGCACCAGCTCCCTCGCCGCGCTGATTGCCTTGCCGCTTTGCCTGCCCCTGCTGGCCTGGCGACAACCTGGATCGCTGTTGCCGATGAGCGTGCTCGCACTGCTGATCGTCTGGCGACATCGCAGCAACCTGCAGGCTCTGCTGGCGGGACGGGAACGGCATTTCTGATGGCGCCGCTCAAATAGCCGGCAGCGCTCCATTGGCCAGCGTGCCTGCACGCCGATCTGCGGCCCGTCGTGCTGCCCGGCCAGCAAGCGCTGGCAGCCGGCGTAGGCGATCATGGCGCCATTGTCCGTGCAGAACCGTGGCCGCGCATAAAAGACCTGCCCTTTCATCTCGGCCAGCATGGCGTGCAGCGCCTCGCGCAGCGCGCGGTTGGCACTGACCCCGCCGGCGATCACCAGCGACTTCAGGCCGGTCTGCTTCAACGCACGGCGGCACTTGATTGTGAGCGTTTCGACCACCGCCTGCTGGAATGCAAGGGCGATGTCGCAGCGGGTCTGCTCGCTGTCGTCACCGGCCGCCCGACGCTGTTGGAATGTATTGAGGGTAAAGGTCTTCAAGCCGCTGAAGCTGAAATCGAGCCCTGGCCGATCGGTCATCGGCCGCGGAAACACGAAACGCCCCGGCACGCCGTGCTCGGCCAGCCGGGCGATTTCCGGCCCGCCGGGATACGGCAGGCCCATCAGCTTGGCGGTCTTGTCGAAGGCCTCGCCGGCAGCATCATCCACCGACTCACCGAGCAGCTCGTAGCGACCGATGCCATCGACGCGCACCAGCTGGGTATGCCCGCCGGAAACCAGCAATGCGACGAACGGAAACGCCGGCGGCTGCTCCTCGAGCATCGGTGCCAGCAGATGCCCTTCCATATGATGCACACCAACCGCCGGTATGCCCCAGGCGAACGCCAACGCCTGCGCGCAGGAGGCCCCGACCAGCAGCGCGCCGACCAGTCCTGGGCCGGCGGTATAGGCGATCGCATCGATCTGCGCAGCATCACGCTCGGCATCGGCAAGCACCTGGCGAATCAGCGGCAGCATGCGCTTGACGTGATCGCGCGAGGCGAGCTCGGGCACTACGCCGCCATAGACGCGATGCAGGTCGATCTGGCTGAATAGCGCGTCGGCCAACAGGCCCTGCTCGCTGTCGTAGAGCGCGACGCCAGTCTCGTCGCAGGAAGTTTCCAGCCCCAGCACCAGCATGGGTTCGAACCGTCCGAGGGAAGCGAATGAAGCCGTGCATATTAATCGCCGGGGTCGGCCACCGGCCAGCGCTTTTCGATCAGGGGCTTTGCATTCCTCCAGCCGAGGCGTTAACATCCGCAACCCTTAAAACCAGCGTGCTTGCGAGTCATTTGCCGAAGCGCGTTGCCACCGGTAATCAAGTGAAGGTAAGTCCTGGATGCCCGCTGTCAAAGTTAAAGAGAATGAACCCTTCGACGTAGCACTGCGTCGCTTCAAGCGCTCCTGCGAAAAGGCCGGCGTTCTGGCCGAAGTCCGTTCCCGCGAGTTCTACGAGAAGCCGACTGCCGAGCGCAAGCGCAAGGCTGCTGCCGCAGTCAAGCGTCACGCCAAGAAAGTGCAGCGCGAGCAGCGCCGTAGCGTCCGCCTGTACTGATCCGGTACCGCTGACGTCGCCTAAAGCCCGGCCCTGGCCGGGCTTTGCGTTTGCATGCAGACTCCGCTTCGCCAATCGGCGAAAGGCCGGAGTTTTTTCGTTTCCGGCCCCATGCACTGCGAACTAACCTGATACCCCTATGGCCGGACTGATCCCGCAATCCTTCATCGATGACCTGCTCAACCGCTCCGATATCGTCGAAGTGGTGGGCTCGCGCATCCAGCTGAAGAAGGCCGGCAAAAACTACACCGCACGCTGCCCCTTCCATAACGAGAAGACCCCCTCCTTCAGCGTCAGCCCGGACAAGCAGTTCTATTACTGCTTCGGCTGTGGCGCCGGCGGCAATGCCCTCGGCTTCATCATGGACCACGATCATCTGGACTTCCCCCAGGCGGTCGAGGAGCTCGCCCGGCGCGCCGGACTCGAAGTCCCACGCGAGGACAGTGGACGCGGGCACAAACCGCGGCAACCGGTCGACTCCCCCCTCTATCCGCTGCTCGCCGCCGCTGCCGATTTCTACCGCCAGGCGCTGAAGAGCCATCCGGCCCGCAAGGCCGCGGTCGACTACCTGAAGGGGCGCGGACTTTCCGGCGTCATCGCCCGCGACTTCGGCCTGGGCTTCGCGCCGCCCGGCTGGGACAACCTGCTGAAACACCTGGGCGGCGATGCGCTGCAGCAAAAGGCACTGATCGACGCCGGACTGCTTATCGAAAACGCCGAGTCCGGCAAGCGCTATGACCGTTTCCGTGACCGCGTGATGTTCCCGATCCGAGACAGCCGTGGCCGGGTGATCGCCTTCGGCGGCCGCGTGCTAGGCGATGACAAACCCAAGTACCTGAATTCGCCGGAAACCCCGGTCTTTCACAAAGGCCAGGAACTCTATGGCCTGTACGAAGCCCGCCAGGCCAACCGCGATCTCGACGAAATCATCGTCGTCGAAGGCTATATGGACGTCATCGCCCTGGCCCAACAAGGCTTGCGCAATGCCGTCGCGACGCTGGGTACGGCCACCAGCGAGGAGCACCTCAAGCGCCTGTTCCGACTGGTGCCGAGCGTACTGTTCTGCTTCGATGGCGATAGCGCCGGACGCAAGGCGGCGTGGCGCGCCCTCGAGGCGACCCTGCCGAACCTGCAGGATGGGCGGCGCGCGCGCTTTCTGTTTCTCCCCGAAGGCGAAGACCCTGACAGCCTGGTTCGCGCCGAAGCACCGACGCTTCCAGGCACGGATCAACCAGCAGGCCCAGCCGCTGGCGGACTATTTCTTCCAGCAACTGAGCGAGGAGGCCGACCCGCGCTCACTGGAAGGCAAGGCGCACCTGGCTACGCTGGCCGCACCGCTGATCGAAAAGGTCCCAGGGGCGAACCTGCGGGCCTGATGCGCCAGCGCCTGGCCGAACTCACCGGGCTCAACGGCGAAGCGCTGCACCAGCTTGCAGCCACCCCCGCACCCGCCAGCACCCCGCCTGGCGACGACTACGGGTATTACGACGCAGTATCTGTCGATTACGAGCCCCCCAGCTACGAGCCGGCTCCCCCACCCGCAGGCAAGGGCAACAAACGCCCCTGGAAGAACGATTGGAAGAAAAGCGGCCAGCGCCAGGATTTCAAGCCGCGAGCACCGCGCACGCCAGCAACCGTCGAGCCGCCAGCCCTGACCACGCTTCGCACCCTGCTACACCATCCGGAGCTCGCACAGAAGGTCGAAGATGCCAGTCATTTCGCCGCCGAAGACGACACTTATACCCAGCTACTCATCGCCTTGATCGGTACGCTGCAGAAAAATCCCCGCCTGCGCAGCCTGCAGCTGATCGCGCGCTGGCACGGAACCGACCAAGGGCGTCTTTTACGCGCATTGGCGGAGAAAGAATGGCTGATATCGGCCGATAACCTTGAACAACAGTTTTTCGACACCATCTCAAGCCTTGCCGCCAGACAACGCGAGCGCAGCCTCGAGCAGTTGCTGCGCAAGGCTCGCCAGGGTGCCCTGAGCGCAGAGGAAAAAGATCACCTGCGCGCACTGTTGAATCGCAACGCAGCACCTGCAGCACCGACCTCAACTGGCGCGTGAGGTCCTAGCTCGGCTATAATGCTCAGCTTGTTTTCAGCCCGCCAGAACCTTCAGTGGATAGGGTTATATGTCCGGAAAAGCGCAACAGCAGTCCCGCCTCAAAGAGTTGATCCAGCGTGGCCGTGAGCAGGGTTACCTGACTTACGCCGAGGTCAACGACCACCTGCCGGAGGATATTTCCGATCCGGAACAGGTGGAAGACATCATTCGCATGATCAACGACATGGGCATCAACGTATTCGAGACCGCTCCGGATGCCGATGCCCTGTTGTTGGCCGAAGCCGATACCGATGAAGCGGCCGCCGAAGAGGCTGCCGCAGCGCTCGCTGCGGTCGAGACCGACATCGGCCGCACCACCGACCCGGTGCGCATGTACATGCGCGAAATGGGTACCGTCGAGCTGCTGACCCGCGAAGGCGAAATCGAGATCGCCAAACGCATCGAGGAAGGCATTCGCGAGGTGATGAGCGCGATCGCTCACTTCCCCGGCACCGTGGACGGAATCCTGGCCGATTACGACCGCGTCGTCAGCGAGGGCGGCCGTCTGTCCGACATCCTCAGTGGCTACATCGATCCTGATGACGACGGCGCCGCCGCCCCTCAGGAAGTCGAGCCGGTTGCGCCCCAGGTTGCCTCCAAGGCCGCCGCGGACGACAAGGACGACGACGAGGAGGACGAAGAGTCGAGCGACAGCGACGAGGAAGAAGGCGACGGCGGTCCGGACCCGAAGTTGCCCGCATCCGCTTCGGCGCAGTGGCCGAACAGCTGGCCAAAGCCCAGAAGGCCCTGAAGAAGTTTGGCCGCGGCAGCCAGCAGGCCACCGATGAACTAGAGGCACTGGCCATCCTGTTCATGCCGATCAAGCTCGTGCCCAAGCAGTACGACGCACTGGTCGAGCGTGTGCGCGACGCGCTGGCGCGCATCCGCGCCCAGGAGCGCGCCATCATGCAGCTCTGCGTTCGGGATGCCCGCATGCCGCGCGCCGACTTCCTCCGCGAGTTCCCCAACAACGAGACCAACCTCGGCTGGGCCGAGGCCATCGCCAGCGGCAAGAGCAAGTACGCCGAAGCGATTGCGCGCGCAAGGACGACATTCGCGCCTGCCAGCAGAAGCTGGTGGACCTGGAGCAGGAAACCGGCCTCAGCGTTGCCGACGTCAAGGACATCAACCGCCGCATGTCCATCGGTGAGGCCAAAGCCCGCCGAGCCAAGAAAGAGATGGTCGAGGCCAACCTGCGCCTGGTGATCTCCATCGCCAAGAAGTACACCAACCGTGGCCTGCAGTTCCTCGACCTGATCCAGGAAGGCAACATCGGCCTGATGAAGGCGGTGGACAAGTTCGAATACCGCCGCGGCTACAAGTTCTCGACCTACGCCACCTGGTGGATTCGCCAGGCCATCACCCGCTCGATCGCCGACCAGGCGCGCACCATCCGCATCCCGGTGCATATGATCGAGACGATCAACAAGCTCAACCGCATCTCCCGCCAGATGCTGCAGGAGATGGGTCGCGAGCCGACGCCGGAAGAGCTGGGCGAGCGCATGGAGATGCCCGAGGACAAGATCCGCAAGGTGCTGAAGATCGCCAAGGAACCGATCTCCATGGAGACGCCGATTGGCGACGACGAAGACTCGCATCTCGCGACTTCATCGAGGACAGCACCATGCAGTCCCCGATCGACGTAGCCACCGTGGAAAGCCTCAAGGAAGCCACCCGCGAGGTACTCGCCGGGCTGACCGCACGCGAAGCCAAGGTGCTGCGCATGCGCTTCGGCATCGACATGAATACCGACCACACCCTCGAGGAAGTCGGCAAGCAGTTCGATGTAACGCGCGAGCGGATTCGCCAAATCGAAGCCAAGGCGCTGCGCAAGCTGCGTCACCCGACGCGAAGCGAGCACTTGCGCTCGTTCCTCGACGAGTGACTGCCAAACCCCGGTTCGCCGGGGTTTTTTATGCCCGCAATCGAGCTTGGTTGGCGCTGAACTATCACCCCGGTATAATCCGCCCTCCTTCTGAGGGCCTATAGCTCAGTTGGTTAGAGCAGAGGACTCATAATCCTTTGGTCCACGGTTCGAGTCCGTGTGGGCCCACCACCTTCAAAGCCGCGCACCGCGCGGCTTTTTCATATCCGCAGCAAAAGTAGCTAGACCAGTCCTATAGTCCAAAGGTACAAATTCAGTACAGTGCCGGTACAGCGGCGCGCCTTTGGAGTAGGAAAAAATGGCCACCATCGTCAAAACGGATGCCGGCACTTGGAAGGCCCTGGTACGCAAAACCGGCTGGCCGACCAACACCAAAACCTTCCGCACCAAGCGCGATGCCGAAGACTGGGCACGTCGCACCGAAGACGAAATGGTCAGGGGCCTTTACATCCAGCGCAGCGGCTCCGAACGTATGACCTTGGCAATGGCGCTGAAACGCTACCTCAGCGAAATCAGCCCTACCAAGAAGCCAACCACCCAGCGCGCAGAAGCCACCAAAGCCCAACAGCTGATCAACCACCTGGCAAATACTCCATGGCCGCCCTCTCGGCCGAGATCATCGCCGGCTACCGTGATACCCGCCTGGCCTCGATCACCAATCGCGGCAAACCCACCAGCAACAATACTGTGCGCCTGGAGCTGGCCCTGCTCAGCCACCTATTCACCGTGGCCATCCAGGAGTGGGGGCTGGGCCTCAGCTTCAACCCGGTGCTGAACATCCGCAAACCCAGCCCTGGCGAAGGCCGTGACCGGCGCTTGTCTGCAGAAGAGGAACGCCGCCTGCTGACCGCCGTGAACAATCACAGCAACCCCATGCTCGGCTGGATCGTTCGCATTGCCCTGGAAACCGGCATGCGCTCATCAGAGATCACATCCCTGCGCAGACACCAGGTCGACCTGAAAAAGCGCGTGGTGCGCCTCTCAGATACCAAGAACGACAGCGCTCGCACCGTCCCTCTCAGCAAATGGGCCACAGAGACCTTCCAGGCAGCACTGAACAATCCTGTGCGACCGATTGACTGTGACTTGGTGTTCTTTGGCGAGCCCGGCAGAAATGGCAAGCGCAGCCCCTACGCATTCACCAAGACCTGGGGTTTGCTGAAAACCAAGCTCGGCATGCCGGATCTGCGATTCCACGATCTACGCCATGAGGCAGTCAGCCGACTGGTCGAGGGCGGGCTGTCTGACCAAGAGGTCTCCGCCATCAGCGGCCACAAGTCGATGCAGATGCTTAAGCGCTACACGCACCTGCGTGCCGAGGATCTAGTAAGCAAGCTAGATAAGCTAAGCCTCGAGCGTAAAGCACCGTAACTGTCACGCGCGCGATCATGGCTCGCGGGATGGAACAGCCGCCTTTACCGGCCGCCCCGCTCCTACTCTGCTCCCACCCCAACCATCTCTGCGCTCGGCTGCCGCGCCGAGCCAAGCCTCCGCCCGAAGCAGAAGATCGAAAACAGCTGCACGATCATCCGCTAGACCGCGGTGAAGAGCCTCCCTTTGCTCGAGCATCTCACCAAATTCCGGGCCGTGTTCATCTAGAGCCCGGACTATAGCGGGCAGCACGGAGACCTCATCAGGTTTCCCAACTCGCTCAACCACAAACCGCCATGCTCGCGGCCTGTAGCGCTCGAGCCATGGAGCAACCCGAGCAATCCCAATGGCCTCCTTCCATTGGGATCGCAGCTTTTCTTTTCGTGCCTGGCTGGAGAGAACTCGGATATGGTCGTTGAACTGTTGTGAAAGCTTCCGGCCAAACCAGTAGCCGTCGGAGACAAGGGATGACTGCCCAATAGAACCACCAGCCGGCACGCGGTGCTTCCTGCAGTGTTTCCCTGCGCCCAACACATAACGCCAACACATGGCGCAAAACCTACGAGGGGAAGGCGCCTCTCTATGCCCATAAAAAACATTGATTGCAGGCCCGAGAGCCATCAACTGGCCAAGCGAAGCGATTGAATCTAGTGGCGAGCCGCTAGAGACACAGCTCAAGCAGCGGCCTTGCTCGGCAAAAGTTTCCCATCGTAGATCTCGCCCACTCAGAAAGGCATATGCAGAGCGCAACTCGCCGATCAATCGCGAGCCATCTGGGAATTCGGCAAACGCCTCAACCTTCGCTATCAGGGCGCTGACGTGCTTTTTAAGCGCGAGCCTGAAATGTACTGGCCGCAAAGTTTCTTTAGCTGCCCGCTCCGAGAGATCAACGACAAGCGGAAGCCACTCATTTACGGGCAACCATCCGTGCGCCAGATAAAGATAGGAAGCGAGGGGGCTCAGCTGCCGCCCTTCAGCTTGACCCATGACGGATGCCCCTCAGTGCGAAATCAAGAAAACTGCGAAAAAATGCTGCGGGCCTCTTCCTGTGTGGCTTACAGCTCTTTTCAAGTGGCAAATCATACAACTTAATTTAGCGTGAAAGATGTCTCTAGGATTTAGCCGTAACTGAACCTAGGAGCACCAACATGCCCACAACCCAAGAAATCCTGACCGAGCACTGCGGGATCCTGATGACCTATGAACAGCTCGGCAAAATCATGCATCGCAGTCCTGAAGCACTGCGAATCACGCTCTCAGACAACAGAACCGATTGGGCGCGAAGCATCAACGCCGCCAAGCTCAAGTGGGGGCGCCGCGTGCTTTTCCGCACAGCGGACATTGCGAAATTGATCGACCAAGGCCTCAACGACTAATCAGCCCAGACTCATTAAAAGCGTCCGATCATGAGCATTAAAATCTCAAGCTTGGTGTGGGAATACTACCCTGCTGGCGGCTGCGAGCTGCTCACTGCTTTGGCCTATGCAGACCACGCACACGATGACGGCACCAACGTAAGCGTTCATTCCAAGACATCCTGCCATCCCGCTGACTTCCGCCCTAGAGTGACCTCGCATTCAACAACGCGAGGTTATTTCCATGAGAAAACACCGCACCGCA
>LZQO01000139.1_pt1 | contig 9756 bp, 11 predicted proteins | sample 768571 | NCBI WGS metagenome assembly LZQO01 (sample SAMN05207081, study PRJNA324507) | oil field metagenome | isolation source: sample BH-FW-10 from oil reservoir | place: India: Bombay High | collected 2015-12-01
CGCCGGCAGCAGCACCTCGCTCCGGCCGGTGGCGGACCAGCGGCCGCACCAGGTGTGGCACCAGCAGACCGACAAAACCGATGGCACCGGCTACCGCGACCGAGCTGCCGACCAGCAGGGCGACGCCGAGCACGATCAGGCGGCTGCCACGGCGCACGTTCAGGCCCATGCTCTCTGCCACCTGCTCGCCCAGGCTGAGGCCGCTGAGCAGCCGTCGCTGGCTGAAGATCAGAGCGGCACCGGCCAGCAGCGCCGGGCCCAGCAGCGCCAGATGGTCGAGACCGCGCTCGGACACCGAGCCCAGCAGCCAGAACACCAGTTCCTGCATGGCGTAGGGGTTGGGAGCAAAGTTGAGCACGGTTGCCAGTGCGGCACCGGCAAGGGTGGAGATTGCCAGCCCCGCCATGATGACCATCGCAGGCCGGGCCCCGCCGGCCAGCGCCAGCATCAGCAACAGGGCCGCCAGTGCCCCGGCAAGGCCCGCCACGGCCGGGGCGGCGCTACCCAGCTGCGGCAGCAGGCCGAAGTAGAACACCGCAGCCGCGCCGAGTGCCGCACCCTGGCTGGCGCCTGTCAGCGCCGGATCGGCCAGCGGATTGCGCAACAGCCCCTGCAAGGCGGCACCGCTCAGTCCGAGCGCAGCGCCAACGCCCAGGGCCAGCAGGGTGCGCGGCAGACGGATGTCGCCAATGACGATCGCACCGAGGCTGGCCTTGCCGGCCAGCCAGTCGCCGAGGCCGCCGAGCACCGGCACCGAGGTGGAGCCGAGGCTGAGCGAGAGCAGCGCGCTGGCGGCCAGCAGCAGCGCGAGCGCGGGGGTGACTAATCGAGCCATTGGTTGAGCTGTCCTATCAGATCCCACATCCAGGGCCCGGGGCACTGCCAGCGCCAGTAGTCGGTGCTCAGCCAGGCCTTGGGCGCAATCGCCCGTTGCAGCGCAGGATGTTGGGCGAAGCTGTTGGCCAGTGCCCGCTCGGGGGCGGCGGCGAACAGGATGGCATCCGGCGGGTCGGCCACGATGGCCTCCAGATCGAGGCGGACGTGGCCGGACTGCCCGAGGTAGTTGCGCCAGCCGGCCTGTTCGATCAGCTGGTGCTCGAAGGTATCGCGCCCGGTGCCGATGCCGTTGGCACCGAGCAGCAGCAGGCGTGGGGCATCCGGTTCCGGCTGATGCGGCGCCGGGGGCGCCGTGGCGCGGTCCGGGTCCTGGCCGAGCAGTTCGAGTAGCCGACGCTCGTAGCCCTCGATTTCGGCCAGGGTGGTCGGCAGTGGAATGACTTCGACGCGTATGCCGAGCGCGCGCAGACGCTCGCGCAGGAGCAGGGCACTGTACTGGCCGACCAGCACCAGGTCCGGTCGCAATTCGACGAGGCGCTCCAGCGAGCCGTCATGCTCGGGCCAGTCACCGTCGAAAGCCGGCAACCGATAGCGCCGATGCATCGGCGAGAGTGCAGCGACCTGAGCAGGCCTGGCGTAGTGCGCCAGCGCCCAGTCCATGCACAGGTCCAGCGAGACGACCCGAGAGGGGGCCGCTTGCGCGGCCAGCGGGGCCAGCGGGGCCAGCAGCGCGCCGAGCAGACAGCAAGCGTATTTCAGATCGCGCAGCACACGGCGAGCCCCGGTATCGACAGAGGCGCGAGCGTACCACTCCCGCCCGCGCCAGACGAACGGGCCGCAGACGGCCCGCCGGCGGTTCAGAGCGACGGCGTCCAGGTCACGGAAAGCAGCGCCATGCGGCCCTCCTCGACGTAGTCGCGCACGACGCTCGGGAAGCTCGAGTAGTCGGTGTCCTGGGCCAGCACGTAACGCTTGTCCAGCAGGTTGTCGACCTTCAGCCCCAGTTCGATCTCGTCGCTGACCTGCCAGCTGCTGCGCACGCCGAGTACGCCATAGCCGGCCAGTTCGCGCGTATTGGCCTCGTCGCTGTAGGCACGGCTGACGGTGCGCCAGCTGGCACCGACCGACACGGCGCCGAACTGGCGATCCAGGTCGAGGCTCAGCGTGCGTCGGGCGCGGCGGCTGAGCGTCTTGCCGGTGTCGCGGTCGCGCGGATCGATGACGCTGACGCCCAGTTCGCCGTGCCAGCCCATCAGCTCATGGGACAGTGCGGCTTCGAAGCCATTGATGCGCGCCTCGGAGATGTTCATCGGCGTCCAGCTGGAGTCGAGCACGATGGCGTCTTCGATGTCGGTGCGGTAGATCGAGGCTTCCAGGCGGGTGCGCTCGGCGAGCTGGCTGCGCCATTGCACTTCATAGCTCTTCGAGCGCTCGGGCTGCAGGTCCGGGTTGGCGCCGTAGGGGTAATACAGGTCCATGAAGGTCGGCGCGCGGAAGCCTTCGCTGTAGCTGAACACCAGCTGGTTGCGGGTATCGAGCGGCAGTGTCAGCGCGCCGCGCCAGCTGTTTTCGTGGCCGAACTGCTCGTTGTCGTCATGCCGCACGCCCAGTTCGGTGGAGAAGTGTTCGCCGCTGAAGCGGTGCTGCACGTAGGCGGCCTTGTTCCAGCGCCGGTCTTCGGCGTAGGCGGTGTTGCTGTTGAGGCTGTCTTCGTACCATTCGGCGCCAAGCGTCAGGCTGTGTTCTGCGTTCAGGCGCAGATCGTTGAGCCAGTTGACCGTGTCCCGGTAAGTGCTCAGCGAGTCCTTGGCGGTGCTGTCGTCGGCGCGGAAGAAACGCCGCGACTCGCTGTGGCCGAGTTCGAGGCGGCTGTTCCAGGTGTCGTTGATCTGCGCCGCGAGATAGCTGGCGTAGCTCTTGAGCTCGAACTCGTCGTAGGGGTAGCTGCCCATGTAGCCGAGGTCGTACTCGGTCTCGCCGCGCTGGTCGAGCAGGCTCAGGCCGGCCTCGACATCCTCGCTGAAGCGGTGGCTGAGGTTCAGGCTGAGCCCGTTGTTGCGATAGGCGTCGTGATCGCTGTTCGGGCCCTGCTCGGCATCGGTGCGATTGGTGCCGTCGGTGTCCTCGGCGCTGGCATTCAGGCTGAAGCGTGTGGCGCCGTTGCCGCCGGAGAGGCCGGTGCTGCGTTCCCAGGTGCTACGGTTGCCATAAGCCATGCGGACCCGCGGCTGCAGCCCTTCGCTCTGGCCGCGGCGGGTAAAGATCTGGATCACGCCGCCCATGGCTTCGGAACCGTAGATCACCGAGTTGGCACCGCGCGAGACCTCGACGCGTTCGATCTGCTCCACGCTCAGGTATTCCAGCGGGGCGGCGCCGCCGCTGGCGTTGTTGACCCGCTGGCCGTCGATCAGCACCAGTGTCTGTGCCGATTTGGTGCCGCGTACATACAGCCCGGTGATGCTGCCGCGGCCGCCGGACTGGCCGATCTGCACGCCCGGCACGCGGCTGAGCAGGTCGGCGACGGTGCTCGGTTGCAGGCGATCGATGTCGTCGCGGGTGAAGACGGTGGTCAGGTTGGTTGCCTCGGACCGGGTCTGCGGCAGGCGCGCCGAAGTGACGACCAGATCGTCCAGTTTCAGCTGTTCGTCGTAGGCGAGCGGACCGGCCGCGCTGGCCAGCGTGGGCACCAGGGCCGCAATGGCCAGGGCGAGGGGGTTGAGCGATTTCATCAGGATCCTCAAAAGCGAAGGAAGACTTTTGAGGAGGGCAGGAACAAGCGCGCACGAGCGCGACGCTTGACGGTGCTGCCCTCCGCAACACCAGTCGAATCCGTCCAGGCCGGTCTCCGGGCTCTCGACTCGGCCCGCTCGCCTTCCCGTGCTGTGCACAGTGGCCGTTGAGCGGACTGCGATCGGCTGATCGCGGTCGATTACCGTTGCGGGGGCAGCGCCGGGTTTGCTCCTGCGAGCGCACCGGCTTCCCGTTTAATGCGGCCCCATGGGGGCACGCACACCTTGGCGGATAAGAAAAACGCGCGCACCTTACGGGGCGGCGCCGACAAACACAAGGTACAGGGTCAAGAAGCGAGGCCGCTGCCGCGGGTGCGCGCGTCGCCGTCCCTGGCGCACGCCTGCGGCGCTCGCGCATGCCGACAGCCGGCGAAGTTCGCGGTGGTGCCGCCCTGGCCTGTTAGAATCCGCGTCTTTTCATCCGCCCGTTGCGGCGCTGCGAGCCTGCCATGACCTTCGCCTCCCTCGGCCTGATCGAACCGCTGCTGCGGACCCTCGAAAGCCTTGACTACCACACGCCGACGCCGATCCAGGCCCAGGCGATTCCCGCCGTGCTCAAGGGCCGCGACCTGATGGGGGCGGCGCAGACCGGCACCGGCAAGACCGCCGGTTTCGCCCTGCCTGTGCTGCAGCGGTTGTGTACCGATGGGCCGAAGGTGATGAGCAATTCGGTGCGCGCGCTGGTGCTGGTGCCGACTCGCGAGCTCGCCGAGCAGGTCTACCAGAGCCTGCGTAGCTACGGGCAGGACCTGCCCCTGCGCAGTTATGCGGTGTACGGCGGGGTCAGCTCAATCCGCAGATGATGGCCTTGCGCAAAGGCATCGATGTGCTGGTCGCCACGCCCGGGCGGCTGCTCGATCTGTACCGGCAGAACGCGGTGAAGTTCGCCCAGCTGCAAATTCTCGTGCTCGACGAAGCCGATCGCATGCTCGATCTCGGTTTCGCCCGCGAGCTCGACGAGCTGTTCGCTGCACTACCGAAAAAGCGCCAGACCCTGCTGTTCTCGGCGACCTTTTCCGAGCCCATCCGGCAACTGGCCGGCGAGCTGCTGCGCGACCCGCTGTCGGTCGAGGTGAGCCCGCGCAATACCGCGGCGAAGACGGTCAAGCAATGGCTGGTGCCGGTGGACAAGAAGCGCAAGACCGAGCTGTTCCTGACGCTGCTCGAGGAGCGCCGCTGGACGCAGGTACTGGTGTTCGCCAGGACGCGCAAGGGCGTCGATGCTTTGGTCGAGGCGCTGGAACGGGCCGGCATCGCGGCTGACTCGATCCATGGCGACAAGCCGCAGCCCAGCCGTCTGCGCGCGCTGGAGCGCTTCAAGGCCGGTGAAGTGCGGATACTGGTGGCCACCGATGTCGCCGCCCGCGGGCTCGACATCCAGGGCCTGCCGCAGGTGGTCAACTTTGACCTGCCGATCGTCGCCGAAGACTATGTGCATCGCATCGGGCGCACCGGCCGTGCCGGCGCCAGCGGTGAGGCCGTTTCCCTGGTGGCCGCCGACGAGGTCGACCAGTTGGCCGCGATCGAGACGCTGATCGGCCAGGTGCTGCCGCGCCACGAGCTGCCCGATTTCATTCCCGAACACCGCGTGCCGGCTACCGCCCCGGGCGGCCAGGTGATCAAGAAACCAAAGAAGCCGAAAAAGCCCAAGGACGTGCCGGGCAAGGGCCGCATCCATCTGGGCAACTGGTTCGACGAGAACGAAAAGCCCAACGCCAAGCCGATCCGCAAGGTACCGAGCCTGGGAGGCAGGCCGGCGAAGAAGCCGCGCTGAACCGCGGGGTGGCAAGGGCGCGACCAACGGTCGCTGCAATCGCTTGGCAACTGATCCAGGTCTAGACTGTTCGCATCCGCAAGGAGCAGATTCGAACATCCCAACCCTGGAGAGAAGCCTCATGCCTCAAACCATGAAAGCTGCTGTGGTGCATGCCTTCGGCGAGCGTTGCGCCTCGAAGAAGTTCGGGTGCCGATGCCCGGCCCCGGCCAGATTCTGGTGAAGATCGCCGCCTCGGGCGTCTGCCACACCGACCTGCACGCCGCCGAGGGCGACTGGCCGGTGAAACCGGCGTTGCCGTTCATTCCCGGCCACGAGGGCGTCGGCCATGTCGCCGCGGTTGGCGCCGGCGTGACGCGGGTGAAAGAGGGCGACCGGGTCGGCGTGCCCTGGCTGTACACCGCCTGCGGCTATTGCGAGCACTGCCTGACCGGCTGGGAAACGCTCTGTGAGAGCCAGCAGAACACCGGTTACTCGGTCAATGGCGGCTACGCCGAATACGTGCTGGCCGATCCCAACTACGTCGGCCTGCTGCCGGACAAGGTCGCCTTCGAAGACATCGCGCCGATCCTCTGCGCCGGGGTCACCGTCTACAAGGGGCTGAAGGTCACCGGCGCGCGGCCCGGCCAGTGGGTGGTGATCTCCGGCATCGGCGGGCTCGGCCACGTGGCGGTGCAGTATGCGCGGGCGATGGGCCTGCACGTGGCAGCGGTGGACGTCGATGACGCCAAGCTGGACCTGGCCCGGCGCCTGGGCGCGAGCCTGACGGTCAACGCGCGCACCGAGAATCCGGTCGAGGTGATTCAGCGCGATATCGGCGGCGCCCACGGCGTGCTGGTCACCGCAGTGTCCAACAGCGCGTTCGGCCAGGCCATCGGCATGGCGCGCCGGCGCGGCACCGTCGCGCTGGTGGGCCTGCCGCCGGGTGATTTCCCGACGCCGATCTTCGACGTGGTGCTCAAGGCGGTGAGCATCACCGGCTCGATCGTCGGGACCCGCGCCGATCTGCAGGAGGCGCTGGATTTCGCCGGCGAAGGGCTGGTCAAGGCGACCATCCATACCGACACGCTGGACAACATCAACCAGATCTTCGATGACATGCGCGGCGGGCGCATCGAAGGGCGGATCGTGCTGACGATGTAGACGGGTGGCCCGGCCGCGTGGCCGGGCCACTCAGCGCGCGTCGAGCCAGCGCAGCAGGCCTTCGGCCGCGGCACGCCCGCTGGCGAAGCAGGCGGTCAGCAGGTAGCCGCCGGTCGGCGCCTCCCAGTCGAGCATCTCGCCGGCACAGAACACGCCGGGTACCTGGTGCAGCATCAGGTTCTCGTCGAGTTCGGCGAAGCGCACTCCGCCGGCACTGCTGATGGCTTCGTCCAGCGGCCGTGGGCGTACCAGGGTGATCGGCAGGGCTTGATTGCCTGCGCCAGAGCCTGTGGATCGGCGAAGGTCGCGGCATCGGTCAGCTCCCGCAACAGCGCGGCCTTGACCCCATCCAGGCGCAGCTGGCGATGCAGATGCTTGGCCATTGACTGCGAGCCGCGCGGCCGCGCCAGTGCGCGCACGATCTGCTCGGCCGAGCGATCGGGCAGCAGGTCCAGTTCGATCCGGACCTTGCCGCTGCGGTTGATGGCCTCGCGAATCGGCGCCGACAGTGCATACACCAGGCTGCCCTCGATGCCGCTGGCGGTAAGCACGAACTCGCCGCGCCGCGGCGTGCCGCCAGGCAGCCGCAGGGTGACCGTCTTCAGCGGCGCACCGGCAAATCTTTCCCGGAGATGGGCGCTCCAGCCCGCGACCTCGAAACCGCAGTTGGTTGGCTGCAGCGCGGCGACGGCCACTCCGCGAGCCTCCAGTTGCGGTACCCAGGCGCCGTCCGAGCCCAGCCGTGCCCAGCTGCCGCCGCCGAGCGCGAGCACGGTGGCCGTCGGGTGCAAGCGAAGCTCGCCCGACGGCGAGGCAATCCGCAGCGCACCCTGTGCATCCCAGCCCAGCCAGCGGTGGCGCGTGTGGATGCGCACCCCGGCTTCGCGCAGACGCTTGAGCCACGCCCGCAGCAGGGGGGCAGCCTTCATGTCGGTGGGGAATACCCGTCCCGAGCTGCCGACAAAGGTCTCGATGCCCAGTGCATGGATCCACTGGCGCAGGGCTTCGGGGCCGAAGCGCTCGAGCGAACCCTGCAACGCTGGCTGGGCCTCGCGATAGCGAGTGACGAAGTCGGCAAAAGGCTCGGCGTGGGTGATGTTCATCCCGCCGACGCCGGCGAGCAGGAACTTGCGCCCTACCGAGGGCATGGCGTCGTAGAGGTCCACCGTGCAGCCGGCGCGGCTGAGCACCTCGGCGGCCATCAGCCCGGCTGGGCCGCCGCCGATGATGGCGATGGAGGAGGCGGAATCGGCGCTCATCTGCAATGCTCTGAAAACGGAAGGCGCATTGTAGCGGGGCGAGGGCGTCGCGGCTGCGACGATGCGCCAGGCCGCAATGCTTGACCGGCCAGGACTCAGCCCCGATCCTTGCCGCCTTGTAGCGATTGGTTTCGAGGAAGCAGCAGATGAAAGGCCAGGCACCGGTAGTCGATTACCTCAAGGAGTTGCTGCGCGGCGAGCTGGCGGCGCGCGACCAGTATTTCCTGCACTCGCGCATGTACGCCGACTGGGGGTTCGAAAAGCTCTACGAGCGCATCAATCACGAGATGGAGGAGGAGACCCAGCATGCCGATGCCTTGCTGCAGCGGATCCTCTTTCTCGAAGGCACGCCGGACATGACGCCCGAGGCCATCCACCCGGGCCAGACCGTGCCGGAGATGCTGCGCAGCGACCTCGCCTTGGAATACCGCGTGCGCGAGGCGCTGGCCAAGGGCATCGCGCTGGCCGAGCAGCACAGCGATTACGTGACCCGCGACATCCTTGCCGCGCAGCTGCATGACACCGAAGAAGACCACGCCTACTGGCTGGAGCAGCAGCTCGGCTGATCGACCGGATCGGCCTGCAGAACTACCTGCAGTCGCAGGCCTGACGCGGCCCCTGCGCGGTGCGCCCGGCGGAACCGTTTTCGCCGGGCAGGTTCAACATGCCAGCAGTCATGTCGAACCGTCGCACGGAGTCGCGCGCATGAAACAGTTCAAAGGATTCCTCCAGGGGACGGCCGTCTTCCTGGGTTCGCTGGCGTTGCTGTTCGGGGCCGCCTTTGCGCTCAATCTCGAACGCAGCTGGGTCTACCAGCTGATCAACGCCCCGCTGATGCTCGAACTCAGCGTGCTCAGCGCCTTGATCGTGTTGTTGCTGTGGACGGGGCGGCAGCGCAGCTCCTGAGCTGCTCAGCGATCACAGCAGCCGCCCGACTCCAGTTCGCTCAGGATCGGGCAGTCGGGGCGCTCGTCACCCGAACAGTGGTCGACCAGGTTCTGCAGGGTGTCGCGCAGTGACACCAGTTCGGCGATGCGCTGGTTCAGCGTCTCGATATGCGCACCGGCCAGCGCCTTGACGTCGGCGCTGGCGCGCTGGCGATCCTGCCACAGGGTCAGCAACCGGCCGACCTCCTCCAGCGAGAAGCCCAGGTCGCGCGAGCGCTTGATGAACGCCAGGCGATGCAGGTCGTCCTCGCTGTAGCGGCGGTAGCCATTGGCGCCGCGCCCGGCCGGGGCAATCAGCCCGATCGACTCGTAATAGCGGATCATCTTTGCCGACAGCCCGCTGCGGCTGGCGGCCTGGCCGATATTCATGGCTGCTCCCTCCGATCGCCGGTTGTATGGGTGTCCGGCTGCCAGCGCTTGAGCAGCAGGGCATTGCTGATCACGCTGACGCTGGACATCGCCATCGCCGCGCCGGCCACCACCGGGCTGAGAAAGCCAAGCGCCGCCAGGGGGATGCCGATCAGGTTGTAGACAAAGGCCCAGAACAGGTTCTGCTGGATCTTGCGATAGGTCCGTCGGCTGATGTCGAGCGCCGCCGGCACCAGTCGCGGGTCGCCGCGCATGAGCGTGATCCCGGCGGCGTGCATCGCCACGTCGGTGCCGCCGCCCATGGCGATGCGACATCCGCCGCGGCCAGCGCCGGTGCGTCATTGATGCCGTCGCCGACCATGGCCACGGTGGCGCCGTCGCGCTTCAGCGCGGCGACGGTGGCGGCCTTGTCCGCCGGCAGCACTTCGGCATGTACATCGTCGATGCCCAACGCCTCGGCGACGACCCGCGCGCTGCCGCGATTGTCGCCGGTGATCAGGTGGCTTTGGATGCGCCGGCCGTGCAGCGCGGCGATCGCCTCGTCGATGCCCAACGCCTCGGCGACGACCCGCGCGCTGCCGCGATTGTCGCCGGTGATCAGGTGGCTTTGGATGCGCCGGCCGTGCAGCGCGGCGATC
>LZQO01000141.1_pt1 | contig 9595 bp, 11 predicted proteins | sample 768571 | NCBI WGS metagenome assembly LZQO01 (sample SAMN05207081, study PRJNA324507) | oil field metagenome | isolation source: sample BH-FW-10 from oil reservoir | place: India: Bombay High | collected 2015-12-01
CGGGCGGCAGCATGCGCCTCGAAAGCTACAGCCACCCAAGGAAACCGAATATGCGTATCGCCGCCACAACTGTCACTGCTGGCCCTGGACAGTGCTTACCCCGGCCCTGAAGCGCCAACGCCGCCACGCCGACACCGATCACCCAGCAGAACGTCTCGCTGGCGCTGGCCGACGGCCTGATCCAGCAGACTCTGGACGCCTGCCATGCGCAGAACCGCACCGCGGTGGTCGCCGTGGTCGATCGCGGCGGCAACCTGGTTGCCCTGCGCCGCGACGACAACGTCGGCCCGCACAACACCCTCGCGGCGCAGCGCAAGGCCTACACCGCGCTGTCGAGCAAGACACCGACCCGCCTGTTCGCTGAGCGCGCCGCCGCCACGCCGGATGCCGCCAACCTCAACACCCTGGACGAACTGCTGCTGCTCGGCGGTGGCGTGCCGCTGAAAGTCGGCGACGAGCTGATCGGTGCCATCGGCGTGGCCGGTGCCGGCGGTGCCAGGAACGACGAGGCCTGCGCCGTGGCCGCCATCGAAAAACTGCTGCCCTCCTCCCACTGAAGAAAAGGAAAACACCATGAAAGCACTACGTTCCATCGCCGCCGGCTTGATGCTCAGCGGCCTGTCCGGTCTCACCCTCGCAGCTGGCAACCCACTCAGCGTGCACGTGCTGAACCTGGAGAACGGCCTGCCCTCGCCGGACGTGCGCGTCACCCTGGAACAACGTCAGGGTGACACCTGGAAATCACTCAACAGCGGCGAGACCAACGCGCAGGGTCGGATCACGGCGCTCTACCCGGAAGGCAAGGCGCTGGAGAAAGGCACCTACCGCGTCACCTTCAAGACCGGCGACTGGTTCGCCACGCAGAAGGCCAGCACCTTTTTCCCCGAAGTTCCGGTGATCTTCGAAGCCGATGGCAGCGTCGAGCACTATCACATCCCGCTGCTGCCGAGCCCCTACGGCTTCTCCACCTACCGCGGCAACTGAGCCGCTCAGCGCACTTCCCAGTAGCCCGGTGCGTTGTAGATGTCCTTCAGGTAGTCGATGAAGAAACGCACCTTGGCCGGCAGGTAGCGCTGCTGCGGGTAGACGGCCTGGATGTCGTAGGCCGGCAATGCGTACTCGTCGAGTACCGTGACCAGCTCGCCGCGCTTGAGCTCGGTCTGGATCTCCCAGGTCGAGCGCCAGCCGATGCCCAGGCCCTGCTTGACCCAGTCGAACAACAGCTCACCGTCATTGCAGTCCAGATTGCCGGCCACGCGTATGGCCACCTGCCGGCCGTCGCGCAGAAAAGTCCAGCCGCGCTGCTGACCGCCCTGCAGGTTGAAAGCCAGGCAGTTGTGCTCGGTCAGTTCCTCCAGCGTCGTCGGCGTACCGTGGCGGGCGAAGTACTCGGGCGAGCCGCAGACCACCCGCCTGTTCGGGAACAGCCGCACCGCCACATAGTTGGGGTCGGTCACCTCGCCGATGCGAATGCCCATGTCGTAACCGTGGCGCACCAGGTCGACCACGCTGTCGGTGAAGTTGAACGACAGTTGCAGGTCCGGGTAGCGCGCCTGGAACGCCGGTGCGTGCGGGCCGATATGCCGCCGCCCGAATGCCGCCGGCGCCGACACCACCAGGTGGCCGCGGACCGAGGTGCGGTCGTGGCTGATGCTGCGTCCACCTCATCGAAGTCCTTGAGCAGCCCGCGGGCCCGCTCCAGATACTGCTCGCCCAGATCGGTCAGCGACAGGCCGCGGGTGGAGCGGTGCATCAGCTTGACGCCCAGGTGCCGCTCCAGCGCATCCAGCCGCCGCCCCATCACCACCGGGGTGACGTTCTCCTTGTGCGCGGCGGCGGCGAAGCTGCCGCAGTCGGCCACCAGCACGAAGCTGCGCAGGGTCGTATAGCGATCCATTCGATACTCCTGATATCGACAGAACTGAAGTCTCGGCCAATTCCGCCACGGAATCCAGGGCGGCATGCTTGGGCCACGTAGAAAAACTATCGAATAAAAAGACAGCCACGATCCAGCGAGCTAGCGATCTGCTCCTAACGCAGCAGGGCCGACGCGCAGCAGATCGTGAACAGGTTCCAAGAATCAGGAGGAAGAACCATGGCCCGCATGAGAGCAATCGACGCCGCCGTCGCGGTAATGCGCAAGGAAGGCATCGATACCGCCTTCGGCATTCCCGGCGCGGCGATCAACCCGCTGTATTCCGCCCTGCGGGCCGATGGTGGCATCCGTCACGTACTTGCCCGTCACGTCGAGGGTGCCTCGCACATGGCCGAGGGCTACACCCGCGCCAAGCCAGGCAACATCGGCGTGTGCATCGGCACCTCGGGCCCGGCCGGCACCGATATGATCACCGGCCTGTACTCGCTTCCGCCGACTCCATTCCGATCCTCTGCATCACCGGCCAGGCGCCGCGTGCCCGCCTGCACAAGGAAGACTTCCAGGCCGTGGACATCGAGTCCATCGCCAAGCCGGTCACCAAGTGGGCGGTCACCGTACTCGAGCCGGCACTGGTCCCGCGCGTGTTCCAGCAGGCCTTCCACGTGATGCGCTCCGGCCGCCCCGGCCCGGTGCTGATCGACCTGCCGTTCGACGTGCAGATGGCCGAGATCGAGTTCGACGTCGACACCTACGAGCCGCTGCCGGTCTATAAGCCGGCAGCGACCCGCAAGCAGATCGAGAAGGCCATCGACATGCTCTGCGCTGCCGAGCGCCCGCTGATCGTCGCCGGTGGCGGCATCTACAACGCTGCGGCCGAGGCCTTGCTGGTGGAATTCGCCGAGACCGTGGGCGTGCCGGTGATCCCGACGCTGATGGGCTGGGGCTCGATCCCCGACGACCATCCGCTGATGGCCGGCATGTGCGGGCTGCAGACCAGCCACCGCTACGGCAACGCAACGATGCTCGAATCCGACTTCGTGCTCGGCATCGGCAACCGTTGGGCCAACCGCCACACCGGTTCGCTGGAGACCTATACCAAGGGCCGCACCTTCGTCCACGTCGATATCGAGCCGACCCAGATCGGTCGGGTGTTCGCGCCGGACTACGGCATCGTCTCCGCGCCCGCGCCGCACTCGAGCTGTTCGTCGAGGTAGCCAAGGAGCGCAAGGCCGCAGGTCGTCTGCCGGATCGCCGCGCCTGGGCCGCCGATTGCCTGGAACGCAAGCGCACCATGTTGCGCAAGACCAACTTCGACAGCGTGCCGATGAAGCCGCAGCGTGTGTACCAGTGCATGAACAACGCGTTCGGCAAGGACACCTGCTACGTCAGCACCATCGGCCTGTCGCAGATCGCCGCCGCGCAGTTCCTGCACGTCTACCAGCCGCGCAACTGGATCAACTGCGGCCAGGCCGGCCCGCTCGGCTGGACCATTCCGGCGGCGCTCGGTGTGGTTGCCGCCGACCCGGCGCGCAAGGTGGTGGCGCTGTCGGGCGACTACGACTTCCAGTTCATGATCGAGGAACTGGCCGTCGGTGCGCAGTTCAAGCTGCCCTACCTGCACATCCTGGTGAACAACGCCTACCTCGGGCTGATCCGCCAGGCGCAGCGCGGCTTCGACATGGATTACTGCGTGCAGCTCGGCTTCGAGAACATCAATGCCGACCAGAGCGGCATGGAAGGTTACGGCGTCGATCACGTCGCGGTGGTCGAGGGCCTCGGCTGCAAGGCGCTGCGCGTGTTCAGGCAGGAAGACCTGCGCCCGGCCATCGAGCAGGCCCAGGCCTGGATGGCCGAGCACCAGGTGCCGGTGGTGATCGAGGTGATCCTCGAGCGGGTGACCAACATCGCCATGGGCACCGAGATCGACGCGATCAACGAGTTCGAGGCGCTGGCCAGCTGCCGCGAGGACGCGCCGACGGCGGTTGGGTTGCTGGATTGAAGCCATGCGACACGGTGGATAAGCCGCAAGCGGCGTTATCCACCCTACGCCACGCCAGCCAGTGCAACCGTAGGGTGGATATCGCGAAGCATATCCACCGCAAACGCAACACCCAGGGTGGCCACCACACCACCGCAATGCAGAACCGAATGTGATCCCTACAGATCAGGAGAGAGAACCATGCCCCGCTTTGCCGCCAACCTGTCGATGCTATTCACCGAGCAGGACTTCATGGACCGCTTCGCCGCTGCCGCCCAGGCCGGCTTTTCCGGTGTCGAGTACCTGTTCCCCTATGACTTCCCTGCCGAGCAGATCAAGCTCAGCTGGATGCCAACAAGCTGACCCAGGTGCTGTTCAACCTGCCGGCCGGTGACTGGGCCGGCGGCGAGCGTGGCATCGCCATCCTGCCGGAGCGGGTCGAGGAGTTCCGCGCCGGCGTGGACAAGGCCATCGCCTACGCCAAGGTGCTGGGCAACACCCAGGTCAACTGCCTGGCCGGCATCGCCCCGCGTGGCGCCGATCTCGGCCAGCTGGAAATCACCTTTATCGAAAACCTGCGCTACGCCGCGCAGAAGCTCGAGGAGGCCGGCATCCGCCTGGTGATGGAGATGATCAACACCCGCGACATTCCGCGCTTCTTCCTCAACAACACCTCGCAGGCGCTGGAGCTGCGCGACAAGGTCGGCCACGCCAACCTTTCGCTGCAGTACGACATCTATCACATGCAGATCATGGAAGGCGATCTGGCGCGGACCATGGAAAACAACCTGGCGGCGATCAACCACGTGCAGCTGGCCGACAACCCCGGCCGCCACGAACCAGGGACCGGCGAGATCAACTACCGCTTCCTGTTCGAGCACCTGGACCGCATCGGCTACCAGGGCTGGGTCGGCTGCGAATACAAGCCGGCCACCACCACCGAGGCCGGCCTCGGCTGGCTGAAGAGCCACAACGCCATCTGACACGCTCACGCGGCAACGCAGGCCGCTGCGCGGCCTGCCCCCTACAGAATCGAGGAGAACACTCATGGCTAAAATCGGATTCATCGGCACCGGCATCATGGGCAAGCCCATGGCAATCAACCTGCAGAAAGCCGGCCACCAGATCTTTCTGTCCCAGCACCACGATCAGGCCCCGGCCGAACTGACCGAAGCCGGCGCCATCGGCCTGGCCAACCCGCAGGAAGTCGCCCAGGAAGCCGAGTTCATCATCGTCATGGTGCCGGACACCCCGCAGGTCGAGGACGTGCTGTTCCGTGCCGACGGCGTGGCCGCCGGCGTCGGTGCCGGCAAGGTGGTGATCGACATGAGCTCGATCTCGCCTACCGCCACCAAGCAGTTCGCCGAGAAGATCAAGGCCACCGGCGCTGAATACCTCGACGCCCCGGTATCCGGTGGTGAGGTGGGTGCCAAGGCCGCCACCCTGTCGATCATGGTCGGTGGCAGCGAAGCGGCCTTCGAGCGCGCGCTGCCACTGTTCCAGGCGATGGGCAAGAACATCACCCGCGTCGGCGAGAGCGGCGACGGCCAGACGGCCAAGGTCGCCAACCAGATCATCGTCGCGTTGAACATCCAGGCGGTCGCCGAGGCGCTGCTGTTCGCCGCGAAGAATGGGGCCGATCCGGCCAAGGTGCGCGAGGCGCTGATGGGCGGCTTCGCCGGCTCGAAGATCCTCGAGGTACACGGCGAGCGCATGATCAAGGGCACCTTCGATCCGGGCTTCCGCATCGCCCTGCACCAGAAGGATCTCAACCTCGCCCTCAACGGCGCGCGTGAGCTGGGCCTGAACCTGCCCAACACCGCCAATGCCCAGCAGGTATTCAGCACCTGCGCGGCGATCGGCGGCAGCGGCTGGGACCACTCGGCGCTGATCAAGGGCCTGGAGCACATGGCCAACTTCTCGATCCGCAAGGACTGACCCGCTTCGAGCCCGCTGCACCCGAATCTGCGACGACCGCCTTCAGACAGACAGCAATCCATCCGGCGGTGGTAGTCGCGGCACAAGGTGCCGCGGTGCTCAAAGGGTTGAGCCAGCGCTGCGCGGGGCCGGAATCACAGCGTCCCCCCACGACCAGGAACCTGCGCAGCGCCTGGTTCATCCGCCACCTCCGGGTGGCACCTCGACCTGCCCGGCAGGAGATGTCACGGCTCGAATGCCGGGCGGGTCGATTTCAGTCCTCAGCGCTTGCGTGCCCGAGCGTTAAGGTCTGCAATCGGCCCTCTGCAAGAAAAGACCAAGGAGCCAGAGATGCCCATCGATCCCCAAGCCCTGCTGCGCCAGCTGTTCGACAGCGCCATCGAAGCCGCCCATCCGCGCCATGTGCTGGCCGACCATCTGCCCGAAGACCGCAGCGGCCGCGCCATCGTCATCGGCGCCGGCAAGGCGGCCGCGGCCATGGCCGAAGCCATCGAGAAGGTCTGGGAAGGCGAGCTGTCCGGGCTGGTGGTGACCCGCTACGAGCACCACGCCGACTGCCGGCGCATCGAGGTGGTCGAGGCCGCGCACCCGGTGCCGGACGACGCCGGCGAGCGCGTCGCCCGCCGCGTACTGGAGCTGGTCAGCAACCTCGAGGAAAGCGACCGGGTGATCTTCCTGCTCTCCGGTGGCGGCTCGTCATTGCTGGCATTGCCGGCCGAAGGCATCTCGCTGGCGGACAAGCAGGCGATCAACAAGGCGCTGCTGCGCTCCGGCGCGCACATCGGCGAGATGAACTGCGTGCGCAAGCACCTCTCGGCGATCAAGGGCGGCCGCCTGGCCAGAGCCTGCTGGCCGGCCAGCGTGTACACCTACGCGATCTCCGACGTGCCCGGCGACGAAGCACGGTGATCGCCTCCGGCCCCACCGTCGCCGACCCCACCACGTCGGCCGAGGCGCTGGCGATTCTCGAGCGTTACCACATCGAGGTGCCGGCCAATGTGCGCGCCTGGCTCGAGGATCCTCGCTCGGAAACCCTCAAGCCGGGCGACCCGATGCTCTCGCGCAGCCACTTCCAGCTGATCGCCACGCCGCAGCAGTCCCTCGATGCCGCGGCCCAGGCGGCCCGTGACGCCGGTATCACCCCACTGATCCTCGGTGATCTGGAAGGCGAAGCACGCGAAGTGGCCAAGGTGCATGCCGGCATCGCCCGCCAGGTGGTGCTGCACGGCCAGCCGATCGCCGCGCCCTGCGTGATCCTGTCCGGCGGCGAGACCACCGTCACCGTGCGCGGCAACGGACGCGGCGGGCGCAATGCCGAATTCCTGCTCGCCCTGACCGAAGCGCTGCAAGGCCTGCCCGGCGTTACGCCCTGGCCGGCGACACCGATGGCATCGACGGCTCGGAGGACAACGCCGGCGCGCTGATGACCCCGGACAGCTTTGCCCGCGCCGAGGCGCTGGGCCTGCGTGCCGCCGACTCGCTGGCCGACAACGACGGCTATGGTTACTTCGCCGCGCTGGACAGCCTGATCGTCACCGGCCCGACGCGCACCAACGTCAACGATTTCCGCGCCATCCTGATCCTGCCACCGAGCGCCTGAGGCGCTCCTGCGAGCCTGCCATGACACCCGACAAGAAGGTCAAGATCCTCGCCACCCTCGGCCCGGCCACCCGCTGCGCCGACGATGTGCGCGCGCTGGTCGAAGCTGGCGTGAACCTGTTCCGCCTGAATTTCAGCCATGGCGAGCACGCCGACCACGCCGAGCGTTTCGGCTGGATCCGCCAGGTCGAACGTGAACTGGGCCGCCCGATCGGCATCCTCATGGATCTGCAGGGCCCCAAGCTGCGCGTCGGCCGCTTCGCCGAGGGCAAGGTGCAGCTGGCGCGCGGGCAGGCCTTCCGCCTGGATCTCGACGAGACGCCGGGTGACAACAGCCGGGTCAACCTGCCGCATCCGGAGATCATCGCCGCGCTGGAGCCGGGCATGACCCTGCTGATCGACGATGGCCGGCTGCGCCTGACCGTGCAGGCCAAGACCGACAGCGCCATCGAGACCCGGGTGATGGCCGGCGGCGAGCTGTCCGACCGCAAGGGCGTGAACGTGCCCGAGGCGGTGCTGCAGCTTTCGCCGCTGACGGCCAAGGATCGCCGCGACCTGGCCTTCGGCCTGGAGCTGGGGGTGGACTGGGTGGCGCTGTCGTTCGTGCAGCGTCCGCAGGACATCCATGAGGCCCGCGAGCTGATCGGCGAGCGCGCCTTTCTGATGGCCAAGATCGAGAAACCTTCGGCGGTGCAGCACCTGCGCGAGATCGCCCGGCTGAGTGACGCGATCATGGTGGCGCGCGGCGACCTGGGCGTCGAAGTGCCGGCCGAAAACGTCCCCCGCATCCAGCGCAACATCGTGCGCACCTGCCGCCAGCTCGGCCGGCCGGTGGTGGTGGCCACGCAGATGCTCGAATCCATGCGTTTCTCGCCCGCACCGACGCGCGCGGAAGTCACCGACGTGGCCAATGCGGTGGCCGAGGGTGCCGATGCGGTGATGCTCTCGGCCGAGACCGCGTCCGGCGACTACCCGCTCGAAGCCGTCAGCATGATGAGCAAGATCATTCGCCAGGTCGAAAGCGGCCCGGATTTCCAGGCCCAGCTCGACGTCAACCGCCCCAACGCCGAAGCGACTCTGCCGGACGCGATCAGCTGCGCGATCCGCCGGATCAGCGGCATCCTGCCGGTGGCAGTGCTGGTCAACTACACCGAATCCGGCCGTTCGAGCCTGCGCGCCTCGCGCGAGCGCCCGGCCACGCCGATCCTGAGCCTGACGCCGAACCTGGCCACCGCACGCAAGCTGACCGTCGCCTGGGGCGTCTACTCGGTGATCGACGCGCCGATGCGCGACATGGAGCAGGTCTGCCAGAACGCGCTGGAGCTGGCCCGCGCGCAGGGCATGGCGGGCAGCGGCGACACCGTGCTGGTGACCGCCGGGGTGCCGCTGGGCAAGCCGGGCACCACCAACTCGCTGCGGATCGAAATTCTCGCCTGACGCCCGCAGCTCCAGGGTTTCCCCACCGCGAGGCGCTCACCCGCCTCGCGCCTCTTCGTTCGTCCCGAGCCTCTGCCATGCCCGGCCCGTTGCGTTCGTTGCTTCACGGTTTCAGCCAGATATTCCTGCAGGCACACGCCGGCTGCGGGCTGCTGGTGCTGCTGGCAGTGGCCTTCGGCGCTCCAGCGCTGCTACCCGGCATGCTGCTCGGCGTCAGCGGCGCGACGCTCTGGGCAGGCCTGCGCGGTTATCCGCCGGGCGATGTCGCGCTGGGCCTGTACGGTTACAACGCAGCGCTGCTCGGGGCGCTGGCAACGCTCTGCTGGGGCCTGACGCCAACGGGCCTGGCGGTGACCTGCTGTGCGCCGTCCTCAGCTGCCCGCTGCAGGCGGGCCTGCTCCTGGCGATGCGCCGGCGCGGTTGGCCGCCGGGCTTCACCCTGCCGTTCGTCCTGCTGGGCTGGGGCCTGCTCGCGCTATCGACAGCCCCCTCGGCAGGGCCCGTCGACGCGGCCGCGGCAACCTGGCCGGCGTGGCTGCAAGCCGGCCTGCGTGGTATCGGCCAGGTGGTGTTTCTCGACCATGCGGCCAGCGGCGCCTGCCTGCTGCTGGGCGTGCTGCTCGCCGAACGGCGTGCCGGGTTGTGGCTGGCGCTGGGCGCATTCATCGGCACGTTTGCCGCGCTGGGCCTCGGCCTGGCGGGCGCTGCCAATGGCCTGCACGGGTTCAATCCGGCGCTCGCCGCGCTCGCCAGCAGCCAGGTACAGC
>LZQO01000143.1_pt1 | contig 9455 bp, 10 predicted proteins | sample 768571 | NCBI WGS metagenome assembly LZQO01 (sample SAMN05207081, study PRJNA324507) | oil field metagenome | isolation source: sample BH-FW-10 from oil reservoir | place: India: Bombay High | collected 2015-12-01
CGAGGCAGGCGGCAGGCTGGCTGACCGTGGCGTCGACGGCGGGCCAGGCGGCCGGGTCGATGTCGAGGTCGGCGTACTGGCGGGGGTCGAACACCGGCTCTTCGACGCCGGCACGCACCTGGCTGTCGTAGTCGCGCATCAGGCGCAGGCCGACCTTGAACAGCAGCGTCACGGCGATCAGGTTGGCGATCGCCAGCAGGCCCATGGTGACGTCGGCGAAGGCGAATACGGTCCCCAGATCCTGCATCGAGCCCCACAGCACCAGAGCGATCACCAGCACGCGATAGATCACCACCGGCATGCGCTTCTCGGTGAAGAAGCCCAGGGCGTTCTCACCCAGGTAGTAGTTGTAGATCAGCGTGGTGAACACGAACAGCAACAGGGCGATGCTGATGAACACCCGGCCCCACTCGCCGACCACGGCGGCCATGGCGGTCTGCGTCAGTACCACGCCGGCCTGGTCCATGCCCGGCTCGTAGACGCCCGAGAGCAGGATGATCAGCGCGGTGCAGCTGCACAGGATGATGGTGTCGATGAACACCGACAGCGACTGCACGATGCCCTGCGCCACCGGGTGCTTGACCTCGGCGACGGCGGCGACGTTCGGTGCGCTGCCCAGGCCCGCCTCGTTGGAGAACAGGCCGCGCTTGACGCCCATCAGGATCGCCGCGCCGATGCCGCCGGCGAAAGCTGCTCGAGGCCGAAGGCGCTGCGGAAGATCAGGCCGAAGGTCTCGAGTACCGAGCCGATATTGCTGCCGATGACGAACAGCGCCATCGCCAGGTAGGAGAACGCCATCACCGGCACCAGCACGTCGGCCCACTTGGCGATACGGCGGATGCCACCGAAGATGATCAGGCCGATCACCAGGGTCAGGGCGATGCCGCTGGCCACGGTGGGCACGCCGAAGGTGTCGTGCAGCGAACTGGCGACGGTGAAGGACTGCACGGCATTGAAGCCGAAGCCGAAGGTCATCAGCAGCAGGATCGAAACCACGATGCCGAGCCAGCGCTGGCCCAGGCCATGCTGGATGTAGAACGCCGGGCCGCCGCGTAGGTGCCGTCCGGCTCGCGGCGCTTGTACAGCTGGGCCAGCGAACATTCGAAGTAGCTGGTGGCCATGCCGACGAGGGCTACCACCCACATCCAGAACACTGCACCGGGGCCACCGAGCATGATCGCCACCGATACCCCGGCGATGTTGCCGGCGCCAACGCGCCCGGCGACCGAGAGCATCAGGGCCTGAAAGGAGGACAGCTGGCCGGGCTGGCGTTCGAAGGCATGGCTGAAAATGCTGAACATCCGCCCGAAGTAGCGGAACTGGACGAATCCGGAGCGGATGGTGAAGAGCAGGCCCAGGCCGATCAGCATCACGATCAGCACCTTGCTCCAGATGAGGTCATTCAGAAGGTCGAGCATGGCAATGTTCACCTTTTTGTCGTTGTTGTATGCAGGGCCCCGCCGGGGCGGGGCGAGCCAGGCAGGGATGGTCGATCAGGCACGGCGCGCCGGGCAATTTCGCGGGCGGCCGCGAACTGGCGCGACCTGATGCTATATTTGCGTCACTCGCGTCAGCTATCCGGGCCGTGCCGTGACTTCCCATCTAAGCGAAAACCTCAAACTGCTGTGTCGGCATTACCGCTCGATCGCCGAGGTCTGCCGGCGGCTGTCGATCAACCGCGCGCAGTTCAACAAGTACCTCAGCGGGCAGAGCCGGCCGACGCCCTACAATCTCAAGCGCATCGGCGACTTCTTTGGCGTCGAGCCCTACGAACTGGAGCTGCCTGCCGAGCAGTTCTCGCGCCTGGTCGGCGCACGCAACCCGGACGCGCAGAAAGCGGTCGTCGGTGATCCACTGCTCGAGCTGATGGCGCCGCTGCGGGCGCAGTGCGCCGACCTCACCCGCTACTGCGGCTACTACTTCGAATATGCCAACTGCATGTCGGTGCCGGGCAGCGTGCTGGTCTCGCTGGTGCAACTGCGCGAAGAGAACGGCCTGTACCTGTTCGAGCGCCAGGAGCGCCAGGAACGCGCCAGCCCGACCCTCGGGCAGGCCGAGGACTGGGTGCGCTGTCGCTACCTGGGCGCGGCCTTCGGCCTGCAGGACCGGCTGTTTCTGATCGACTACGAATCGCTGACGCTCAACGAGATGAGCCAGACCATCCTCATCCCCAGCTTCAAGAGCCGCATCACCCGCCTCAACGGCCTGAAGACCGGCGTCTCCTCCGGCGACCGGCGCACCTCGGCCTGCACCCGCGTGGTCTGGGAATTCCTCGGCAGGGAGATCAACCGCGTCAGCGCCTATCGCCAGGTGATGCTCTATGCGCCGGACGACCCGCGCATCGATCCGGAGATCCGCGAGCGCCTGGCGACACCCCATGTGGAGAACGGGCTGTTCGGCTTCGCGTGAATCGTCAGAGCAGCCTGCGGTACTGGATGAAGCCCGAGCGTTCGGCGATGCGGTCGTAGAGCATGCGCCCGGCGTAGTTGGTCTCCTGGGTCAGCCAGTGGACGCGCGAAGCGCCGGCGGCGGCCGCCTGGGCGTAGACGTGCTCGATCAGCGCGCGACCGATGCCCGCGCCGCGGACGTCCTCGGCCACGTAGAGATCCTGCAGGTAGCAGTAGTCGCCAGGGGTCCAGCAGCTGCGATGAAAGATCCAGTGCACCAGGCCGACGGCGCGGCCCGCCTGCCAGGCCAGCGCCGCATGCATCGGTTCGGCCGGGTCGAGCAGGCGCTGGCCAGGTGAGCTCGCGTGGTGGGGCCGGGAATCTCGGCGGCATAGAAGCGCTGGTAGCCCTGCCAGAGTTCGTCCCAGGCGGCGTGGTCGGCGGCGGCAATCGGGCGGATCTGAAACACGTTGCGGTCCTCTTCAGTCGGTGATCGGCATCTGTGTGGCCAGCGCCTGCCCGTGCGGGTCGGGCGAGGTGGCCAGGCCCTGGCGAATCCCGGCCTGGTCTGCCGGCGAGCGGTTCTGGCCGAGTTTCCATTTGCCCTCCATGCGTCTGATCGGCAGGGCGAAGCCGACAATCGCGCGCAGCATGGCGTCCAGATAATCATCGGGCGCATCGCTGACGGCCCAGGGCTGCGGTCGGCCGGCTTCATGCCGGTCGCTGAGGCGGCTGACGATGCGTAGCAGGCTGTCGCGCTCCTCGATCAGCTGTACCGGGCCACGGGCGTGCACGGCGATGTAGTTCCAGGTCGGCACGACCTTGCCGTGCGCTGCCTTGCTCGGATACCAGCCCGGGCTGATGTAGGCGTCGGGGCCGCTGAACACCGCGAGCGCCTCGCCACCATCGTGCAGCGCGCGCCAGTGCGGATTGGCCCTGGCGAAGTGGCCGTAGAGCGTGCCCAGCTCGCCTTCACCCGGCTCCAGCAGCAGCGGCAGATGGCTGGCCTGCACGCCAGCGGCGGTTGCACTGGCGAGCAGGGCGAAGGGCGTGGCGTGAATCTGGCGGTGCAGTTCGCCGAGATCGTCCTGGCGGAAGGCGGCGGGCAGGTACATGGCGCGGGTCTCTGGTGCGATGGGGCCATGCTAGGCAGGATATTGGTCCGCTGTAAGATCCATTGGCGGCCACTTCGATAGAGCCAATTCACCATGCCCACGCTACCCCCATTGCCGGTCGATCTGTCCGGTATCCGCCTCGATCCGGGCCAGGGGCTGGCGCGTCAGCTCTACCAGGCGCTGCGCGAACGCATCCTCGACGGGCGCCTGCGCGGCGGCAGCCGGTTGCCGGCCAGCCGGGACCTCGCCGCCCTGCTGGGCATATCGCGCAATACCGTGACGCGCGCCTTCGACCAGCTGTATGCCGAGGGTTACGTCGCGGGGCGGGTCGGGGCCGGCACCTTCGTGGCGCAGCTGGACGGCCAGCGACCACAGGCGCGCCCGGGCGCCGGCGCGGCCCTTGCCACCGAGCCGCTGCGGCGGCTCGAGGTGCATCATCTGGCGCCGCCGCTCGGCGGTGCGCCGCGGGCCTTTCGCATCGGTGTGCCGGCGTTCGACCTGTTTCCCTTCGAGACCTGGGCACGCCTGTCGGCGCGCTTCTGGCGCCGGCCTTCGCCGGCGCGCCTGGGCTATGGCGACCCGGCCGGCGATCCGACCCTGCGCGAACTGGTGGCAGCCTATCTGCGCAGCAGCCGTGGCCTGAATTGCGACGCGAGCCAGGTGGTGATCACCTGCGGTGCGCAACAGGGCATCAGCCTCTGCGCCCAGCTGCTGGTGCAGCCGGGTGATCGGGTGGCGGTGGAAAATCCCGGCTATCGCGCCGCCGGCCATGCCTTCGCCGTGGCCGGTGCCCATCTGTGCGGCGTGGCGGTGGACGGCGAAGGCCTGGACAGCGCCGCCCTGGCGCGAATCGAGGGTTGTCGCTGGCCTACGTGACGCCCTCGCACCAGTACCCCAGCGGTGTCACGCTGTCGTTGGCGCGGCGCCTGGAGCTGTTGGCGTGGGCCGAGCGTCGCGATGACTGGATCGTCGAGGACGACTACGACAGCGAGTACCGCTACAACGGCACGCCGCTGGCGCCTCTGGCCGCGCTGGATCGGCAGGGGCGGGTGCTCTACGTCGGCACCTTCTGCAAGATCGCCTTTCCCGCGCTGCGCCTGGGCTACCTGGTGCTGCCGCCAGCGCTGGCCGAGGCCTTCGCCCGCCGCCGCGCGCTCGATATGCGCCATTCGGACATCGGCAGCCAGGCGGTGATGGCCGAATTCATTGCCGCCGGCCACTTCCAGCGTCACGTGCGGCGCATGCGCCAGGCCGCGCGGGCACGCCGCGATGCGCTGTTGCGGCATTGGCCGGCGGAGATTCCCGGCTGCGCGGCGCTACCGGCCGTGGATGCCGGCTTGCACCTGTGCGTGCCGGTGCACTCGCCGACACGGGAAGCCGAGCTGGTGGCCAAGCGCGGGCGGCCGGCGTGGAAATGAACGGGCTGGCCGACTACTGGTTGGAGGGCCAGGCGCCGCCAGGTGCAGGCGGCGGGCTGGTGCTGGGCTTCGCCGCGGTGCCGGAAGGGAGATCGTCGCCGCGCTGCAGCGCCTGCGACGGGCCTGGAACCTGCCGCCCGAATAGCGACAGGCTCCAGGGGGCCATCACACCTTTTGCCGGCTGTCGTAGCGTTCGCGGTCGAGCTCGCCTTCGCTGCGGCCGACCAGGGTGGTGGTCATCAGGTCGCCGGCGACGTTCACCGTGGTGCGCGCCATGTCGAGGATGCGGTCGATGCCGGCGATCAGCGCCACGCCTTCCAGCGGCAGGCCCGCGGCGCTGAGCACCAGGCCGAGCATGATCAGCCGGCGCCGGGAATGCCGGCGGTGCCGATCGAGGCCAGCGTCGCGGTGAGGATGATCATCGCGTACTGCCCGGCGCCCAGCTCGATGCCAAAGGCCTGGGCGATGAACAGCGCCAGCACGCCCTGGTAGATCGCGGTGCCATCCATGTTGATCGTCGCGCCCACCGGCAAGACGAAGCCCGCGACACCCTCGGATACGCCCAGATTGTTGCGCGCGCACTCGATGGAAACCGGCAGCGTGCCGGAGCTGCTCGAGGTACTGAAGGCCACTGCCAGCGCCGGGGCGATGCCCTGGAAGAAGCGCAGCGGGTTGAGTCGCGCCAGCCCGCCGAGCAGCCCGCCGTAGACCAGCAGCACGTGTGCGAGGCTGGCCAGATAGATCACCCCGATGACGCCGGCCAGCGGCAGCAGCACGTCGGCGGTCAGGGCGAAGACGCCGATCGGCGCGACGCGCATTACCAGGTCGGTGAGCTTGTAGAAGCTCTCGGCCAGCGCATCGAACAGGCGGACCGCCGGCGCACCGGGCTCGCCGATCAGGTTGATGCTCACACCCAGGGCGATGGCGAAGACGATGATCTGCAGGATATTGCCCTCGGCAAAGGCGCTGACCGGGTTGGGCGGCACCAGGCCGACCAGGATCGACACCAGCGAGGGCGCCTGCCTGGCCTGCTCATGGCCGCTGGCGACCAGCTGCATGCCCTCGCCAGGCTGAACAGGGCGCCGAACAGCAGGCCGATACTCACCGCGAAGGCGGTGGTTACCAGGTAAATGGCGATGGTCTTGAGGCTGATGCGGCCGAGCTTGGCGCTGTCGTGCATCGAGGTGATGCCGGCGACCAGCGAGACGAACACCAGCGGCACGATGAGCATCTTGATGGCATTGAGAAACAGTGTGCCGAGCGGCGCGAGGGTCTGCGCGCCTTCGCCAAAGCCAAGGCCGGTTGCGATGCCGAGCGTCAGGCCAATGAGAATCTGCTGCCAGAGCGGCAGGCGGACGAGCAGGCGCAGGGGCGCCGAAAGGGTCGTACTCGGGGTCATGGTCGTTCCTGTTGTTCTTGTTCTGGTGCGCCGGGCCGCGTGACGCGGCCCGGCGCTGGGGTCAGGCGGTCAGCGGCGTCAGGCGGGGCGCAACCATGTTTTCCGGCCGCATGATGTCGGCCAGGATGGCCTCGTCGAGCAGGCGCTCCTCGCGCACCAGCTCCAGCACGCTGCGCCCGCTGAGCAGCGCCTCGCGGGCGATGCGGGTGCTGTTCTCGTAGCCGATGTAGGGGTTGAGCGCGGTGATCAGCCGATGGAGTTTTCCACCAGCTCGCGGCAGCGTGCCTCGTTGGCGGTGATGCCCTCGATGCAGTGCTCGCGCAGCATGTCCATGGCGCGGTGCAGCAGGCGGATCGAATCGAACAGCTTGTAGGCGATCAAGGGCTCCATCACGTTGAGCTGCAGCTGGCCGCCCTCGGCCGCCAGGGTCAGCGCCAGGTCGTTGCCGATCACCTCGAAGGCGACCTGGTTGACCGCTTCGGGAATCACCGGGTTGACCTTGCCGGGCATGATCGAGCTGCCCGGCTGGCGCGGCGGCAGGTTGATCTCGTTGATCCCGGTGCGGGGCCCGGAGGAGAGCAGGCGCAGGTCGCTGCAGATCTTCGACAGCTTTACCGCCAGGCGCTTGAGCATGCCGGAGAAGAGCACAAAGGAGCCCATGTCCGAGGTCGCTTCGATCAGGTCGGCGGCGGGGCGCAGCGGTTGACCGCTGATCTGCGCCAGGCGCTGCACGGCGATGGCCTGGTAGCGCGGGTCGGCGTTGATGCCGGTGCCGATCGCGGTGCCGCCGAGGTTGACCTCCAGCAGCAGCTCGGGTGCGAAGCGGCGCAGGTGGCCGAGGTCTTCGCCAAGCGTGGTGGCAAAGGCGTGGAATTCCTGGCCGAGGGTCATCGGCACCGCATCCTGCAGCTGGGTGCGGCCCATCTTCAGGACCTGGGCAAAGGTCTCGCCCTTGGCAGCGAGCGACTGGCAGAGGCTGTCGAGGCTGGCCAGCAGGGTGTCGTGGCCGAGCAGCAGGCCGAGGCGGATGGCCGTCGGGTAGGCGTCGTTGGTCGACTGCGCCATGTTCACGTCGTTGTTCGGGTGCAGGTGGCGATAGTCGCCCTTGGTGTGGCCCATGGCCTCCAGGCCGAGGTTGGCGATCACTTCGTTGGCGTTCATGTTGGTCGAAGTGCCGGCGCCGCCCTGGATCATGTCGACGACGAACTGCTCGTGGAACTCGCCGCGGATCAGCCGTGCGCAGGCCTGGCTGATGGCCTCGTGCTTGCTCGGGCTGAGGTAGCCGAGCTCGCGGTTGGCGTCGGCGGCGGCCTGTTTGACCATTGCCAGGGCGGTGACCAGTTTCGGGTAGTGCGACAGCGGCACGCCGGACAGGCGGAAGTTGTTCAGCGCGCGCAGCGTCTGGATGCCGTAATAGGCGTCGGCGGGCACCGGAAGAGTACCCAGCAGGTCTTTCTCGATACGGAATGATGCAGGTTCGGACATGATGGTCGCTTGGTTCGGGTTGGCGCAGGCTTGGCTGCAGTGCCGCTACGATAGGGCTTGCTGCCGTCCGACGGCCAATGCCGTTGCTTGCTGCCCTATGCAGGAACGGCATAATGGCGGCGTGACTTGCCGGTCGTGGCGAGCGTGGCGGAGGGGCCTGTGAATCTGGAAACCAAATGGCTGGAAGACTTCATTGCGCTGGCCGCCACGCACAGCTTTTCCCAGGCCGCGCAGCGGCGCTACGTCACCCAGCCGGCCTTCAGCCGGCGCATCCGCTCGCTGGAGGAAGCGCTGGGGCTGACCCTGGTCGACCGCAGCTGCACGCCGGTCCAGCTGACCGAAGCGGGGCAGCTGTTTCTGGTCACCGCACGCAGCCTGGTCGAGCAACTCGGCGATGTGGTGCGCCATCTGCATCACCTCGAAGGCCAGCAGGGCGAGGTCCTGCAGGTCGCCGCGGCGCACTCGCTGGCGCTGGGCTTCTTTCCCGGCTGGGTCGCCGGGCTGCGCCGCGAGGGCCTCAACCTGGCCACGCGCCTGGTGGCGGCGAACGTCGGCGATGCGGTGCATCTGCTGCGTGAAGGCGGCTGCGACCTGATCATCGCCTACTACGACCCGGACGCCGCGCTGCAGCTGGACCCGGAACTCTTCCCGTCGCTGCACCTGGGGCGCACCGAAATGCTGCCGGTCTGTGCCACGGGCGAGGACGGCCGCGCGCTGTACGACATCGACAGCGGGCAGAGCGTGCCGCTGCTGGCCTACAGCGCCGGCGCCTTTCTCGGGCGTTCGGTGAACCTGCTGTTGCGCCAGCGTGCGTTGCGCTCGACCACCGTCTACGAGACGGCGATGGCCGACAGCCTGAAGAGCATGGCGCTGCAGCGCCTGGGCATCGCCTGGGTGCCACGCCTGTCGGTGTGCTCCGAGCTCGAGCGCGGCGAGCTGGTGGTCTGTGGCGGCGAGCAATGGCGGGTGCCGCTGGAAATCCGCCTGTATCGCTGCGCGCTGATGCGCAAGGGCGCGGTGCGACTGCTCTGGCGGCGCCTGGACGAACGCGCCCGTACCGCCAGCGAGGTGTGAAACAGGTCTGCGGCGAATCTCGCGAATGCCGGGAATCGCGCCGACTCCTGCCAGACCAGGCTGGCTTTTCCCATGGCCCCGGAAAAAATTCGCCGCCTCGGGCAACTTCCGTCTCGCTTGCTGTCTTAGCTGAGCAACTCGTGCCATGGCCAGGCCGAATCTCGGCCAAGGAAAGACAGCCTTGAACACTGAACTTCTCTCGACCGGGCCCTGCTCAGGGCCGGTCTCGCCCATGTTCGATGGGCCGGACGCCTGCGGACGGGCGATCACCCTGCATGCCGCCTTCGAGCATCTGGCTCGTCTGTTTCCCGAGCATCCGGCGGTCTGTTCGACGCGCTTTGCGACGCTCGATTTCCGGACCCTGCAACAGGCCATCGAGCAGTCGCGCAGCCAATTGCGCCAGGCCGGCCTCGGTCGCGAGGCGCGTATCGGCATCCTCCTGCCGGAGCCGGCGCAGGCGGCCGTGACCATCACGGCCATCGCCTGTTCGGCAGTGGCGGTGCCGCTGGACCCGCGCCTGGGCCCGGTGGAGCTGGAGCAGTTTCTCGAGCAGCTCAGCCTCGATGCCATGCTGGTC
>LZQO01000144.1_pt1 | contig 9418 bp, 11 predicted proteins | sample 768571 | NCBI WGS metagenome assembly LZQO01 (sample SAMN05207081, study PRJNA324507) | oil field metagenome | isolation source: sample BH-FW-10 from oil reservoir | place: India: Bombay High | collected 2015-12-01
CCGCGCAAACGCCGCCGCAGCGGTGGGGGGCGTCGCCGTCGCGGCAGTGGCTCGCCGGCCGCGGCCGACTGATGGAGCGCGCCTATATCGGGCTGGGCAGCAATCTGGCGGAGCCGAGCAGCAGCTCCGCGATGCGATCGCCGCGCTCGCCGGCATCGCGAATACCGAGCTGATGGCGGTCTCCTCGTTCTATGCCAGCGATCCACTCGGGCCAAGTGACCAGCCGCGCTATGTGAATGCGGTCGCCGCACTGGATACCGGGCTTGCGCCGCTGCAACTGCTCGATGCACTGCAGGCGATCGAACTCGCCCAGGGGCGTCAACGCAAGGCCGAGCGCTGGGGCCCGCGCACCCTTGACCTGGATATTCTGCTGTTCGGCAATCGATTGCTGAGCGAGCCGCGACTGACCGTGCCGCATTACCACATGCACGCGCGCCCCTTCGTGCTATATCCGTTGGCCGAGCTCGTGCCACCGGCTTTCGCCTTCCGGACGGCCGTACGCTCGACGAGCTGATCGCCGCGTGCCCCTTCACCGGACTGGAACGCTTGGCGACCGATCTGTAACGCATTGCGGTAACGGCCGTAACACCCGGGTAACACCCATCATTGACTTAGCTGGGCGTCAACCCGAGTATAAGCGCCCTCTGCTGGTACCGATTGTCGCACGCAGCTGCGTCACGGCCCGGCGACAGACCCCTCAGAGGCCCCGAAGAGGACGGCTCATGCCAGACGTAACCCTGACCACACTGCAAGGGCTCAAGCAGAAGGGCGAGAAGATCGTCATGCTGACCTGCTACGACGCCACCTTTGCCCGCACGGCATGCGATGCGGGGGTGGAGATGCTGCTGATCGGCGACTCGCTCGGCATGGTCCTGCAAGGTCACGACAGCACGCTGCCGGTGAGTGTTGCGACATGGCCTATCACACAGCCAGCGTCAAACGCGGTAACCGCGGCGCCATGATCGTCGCCGACCTGCCGTTCATGGCCAATGCCACGCTCGAGCAGACGTTGAACAATTCCGCGGTGCTGATGCAGGCCGGAGCGCACATGATCAAGCTCGAAGGTGCCGGCTGGCTGGCCGAATCGATCGGCCAGCTGGCTGAGCGCGGCATCCCCGTCTGCGCGCACATGGGCCTGACGCCACAGGCGGTCAACCTGTTCGGCGGTTACAAGGTGCAGGGCCGGGGCGAGGCGCAGGCCGAGAAGATGCTCGCCGATGCCCGTGCCCTGGAGCTGCCGGTGCGGCCATGCTGCTGCTCGAATGCGTGCCCAGCGAGCTGGCGGCCCGCATCACCGAAGCGGTCCGCATCCCGGTGATCGGCATTGGCGCCGGTAGCGCCACCGATGGCCAGGTCCTGGTGCTGCATGACATGCTCGGCCTTTCGCTCAGCGGTCGGGTACCGAAGTTCGTGAAGAACTTCATGCAGGCACAGAGCAGTATTCCGGCCGCCATTGCCGCCTATGTCCGCGCCGTGAAAGCGGTCGAGTTCCCTGCAGCCGAACACGAGTTTTCCGCATGAACATCGTCAAGACCGTCGCCGATCTGCGTGCCGCCGTGGCGCGTGCCCGCGGCGAGGGCAAGCGCATCGGCTTCGTGCCGACCATGGGCAACCTGCATGCCGGGCATATCGCCCTGATCAAGAAGGCCGGCCAACGCGCCGACTTCGTCGTCGCCAGCATTTTCGTCAATCCGCTGCAGTTCGGTCCGAACGAGGATCTGGCCAGCTATCCGCGGACACTGGCCGCCGACCAGGAAAAACTGGTCAACGCCGGTTGCCACCTGTTGTTCGCTCCCAGTGTCGAGGAAATGTACCCCCACGGTCAGGCAGACCAGACGCTGGTGCGCGTGCCGGGTGTGTCCGAGGGGCTGTGCGGGGCCAGTCGGCCTGGGCATTTCGATGGCGTATCGACGGTGGTGACCAAGCTGTTCAACATGGTGCAGCCCGACCTGGCCGTGTTCGGCCAAAAGGACTTCCAGCAGCTGGCAGTGATCCGCACCATGGTGCGCGACCTGAACATGCCGGTGCAGATCATCTCCGAACCGATCGTGCGCGCCGACGATGGCTTGGCGCTGTCCTCGCGTAACGGCTACCTGACCACGGAAGAGCGGACCATCGCCCCGCAGCTGTATCGCACATTGTGCGAACTGCGCGATGCGATTGCCGGTGGCGAGCGCGACTATTCGGCGCTGGTCGAGCGCGGCCTGAACCGCCTGCGCCAGGCAGGGCTGCGGCCGGACTATCTGGAGCTGCGCAACGCCGTCGATCTGCAGCCGGCCGATCAGCACTCGCGCGAGGTCGCCATCCTCGTAGCAGCGTTTCTCGGCAGGACACGCCTGCTCGACAACATCCTGGTGGAAACCGGCACGACCGCCCACTGAACCCGCCCTCCCGCAGCCTTGAACACACCCAAGGCTTCGGGCACACTCTGCGCCGCTTGCGCCCCCGGAGGACCCTGCCATGCACGCCATCATGCTCAAGGCAAAACTGCACCGCGCCGTGGTGACCCATTCCGTACTCGACTACGAAGGCTCCTGCGCCATCGATGGTGAGTGGCTCGACCTGGCCGGGATCCGCGAGTACGAACAGATCCAGATCTACAACGTCGACAACGGCGAGCGCTTCACCACCTACGCCATTCGCGGCGAGGAAGGTTCGAAGATCATTTCGGTCAACGGCGCCGCCGCGCACAAGGCGGGTGTCGGCCACCGGTTGATCATCTGCGCCTACGCCCACTACAGCGAAGCCGAGCTGGCGAACTTCAAGCCACACGTGCTCTACATGGGCGCCGATGGCGACCTCAACCACACCAGCAACGCCATTCCGGTCCAGGTTGCCTGACCTGCCACGGCGATGCCCGAAAGCCCGAAGCGCAGTCTGTGCTTCGGGCTTTTTCGTATCGACCAGGCCGCCAAGAACCTGCGGAACACAGCGGCACGGCACAGGTCTGAGCAGACTCGGCGGTAGCGCCGGCCATGCATTGCTACCGCCTCCTGCATTGCCATATGATGGCCCGACATAGCAAAGGAAGCCGCCTCATCATGAGCTATTACCTGAACCCTCTCGATGTCACCGCCCTGCCATCCTGGAAAGCTCTGGAAGAGCACCGCCTGGCCATGCAGCACTTCAACATGCGCGAGGCCTTCCAGGCGGACCCGGAGCGTTTCAACGAGCTATCGGTCTCCTGCTGCGGACTCTTTCTCGACTACTCGAAGAACCTTATTACCAACGAAACCCGCGCCTTGCTGGTCAACCTGGCCCGTGAGGCGGGCGTCGAGCAGGCGGCCCATGCCATGTTCAACGGCGAACCGGTCAATGCCTCGGAACGGCGCCCGGCACTGCACACTGCCCTGCGCCGCCCGCTCGGCGACAGCCTGATGGTCGACGGCCACAACCTGATGCGCGAAGTGCACGGCTCCCTGGCGCAGATGACGGATATCGTCGGGCGTATCCACAACCATCTCTGGCGGGGCTACAACGACAAGCCGATCACCGACGTGGTCAACATCGGTATCGGCGGCTCCTTCCTCGGCCCGCAGCTGGTGTCTGAGGCCCTGCTGCCGTTCACCCAGCAAAGCGGCGTGCGCTGCCACTACCTGGCCAACATCGACGGCAGCGAATTCCGCGAGGTGACCGCGAATCTGAATGCGGAAACCACCCTGTTCATCGTTTCGAGCAAGTCGTTCGGCACCCTGGAAACCCTGAAGAACGCCCAGGCCGCACGAACCTGGTATCTCGCTCGCGGCGGCAGCGAAGAAAAGCTCTACCGGCACTTCATCGCGGTGACCAGCAACAAACAGGCGGCGATCGACTTCGGTATCCGTGAGAAGAACGTATTCCCCATGTGGGACTGGGTTGGCGGGCGCTATTCACTCTGGTCGGCGATCGGCCTGCCGATCGCCCTTGCCATCGGCATGCACAACTTCAAGGACCTGCTGTCCGGCGCCTACAGCATGGACCAGCACTTCCTGCACGAGCCCTACGAGCGCAACATGCCGGTCCTGCTGGCGATGCTTGGCATCTGGTACCACAACTTCTGGGGCGCACAGAGCTACGCCTTCCTGCCCTACGACCATTACCTGCGCAACTTCGTCAAGCACCTGCAGCAGATGGACATGGAGTCCAACGGCAAAAGCGTGCGCCAGGACGGCAGCCCCGTATCCTGCAGCACCGGCCCGGTTATCTGGGGTGGTGTTGGCTGTAACGGCCAGCACGCCTACCACCAGCTGTTGCACCAGGGCACCCCGCTGATACCGGCCGACTTCATTGTTCCGGTGGTCAGCCACAACCCCGTCGCCGATCACCACGAATGGCTCTACGCCAACTGTCTGTCGCAGAGCCAGGCGCTGATGCTTGGCAAGACCCGCAGCGAGGCCGAGGCCGAGCTCCGCGCCAAGGGCCTGGCCGAAGCCGAGATCGCCCGGCTGGCACCGCACAAGGTGATTCCGGGCAACCGCCCGAGCAACACCCTGGTGATGGAGAGCATCAGCCCGGGCGCCTGGGTGCGCTGATCGCGCTCTACGAGCACAAGGTATTCGTGCAAGGCGTGATCTGGGGTATCAACTCCTTCGATCAGTGGGGCGTGGAGCTGGGCAAGGAACTGGGCAAGGGCGTCTACAACCGTCTGACCAGCTACGAGAGCTCGGCGGCCGAGGATGCGTCTACCCAAGGCCTGATCGACTACTTCCGCGGCCGCCACCGCGGCTGACGTTGCCGCCCCGAGCATCGTGGAGCGGCTCCGCCGGCATATCGAAACGCAGGTGCTCAGCCTGACCGGGCTGGCCCTGCCGGGCATCGACTACGAGTCACCCGCGGGCGACCCCGGCCTCTTCGGTCCGGATTCGCTCTGCTGGCGCGTCCATGGTGACTTCACTTCGATGCTCGTCGGCGGCATTGCCGCGCTGCTGTTGCAAGCCCTGCATCCGCTGGCGCTGGCCGGTGTCTGGGACCATTCCCGCTTTCGCGAGGATCTCCTTGGCCGGCTTCGCCGCACCGGGCAATTCATCGCCGGAACCACCTTTGCTAGCACCGATGATGCCGAACGACTGCTCGAACGGGTTCGTCGTATCCACCTGGGCGTCACCGGGCAGGCCGAGGACGGCCGCCTTATGCGGCATCGGACCCCGAGTTGCTGACCTGGGTGCATGTAGCCGAAGTCAGCTGCTTTCTCGAGGCGCATCTGCGCTACCGCAATCCCGCTCTGTCTCCCGCGGACCAGGATCGCTATCTCGCCGAGGTTTCGATGATTGCCGGACGGCTCGGGGCTACCCGTGTGCCGACCACCCGCGAGGCGTCCGCTGGCTATTTGCAGGCCATTCGCCACGAGCTGGTTTGCGATCACCGCTCGCACGAAATTCTTCGCATCCTGCTTGCCGCCCCGGCACCCAGTCGCCTGGCGCAACCGTTCGCCAGGCTGATGCTCAGGGCCGGCATCGAGCTGCTTCCGCAATGGGCTTGCGAGATGTTCGGGATCTCGATGTCACCGGCGCGGCGCTGGCTGATCCGTCATCAGGTCTGGGCCACGGCGGGCGTGCTGCGCTGGGCGGTGCGCAACGGTTCGGTGCATCGGGCACGACGTCGCATGGGATTACCGCCACGTTGAGCAGCCGCAGCGCGGCGCCGATCGCATGAGGAACCGGGACGACGTGCCATACTCCAAGCCAACCTATCCAGAGGAAACCTTGGCAAATGCGCAACGGTCTGAAGCGCCTGGCGATCGCCGCGGCAACCGCACTCATCTGCTACGCCCTGCTCGGCTTTCTGATCCTGCCCGGGCTCGCTCAGCGCATCGCCAACCAGCAGCTCGCCGTATACGCCTCCGTTCCGGCGAGCCTGGCGCGAATGGAATTCAACCCGTTCAGCCTTGAGCTCGATGTCTTCGGCCTGTCACTGGGCACAGCCGAGCAACAGGACGCCGGCTTCGATCACCTGTATGTCGATCTCTCCTGGGACAGCCTGTTCCGGCGCACCCTGCACCTGAGCGAAGTGCACCTGGAGGCACCGCGTACGCAGTTGCGCTTTGCCAATGACGGTACCTTCAACCTGGCCCAGCTGTTCAGAGCCCCCGAGCAAAAATCCGAGCCCGAGACGCCGGCCGCCGAAGGCGAGATATTTCCGCTGCAACTGGACCGTTTCCGACTCAGCGCCGGCCAATTGCGCTTCATTGATAAGCGCCCCAGCGAGCCTATCGACCTGATTTACGACGAGCTGAATCTGGAGCTGCACAACCTCGTCACCCGGAGGATGGGGCCGCCGACGCCACGCTGGCGGCCTCTGGCCCGAGCGGCGGGCACATCGGCTGGCAGGGCCAGCTGAACCTCGCCCCACTGCGCTCCAGTGGCCGCCTGACCGTGGACTCCGTGGCGCTGGCGGACTACTGGCCATACGTCCGCGACGCAGCGCCCCTGGCTCTCGAGCGCGGCACGCTCAGCGCCAGCACGCGCTACGAACTGGATTTGAGCGAGGCCCTCCAGCTGCGCCTGCTCGACCTGGACGCCACACTCGCGCCGCTGGCGATCGATGACCTGCAGGGCGATCCACTCGTGCGCCTGGAGCGCCTCGAAGTCGCGGAAACAACGCTCGACCTGGCCGATAAGCGCCTGCAAATCGGCAAAGTGCGCAGCGCCGGGCTGGAAACCTGGGTCATACGCGAGCAGGACGGTGCACTGAACTGGCAACGGCTATTCGCCGAGCCGACAGCCACGGACAGCAAGACACCTGCCGCGCAACCGAGCGAGCCCGCCTGGCGGATTCAACTGAGCGAGGCGCAGCTGGCCGACTATCGCATCCACCTGACTGACCGCGTGCCCGAGCAGGAGGTTGCCCTCGAACTCGCGCCCCTGAAGCTCACACTTCGACAGTTCGACAGCCAAGCAAAAACGCCTTTCAAGGTCGATCTGGATACCGGAATCGGTCGCCAGGGCAACCTGCAGGCTACTGGCGAGCTGCAACTGGCTCCGTTGAGCGGTCGGCTCGACGTTCGCACCCGGGATCTCGATCTGCGCGTGGCGCAGGCCTATCTCGCCCCCTTCATTCGACTCGAACTGCGCAGCGGCATGCTCTCGAGCGACCTGCAGCTGACGCTGGATGGAGCCGAACCGCTTGCTTTTTCGGCAACCGGTACGGCCGAGATCACCCAACTGCATACGCTCGACACGCTGAAGGACCGCGACTTCGTCAAATGGCAGCGACTGCGGCTCGAAGGCATCGACTATCAGCACCAACCCCAGCGACTGGCCATCGAAACGGTCGATATCGATCAGCCATATGCGCGCTTCATCATCAACCCGGACCTGAGCACGAACGTCAACGAGCTGCTGGTCGACCAGCCTGGAGAGCCAGCCGCTGCCGCGCCGGCCGGCCCGGCCAGCGCCCCGTTGGCGCTGCATATTGGCGGCATCCGGTTGACCGATGGCTCGGCCAACTTTGCCGATTTCAGCCTGCGCCCGCCGTTCGCCACCGCCATTCAGGATCTCGATGGCCACATCGGCACGCTCGACAATCAACAGCAGCCCGCCGCGCCGGTCGATATCACCGGCAAGGTCGACCGCTATGCGCCGGTCGCCATCAAGGGCAGCCTGACGCCCTTCGACCCGCTGCAGCGCTTGGATATCGCGACCAGCTTCCGCCAGGTTGAGCTGACTACGCTCACGCCCTATTCCAGCAAATTCGCCGGCTATCGTATTCGCAAAGGCCGTCTGAACCTGGACCTGCATTACCGCATCCAGCAGGGGCAACTCGACGCACAGAACCGGGTGGTACTCGAGCAGCTTCAGCTCGGCGAGAAGGTCGACAGTCCCGATGCCGTCGACTTGCCGGTCCGCCTCGCGGTCGCCCTGCTCAAGGACACCCACGGCACGATCGACATCAAGCTGCCGGTCCAGGGCAACCTGAACGATCCGCAGTTCAGCGTCATGCCGATCATCTGGCAGACGCTACGTAATCTTGTCCTGCGCGCCGCCCAGGCTCCGTTCAAATTCCTTGCCGGGCTGGTAGACGGCGGACAGGAGGATCTCAGCCAGATTGCGTTTGCTCCAGCAAGCAGCGAGCTCGACGCCAGGCACGCGCCAACCTGAAAGCCTTGGCCCAGGCGCTGCAACAGCGCCCGCAACTGGTGCTGGAGGTAGAGGGCCGCAGCGCGGCCAGCGAAGGCAGGGCGTTGGCCGAGCAGCGACTTGAACGCGAGTATCAGAGAACGTTCTACCGCGTGCTGCAACGCCGCGGAGAAAAGGTGCCGGGCAGCGAAGACGAGCTCGTCGTCGCCGACGACGAGAAACCGGCGTTGCTCGAAGGCATCTATCGCAGTCGCCTCGGACGTCAGCACCAGAACAGTGGCGCGAACTGGAGGAGGACGCCCGTGCCCAGCAGTTGCGCGAAGCGGTCATCGACTCCTGGTCATCGAGCGCCATACTCTTGCGCAACCTTGCACGCGAGCGGGCCGCTACGATCAAGAACCAGCTGACCGACCTGGGCCTGGATCCGCAACGCGTCTACCTGCTGGACACCAGCACGATCGACGCGCAACCTGATGGCGAAATCACCGTTGTGTTGCATCTCGGGAGTGAGTAATGAAGTCATTGGCATGGCAGCTGGTGCTGGTTTCGCTGTTCGCGGCCCCCTCGATCGCCGCGGCCGACACCTTTCGCTGTGGCAGCCAGCTGGTCAGCAGCGGCGACCGCAGCTTCGAAGTGGAGCGCAAGTGCGGTCCACCGACACATCGCACGCCGATAGGTTATACGCTCGGTCCGAACGACCGACGCGAGTTCGTCCTTGAGGAATGGGTGTACGGGCCAAGCAACGGGATGCTCAGCATCCTGACCTTTGAAGCCAATCGACTGATCCGGGTCGAAACCCGGCGGGCACAGTGAGAACGCGCGTGCGCCTAGCTGCGCTTGCCATGCTGCCCCTTATGTTGCTCCTCAGTGCCGTCGTTGAGGCAGGCTCGACATACCGCTGTGGCAGTCGCCTGGTCAGCCTGGATGCGTCCACCTCGGAGGTCCTGGGCAAGTGTGGCGAACCACAGGGACGCTCGCTGACCGGCTACAAGGAGATCGTCGACGACTACGACTATGGGGTCCGCCAGGAAGTCGCGGTCGAGGAATGGGTTTACGGCCCCATCCACGGCATGTACCACTACCTACGCTTCGAGGGAGGCCGGCTGCGCAACATTGACAGCCAGCGGGGCCAATAAAAAAGGTTCTTCGCGGACTCTGGGGAAAGAGCGAGTTGACAGTCAGGGAAGCAGGTAAATTGGCAGTCGCCAAACACACCCTTCACCTGTCCCTGCTGTCGCCATGCATCCTATTGATCTTGCTGCTTTCTGGCCAGGCTATGACGCCGTTGCCTGCCGCTCATCTGCCAACAACTCCCTTCTGATTGAGCTCGAACCTCAAGCCGGTTCAGTGCCAAGTGCGGGCGT
>LZQO01000145.1_pt1 | contig 9235 bp, 9 predicted proteins | sample 768571 | NCBI WGS metagenome assembly LZQO01 (sample SAMN05207081, study PRJNA324507) | oil field metagenome | isolation source: sample BH-FW-10 from oil reservoir | place: India: Bombay High | collected 2015-12-01
CGGCAGCGACACCGGCAAGCGCTGCCACCCGGCTGCGGACGCTCAGCGGCCGACGACGCAACGCCGCGGGCGGCCGCTTGTCGCGCAGGCGTGCATAGAGCTGCTCTGCCGCAGCGACCTGCTCCGGCCGCGGTTTGGTGCGTACCGATTGGTATTCGACGACTCGCCCGTCCCGGCTGATCGGCGTGACGAAGGCACTGACCCAATAGTGATCGCCGTTCTTGCAGCGATTCTTGACCATGCCCATCCAGGAGCGGCCGGCGCGCACGCAGGACCACAGATCGGCGAAGGCCTCGGGCGGCATGTCCGGGTGGCGAACCACGTTGTGATGCTGGCCGAGCAACTCCTGTTCGTCGAAACCGCTGATCCGGATGAAATCCGGGTTCACATAGGTGATGTCGCCGTTGAGGTCGGTGGTGGAGAGGATGTTGGCGCTATCGCTGTAACTGACCTCGCGGCCAGTGACGGGCAGGTTCATACGCATGATGGATTCTCGCGAGCTAGCCGAAGTTGTTGTTCTGTACCGCTACGCACGTCTGGCTGCGATGCGCTATGGCGCGTCGCCCTTGCCGTGATCAACTCCAGTGAGAATCCCTGTCTCGGACGGTCCTGCAGGCCCGAGGCGCACCGCCACGGGAAAACTACCCAAAAAAAAAGCGCCAACGTCGATCATCCGGGGACAGTCTCCGTTGGCGCGCATGTACCGCGAGGCTTTCCGGGCTTCCTCACCACGGAAAGAATGTGACGCTGATCTCATATTGATATCAGCGAATCTGCGATCACAAGCGTACTTAGGGAGTACCTCCTTGGAGGTATTTGCCTGCTTGGCACAGTAAACTTGTACAGAATATACATATGTACAACAGCATGTACAATAAATCTGTCTTGCAGGCCGCAACCCTGGCCGCGATGGTCGGTCTATTTCTGGCATGCGAGCGCCTTTGCCGGTTTCGGCTGTTGCCAGCTTGGTCGCCTGCTAGACTCCCTATTCCGCGCAGACTCACGAGGGATGCCGGATCAACCGAAAACAACCAGAAAAGGAGTGCATCCATGAAAGGCAAATCCTTGGCATGGATCTTCACCGCTGCATTGGCGGGTGCCGGTCTGAGCAACCTGGCTCAGGCCCAGGAGCGATTCGTCACCATCGGCACCGGCGGTCAGACCGGCGTCTACTATGTGGCTGGCCAGTCGATCTGTCGTTTCGTCAACCGCAACGCCGAGAACATCAAGTGCAACGCCCCGGCCAGCGGCGGTGGCGTGGCCAACGTCAACGGTCTGCGTAGCGGCGAGTTCAACTTCGGCATCATGCAGTCCGACCACCAATACAAGGCGATGAAGGGCCTGGCACCGTTCGAGAAGGAAGGCGCCATGGATGACATTCGCGCGGTCTTCTCGCTGCAGAGCGAGGTCTTCACCGTACTCGCGCGCCGCGACGCCAACATCAAGGGCCTCGACGATCTGAAGGGCAAGCGCGTCAACATCGGCAACCCCGGTTCCGGCCAGCGCGACACCCTCGAAGAGATCATGCAGGTCAAGGGTTGGGACAAGTCGGCCTTCGCCCTGGCCGCCGAGCTCAAGCCGGCCGAGCAGGCCAGCGCCCTGAGCGACAACAACATCGACGCCATGACCTACTTCGTCGGTCATCCGAACGGCGCGATCCAGGAAGCGACCACCACCGTCGATGCGGTACTGGTACCGATCACCGGTCCGGAAATCGACAAGCTGCTCAAGGAAAAGACCTACTACACCAAGGCCGAGATCCCCGGCGGCCTGTACAAGGGCAATGACTCGCCAACGCAGTCCATCGGCGGCAAGGCCGTGCTGTCGACGACCTCCAAGGTCGATGCCGACGTCGTCTACCAGCTGGTCAAGTCGGTGTTCGAGAACATCGAGCGCTTCCAGCGTCTGCACCCGGCATTCAAGGACCTCAAGCCCGAGGACATGATCAAGGTCGGCCTGACCGCGCCGCTGCACGAAGGCGCCGAGCGCTACTACAAGGAGCGTGGCTGGCTGTAAGGCGGCCGGCGGGCCGTGGCTGCGGCCCGTCTGCGTCTCATGCCTCACCCGAAACCCGTGTGCCGAGTCGGCCACGGGTTTCTTGGGTTAACGATTCCTGAAAAACAGGCCCCATTTGATGCAAGACAAACATCTTTCCACCGAGGAACTGATCGCTCAGGACGTCGGTGCCCGTTTGCCGGAAGCTTCATGGCCAAGGCCATCGCCGGGTTGGCCCTGGCCTGGTCGCTGTTCCAGCTGTGGATCGCCTCGCCGCTGCCGTTCATCTTCCGCATCGGCGTGCTCAACGATACCGAGACGCGCTCGATCCACCTGGCCTTTGCCCTGCTGCTGGCCTTTCTCGCCTATCCGGCCTTCAAGCGTTCGCCGCGTGATCGCGTGCCCTTGCTGGATGTGGCGCTCGGCCTGGTGGCGGCGGCCAGTGCCGCCTACCTGTTCATCTTCTACGAGCAACTGGCGCAGCGCCCCGGCAACCTGACGACCGCCGACCTGGTCACGGCCTGTATCGGCATTCCGCTGCTGCTCGAGGCGACCCGCCGGGCGCTCGGCCCGCCGTTGGCGATCATCGCGCTGGTGTTCATCGTCTACAGCCTGGCCGGCCCCTGGATGCCGGGGCTGCTGGCGCATCGCGGGGTGAGCTTCACGGCGATGGCCAACCACCAGTGGATCACCACCGAGGGCGTGTTCGGCATCGCCCTGGGCGTGTCCACCAGCTTCGTGTTTCTCTTCGTGCTGTTCGGTGCGCTGCTCGAGCGCGCCGGTGCCGGCCACTACTTCATCCAGTTGGCGTTCAGCTGCTCGGCCACATGCGCGGCGGCCCGGCCAAGGCCGCGGTGGTCGCCTCGGGCATGACCGGCCTGATCTCCGGCTCGTCGATCGCCAACGTGGTGACCACCGGGACCTTCACCATTCCGATGATGAAGAAGGTCGGCTTCTCCAAGGAAAAGGCCGGAGCGGTGGAGGTCGCGTCTTCGGTCAACGGCCAGATCATGCCGCCGGTGATGGGCGCGGCGGCTTTCCTCATGGTCGAGTACATCGGCATGCCCTATGTGGAGATCATCAAGCATGCCTTCCTGCCGGCGGCGATCTCCTACATCGCGCTGCTCTATATCGTGCACCTGGAAGCGCTGAAGCAGGACATGCAGCCGATCGGTACGCACCAGCCCAAACCCTGGCTGCGCCGGCTGACCGGCTTCGCCTTTGGTGCGGCGCTGATCAGCGGCCTCTCGCTGGCGGTCTACTACGGCCTTGGCTGGCTCAAACCGGCGCTTGGCGACTTTGCCCTGCCGGGCATCGGCGCGTTGCTGGCGCTGGTCTATCTAGCTTGCTCAAGGTGGCGGCGAGCAACCCGCCGCTGCCTGGTGAAGACCCGGACAAACCGCTGGAAGAGCTGCCCAACACCCGTGCCGTGCTGCTCTCGGGCCTGCACTTCGTGCTGCCGGTGGTGGTGCTGGTCTGGTGCCTGATGATCGAGCGGCTGTCGCCCGGGCTCTCGGCCTTCTGGGGCACCGTGATGCTGGTGATCATCCTGCTCACCCAGCGCCCGCTGCTGTCCTGGATGCGTGGCGACGGCGGGGCGACCCACGGCACCGCCATGGACGGGCTGATCGACCTGCGCGAGGGCATGATCGCCGGTGCGCGCAACATGATCGGTATCGGCATCGCCACCGCGGCGGCCGGGATCATCGTCGGCGCGGTGTCGCAGACCGGCGTCGGCCTGGTGCTGGCCGATCTGGTCGAGCTGCTGTCGATGGGCAACCTGCTGCTGATGCTGCTGCTCATCGCGGTCTTCAGCCTGATCCTCGGCATGGGGCTGCCGACCACGGCGAACTACATCGTGGTCTCTAGCCTGCTGGCGCCGGTGGTGGTTTCGCTCGGGCAGCAGAACGGCCTGATCGTGCCGCTGATCGCGGTGCATCTGTTCGTCTTCTACTTCGGCATCATGGCCGACGTGACGCCGCCGGTCGGGCTGGCCTCGTTCGCTGCCGCGGCGGTGTCCAAGGGCGACCCGATCAAGACCGGCGTCACGGCGTTCTATTACAGCCTGCGCACCGCGGCGTTGCCGTTCCTGTTCATCTTCAACACCGACCTGCTGCTGATCGACGTCGACTTCTGGCACGGCGTGCTGATCTTCATCGTTGCCACCGGCGCCATGCTGATCTTCGCCGCCGGCACCCAGGGCTACTTCCTGGTGCGCAGCCGCTGGTACGAGAGCGTGCTGCTGCTGCTGGTGGCCTTCACCCTGTTCCGTCCGGGGTTCTGGATGGATCTGGTGCACGACCCCTATCGCGACATCCCGCCGAGCGAGCTGGTCCAAGCGCTCGACCGGGTAGACCCGGACAGCCAGCTGCGTCTGCGCATCCGCGGTGAGGATGCGGTGGGCGACCCGCTGGAGTTCAGCCTGCTGCTGGCCATTCCCGATGGCGAAAGCGGCGCGCAGAAGCTCGAGAAGCTCGGCCTGATGACCTACGAACAAGACGGCAAGGTGCTAATCGACAGCGTCACCTTTGGCAGCCCGGCGGCCGAGGCGGGGCTGGAGTTCGATCAGGAGATCCTGCGCGTACGCGCGCCGACGGAGCGTCTGCCCAAGGAATGGATGTGGATCCCCGGCCTGTTGCTGTTCGGTCTGGTGATCTGGCTGCAGCGTCGCCGCCGGCCGCGCTGAGCGGTTGCCCGCAGCTAGATGAACCCGGCCATGCCCCGCGCATGGCCGGGTTTTTCATGCCCGGCCGCTTGCAGTTGGACGCCGGTCAAACCGGGCGCCCCGGCAGATGGCGCTCGGCGGGTAGCAGCGTCGTCGCCGGCTCGCTCGGCAGGCGCTCACGCGTTGCGCCCTTACCTTCCAGCGCGGCATAGGCGGGGCTGCAGAACAGCGAATTGAGCCGCTTCATGTCGGCGATGAGTTCGAGGTGGGCGGCGCTGGTCTCGATGCTTTCCAGCACCTGCTGATGCAGGCGGTGAACGTGGGCGTGGGCCAGCTCGCGTTCACGCTGGCGAAGTCGCGCTTCTGCCGCAGCAGGCGGCGCGCACTGTGCGGGTCGCCGGAGAGAAACACCGAAAGCCCCAGGCTCAGGTTGGCGCTGAGCAGCGCGTGCAGCTGGCCGAGTTCTTCCAGGCCGCTCTCGGAAAAGCTCATGCGGCGGGTCTTTTTCAATGTCTGCACCTTGCCGAGCATGTGCTCGATGATGTCGCCGGCGTGCTCGAGGTTGATCGCCAGTTCGATGATCTCCGCCCAACGCCGGCTCTCCTGGTCGGCCAGATCCTCGCGCGGCATGCGCGCCAGGTAGAGCTTGACCCCGCTGTACAGCGCATCGACGTCGTCATCCAGCCGGCGGATCTCCTCGGCGGCCTGCGGGTGCTCGCTTTGCAGTACTTCCAGCAGGCGGGCGAGCATGCTTTCCACCAGGTCGCCGATGCGCAGCGTTTCCCGCACCGCGTTGGCCAACGCCAGGCTTGGCGTCTCCAGTGCGGCGGGATCGAGGTGCCGGGGCTGGGCGATGCCCTGTTCGATGCGGCGGTCCGGCAGCAGCTGCTCGCACAGGTGGGCCATCGGTCGCACCGTGGGCAACAGCACCAGGCAGCGCAGCGTGTTGTAGAACAGGTGAAAGGCGATCACCTGGGTCTGCAGGCTGAAGCCGAGGGTCGCCATCCAGCCCACCAGGGGATCGAGAAACGGCACCACCGCCAGCCCGGCCAGCTTGTACAGCAGGTTGCCGAGCGCCACGCGGCGGGCCTGCGGAGCTGCAGGCTGGCATTCAGCCAAGCCAGCACGCCGCTGCCGACGTTGGCGCCGATTACCACACCGAGCGCTACCGGCATGCCGATCAGCCCGGCGCCGGCCAGCGTGGCGGTAAGCAGCACGGCGGCCAGGCTGGAATAGGACAGCAACGCGAACAGCGCGCCAACCACCACGGCCAGCAGGGTGTCGCCGGCCAGTTCAGCAAACAGCACCTGCATGCCGCGTGCCTCGGTGATCGGTTCGGCGGCGGCGACGATCAGTTGCAGGGCCAGAATGATCAGGCCCAGCCCGATCATCACCCTGCCGAGCTGGCCGACGCGGCTCTGCTTGCGCGACAGGAACAGGCTGACACCGACGAGCGTCAGCACCGGCGAGAGCCAGGAAAGATCCAGGGTCAGCACGCGTGCCATCAATGCCGTGCCGACGTCGGCGCCGAGCATGATCGCCAGTGCGGTGGGCAGCGCCATCAGGCCCTGGGCGACGAAGGAAAAGGTCAGCAGCGCAGTGGCGTTGCTGCTCTGTACCAGGGCGGTGACGCCGATGCCGGCGCCGAACGCCAGTGGCGTGTGGGCCATGCTGTGGCTGAGCAGGCGCCGCAGGTGCGAGCCGTACACCCGCATGATCCCGGTCCGCACGATGTGCGTCCCCCAGACCAGCAGGGCGATCGACGATAGCAGGTGCAGCAGCGTGAGCATGGGCGTACAGGGTCTCGGTCAGTGGTCGGCCGCGCGAGCGGAGCGATACGTTCGCTCCGCGGCGGCTCTAAGGGTTGACCACTGGCCAACGGGGCCCGTTCACCGAATTGTCATCAACGCATCGGCGGGTGTCCGCTTCAGCGGGGCGTGTAGTAGCCCACGCCCAGCAGCACGTCGCCGACGCGGCGAATCAGCGTGTGCTTCTGCTCGACGGCATTGGTCGCCGGGTTGCGCCAGACGTAATCGACACTGCCGCTGCCGTCCTTCTTCGCCAGCTCGATCATTTCCTGGAACAGCGGTTCGCCGGCGGCGTCGCGCACCTCACGCACATCGGTGCCGACCAGGTTCGGGGAGCCGCCGCTGGCGCGGTACTTGCCATCTTCCAGACCGATCACGAAGACGTACTCATCGCCGATCACGAAGCCGCCCTGCGGGTCGTTGAAGCGACGGTACGCGGCATCGCCGCCTTCCTTCTCGACCAGCGCAACCGCCTTGTCGAGCAGGGTCCGCGCCTGCTCGGCGCTGGAGCGTGGAATGTAATAGCCGACGCAGACGATGTAGTCGCCGCTGCGGCGGAACAGGCTGGTCTTGTTCTGCAGCTTGTTGTTGCTCGGGTTCAGCCAGTGGTAGTCGACCGCACCGCTCTCGGCGCTCTTTGCCTTGTCGAGAATCTCGGCCATGAACGCCTTGCCGGCGGCGTCCTGCAGCTGCGTCACGTCCAGGCCTACCAGGTTATGCGAGGCGCCGCTGCTGGCGCGCATGGTGCCGGCCTTGTCCAGGACGAACACGTAGTACTCGCCCTGGGCGAAGCGGCCGTTACGCTGGTTGAAGTCGGCCAGTGCCTGCTCGGCACCGTTACGCTTCAGGTGCTCGACGGCATCGGCCAGCAGTGCTTCGGCCTGGCGCGCGTGACTGCGCTCGACCGAACCCATCGGGCGCGCCTGTTCGGCGTCCGGCGCGGCGCTGACCAGCGGCGCCGTGCCGAGCGCACCGAGCATGGAAAGAACGAGCAGTGTCTTGTGTTTCGTTTGCATGAACGACTCCTGGCAAAAGCGGGCCGACAGGCCCTTTCAAAGCATCCTGTGAGCCTCTGGCGGCAATTCATATTGGTCTGTGGGAGGAAAAAGGCCCGGCGAAAGAACTAGAGCGCGGCCCCCCGGCAGGGGCTGGGTGCTCGCTCTGGCGGCAGGGGCTCGGTAACCTAGCCGCCTGCTCACAAGGGACCGCCCATGCTCAGCCTCTACCACGCGCCCGACCTGGAAACCCTCGGTGAACTGGCCACGGCCTTGCTCGCCCAGCCGCTGGCCGATCCCTTCGCCCCGGCGCAGGTGGTGGTCCCGAGTCAGGGCATGGGGCGCTGGCTGACCCTCGCGCTGGCGCGCAAGCAGGGCATCGCCATGCAGCTCGAGCTGCAGCTGCCGGCCGCCTTCGTCTGGGCGCTGAGCCGCCAGGTGCTCGGCAGCCTGCCGGAGCAGTCGGCGTTTACCCCGACCACCCTGACCTGGCGCCTGTATGGCTGGCTCTGCGAGCCGGACAACCTGGCGCAGGCACCGCGCCTCCGGCAGTACCTGGACGGCGGCGATGAACGCCGGCGCCTGGCCTTGGCGGCGAAGATCGCCGATACCTTCGACCAGTACCTGCTCTACCGCGACGACTGGCTGTCGGCCTGGGAACGGGGCGAAACGCGTGATCTGGGGCCCGACGAGGCCTGGCAGGCGCTGCTTTGGCGCGAGCTGACGAAGGACGGCCACCCGCACCGGGCGCGCCTGCTCGGCGACCTCTTGCAGCGCCTGCACGGCGACGAACCGCTGGCGGGATTGCCCGAGCGCCTGCTGGTGTTTGGCATCAGCAGCCTGCCACCGCATCACCTGCGCGTGCTCGACGGGCTGGCTCGACACATCGATGTGGTGGTCTTCGCGCTCAACCCGAGCCGCGAAGCCTGGGGCGAGATTCGCGACATCCGCGAGCTGGCCCGGCAGCTCCCGCAGTCCGCGGGCTCGGCGCGCGCAGCGGCTGAGCAGCCTGGCGTCGACCGCGCCGTGGCAGATCAACTCGAGTGCCGATGATTGGTATCTGGACGTGGGGCATCCCTTGCTGGCCAGCCTCGGCAAGCAGGGCCGCGATTTCTTCGATGCGCTGTTCGGCCTCGGCGGCCAGGAGTTCGGGCTCTATTCCGAGGATGCCGACCTGCACGATGGCAGCCTGCTGCAGGCGCTGCAGAACGACATCCTGCGGTTGCGCACGCGCCGCCCCGAGGAACGTATCGCGCTGGCCGAGGGCGACCGTTCGCTGGAAGTGCACGTCGCCCATTCGCCGCTGCGCGAGGTGGAAATCCTCCACGATCAGCTGCTCGCGCGTTTCGCTGCCGACCCCGGGCTGACTCCCGACCAGGTCGTCGTGCTGACCCCCGACATCGAGCGCTATGCGCCTTTCATCGAGGCGGTGTTCGCCGCGCGGGCGCCGGGCGGGCGGGCCAGCGGCGCGCGGATACCTACAGCCTGGCCGACCGCAGCCTGCGCGCCGAAGTGCCGCTGGTGGAGGCCTTTCTCGAACTGCTCGGCCTGCCGCAGAGCCGTTTTGCCGCCGAGGAGGTGCTCGCCTGGCTGGAACGGCCGGCGATCGCCCGGCGCGCCGGTATCGAGAACGAGGATCTGCCGCTGCTGCGCGACTGGCTGCGCGAGGCCGGCGACCGCAGCCTGCGCGCCGAAGTGCCGCTGGTGGAGGCCTTTCTCGAACTGCTCGGCCTGCCGCAGAGCCGTTTTGCCGCCGAGGAGGTGCTCGCCTG
>LZQO01000146.1_pt1 | contig 9057 bp, 10 predicted proteins | sample 768571 | NCBI WGS metagenome assembly LZQO01 (sample SAMN05207081, study PRJNA324507) | oil field metagenome | isolation source: sample BH-FW-10 from oil reservoir | place: India: Bombay High | collected 2015-12-01
CGCACCTGGCCGTCACGGCGGTAGAGATCGGCGCTCGCCTGCAGGGGCGCGCGTTCGCGGGCGTCGAGAAACCGGTAGTGCGGTGGCTCGCCGGCTTCGGCGCACCTGGCCGTCACGGCGGTAGAGATCGGCGCTCGCCTGCAGGGGCGCGCGTTCGCGGGCGTCGAGAAACCGGTAGTGCGGTGGCTCGCCGGCTTCGCGCAGCAGGAAGAAGCCGCCGCCGCCCAGCCCGGAACCGTAGGGCTCGACCACGGCCAGCGCGGCGGTGACGGCCACCGCGGCATCGAAGGCGTTGCCGCCGCTGGCGAGAATGTCGCGGCCGACTTCGCTGGCCAATGGATGCGCCGTGGCCACGGCACCGCGTTCGGGAACTGCGGCCTGCGCCGTGCAGGCCAGCAGGAGGAGGGAAAGGCAGGCACCGGTCAGGTGGCGCAGGCGCCGCCGCCGACCCGTGCCGCGCCGACCATCAGGCCTTGCCGGTGATGATCAGGTACTTCTGCATCAGTTCGTCCTTGCTCTCGACGTTGTTCTCGTCGAGCGGAATGCAGTCTACCGGGCACACCTGCTGACACTGCGGCTCGTCGTAGTGGCCAACGCACTCGGTGCACAGGTTGGGGTCGATGACGTAGATTTCCTCGCCCTGGGAAATCGCGCCGTTAGGGCACTCGGGCTCGCAAACGTCGCAGTTGATGCAGTCATCGGTGATTTTCAGGGACATCGAAGCGGACTCCCGCCATGGCTCTTGTCATGGCACAGCAATAGAACGACGCGCAATTGTGCCGCAAGCGCGCCCGCCGTGCACGGGCGCGTCGATCAGCGCTGACCGAAGCGCGTCTTCAGCGCCTGCATCACCACCGGATGCACGAACTTGGAGACATCGCCCTCGAGCGAGGCGATCTCGCGCACCAGCGTCGAAGAGATGTAGGAGTACTTCTCCGAGGGCGTGAGGAACAGGCTTTCGACGTCGGGGGCGAGCTGGCGGTTCATGTTGGCCAGCTGGAACTCGTACTCGAAGTCCGACACCGCGCGCAGGCCGCGCAGCAGCACGTTGGCCTGTTGCTCCTTGACGAAGTGCGCCAGCAGCGTGGAGAAACCCATCACCTCGACGTTCGGCAGGTGGCGAGTGACTTCGCGGGCCAGCTCGACGCGTTGCTCCAGCGGGAACAGCGGATTCTTCTTCGGGTTCGCCGCCACGGCGATGATCACTTGATCGAACAGGCGCGAGGCGCGCTCGACCAGGTCGGCGTGGCCCATGGTGATGGGATCGAAGGTTCCCGGATACAACACTCGGTTCATCGCGGCGTCCTGACGCAGGCGTTGGGGGTGCCGATGGTAGCGGCTGCAAGTCGGCAGCGTAAAGCATCAATCCCCCAGGCGAAAAAACGGGTGATCGGCGGCGATTTCACGCTTTGCGCAGGGAATTCGCCAGCAAATCCGCGAACTTGGCGCCGAATGCGTAGATCGACAGCTGCGGGTTGGCACCGATGCTGGTGGGGAATACCGAGCCATCATGGATCGACAGGTTGGCCAGCTGATGATGCCGGCCAAGGCTGTCGACCACCGCCTGGCGTGGGTCTTCGCCCATGGCGCAGCCGCCCATTACGTGCGCACTGCCGAGCCGCACACGGTAGCGCTCCAGCGGCAGCTGTGCGATCAGCTCGCGCGCCGCCGCGGGGCTCCTGGCGTAGCGGGCGTCGCCGTGCAGCGGCAGCACGGCGCGCGCACCGGCCGCGAACTGGATCTCGGCCATGCTCAGGTAGGCGCGGCGAATACCGTCCCAGAGGTAATCGGTCAGCGGGTAGTCGAGCACCGGCGAGCCGTCGCTGCGCAATTCGACACGGCCGCCGACGCTTTGCGGGTGAAAGCCGTCGCGCAGCAGCGCGATCATGGCGTGGGTGTGCGGCAGTTCGGCCATGCGCCGGGCGTTGTCCTGGCCCAGGCCGCCGAGCAGCGTGGCGGCGAGTGCCGGATGCACCGGCGGCACCTCGAGCTTGTAGCCGATGCCTTCGTCCGGCCAGAGGAAGTGGTCGCTGTGGATCGACTGCGGCGCGCCGTAGAAGGGTTTGATCGGTTCGGCGAAGCGCGCCGCGGAAAAATTCACCAGATGCAGGAAGGTGCGTCTGCCTAGCCGATCATGCGGGTCGGGGGCCGCCGAACGTTTGAGGATCGCCGGGGTATTGATGCCGCCCCCGGCGAGGATGTAGTGACGTGCGTGCACCTCGATGCGCCGGCCGGTGGGCGCCACGCCGCGTTCGTCCAGGGCCAGGCATTGCAGCGCGCGGACCCGCTCGCCGTCGTGCAGCAGGCGCTCGGCGCGGGCGAGGTAGAGCAGCTCGCCGCCGTTGTCGAGCAGCGCCGGGATGCTGGTGACCAGCATCGACTGCTTGGCGTTGGTCGGGCAGCCCATGCCGCAGTAGCCGAGGTTCCAGCAGCCACGCACGTTGCGCGGGATCACGCCCCACTCGTAGCCGAGTGCCGCACAGCCGCGACGCAGGACGTCGTTGTTCGGGTTGGGTTCGACCGCCCAGGGCGCGACGCCGAGGCGTGCTTCCATCCGCGCGAACAGCGGCGCCATGGCTTCGGCCGAGTGGCCGGAGACGGCATGCTCGCGCGCCCAGTGGGCGAGCGTCTGCGGCGGCGTACGAAAGCTCGAGGTCCAGTTGACCAGCGTGGTGCCGCCGACCGCACGCCCCTGCAGGATGGTGATGGCGCCGTCCTTGCTCTGCCGGCCCAGGCCTTCCTGGTACAGGTTGCGGTAGGCGGTGGTCTCCTGCATGTCGAAGTCGCGGCTGCTGCGCAGCGGGCCTTCCTCGATCAGCAGCACGCGCAGGCCCGCGGCACTGAGCAGCTCTGCGCTGGTCGCACCACCGGCACCGCTGCCGACGATGACGACGTCGGCTTCGAGTGTCAGGTCCTGTTCGAGCCGGGCACCGTTACGGGTCTTCCAGCCGCGGGCCAGGCCCTCGGCGAAGGGGTCGGGAAGGCTCATGGGATCAGGCTCCAAGCGTGGGTGGGCCGGGGTAGCCGCAGTGCGCCCAGGCTTCGCGGCGGCCGTACCAGCCCATCTGGATCAGCTGCAGCAGGGTCGCCTGGCCCTGGCGCAGCAGATCGAAATGGCTGGTGCGCCAGCGTTCGAGAAAGGTGAGCAGCTGCGCGTCGCTGGCATCTTCCCAGCGCCCCCAGATGCCGGTGGCCGGGCCGCGGGTGACGGGCAGGGCGAGCAGATCGAACAGCTGCCGAACCTGCGTCAGCAGCGCTGGCGAGAGGTGCGCCAGATTGCCGTCGAGTTCCTCCAGCGTGCCTTCGACCGCGCCGGCCAGTGCCGGTGGCGCGACGCTGCCGGCGAGCACCACCTCGGCGAGGCGACGCAGCAGCGGCAGATCGCCCTCGCGCAATGTCGCGAACCCCGCGGCGGCCGGCGCCTCGCCGATTCCCTGCAGACCGGCCAGCAGGCCGACCCCGCCGAGCACCAGACTGCCGCCCAGGCCCAGCTTGAGCAGTCGTCGGCGCGTCAGGGTCGGGGCTGGTTTCATCATTACCTCAGCGCACGAACAGCTGACGGATCAGCCGCTGCAGGCGCCCACCGTAGGGCGGATAGATCAGCCGGGCGGCGTTGAAGCGCGGCTTGCTGAACACGGCCTTGGCCTTGCTGAAGGTCAGAAAGCCCTCGTGGCCGTGGTAGTGGCCCATGCCCGAGGCGCCGATGCCGCCGAACGGCAGGTCGTCCTGGGCGACGTGCAGCAGGGTGTCGTTCAGGCAGACGCCGCCGGAGTGGGTCCGCTCGAGGACCTGCTGCTGCTCGGCGCGATCGTAGCCGAAGAAGTAGAGCGCCAGGGGCCGGGGGCGCGCATTGACGTAGGCGATCGCCTCGTCGAGCGAGGCATAGGGCAGTACCGGTAGCAGCGGGCCGAAGATCTCGTCCTGCATCACCTGCATGTCGTCATTGACGTCGAGCAGGATGTGATGCGGCAGGCGCCGGCCCTGGCCCTCGTCGAACAGCGGCAGGAGCAGCGCGCCGCGTGCCCGGGCGTCGGCCAGGTAGCCCTCCAGGCGGAGCAGCTGACGCTCGTTGATGATGCTGGTGTAGTCCGGGTTGTCGGTCAGCTGCGGAAAGAAGCGCTGTACGGCCAGGCGATAGGCCTCGACAAAGGCTTCCAGGCGCTGCTGGGGAACCAGTACGTAATCGGGCGCAACGCAGGTCTGGCCGGCATTGAGCGTCTTGCCGAAGGCGATCCGCTCGGCGGCCTGCTCCAGTGGTACGTCGGCCGCGACGATGGCCGGCGACTTGCCGCCCAGCTCCAGGGTCACCGGCGTCAGGTTGGCCGCGGCGCTCTGCATGACCTGCCGGCCGACCTCGGTGGAGCCGGTAAACAGCAGGTGATCGAAGGGCAGGCGGGTGAACTGCTTGCCGGTCTCGACATCGCCCAGCACCACCGCAACTTCGTGTTCGGCGAAAACCTGGCCGAGCAGGTCGCGCAGCAGGCGGCCGGTCGCCGGCGCCGATTCGCTCATCTTCAGCATCACCCGATTGCCTGCCGCCAGCGCGCCGACCAGCGGGCCGATGGCCAGGTAGAGCGGGTAGTTCCACGGCACGATGATGCCCACCACCCCCAGCGGCTGATAGACGACCCGCGCACTGGCCGGCTGGAAAGCCAGACCGACCCGGCGCCGCGATGGCTTCATCCAGCGCCGCAGATGGCGGCAGGCGTAGCGGATGCCATGCAGGCTCGGCATCAGTTCGGCGAGCAGGGTCTCGTCGGCCGAGCGATGACCGAAATCCGTGCTGATCGCCTCGATCAGAGCCGGCTGGTGAGTCGCCAGAACATCGCGCAGCGCGTCCAGCCAGCGCAGACGGTCTTCCTCGGATGGCATCGGTTCGGCGGCGAATGCTGCACGCTGGCAAGCGAACACCGCTTCAAGGGCGGCGAGTGCTTGTGGAGTGTCGGCTGACATTGGGCTCCGGGTGGCGAGGCGGGTTGATAGATTTCTAGAGTAATTGCTCTAAACTGTCAACGAGACGTGCTTGCCCGACCGCTGGCGTGTACCGTTGCCCCTTCGCTCCATCGCCGAGATCCCGCCACCCATGGCACCCCGAGCAAAGACCCGCGACCGCATCCTCGATGCCAGCCTCGAGCTGTTCAATGCCCAGGGCGAGCGCGGCGTCAGCACTAATCACATCGCGGCGCATCTGGCATATCGCCGGGCAACCTGTACTACCACTTCGCCAACAAGCAGGCGATCGTCGCCGAGCTGTTCAGGCGTTACGAGGCTCGCATCGACGAGTTCCTGCGCCCGCCGCAACGGGCGTTGACGGTGGCGGACAAGGCCGTCTATCTGGAGGCGCTGCTGGCAGCGATGTGGGACTTCCGTTTCTTGCATCGCGACCTGGAAGCGCTACTCGCCGCCGACGAAGCGCTGGCACAGCGCTACCGCGCCTTTGCGGCGCGTTGCCTGGACAACGCGCGGGCGATCTATCAGGGATTCGTCGACGCCGGCATCCTGCGCATGGGCCCCGCCGAGGTCGACGCGCTGGCACTCAATGCCTGGATCATTCTCACTTCCTGGGTACGCTTCCTCGGTACCGTCGGCGAGCCCTCGGTGCAGCTCGGGCCGGGGCAGTTGCGTCGCGGTATCTATCAGCTGCTGGCGCTGGAGGTCGGCTTCGTATCGCCGGCTGCTTCGGCGGAAGTCTGCGCGTTGCTGCGCCAGTACCTGTCGGATGGTTGTCAGGGTATTTCGTCGGATTAATGGCGTTCGCGCTGCGCCTGATCAATATTCAAGCGTCGAGGCGACGAATAGCTGGCGAATAACCCTGAAAGAACTCGTAGAATGAGGCAATCAAGTATCACATAGCCATTATCCGGTTTTCCTTCCCATGTCCCCCATGCCACGCGTCGCTGTCCTTGGTGCGTCTTCTTCCCCTGTTGTCGGTATCGAATACGAGCGGCACCCCGAGTGGTCCGCGCTCGCGGCGCTGCCGGCGTATGACATCGTTCTGCTCGATCTGCCGGCGGTGCGCGCCGGCGAAGCCTTGCGCAGCCTGCGTATGGACAAGCGCTACCGCTTCAGCCTGATCTACTGCTGCCAGGAGCAGGACGCGTCTTGCAAGGCGCTGAGCGACGGCGCGCCGCCGGCTGATCTGAGCGCCCTGGTGCCGCTCTGGCGGCTCTGGCAGGAGCGCTTCGCGCTGTTCAACCGTGGGGTGGCGCCGGAGCGTTTCGAGTCGCGCGTGCTCGCCTGGCTGTGGTTGCACCCGCACGGCGCCATCCATGCGGTGCGCGATGCCGGCGTGGCGCAGCACTATCACTATCCGCTGCTGGAGGCGCTGGAGGACGACGAGTCGCCGAACGCCTTCGCCTGGCTACAGCTGATGACCCAGCAGGGCTGGCTGGAAGAGGGCGAGCTGGTCGATCGGGTGCGCCTGTGCGTCGGTTGTGGCTCCGGCCGGTTGAACTACGTGGATGTCTGCCCCGAGTGCCAGACGCTGGAAATCGCCCGTCAGCCGTCGCTGCACTGCTTCACCTGCGGCCACGTCGGCGCCCAGGAGCACTTCCTCAAGGATGGCCTGCTGCTCTGCCCGAACTGTTTCTCGCGCCTGCGCCATATCGGCAGCGACTACGATCGCCCGCTGGAGAACTACCGCTGCCGTAGCTGCCAGGCGTTCTTCGTTGATGCCGAAGTCGAGGCGCGTTGCCTGGACTGTGGCCAGGCCCATGCGCCGGACAAGCTGCGCGTGCGCGAGGTGCGTCACTTCCGCCTCGCCGAGGCCGGGCGATTGCGCTGTCGGCAGGGCTACTCGGCCAGTGTCGCCGAGACCGATCAGTTCGGTGCGCTCAACCTGCTCAACCAGAAGTCCTTCCACGAGCTGCTCAACTGGCAGCTGCAGCTGGTGCGGCGCTACAAGCAGCCGGCGTTCTCCCTGCTGGGGCTGCGGTTCGTCAACCTGGCGGCGACCATCAGCGCACTCGGCGAGCTGCGCGGCCATGCGCTGGTGGACAGCTGGTGGAGCGGCTGCAGGAAGCCGTGCGCGACACCGATCGCTGCAGCCGGGTCAGTGAAGAGATTCTCTGGATCATGATGCCGCACACCGATGCGGCCGGCCTGGCAGTGGTGCGTAAACGCCTGCAGGAAGGTGCCGAGCGGCTGGCCAGCGAGCAGATCGGCCAGCTGCAGCTGCGTCAGATCGGCTTCACCGCACCGGCCGACCTGCTCGAACAGGAAGATGCCGCGTTGCTGCTGGCGCGCCTGAACGGGGAGCTGGGCTGAGATGGAGGGTTTCTGGCTGCAGTGGCTGGGGATTCTCGGCGAAATCGACAAGCCCGACGGCCTGGGCTATCTGCTGGTGATGCTGTTTCCGGCGTTTCTGTTGCTGGAGGTGCCGCTCAGCCTGGTGATCCTGCTCGGCGTGCTGCGCTGGTTCGTGCGCAAACCCTTCGAGCTGCCGGAAGGCAACAGTTACCAGCCGCGCGTGTCCTGCGTGATCACCTGCTATAGCGAAGGTCGGGATGTGCAGACCACGCTGCTCAGCCTGTGCGAGCAGACCTATCGCGGCGAGATCGAGATGATTCCGGTGGTCGACGGCGCGACGGCCAATCACGCGACGATGCAGGCCGTGCGGGATTTTCGCCTCGATGCGCAGTTGTATCCGCGGCGCTTTCTGCGGCCGATCGCCAAGTGGCAGCGTGGCGGACGGGTGTCCTCACTGAACGCTGGGCTGGAATACAGCACCGGTGAGATCGTCATGGCGCTGGATGGCGATACCTCGTTCGACAACGACATGGTGGTCAACGTGGTGCGCCATTTCCAGGACCCGGACGTGCCGGCGGTGGCGGGCAGCCTGCGGGTGCGCAACGCTCGCGCCTCGCTGACCACGGCGATGCAGGCGCTGGAATACCTGCTGTCGATCCAGCTGGCCAAGATCGGGCTCAGCGAGTGGAACGTGGTGAATAACGTATCCGGCGCGTTCGGCGCCTTTCGTCGCAGCTTTCTGCAGAAAATCGGTGGCTGGGACACCCATACCGCCGAGGATCTGGATATCACCCTGCGCATCAAGAACTACTTCGGCCGCCGGCCGCTGCGCATTCCGTTCGAGCCGTGCGCCATCGGCCATACCGACGCGCCGGTGACGTTCCGCCAGTTCCTCATGCAGCGCCTGCGCTGGGATGGCGATCTGTTCTTCCTCTATGTGCGCAAGCATCGCCACAGTTTCACGCCGCGCCTGCTCGGCTGGCCGAACTTTCTGGTGGTGCTGGTCAGCGGGTTCTTCTTCCAGCTGGTGCTGCCGTTCATCATCCTCGGCTACTTCATCGTCGGACTGTACTCGCTGACGCTGTCGACCTTCCTGGTGCTCGCCTGGCTGGTCTATCTGGTGTACTTGGCCAACACCCTGCTGGCCTACGTGGTAGCGGTGTGCATGGTGTCCGAGCGGCCGCGGCAGGACCTGTGGCTGTGCTGGGTGGTGCCGCTGTTTCCGCTGTTCATGTTCGTCATGCGCTGCTGGAGCGCAGTGGCGATCCTCAACGAAATGATCCGGCGTGGCCATGAGGAAACCTCGATGGCGCCCTGGTGGGTGCTGCGCAAGGCGAAGAGGTTCTGATGCGGCGAGTATTCCTATTGCTGGGTCTGCTGGGACTGGCTTCATCCTGTCTGGCCGAGGTATTGCCGCTACCGGCGCTGCTCGATGGCGCCAACAGCACGCCGCTGCTGCGCGCGGCCGAGGCCGAAGGTGCGGCGCTCGAGGCATTGCAGCGCCAGCGCGAGGCCGAAGCCGGCTGGCAATGGTTCGCCTCGGCAGGGACCGGGCGCTATCGGGAGCTGGTGACCGAAGAGGTGCGCGACGACTACTACGGTCGCGATCTGGCGCTCGGCTTGCGTCATCCACTGCTGGGCAGCCTGAAGCGCCAGCAGGATGCGTTGCGCAGCGTCGAAGACCAGCGCCAGCAACAGCAGGCGCGACTGCAGCTGGCGCGCCTCGAGCAGCGCCTGGCACTGCGCAGCGCCTATGCCGACTGGTGGCGAGCGCAGGAAGAACTGCGCTGGTGCGACGGCATCGCCGAG
>LZQO01000148.1_pt1 | contig 8937 bp, 6 predicted proteins | sample 768571 | NCBI WGS metagenome assembly LZQO01 (sample SAMN05207081, study PRJNA324507) | oil field metagenome | isolation source: sample BH-FW-10 from oil reservoir | place: India: Bombay High | collected 2015-12-01
GATCGTTCGCAGCATCCATGAGGCTGCCCGCGATGTGGCTCGACGCATCGCCAAGACACCGGAATACCTCGTCTCACGTTGCGAACGGAAGAAGGTGGAGATGCTTTTCGCCCATCTTAAACGGATCATGAAACTCGACCGTTTACGACTGCGTGGCCTGACAGGCGCCACTGACGAATTCACCATGGCTGCGATGGTGCAGAACCTGCGCCGCATGGCCAAGCTTTTGCCTCAAGGGCCACCGCTCACGGGATAGGTACGCCTGTGGCGAGCAGAAACCCTCGAATTAACCCTCAAACCTGAGCAAGGACGCTCAGTGAAACGCCGAAAGGTAACTTGAAGTGGCTTGCAGCCACTTCGACAGCAGGTACATCCGACCGCCTTGCTGCCGCTAAACCTACTTTTTCAACAGAATCGGCCAAGAGCAGCCAGTCACGGAAAGCTACTTCGACGGCGGCAACCGCCAAAAAGCGGGTGGCCAAAGGTGGTTAGCCGATCCGTCTGAGTAAGTTTTCAATCAACGGGCAAGTCAATTGCTGCGGTGAAAGGTAAAAGGCACGGCTCTCGGAGAGCGTGACTCAGTAAATGATGGCGTTGTAATATTAGGATTATATTTCGTGTCGAGGTTATAGGTCGTGGCGTTAGTAAAGTGCAAGGAATGCAGGTCACTTGTCAGCACAGATGCGAAAGTCTGCCCAGGGTGCGGCATCAAGAAGCCCGGTAAACCGGTCGCTACGAAAACGCGCTTGAGTTTCGTGCTAGGGGGGCTGGTTTTCGCTGCCATTATTATGCAGGTTGCTAAGACGCCCGATGACGCAGCTATGCGAGGAGCGACTGAATCTACGCCTGTACAGCAGCAATGCTCGCAAAGTCCGTTTGAGGGCTTTGAAACCGGTAAAATTTACGTCTCAGGAGAGTTTTCCGAACTAGTCGACCAGATATGCCCGTCTTCTAAGTGGTCGCCTGATAGCACGGTAACAGTAAGATGGCAGGGCAAAAGCTATGTGCTGACCTCGGAGAAGCTACCGTATGACGGGGTTGCTGCGAAATACAAGCTCGTATCGGTCAGGCTAATCGATTAGTTCCGGCGCAACAAATCACACGAAGCAGTGCGCTGCGTACAAGTAATAGCCGCGCTGTTTTCGGACAGATCGCCACATGAATAAACTGGAAATACCGCAGGCTGAGTTCGCGCTTCACGAATGTGCTGAGCGGTTGCCTTTGGCCGGTGGCTGCTCGTTATAGCCGACTGCAATTGGCCCAGAGTGTGTAAAAACGCTTCGTCAAAATTGAAGTGCGCGCGTCTACGTGAAATCTGAAATTTTTCGGCACCTCAGCAGATGTGGATTTCGCCCAGATGCGCGATTTCCAGTCCGGTTTTGAGTACCTGTCGCGCTCGAAAACGTTTTTACACAGCCTCGGCCGGTTAGCGACGGCCTGACTTCGACCGTCGCTATACATGGTCAAACCTCGGTCTGCTCTGCCATTTCCAAGGCGTCGTCGACCTCAATCCCAAGATATCGAACGGTGCTCTCCAGCTTCGTATGGCCAAGCAGAAGTTGAACGGCCCGCAAGTTCTTTGTCCTGCGATAGATCAGTGATGCCTTTGTACGTCTCATTGTGTGAGTGCCATACATGGCCGGATCAAGGCCAATGGCTTGCACCCAGCCTTTGACGATACGAGCGTATTGACGAGTGGATAGATGGTCTGAGGTGTGCAGCCTGCTCGGGAAAAGGCAGTCCTGGCTACGGAGCTGGGCTTGGTGTATCCAGGCCGCGAGAGCAGACCGTGTTTGCTCAGTAATTTCGAACTGCACTGGTCGCTTCGTTTTCTGCTGCATAACCATTGCTCGTGATGACACATGCTCGCCATGAGCAACGTCGCATACACGGAGCTTGGTTAAGTCGCAGGCTCGAAGCTTGCTGTCGATGGCCAGATCGAACAAAGCCAGATCCCGGGTTCGTTCTGCAAGCTGAAGCCTTACTCGGATGGCCCAGATATCTCTCAGCCGGAGCGGGGTTTTCTGTCCGACCAACTTTCCTTTGTTCCAGGGCCGGCGGGTGCAGGTAGCAGTGATGTTCATGGCAAGTCCTCCACATGTGGGAGGACAAGCATGGCTAGCCAGAGAAGTGGTCGCTAACCGGCCAATAGCGGCCCTTCGGTCCATGTGAAACAGAGAGAGGCGAGCCACTTCGTCAAGCCGATAAGTGGTTCGTTCCCTTCAAGTTACCGGGTCATTGGAGTGTCAGGGGTAACACTCTTATACGTAATAAAGGTTGTATAAATGGAAAAATAGGAGCTAACGACTGCTGAATAGCAGTCAGATTCACTTGGCTAGAAATTGAATAGCGGCTGGAGAGTTACTTAGAGTCGTTGACGGCGTCCTTTTTAGTTTTGCATCAAGTATAGATATCTTATTTCCCCAGTTTATAATGTTGTACATTTCGCGCTCAATTGCTAGGAACTTTTCTGTTTCGAAACTGTTATAGTGCTCTATATACTTTGAAAAGAGTTCTGGATGCTTTCGAGATAAATCGAAAAATGGGAGCTTTAGTAGCGCTTGCGTTTGTATAAATTTTGCTCCTGAACCTTTCAGTAATAGGGTGCCGCCGTGTTCGTTGGAGAACATGCAGCGCAAAAAGAAAAAAACTTTAAAGATCATTTCTTGTGGAGGGGTTATAAATAATATGCAGTCAGTGCTTTTGGGTATTTCTGTAGTTGGAAATAGACCAAATGAGAGATGGGCGTTTCTTGAAACGCGCTTTACTGCGATACAAAGCTTCGTCAAGTCAGCGGTGGGAGTAAAGCACTGCCACTTCCCATTTTTGAATGAGGTAGAGTGGTGGGGTGCGCCCGTTTTGTAGTTGTATCGAATTGGTCCCCTATGGATTTTGCAAAATTCAGAGAGGGTAATACTTTGCTCTGGAGTTATTGAGATTAAACGCTGCATTCCTCGGTAAAAATTAAAATCGAGCCGGAGATCGTTATTTAAGATTTCATTGTACGGTAACGCCAGTGTGGTATTTTCAGCCACGTTGATCAGTTTTATTTTGGCTTGCTTGGGGCGTCGCTTAAATATAAGCAGGTAAAACGAAGCTTCGATGTTGTCGAATGATCTCTCGGGTAATTGGTAAACGTGTGTAAATGTTCCCTGGGTGAAATACCACTCTCGCTCTGACTTAAATCTAGCAGAGTTTATTAGTGTGTCGGGTACGATTGCTATGAGAGTTCCATTGTCCTGAAGAAGGTATAGGCACGCTCTGAAGAATGCTATCTCAATGGGAAGTCTGACATTTTCATATGCTATCCAGTTTTCACTGCGCGCTGAAAATGGAGGATTTGTTATTATCAGGTCGTAAATTTTCTTTTCTTGAGTTTTTGACCAGGCTATAAAATCAAAATTTATTAAATCTAGCTTCTGGTGGATTGCCTTAATGGACTTTAGCCTGCTGGCGTCGATGTCTACTAACGTAATTTCTTTTTTGAAATGCGCATCCCGCAGTGCTTCTAGAAGAGCACCTTCGCCGACAGCGGGCTCAAGAATTTTTTTAGCATTGGAAGGTACATGCTTTTTTATTATGCGAACTAATTGCGGTGGTGTTTTATAGTAATGCACTTCACGGAACCAGATAGTTGTAAAAGTGACGCCGGCCTACGCCTCGGCTGCGCTCGTATTTTTTCTGTGGTTGATCATAGAGCAGTCTAGTGGAGTCTGGATTCTCCAACATATGGAGAATGGCTGCAATAGAGTTTGGTTTGGTTCCTAAAGGGACCACATAGTTTATTGTGTCGGGGGAGAGGGAGGATGCTTTTGATAACGAACGTAATGCATCTGAACAACTACTTGCGCAGCAATAGCCAATGCGGCTACTAAACGAGTGATCGCTGAGTGCCTGCAAGTTTCTTCTTATTGATTTTATTTCCCAACCAGGCCTGAAGGCCGGCATCCCGAAAAAGACTCTGATCTCATCACTTGAAATGTCATAAGTTTCAATTGCGTTCTGAAGTCTTCCTCCTTCGAATCCTACAAAAAACAGAAATCTCCTAGCTAGTTCACTATCTACAGGCATGGAAATGGTTGGTATTCCGGTTCCTTCAAAACCAGATATTTCGTCAGATAGGCTATATTCTTCTTGGTCTAGCGTGCTACTTGGTGCTGAATTATACTCCGAAGGTTCAATGTAAGTTATGAATATATCAAGTCCACTTTTCTGATGTAGAGATTTTAGGGTAAGTGATAGCTCTGGAATGTCAAGACTTGTTGCGTCGATTAATGTTGATGTAGGGTCTAGCTTTGCTATGAAGTCGCCAAGCTCATGGCACTCAATTACTTCATTGTTAACTAATAGGTTGAGTAATCCTTTCTGGTATTTAATCTCCACATAGCTATCACAGCTTTTCCTTAAATATGATGAAGAGTAGCGTGTGCGATCATCAATTGCTTCTCCTGAAATACCCAGGCTGAACTTGTTGGGGAAGGAGAAATCTCCATCGCTATAAGCAGACTTTATGTTTATCACAGTAAAGTGGCCTGTTGAGGTTGCGCTCCGGATTCATCGCTTGCAGAGAGGCGGAGCTGCTTTCTTACTTCAGTTGTTATTGCTTGTTCGCCTATCAAATACATTTGGCGCAACGAACCTGCATCAATTTCGATCTTTCTTCCCTTTCGATAGCTGATAAGAAAAAAGGGAGAATAAATGGGATTGAGGACGTAGTCGTAAATTGCTACCGATGTGCTTGATTTGTTTTTTGTTGATTCAATAGACTTCAGAACTCCCCATTTTTCGGCCTCTTTGAAGAACTTTTCATCCTCTTCTGAAAGGCCGTTCTCGTCTTCTTTAATTCCGAAATGGGTCACTTCCGGTTCGCTTTGAGTTTCTTTATCTTGGCACAGTTGGAATACCTTACCAATTGCCTTTACGAAATTACTCAGTTGAGATCCTAAAGGAGTAAATCTGCTAATTTCCTTGACTAGCTCTTCACTTGTTGATCTGGCGGCGAGGTGCTGGAGCTTTCTGTCAATAATGAAGTTTTCATTAAGTGCCGAGTCTTCAAGTAGGCTGAATGCACTCTTACATAGCTCTAGGAAATGCCTGACATTCTTCCCTGATAGTGCGGAATAGACATCGAAGCCGGAGTAAAATGTAGATGACGCTTTGTGCGCCCTAATTATTCTTAAGTAGCAGCCTATGAAGTTATTGTGCTCCCAGTTGGTTTGGTTGGTAAACTTGTTTGGTTGATCGCTGTTAAGTTTATTTAACTCTTCAAGAACCGCCTTAGGGTCTATGCTTTTTCTGTAAAGTATGGATGTGCAAACTATAGAAGCTTTTTTGTTTTTTTCGGATATGAATTCTTCCGGGTCGATTTTGGATTTTTTTAGCTCTAATGCTTTTTCTATCTCAGTTATGAGTTTTTTCTTATATCTCGGCGTGTCAAATATTTCTTCGGCTAGATCTTGATGCGCTCGGCTTGGTAATATTTTCTCAACTAGGGATTTGCATTTTTCGCGGTAATCTTCTGTCGAGCGATACTCAAGTTGTTCCGGCTTGGAGCAAGCGGAAAGGTCAATATTTACATCTTTGAAAATTCTAGGCGCTGCTTCATACAGCTTTTTAAGAAGTACCTCTGCTGCAAAATCCTCAAATCCACTTCTTTCAATTTCATTGTCAAGGTTGACTATCGTGTAGTCGGCGCGATTTTCTAGTTTTTCATCGCTAAGTGTAAGGGTTTCTGACATGCCATTAAGTTTTATTGCAATGTTGAATATTAATGGCGGCTCTGAATGCTTGATTCTTGTGTTTATTATGCGCTGCTGATAGTTGAGTAGATTTTCGTATTCGTCGATGTAGACTGAAAAAGCAGTTTCTCTAAATTTTGGAATTTTGCTAGTTATGGTTTCGGCGAGATACGATAAAAATGATACCGGGACTTTTTCTAAGTGCTGTATTCCCGTTACGTTCTGAATTAGGGTTTCGGTCTTCCTGATTTTGCTATTTATTTCGTGAGTTAGCATTTGGGGGCTGCTGTTTTCGAATCCGAAATCTTTTGCCCCCAGAAAATCTAGACTTAAAATATCTTCTTTGCCTATGCCGTTGTATGCGCTTTCGGCGATTACGGATATGCTGGTTAGCAGTTCCAAGCTTAGCTTTAGGTTCAGATAATGATCAAATATAGGATGCCATTGATCCTCGTCTATTCCGCGTTTTTGCATTATTCGAAGAAACTGCGTGTCAGCTTTCCAATAAAGGCCAACGTGCTCTATTGCAGTTTCTGGGATGTTTTTTCTGTCAGCAGAAAATTGGCTGTGATATGAGAGATATCTGAGGAGCATGGTTTTTCCGCTCCCTCGCCCTCCTTCAAGCCTAATTGGCATTGTCGATATTAGCTGCACTCTATTAAAGAAGCGTGGTACAACAAAGTCGTTCCAGACGTCTTTTCCAAGATGCTCTGATCTGTTCTTGGTTAGTGAATGCTTGACTTGTGATATCTCTGATAATAACTCTACGTTGCTCATCGCTTCACCAAGGGATTGAAAACGTCGCTTTCATACCAGTACAGAGGAAGGGTCGCGTTTGGTGTTGCATGATAGTAGGAAAAAGTTAGCGCTAGATCGTCATATCCTTTAGCCATTTTCTTTAAGAATCTTTCGCTTTGATGTTTTTTGGCGACTGAAATATATAGATGTTCTAGATCGGATATTTTTTTGAATTTCTCGTTATTGAATAAAGAGTCTTCGGGGGTGATTTGTTCTACTGCGCATATTTTTATATTGGGGAAATCTCTTTTTATTCGCTCTAATCCGCGAGAATGTGCTAGTAGCGGTATGTAGGAAAATGTCACTTCACTGTATTGGTCTATTTTGTGACTTTCAAAAAATTCTGATGCCTGCTGGCCAGTTGCGAGTACATCATCAATGAAGACAAATGTTTCTACTCCTTCTTTTATTTTTTCATCTATAAGCCAGGGCCAGATCATGTACTTCTCATTTATGCCTAGCTGGCGTTTAAACATCCTGGCTATGGATGGACCACTTTTGGTAGGTGGGTCAATATTGCGAATAACTGGAACAATTCTTATGTCGTTAGATATGTTTTTTGATTTAAACTTTTCAAGAAAATTAGTTCCTTCAAAAACTTCTTGTGGGTTTGAATAGATTGTTTGTGGTAGTGCTCTTTCTATTGCGCTTGTTAGAACTGAAGTTGTTTGCGCGGCCGAGCGGGGAATAAATGCGTCGAGAAGTATGGCGCTAAGCAGCTTTTCTTCAGGTGACTTGAAGTTGGATAGCCAATTATCAAGATCAGTGCTGGTTATCGAGTCCCATATCTTCTGGTCTATTTGTTGTCTTGCGTATTGTTTTACTTTTGTGAAGTATTCATTGGTTTCTTCCAGAAGATCTTTATATGAGATCATGTTTGCTTCCTGCTGTGCTTTATCTTCTGCTTTTCTATGGATCGAGCAGAGCGTCTGCTAGGCAAAGGCTCATGGTAACCCTTGTTATATACAGCAACGGACTACTTGAGTGAATAGCTCATCAGTAGGGAAGGATATATGACTGTCTTTTGGCGGCTATCGGGTTTCTTGGTAGGGCGATTTGAGTCCTGTCTACAAAAGAAATCGGCTCTGAAGCCCTCGACGTGGTAAGTCCACTTCTGGCCGATTGCAGCCGCGTGAGCCAGGGTTGACAGTTGGATCCGGTTGAGATTGTTCCTGCTCGTATAAGGCCAGGGTACGATGGAGCTAGTGCTCACGCAGCTGCCGAGGCGCGGCATGTGAACAGGCCGGGCGGCACGGTTTAGGCACAAGATTGGCACAGCCCGAAAAGCCACTGATAAATGGCGCAGAGGGCAGTACTCATCGCGGCCATAGCGGCTGGCATGGGGGGAGATTTTGCGGGAGGAACCGATTCGGGTACCGAATCGGCGAAGCCTTAGGGAAAAGGCTTGTAAATCAAGGAGATATGGCGCACCTGGCGGGATTCGAACCCACGACCCTTGCCTTCGGAGGGCAATACTCTATCCAGCTGAGCTACAGGTGCGTATTTGTTGCAGAGACCTATTTGACCGCTAGCTTCCGAGCTTCTCAACCCGATGATCACTGCCTTCGGAGGGCAGTACTCTATCCAGCTGAGCTACGGATGCGTTGCGGGGCGCAATCATACGCATCTCGCCTGCGGGCGTCCATGCCGGCGGGCGGTCCGCTTTGGCGTCCGAAATACCCGGCTACAGATCGCCGGGCTGCCGCCAGCGGGCCGGCCTGCTAGGCTCGGGGGCTCGTTCCAGAGCGGTTGCGGTTAAGGAGAGGCAATGAGCGAAACGATCCGGCTGTGGGATCTGCCCCTGCGTGCGTTCCACTGGTTATTCGCCTCGGCGGTGACGGCGGCGATCGTCACCGGTTGGCTCGGCGGCGGTCTGATGGTCTGGCATGGCCGGCTCGGCCTGCTGGTGCTGGGCCTGCTGGTGTTCCGGCTGGTCTGGGGGCTGTGCGGTTCGTCCTACGCGCGCTGGTCGCGCATCTTCGCGGCGGCGTTTGGCATTCGTGCCTATCTTCGCGGCAGTTGGCAGGAGGCGGGGCACAACCCGCTGGGCTCGCTGTCGGTGCTGGCGATGCTGTTGCTGGTGGGCTTCCAGGTCGGCAGCGGATTGGTGGCGACCGATGACATCGCCTTTCAGGGGCCGCTGAATGCGCTGGTCGGTGCGGCGAGCGCGGACCTCTTCAGCGGCCTGCATCGCCAGGCCAAGTGGCTGCTGCTGGCGCTGATCGGCCTGCACCTGCTGGCGATCCTCTATTACACGCTGGTGCGCCGGTTGCCGCTGGTGGGCGCGATGCTCAACGGGCGCGGGCGCCGCGAGCACCCGGCGCAGCGTGATGCCGAGGGCGGCTCCTGGATCGCGGCCATTGCCGCCGTGCTGCTGGCGGTGGCCGTGGTCTGGACGGTG
>LZQO01000149.1_pt1 | contig 8908 bp, 10 predicted proteins | sample 768571 | NCBI WGS metagenome assembly LZQO01 (sample SAMN05207081, study PRJNA324507) | oil field metagenome | isolation source: sample BH-FW-10 from oil reservoir | place: India: Bombay High | collected 2015-12-01
CAGCCGGCGAACCCACGCGTGGATGAGGCTGCGCCGTCATCCACCCTACGCCCCCCCACAAGTGCCGCCCGATCTCCCGGGCAGCAGGCGCCGGATGTAGGGTGGAAAACCGCAACGCGTTTTCCACGCGCCCCGTTGCGTAAGGCACCGAGCCTGGCGGACCCTCGCAGCCGGCGAACCCCGGCAACAGCCGCAACCAACGGCGGCGCCGTCATCCACGCCACCTCCTGGCAAGCCGGGCGATCGGCGCCAGAACCCTTCCCCTGCCAACGGTCGAAGAGTCGCTATCCTTCTGTGACACCTCACTCTGCCGTATTGCCCGTCAAGGAGACTCCCCGATGCGCCACTGCCTGTTCGGCCTGCTCATGGCTGCCAGCGTCGCTGCCCACGCCGAAATCCAGACCCAGGAAATCCCCTACAAGGCTGCCGACGGCACCGAAATGATCGGCTACTACGCCTATGACGATGCGATCGAGGGTCCGCGTCCGGGCGTGGTGGTCGTGCACGAATGGTGGGGGCTCAACGACTATGCCAAGCGCAGGGCTCGCGACCTGGCCGAACTCGGCTACAGCGCGCTGGCCATCGACATGTACGGCGAGGGCAAGAACACCGAGCATCCTAAGGATGCGATGAGTTTCATGAAGGCCGCGCTGGCCGATGCCGACGCCGCCAAGGGCCGCTTCAACGCCGGCCTCGACCTGCTGCGTCAACAGCAGCAGACCGATACCCGCAAACTCGCCGCGGTGGGCTACTGCTTCGGCGGCAAAGTGGTGCTGGACATGGCGCGCCAGGGTGTACCGCTGGCCGGCGTGGTGAGTTTCCACGGCGCACTGGCCACCGAGACGCGCGCCGTGCCGGGCAGCGTCAAGGCGCGCGTGTTGGTCGAGCATGGTGCCGAGGACAGCATGGTCAGCACCGACGATGTTGCCGCGCTGAACGTGGAAATGGTCAAGGCGGGCGCGGACTACCGATTCGTCAGCCTGCCGGGCGCCAAGCACGGCTTCACCAACCCGGGCGCCGATGCCTTCAAGGAAAAGGGCCTCGATCTGGCCTACAACAAGCAGGCCGACGAACGCTCCTGGAACGACATGCGGCGCTTCCTCGAGGAAACCTTCAGCCGCTGAGGCTGGCACAAGCCGGTCGCATCGGCCGGCTTCGTTCAGCCCTGGCGATACGGCAGCGCGGCCTGCGCCGCCTGCCGATAGGCCAGTACGCCGACGCGCTCCTGGCCAAGAAAGTCGGCAACAGCCGCACGCAATCCCGGGTGCGCCAGGTAATGCCATGAACGGGTGATCACCGGCTCGAAACCGCGGATCAGCTTGTGTTCCCCCTGCGCGCCGGCATCGAAACGCCGCAGGCCGCTGGCAATCGCCCACTCGATGCCCTGGTAGAAACAGGTCTCGAAGTGCAGCCGGTCGAACTCGGCCAGGCAGCCCCAGTAACGGCCGTACAGCGTGTCGTCATCGCACAGGCAGAACGCCATCGCCACCGGCCGCTCGCCCTGGCGCACCCAGATCAGGCGAATCGCCTCGGGCATCCGCTCGGCCAGCAGGCTGAAGAAGCTGCGCGTCAGGTAAGGAGCCTGGCCGCGTACCTGGTAGGTATTGGCGTAGCAGGCGTAGACGAAATCCCAGTCGGCCTCGCTCAGCTCCCCGCCGCTGCGCCAGTCGAACGCCAACCCCTGCCCCGCCACCTGTTCTCGTTCCTTGCGCAACTGCTTGCGCTTGCGCGAGGCGAGGGCATCGAGAAAGTCCTGGAAGTCGCGATAACCGCGGTTGTGCCAGTGGAACTGGCAGCCGATGCGCTCGAGCCAGCCATCCCGCCCGGCGAGCAGCGCATCGGCTGCCGGCTCGCTGAAATTCAGATGCAGCCCCGACAGGCCGGCGGCGTCGAGCCCGCGGCTCAGCTCGTCAAGCACTCCGGCCGCCGCCTGCGCATCACCCAGCAGGCGCTGCCCGGCGACCGGCGAAAAAGGCACCGCACAGAGCAGCTTGGGGTAGTAGCGAATGCCGGCTCGCTGGCAGGCATCGGCCCAGGCCCAGTCGAATACGTACTCGCCATAGGAGTGTGCCTTGCGATACAGCGGCAACGCGGCGCGCGGCACGCCATCGTCATCCAGCAGCAGGCGATGCTCGGGCTGCCAGCCACTGCGGCCACCCACGCTGCCACTGTCCTCGAGCGAAGACAGAAAGGCGTGGCGCAGGAACGGCTGGCGGTTCGCGAGCAAGGCGTCCCAGTGCTGGGCGGGAATATCCGCGAGCCGGGAAAGTGTCTGGATGGGCATGCGCGCAGTCTGCCCGGCCTCGACAACGAAAAAAACCCCGCCAGTCGGCGGGGTTCAAGGGAGCGTTACGGATGAAGAGATGAAACGACGTGTCGGTTAGAACACGTACTGAGCGCGCAGGCTGATGGCGTCGCCGTCGTCGTCGCCATTGGCGTTGACTACGTCGTCGACGCTGGTCTTCAGGTAGTTGGCCGACAGCTTGACCGACTCGTTGGCGTACCAGTTCACACCGATGGTGTGGGTCTTGGCACCGGCTTCTGCGCTGTCCAGCGCACCGACATAACCGCTCGGGGCGATACCGGTCTCGTCGACGGTGATGTCGTCGAAGCGGTAGAAGACTTCCCAGGCGCCGGTACGCTTGTTTTCCGGCTTGATCTTGTCGAACTTGCCGCCATCGAGCTTGTAGGAACGCGACTCGCCGGTCAGGGTGTAGGCCAGCTGCACGTTGTAGCCGGTGGCTTCGAGGTCTTCGAAACCTTCCATGCCATCGACGGTACGGGTCAGGTATTCACCCTGCACCGAGAACGGGCCGATCATGTAGGCCGCTTCCAGGCCCCAGGCCTGATCGGTGCCGTCGGTGCGAGTGCCGCCGAAGGTGGCACGGTTGCCGTTGGCGCTGTCTTCGGTGGTGCCACGCACCGACAGGCGCGGACGAATGCGTTCCAGGTAACCTTCTTCCAGGTCACGCTTACCGAAGTTGGCGCCGAGGTGCAGCACCTGGTCCTTCTCGACGATCGGGGCGATCACGCCACGCAGCACGAAGCTGGTGTTGTTGGCGCCATCTTCGTCCTCGAGCATGTCGACGCCATCGCCGCCGTCCTGACGATAGGCACCGGCCTCACCGTGGAACATGCCGACGGTGGTGCGCAGGCGGATGCCTTCGCCGTCTTCATGGCTGTTCAGCCAGGGCGCCAGGTCATAGATCGCCGAGCGCTCGATGGCGGTGATCCACTTGGAGCTGACGGCTTCTTCCAGGCCGAACGTCGGGTTGAAACGACCAACCGAAACCTGGACCGGCTTCCAGCCGTTGTAGTGGATGGCCAGCTCTTGCCAATCGCTGGAATCGTTGGTGAAGTTGCGGTGGAAGGTGTAGCCCCAATCGGTGAAGGCAACACCGGAAATCTCCAGACGCGCACGACGGAAGTAGGTCTCATCTGCGCGCTCGCCGTTCCGGGTGTAGAAACCATCGAAGCTATCGGCGTCGGCCTGAATCCGGCCATTGATCTTGAACGAGAACTCCTTGTCGGTGGTTTCGACCTCCAGGCCTCCCTTGGTCTTGATAACGAGATCGGCGCCATCGGTGGTGACGGTACCGGCGAAAGCCTGGGCGGAAACGGCCAGAGCCAGGGCGCTGGCAGCGAAACCGGCGAAGTGCTTGCGGATCATCCAAAATTCCCCTTTATGTTTAGCGTCGGAAACACACGAGTTGGGCTCTTTGTGTTGCGGGGGAATGTTGGCGAGCGGTTATTGCAGCCAAGTGACTGTTGCGTAAAGGTTTTGTGACACGGGAACTTTTGCCCGAAGCGCGTCGCAGAGCGGCTGGCCAGCCATTGACGACGAGCGGTAGCGCGCCGCGGTGCGCTCGATCAGTCGCGCCCGGCGCGCTCGCTGGGCCGCCGCGCACCGGCTACCAGCTTGTCCACCGCGCGTGCGGCGGCGACCATGCCGAAGCTCGCGGTGACCATCATCGCGGCGCCGAAGCCGCCGGCACAGTCGAGCTTGACGCCCTCGCCGACGAAGCTCTTGCTCTGGCAGACCCCGCCGTCCGGCTTGGGGTAGCGCAGCTGTTCGGTGGAGAACACGCACGGCACGCTGTAGGTTCGCCCCGGTGTGCGCGAGAAGCCGTACTCGCGGCGCAGCAGCGAGCGCACCTTGGCCGCGAGCGGGTCGTTGTAGGTCTTGTTCAGATCGGCGACCTGGATCTGTGTCGGGTCGACCTGCCCGCCGGCGCCGCCGGTGGCGACGATCTGGATCTTGCGACGCTTGCACCAGGCGATCAGCGCAGCCTTGGCCGGTACGCTGTCGATGCAGTCGATGACGCAGTCGAGGTCTTCGGTGATGTACTCGGCCATGGTCTCGCGGGTGACGAAGTCGGCCACGGCATGCACCCGACAGGCCGGGTTGATCGCGCGGATGCGCGCGGCCATCTCGTCGACCTTCGGCTTGCCCACGGCGCCGTCGATGGCCTGGATCTGCCGGTTGGTATTGGTGATGCAGACGTCGTCCAGGTCGAACAGGCTGATCTCGCCGACGCCGCTGCGCGCCAGGGCCTCGGCGACCCAGGAACCGACCCCGCCGAGCCCGACCACCGCCACGTGCGCAGCGGCCAGCCGCTCGAGCCCGTCGCGCCCGTAAAGCCTGGCTATGCCGCCGAAACGCTGCTCATCGACCGTCATCTCACACCCCCCGAAAACCAGCCGCGATTATAGGTGTTCGGGGCTGCCGAATCGCAATTGGCGCGCCCTTTTCGGGCCCTCTATACAGCCGTCGAGGCCGGGAGTAGGATGCGCGCCAGCCGGCGTCCGCCGGTCCTTCCCTTCGTTCCTTCTCCTGGAACTTCGCACCGATGTCTGCTCGCAAATTGGGTCTCAACCTGGTCATGGTCGTGGCCGTGGCCTCGCTGTTCACTGGCCTGTGGGCCTGGTTCAACCAACCGGTGGATGCACCGGACTGGCCCGACCAGATCTCCGGCTATTCGTTTTCCCCGTTCCGCCTGCATCAGTCGCCGCAGGACAACATCTACCCAAGCGACGACGAGATCCGCGCCGACCTCGAGCTGCTCAGCAATCAGACCGACAACATCCGTACCTATTCGGTCGACGGCACGCTCGGTGACATCCCGCACCTGGCCGAGGAACTCGGCATGCGGGTGACGCTCGGCATCTGGCTGAGCAACGATCTGGAAGCCAACGAGCGGCAGATCGCGCGTGGCATCGAGATCGCGCGCAACGAACGCAGCGTGATCCGCGTGGTGGTCGGCAACGAAGCGCTGTTTCGCGAAGAGGTGACGGTCGAACAGATGATCGGCTATCTCGACCGGGTGCGCAGCGCGCTGAAGGTCCCGGTGACCACCGCCGAACAGTGGCACATCTGGCAGAAATACCCGGAGCTGGCCCGCCACGTCGACCTCATCGCCGCCCACGTGCTGCCTTACTGGGAATTCATCCCGCGCGAGGATTCGGTGGACTTCGTGCTCGAGCGGGCCCGCGAGCTGAAGAAGCAGTTCCCGAAAAAACCGCTGCTGCTGGCCGAAGTCGGCTGGCCGAGCAACGGCCGGACCCGCGGCGGCGCCGAGGCCGACCAGGCCGAGCAGGCGATCTATCTGCGCACGCTGGTCAACAAGCTCAACGCCAAGGGCTTCAACTACTTCGTCATCGAGCCTTCGACCAACCCTGGAAGGCCGGCGAGGAAGGTGCGGTCGGCGCCTACTGGGGCGTCTACAACGCCGCGCGCCAACCCAAGTTCCCGCTCACCGGGCCGGTGGTGGAAATCCCGCAGTGGCGCCTGCTGGCCAGCGCCTCGGGCATCCTCGCGCTGCTCGCCCTGGCCCTGCTGCTGATCGACGGCAGCGCCCTGCGCCAGCGCGGGCGTACCTTCCTCACCATCGTCGCCTTTCTCGCCGCGACCATGCTGGTGTGGATCGCCTACGACTTCAGCCAGCAGTACAGCACCTGGTTCAGCCTGACCGTCGGCGTGCTGCTGGCGCTCGGTGCCCTGGGCGTGATGGTGGTACTGCTCACCGAGGCCCACGAGCTGGCCGAAACGGTCTGGAAGCGCAAGCGCGTGCGACCGTTCCTGCCGGTGACCGACGAGACCGGCTACCGGCCGATGGTGTCGGTCCACGTGCCCTGCTACAACGAGCCGCCAGAAATGGTGAAGCAGACGCTCAACGCCCTGGCGCGCCTGGACTACCCGAATTTCGAAGTGCTGGTAATCGACAACAACACCCGCGACCCCGCGGTCTGGGAGCCGGTGCAGGCGCATTGCGAAGCGCTCGGGGAGCGCTTCCGCTTCTTCCACGTCGCGCCACTGGCCGGCTTCAAGGGCGGTGCGCTGAACTATGCGCTGGAGCGCACCCATCCGGACGCGAGGTGGTCGCGGTGATCGACTCGGACTACTGCGTCAGCCCCGACTGGCTGCGCCACATGGTGCCGCACTTCGCCGATCCGAAAATCGCCGTGGTGCAGTCGCCGCAGGATTATCGCGACGAGCACGAGTCGCTGTTCAAGAAGCTCTGCTACGCCGAATACAAGGGCTTCTTCCACATCGGCATGGTCACGCGCAACGACCGCGACGCGATCATCCAGCACGGCACCATGACCATGACCCGGCGCAAGGTGCTCGACGAGCTGAAATGGGCCGACTGGTGCATCACCGAGGATGCCGAGCTGGGCCTGCGGGTGTTCGAGAAGGGGCTGTCGGCGGCCTATTTCGAACAGAGCTACGGCAAGGGCCTGATGCCCGACACCTTCATCGACTTCAAGAAGCAGCGCTTCCGCTGGGCCTATGGCGCGATGCAGATCATGAAGCGCCATCTGGCCAGCCTGTTCTTCGGCAAGGGCAGCGAGCTGACCCGCGGCCAGCGCTACCACTTCGTCGCCGGCTGGCTGCCGTGGGTGGCCGACGGTTGAACATCTTCTTCACCGCCGGTGCGCTGCTCTGGTCGGCGGCGATGATCATCGTCCCCAACCGGGTCGACCGCCGCTGTTGATCTTCGCCCTGCCGCCGCTGGCACTGTTCTTCTTCAAGCTCGGCAAGATCCTGTTCCTCTATCGCCGTGCGGTGGGCGTGAACATGCGCGATGCGGCGTCGGCGGCGATCGCCGGCCTGGCACTGTCGCACACCATCGCCAAGGCCGTGCTGTTCGGCATGGTCACGCGCAGCATCCCGTTCTTCCGCACGCCGAAGATGCGCAGCAACCACGGGCTGTTGCTGGCGCTGGCGAAGGCGCGCGAGGAGGCCTTCGTCATGCTGCTGCTGTGGGGCGCCGCGCTCGGCATCGCCATCACCCAGCCGCAGCCGGGGCTGGATGTGATGTTCTGGGTCGCGGTGCTGCTGATCCAGTCGCTGCCCTATGTCGCGGCGCTGGCCATGGCGATGCTCTCGTCGTTGCCCAAGCCCGAGCAGCATGCGCAGGCCAAGCCCGCCTGAGCCTGCCGCAACACCCGCAACGCCCGGCCCAGTCGCCGGGCGTTCTGCTTTAATATGCCGCCTTTTCCGCCCTGCCGACCGGAGCACCGATGACCGCCCCTGCCCTTTCCCCGACCCTGCAACTGGCCTGCGAGCTGATCAATCGCGCTCGGTGACGCCTCTGGACGAAGGCTGCCAGCAGCTGATGAGCGCGCGGCTCGCCGCCTGCGGCTTTGCCGTCGAGCCGATGCGCATCGAGGACGTGGACAATTTCTGGGCACTGCGCGGCAGCGAGGGCCCGGTGCTCTGCTTCGCCGGTCACACCGACGTGGTGCCGACCGGCCCGGTCGAGGCCTGGCACAACCCGCCGTTCGCCGCGCGCATCGACGAGCAGGGCATGCTGCACGGCCGCGGCGCGGCGGACATGAAGGGCAGCCTGGCGGCCATGGTCGTGGCCGTCGAGCGCTTCGTCGCCGACCACCCGGCACACAAGGGCAGATCGCCTTTCTCATCACCAGCGACGAGGAAGGCCCGGCGCACCACGGCACCAAGGCGGTGGTCGAGCGCCTGCGCGAGCGCGGCCAGCGGCTGGACTGGTGCATCGTCGGCGAACCGTCGAGCACCACGCTGGTCGGTGACGTGGTGAAGAACGGTCGCCGCGGCTCGCTCGGCGGCACCCTCACCGTGCGCGGCCAGCAGGGCACGTGGCTACCCGCACCTGGCGAAGAACCCGATCCATCTCGCCGCGCCGGCACTGGCCGAACTCGCCGCCGAGCACTGGGACGACGGCAACGCGTTCTTCCCGCCGACCAGTTTCCAGGTCTCCAACCTCAACGCCGGCACCGGCGCGACCAACGTCATTCCCGGCACCTTGACCGCGGTGTTCAACTTCCGCTTTTCCACCGAATCCACGGTCGAGGATCTGCAGCGCCGTACCGCAGCGATCCTCGACAAGCACGGCCTGGACTGGCACGTCGACTGGGCGCTGTCCGGCCTGCCGTTCCTCACCGAACCCGGCGAGCTGCTCGATGCGGTGTCGGCGAGCATTCGCGCGGTCACCGGCCGCGACACCACGCCGTCGACCAGCGGCGGCACCTCCGATGGCCGCTTCATCGCCACCCTCGGCACCCAGGTGGTCGAACTCGGCCCGGTGAACGCGACCATCCACCAGGTCGACGAGCACGTGCTGGCCAGCGACCTCGACCTGCTCACCGAGATCTACTACCAGACCCTGGTGCGCCTGCTCGCATGCTGACCTGCCCGATCTGCCAGGCGCCGCTCGCCGCGATCGAGCGCGGCGTCGCCTGCCCGGCCAACCACCGTTTCGACCGTGCGCGCCAGGGCTATCTGAACCTCCTGCCGGTGCAACACAAGAACAGCCGCGACCCGGGCGACAACCAGGCCATGGTCGAGGCGCGGCGGCGCTTCCTCGACGGCGGCCACTACGCGCCGCTGGCGCGGCGCCTGGCCGAACTGGCGGCCGAACGCGCGCCG
>LZQO01000150.1_pt1 | contig 8708 bp, 11 predicted proteins | sample 768571 | NCBI WGS metagenome assembly LZQO01 (sample SAMN05207081, study PRJNA324507) | oil field metagenome | isolation source: sample BH-FW-10 from oil reservoir | place: India: Bombay High | collected 2015-12-01
CTCGGCGAGCTTGGGTGGCGAGCTGCCACCGCTGGCCGACGGGCTGGTCGAGGCCGGCCGGACGTTCTGCTACGACATGATGTACGGCGCGAACCGACGCCCTTCTGCCGCTGGGCCAGCCGGCTCGGCGCGCAGTGTCGCGACGGCCTGGGCATGCTCGTCGAGCAGGCGGCTGCCGCCTTTTTGCTGTGGCGCGGCGTACGGCCCGACACCGCGGCCGTGCAAGCCGAACTGCGGCGACAGCTGCAGGCGTCCTGAAGGCGGCTCGCCTCAGAGACGGAAGTGGATGCGCTCGCGCAGGTGACGCGGCTGCTCCAGTTCGTCGACGATGCCCGCGGCCAGCCGGCGCAGTGATTCATGTTGCGGGTCCTCGCTGGCGCGAGCCAGGTCTTCGATGCTCAGCCCCGGTTCGCTGTGCTCGGCATCGATCAGCGTCCAGCGCAGCGGCGTGGCGGTCAGCTGCTGCAATCCGCGCTGCACTGACGGGTCCTGCTCGATCCGCGGGAAGTCGGCGACCAGCAGCAGCCGGTCGACGTTCACCCTTGGCAAGCCACTCAGCAAGGCGGCCAGCGCCTGCTCGAAGCCTGCGGCGAGGCCGGGCTGCTCGGCAGCCGGTCGGCATTGAACAGGCAGAGCACCGCATCCATGCCGGCCACGCTCTCACTCACGCTGATCGGGTCGTACAGATCCGCCGGCTTGGTGCGCAAGCCCGGGCGTGCGGTCAGCGAGTTGAGATCGTCGAGCAGGGCAACCGCCTCGTGCTGCCGGCTGAGCAGCTCGACCAACAGGGCGCTGCCCAGGCTGCAATGCGCGCCATAGAGCGCGAACTTCAGGCGCGGCGTTTCGGCGTTGCGCATGGCTCAGCGCCGCGTGACCAGGTAACCGATCAGCGCGAAGGCGCCGGCCGCGAGCGCCGCAGTCGCCAACGGATGCTGGCGGGCGCATTCCTTGGCCATGCGCCCGGCGTCGTGGCTGCGGCGGGAGAGCTCGGCACAATGTTCGTCCCAGTGCGCGTCCTGCCAGAGCGCTTCGGCACGCGAGCGCAGGCTGCCGAGGCCATGGCGCGATTCACGCGCGGCGTCGTGCTTGAGTTGGTCCAGGGCGCGGACCAGATTGTCGATCTCGTGCTGGATGTCTTCGCGGGTGGTCGGTGTATGGCTGAAGCGGGACATGGCGGGTACCTCCCCTGATAAACCTGTCTGTTGGACTGCTGCGGTCGTTGAAGGTGCAATCGCGGTGCTGCGACCACGGGCCGCCGTTGCGCCAGACGGTCGTTCGCTTCGGCAGGCCTCTTCTACACTCTAGTAGGCCGACGGCGCGTCGCCGACGCGTGAGCGCTTTGCCGCGTGTGAGCGACGCCAAGTCGGACGGGCTTTTCCGTATACTGCGGCGCCGCGCTTCAGGCGCCGCCCCACTCCCCTCTCTCTTGCCCAAATCGGTGAATGCAGTGAAGTTTCGCCACACAATGTTCGGCCTGTTGCTGGCCTGCAGCAGCATGGTGCTGGCCCCCGCCAGCTTCGCGGCGCCCAAGGCCGCGGCCACCCAGGAACTGGCTTCGGGCAGCGCACTGCTGGTCGACCTGAAGACGAACGAAGTGCTCTATTCGAGCAACCCCGGCCTGGTCGTGCCGATTGCTCGGTGACCAAGCTGATGACCGCATGGTGGTGCTCGACGCCAAGCTGCCGCTCGACGAAGTGTTGCCGATCACCATCCGCGAAGTACCGGAGATGCGCGGCGTGTTCTCGCGCGTGCGCATCGGCAGCGAGGTCAGCCGGCGCGAGATGCTGCTGATGACGCTGATGTCCTCGGAGAACCGCGCCGCGGCCAGCCTGGCGCACCACTACCCCGGTGGCTACAGCGCCTTCATCCAGGCAATGAACGCCAAGGCGCGTGCGCTGGGCATGCGCGACACCCGCTACGTCGAGCCGACCGGCCTGTCGGAGCAGAACGTGTCGAGCGCCAACGACCTGGTCAAGCTGCTGCGCGCAAGCCAGAACTACCCGTTGCTGAGCCAGTTCAGCTCGACCCGCGAGAAGACCGTGGCCTTCCGCAAGCCCAGCTACACCCTGGGCTTTCGCAACACCAATGCCCTGGTGCGCAAGCCCAACTGGGACATCCAGCTGACCAAGACCGGCTTCACCAACGCCGCCGGCCATTGTCTGGTGATGCGCACCCGCATGAACGGCCGGCCGGTGGCCTTCGTGGTGCTCGATGCGTTCGGCAAGTACACCCACATGGCCGATGCCAATCGCCTGAAGAAGTGGATCGAGACCGGCACCATCACCCCCGTGCCAGCCGCGGCACTGGCCTACAAGCAGCAGAAGACGGCGCAGCGCCAGGGCCTGTTGCAGGCGGCGCAGTAAGCGTTACATCGGAAGTGCTCGCCGCCGTGTAGCCGCGAGCACTGCCAACGCTTGACGAGTGGGGATAGGCTTGATGGCGAAGCGGGCAGCCTGCGCGGCTGCCTCGGTCGTCCGGCTCGCCGGAGGTTCCTGCCGGCGCCAGCGCTACCGGCCGGTCAGGCGATTGCAGCTCAGATGCCGCCGAGCCGCTGCACGGTAAGGAAGAACACCAACAGCACGCTGTTGATCGCCCAGGCGGCGGTCAGCAGCCGGGCCATGTCGCCGTAGAGCCTGTTGCGCACGTTATCGGCGCACAGCCAGATCTCCCCGATGATCCACGCCGTGTAGCCGAGGATCAGGCCGAACATCATCAGGTTGGTACTCAGCGAAGCGCCGTTGAAGTAGCCGAACAGGGCCATGCCCCAGAGCACCTGGCTGGGGATCACCCCGTAGAGCCAGAACACCACGCCCAGCGGGCGCTTGATCATCATGAAAGCCAGCGGAGAAGACGATTTCATGGCTGCGATCCTCCTTGGGAAAGCCGGGCGCCGCGACTGCGAGCGGCTGTTGCAGCGGGCCGGCGGCCCGGTGCGCTTGCCTTCAATCTAGTCCTCGCCAGGGTGCGGCGCAATGTCGCGTCGGACGAACGTGTGCAAATGTTTCAGCCGCACGAGCCGAGTCCGCACGCGCCGCGCCCGGCGAACCCGCCGGGATCAGCCGGCCAGCACCGAGTCCACCAGCGCCTTGGCCTCGGCCTGGATGCGCGCCAGGTGCGCCTCGCCCTCGAAGCTCTCGGCGTAGATCTTGTACACGTCCTCGGTGCCGGACGGCGCGCGGCGAACCAGCCGCTTTCAGTCTCCACCTTCAGCCCGCCGATGGCCGCGCCGTTGCCCGGTGCCTCGGTGAGGATGCGCGTGATCGGCTGGCCGGCCAGCTCCTTCGCGCTGACCTGCGATGCCGACAACTTGCCCAGGCGCGCCTTCTGCTCGCGACTGGCCGCAGCGTCGATGCGCTGGTACACCGGCGCGCCGAAGCGGTCGGTCAGCGCTCTGTAGCGTTCGCTCGGGTCCTTGCCGGTGACTGCAGTGATCTCCGCGGCCAGCAGGCCGAGGATCAGCCCGTCCTTGTCGGTGGACCAGGCGCCGCCCCTCTTGTCGAGGAACGAAGCGCCGGCCGACTCCTCGCCGCCGAAGCCCAGGCTGCCATCCATCAGGCCGTCGACGAACCACTTGAAGCCTACCGGTACCTCCACCAGGCGGCGGTCGATGCCGGCGGCGACGCGGTCGATCATCGATGAGGACACCAGCGTCTTGCCGATGCCGGCCTCGGCGCTCCAGCCCGGGCGATGGGTGAACAGGTATTCGATGGCCACCGCCAGGTAGTGGTTGGGGTTCATCAGCCCGCCGGAGCGGGTGACGATGCCGTGGCGGTCGTGGTCGGTGTCGCAGGCGAAGGCCACGTCGAAGCGGTCCTTGTTCTCGATCAGCCCGGCCATGGCGTGCGGCGAGCTGCAGTCCATGCGGATCTTGCCGTCCCAGTCCAGGCGCATGAAGCGGAAGGTCGGGTCGACCACCGTGGACAGCACCTCCAGCGGCAGGCCGAAGCGCTCGGCGATGCGCGGCCAGTAGTGCACACCGGCGCCGCCCAGCGGGTCGACGGCGAACTTCAGGCCCGAGCCGCGGATGGCGTCGAGGTCGATCACCCGCTCCAGCCCGCCGACATAGGCGTCGATGAAATCGAAGCGCTGGGTGGTGGCGGCCTTGAGCGCCTGGCGGTAATCCATGCGCTTGACGCCATCGAGACCGGCGACCAGCAGCGCATTGGCGCGCTCCTGAATCCACTTGGTCACCCCGGTGTCGGCCGGGCCGCCATTGGTGGGGTTGTACTTGAAGCCGCCATCGCCCGGCGGGTTGTGCGACGGCGTGATGACGATGCCGTCGGCCAGCCCGCTGGTGCGGCCGCGGTTGTAGCTGAGGATCGCGTTGGAAATCGCCGGAGTCGGCGTGTAGCCCGGCTCGCCGTTGGTTTCCGGGCAGCCGGCGTCGATGCGCGTGTCGATGCCGTTGGCCGCCAGCACTTCCAGCGCCGAGACGAACGCCGGTTCGGACAGCGCATGGGTGTCCATGCCCATGAACAGCGGGCCGTCGATGCCTTCCTGGCGGCGGTAATCGCAGATCGCTGGGTGGTGGCGAGGATGTGCCACTCGTTGAAGCTGCCCTTGAGCGAGGAACCGCGATGCCCGGAGGTGCCGAACGCCACCTGCTGCGCCGGGTCGGACGGGTCCGGCCGGTCGCTGTAGTAGCGCGCCACCAGGCGCGGCAGGTGGGTCAGGCTGTGCGGGTCGGGCAGGCGTCCGGCGTTGGGGGCGAGGCTCATGGGGCGGTCCTTTCTCGAAGTGACGATGCGCCGGCCCTCCGGGCCGGTTGCGGTGCGAATGAAACGCCAGTCGGCGTCGTTTATCCAGAGCTAAGACCGCGGCGATCGTCGCGGTTCCCCAGCCGCCCTGCCCAGCGCGGTGGGCAGCCTGCGCCTACGCCCGTCGTGCGGCCGGAACCTGGCCCGCCGCCCCCTGCTCTGCTGCTTGAGCACCCCGCTCATGCCAACCGGAGAGCAGCCATGAACGTTGAACAACGCATCCGCCAGCGCGCCTACGAGATCTGGGAATCCGAAGGCCGCCCCGAGGGCCAGGCGCCCGCCCACTGGCAGCGCGCCCGCGACGAGATCGAGCCCTTCTACAAGGAAGGCAACGCCGAGGCCGGCAGCATCGAAAGCAGCGTCGCCATTCCCATGCCGCGTTCGGGCGATGGCGAGCGATAGCTAGCGCGCCGGGCCGCCCAGCGTTCGCCGAGGTAGTCGAGAAAGCAGGTGATGCGCGAGGCCAGCGCGGTGTTGCGGTAGTACACCGCGTTGATCGGCTGACGCACGTCGACGCGCTGCGCGGCGAGCACCTCCACCAGATCGCCGCGCGCGCGATCACCGGCGGTCATGAAATCCGACAGGCAGGCCAGCCCTTCGCCGGCCAGCGCCAGCGCGCGCACGGTATCGCCGCTGGAGGCCCGCAGCGATGGGGTGATCCGCCAGCTTTCGCCCTGTGCGTGCCGCAGTGGCCAGTCGTTGAGGCTGTCCGGCTCGGTGAAGCCGATCAGGCTGTGCGCGGCGAGCGCCTCGACCTGCTGCGGCGTGCCATGCCGGGCCAGGTAGGCCGGGCTGGCCAGCACACGGCGCAGGGTGTGGCACAGCGGCCGCGCATGCAGGCTGGAATCGGGCAGCGGGCCGAGGCGAATGGCCAGATCGGTGCGCCGCTCCAGCAGGTCGATGATGCGGTCGTCGCTGTACAGCTCCAGCTCGATCTGTGGATAACGCGCACGGAAATCGCCGATCAGCGGCACGATCACGTGCAGCATGAAGGGCGCGGCGGTATTGACCCGCAGCCGTCCGGCCGGCGCCTGGCGCCGCAGCGCCATCTGCTCCTCGGCCTGCTCGACGCTGGCGAGAATACGGCGCGCCTGGGCGAGAAACACCTCGCCCTCCTCGGTCAGCTCCAGGCGTCGTGTGGTGCGCCGCAGCAGGGTCACCGCGAGCTTGTCTTCCAGGCGGCTCAAGGCGCGGCTGATACCGGACGCGGTCTGCTGCAGCTGCTCGGCCGCGGCGCTGAACGAGCCGCTGTCGACCACGCTGACAAAGGCCTGCATTTCCTCGAGGCTGGTCTTCATTGTTGAGCCCAAGTCAAAAGTGTTTGGCGGATTGGCCGGTTTTTCCGCAGGAGTGTGGCTTCGATACTGCGCGCCTTCAACAGACCCGGAGCCAATCATGCCCCTTGCCCTGCTTGCGCTGACACTCAGCGCGTTTGCCATCGGCACGACGGAGTTCGTCATCGTCGGCCTGCTCCCCACCATCGCCGGCGACCTCGGCGTCGCCCTGCCCTCGGCCGGCCTGCTGGTCAGCTCTATGCGCTCGGCGTGGCGGTCGGCGCGCCACTGCTCACCGCGCTGACCGGCCGCTTGCCGCGCAAGGCGCTGCTGCTCGGCCTGATGCTGCTGTTCACCGCCGGCAACCTCTTGGCCTGGCAGGCACCAGGCTACGAATCGCTGGTGCTGGCGCGCATCGTCACCGGCCTCGCGCATGGCGTGTTCTTCTCCATCGGCTCGACCATCGCCACCAACCTGGTGCCGAAGGAAAAGGCCGCCAGCGCCATCGCCACCATGTTCACCGGCCTCACCGTGGCCCTGGTCACCGGCGTGCCGCTGGGCACCTTCATCGGCCAGCACTTCGGCTGGCGCGAGACCTTTCTGGCGGTGTCCGCCCTCGGTGTGCTGGCCTTTGTCGGCAGCCTGCTGTTCGTGCCGCGCGGCATTCGACACAGCCCGCCGGCATCGCTGTTGACCCAGCTTGGCGTGCTCCGCCAGCCTCGCCTGCTGCTGGTGTACGCGATGACCGCCCTCGGCTACGGCGGCAGCTTCACCGCCTTTACCTTTCTCGCCCCGATCCTGCAGGACCTCAGTGGCTTCAGCGCCAACGCGGTGAGCCTGGTGTTGCTGGTCTATGGCGTATCGGTGGCGGCCGGCAATATCTGGGGCGGCAAGCTGGCCGACCGCCGCGGGCCGATCGGCGCGCTGAAGCTGATCTTCGTCCTGCTCGCCGCCGTTCTGCTGGTGCTGACCTTCACTGCCGGCAACCCCTGGCTGGCCCTGGCGACCGTACTGCTCTGGGGCGCCGTCGCCTTCGGCAACGTGCCGGGGCTGCAGCTCTATGTCGTGCGGCAGGCCGAGCGCTACAGCCCACAGGCGGTGGATGTCGCCTCGGGCCTGAACATCGCCGCGTTCAACCTCGGCATTGCCGGCGGCGCCTGGCTGGGCGGGCATATCGTCGCCGGGCTCGGCCTGATCCACACCGCCTGGATCGGTGCGCTGGTGGTGCTGCTGGCACTCGCATTGACCGCCTGGGCCGGTCGCCTCGACCGGCATGGCCCTGCCGAAGCGGCGCCGGACGGCGCCTGGGCCGGCTGATCGGCCGCCTTTTCGCCAAGCAGGTGACAGGCGAGTAGCGCATCGGCGCCCTACTCGCCCGCGCCCGGCACCTTCACCCCGGCCAGCGCGGAGCGCCCGCCACCGGCGGCCGCGGAGATGACACTGAAACTGCCATCGGTCTCCAGCACCACGGCCTCGATGCCTCCAGCGACGCCGAGCCGCTGGCGCGCACCGCGGCACGTAACTCGGCCTCGGTCACCCGCGCCTTGCGCAACGCCTCGCCGAGAAAGCGGCCCCGGTAGAACAGCAGCGCCGGCTCGCCGGTGACCAGCTTGCGCACCCAGGCCACCCGCACGCTGGACCAGGTCACCGCGTACTGCAACGCGATCAGCAACGCCAGCGCCAGCACGCCCTGCGCCAGCGACACATCGCGGCTCAGCAGAATGGTCGCAAAGGTCGACCCCAGCGCCACGGTGACGACCAGATCGAAGGCATTCATCTTCGACAACGTCCGCCGCCCCGAAACGCGCAACAACAGCACCAGGCTGACATAGGCCAGCACGCCCACCACCAGCGTGCGTATCAACGTCGTTGCGCTACTGAAAAACATGCCTTCCACAACCGCCTCCCGAACCTGACCCCTGCAGGGGTGGACCGGATTGGTCGGCGTAAATTGCAGAAGACGTAGGCGTCGGGCGGGAGGCCGCGAGCGGAACGGGGATTAATCCAACGTCGGCTTTACCCGTATGGACGCAGTGGCTAATGTGCCATCACGCGCAGCAACTGCGCACTGGATCACGGTTCCGCTACGGCGGCTCCCGGCGCGGCCCTGGCCCGTCACCAAGGAAGGCAGGAGATGGCGCGATTGTTCCCGGTACGCTCGCAATTTCAGCTCGATACATCTGGCGCGCGGCGTTTTGCCGAGGCGCCAAGCGATAGCAAAGGGGGCGAGGGAAAAGCAACAGCTATCCAGTCTTCCTAGGAAATAACCTGGCCCTTTTTTCCAGTCCCCTTTTTCCAAGGATAAATCTGCCCCATTTCGTGGGACTAACGAGTCATAACGGAGCTCTGCGAGTTTAATTTAATTTTGTGAAAGGAAAGAAAAAATTGAAAACAAATCTGATTAATGTGAACAAGATTTTTATTGATAGGCTTTTTCGCATTCCAGACTATCAAAGAGGATACGCCTGGCGGGAAAGGCAACTCAAAGATTACTGGAGCGATCTGAGGCAGCTAGAAGAGGGGCGTAATCATTATGTTGGTGTGCTGACCCTGGATGAGGTACCAGAAGCAGTATATAAAAAATGGCATGATGATTTATGGATTATAGAATCTAAAAGTTTTGCTCCGTATTATGTGGTTGATGGGCAGCAGCGGCTTACCACCTCGATTTTGCTTA
>LZQO01000151.1_pt1 | contig 8692 bp, 9 predicted proteins | sample 768571 | NCBI WGS metagenome assembly LZQO01 (sample SAMN05207081, study PRJNA324507) | oil field metagenome | isolation source: sample BH-FW-10 from oil reservoir | place: India: Bombay High | collected 2015-12-01
TCGCCTTCTGGATCGCCCTCGGCCTGCTCTGCGCCGGCTTCTTCCAGCTCGGCATCGGCGTCATCTTCGCGGTGATCGCAGTGCTGGTGGCGGTGTGCTGGTTCATCAAGGGCGGCCGCGAGACCCTGACCATCTGCCTGCATGCGCTGGTCGAAGGCGCCCGCCATGCGGTGCCGGTGGGCATCGCCTGTGCGCTGGTCGGGGTGATCATCGGCATCGTCTCGCTGACCGGCGTGGCCTCGACCTTTGCCGGCTACATCCTGGCGATCGGCCGCGACAACCTGTTCATCTCGCTGATCCTGACCATGCTTACCTGCCTGGTCCTCGGCATGGGCATCCCGACGATCCCGAACTACATCATCACCAGCTCCATCGCCGCGCCCGCGCTGCTGGATCTGGGCGTGCCGCTGATCGTCTCGCACATGTTCGTCTTCTACTTCGGGATCATGGCCGACCTCACGCCGCCGGTGGCCCTGGCCTGCTTCGCCGCCGCGCCGATCGCCAAGGAGCGCGGTTGAAGATCAGCCTGTGGGCGATCCGCATCGCCATCGCCGGCTTCATCGTGCCGTTCATGGCGGTCTACGAGCCGGCGCTGATGATGCAGGGCGACAGCTGGGCCGCGACGTTCTACATCCTGTTCAAGGCGGCCTTCGCCATCGGTCTGTGGGGCGCCGTGTTCACCGGCCACCTGGAGCGCTCGCTGAGCTGGTGGGAGCGCGCCCTGGCGTTTGCCGCCGGTGTGGCGATGATCATGTCGATGCCGATCAGCGACGAGATCGGCTTTGCCCTCGGTGCGCTGTTCCTCGTTCAGCACGTCTGGCGCGCCCGCCGTGCCGAGCCGGTTGCCGCATGATCGGCCTCTGTCTCGGCCTGGCGGGGGCGGTCTGGGCGCAGCTGCCGACCGCCGACTTCACCCTGGCGTGGAACCACACCATCGAGAAGATCCGCTGGGAAGAGGATTACCGCGTGACGCCGAGCGGGCTGCTGCTCGGCGAAGCGCGGGTCAAGGGTTCTGGCGCCGGGATGGAAATCCCGGATGACGCCGAACTGCGCAACGGGGCCTGGCACTACCAGCGCCGGATGCCGCCGTTGCAACCCCTGCGTGTGGGGCGAACCCCCGAAGCGGGGGACTACCAACTGTGCTTCGACCAGCGTTGCCACGCGATGAGCGAATGGCTGGGCCCGCCACAAGCGGACCAGCCCGCGCTGGAGCTCTGGAGCTGCGAGCTCGCCGCCCCCGGAGCGTCCTGATCTGCCGCGAGTCACCACGCCCGCCGGATCGGGCGGTGCTTCCACCCCTGGCTGCCCACGGGTGGATGGCCACCGCCTCGCCTGCCATTCCACGCCTGCCCGGCACCCAGCCGCATGCCTGCCGGCCAGCCGTACGCGCCCCGGCTCACGGCTCGCTGGTCGCCCTCGGCGCAATCGTGGCGCCAATCTCGGCTAGGCTCAGTGCAGCCCAATAACGGAGACCGCTTCATGCATCGTTCACTCTGCCTGGCCAGCCTGTTGTTCCTCACCGCGACCGCCGAGGCCGCGCCCATCCTGCCGGGCTTGTGGGAATTCACCAGCAGTGACGTCCAGGTCGACGGTCAGCAGATGCCGGGCATGCAGGAAATGCTCGAGCAACTGAAGGGCATGTCGCCCGAGCAGAAGAAGATGATGGAAGGCATGCTTGCCGAACATGGCATGCAGCTGGGCGGCCAGGGCATGCGCATCTGCCTCAGCGAAGCGCAGGTGCAGGCCGAGGAACTGCCCTTCAGCGACGACCCGGCCTGCCGTCAGGAGATCACCGAGCGCAGCGACAGCGTCTGGAAGTTCCGCTTCGAATGCCCGGACGCCCGCGGCCAGGGCGAGACCCGCTTCATCAGCGAGCGCGAGTTCGTCAGCCAGGTGGAAACAGAGCACAGCGGCGAAGGCATGCCGCAACGCACGCGCATGCAATCGCGCGGCCGCTGGCTGGGTGCCGATTGCGGCGGGTTGAAGCCGGCTCGCTGAGGTTTCACGTGGAACCTGCTGGCCGATCAGCGCTGGGGTGACTCCCAGCGCGCGCCCGGCTGCTGCTCGCAGGCCGGCCGCAGAAAGCGCGCATCACTGGCCACGCCGTAATAGTGCACGTCCTGCCGATAGGCAGGTTGGCGGCCTGGGCGTTACGACAGATTCCAAAGGCGCCGTTCGGACAACTCGCAACGAAGCGCACCGCCACCTGCTGATCGACGAGCTGCGGCTGGCAATAACCGGAACGAAACAATTCGCGGGGAATGCTGCGGTTCTCCTGGCACAACTCCACTTCCACACCCTTGGCGCGGCTGCTGATGATGCAGGCATCGGCGAGAACCGAACCGCTCGGCAACGTCACGGACAACAGCAACAGCAGTGGCAGGCTACGCATCATCGACTCCAGGGCGAACGGCGCGACTCTAGGGCCTGTCGCGCCCGCTGTCGAGCCAGGCAGGGGCGGCGCGCCACACACTGCACGAATCCCTTCCCCGACGGGGCTCTGCCGGGCACCATAGCCGCATGTTCGAACAGATCCCGACGCACGTCATCTGCGGCCCGCTGGGCGCTGGCAAGACCAGCCTCCTGCGCGATCTGCTGGCCCAGCGGCCGGCGGCGGAGCGCTGGGCCGTGCTGATCAATGAATTCGGCCAGATCGGCCTCGATGCCGCCCTGCTCGAAGACAGCGTTGGCGATGGTGTGACCCTGCACGAAGTCGCCGGCGGCTGCCTGTGCTGCGTCAACGGCGTGCCCTTCCAGGTTGGCCTGACGCGCCTGCTGCGCCGCGCCCGGCCGCAGCGTCTGTTCATCGAACCTTCCGGGCTTGGACATCCGGGCGCACTGCTGCGCCAGTTGCGTGAACCACCTTGGCAAAGCCTGCTGAGCGTGCAAGCACCGGTGGTGGTGCTCGATGCAGCAGCGCTGGCCGCCGGTCAGCCGCTGGCCGACACGCAGCAGGCGGCGCTGGACGAGGCCGGGCTGGTCTTGCTGAACAAGAGCGAAACGCTGGAAGCACAGGCGCGCGAAGCGCTTTCGCGAACGCTGGGGCCGCGCCCGCTGTACTGGACCGAGCACGGGCGGCTGCCGCTCCGATACCTGCCCGGCAGCACTGCACAGGCGGTCAGCGCGCAGGCACCCTCGAAACTGCCGCAGGTGGGTCCGGCGCCGGGCAACCTGTGGCTCGACCCGGGCGAACCGATCTGCCACAGCGGGCACGCCGCCGAAGGCTGGAGCATCGGCTGGCGCTGGCACCCTTCACAGCGCTTCGACCTCGAGCGCCTGCGGCAATGGCTGGCCCGCTGGGGCTGGCAGCGCGCCAAGCTGATCGTGCATGCCGAAGCGGGCTGCTGTCGGCCAATGCGCTGCAGGGCACCGCGGTCGAATTCCGCCCCAGTGAGTGGCGCAAGGATTCGCGGCTGGAGCTGATCTTTGCCGAGCCCGTCGACGAGGCAGCGCTACGCCGCGAACTGGCCGCCTGTCGCCAGGCAGCGGAAGGGCCTGCAGCCGGCTAGTGCCGCCGACGCCATTCGTCGAGCTGGATGACGCGCCCCTGCTCGGCCGTTGTCGGCTCACGCACCGGGTGGGCCTGCAGCTCGATACGCCCGAGCTTGCCGCCATACATGGTGACCCAGCCCTGATGACGCTGCTCGCCGGTCACGGTGAATTCGAACCCGTACAGGCGTGCCAGCCGGCGCTGGCCGCGGGCATCGCGCACCAGGGCGAAGCGGCGAAAGGCCACGTTGCCGTCGAGCAGCTCGACGTCCTCGCGCTCGCAATACCGGCGCACCGCCGTCAATGCCCGCTCGCGGATGCCGTGCGCGTGCCAGAACCAGGCGGCGAACGCCGCCAGCAGCAGGAACAGGCTCAGGTTGCCGAGGCTCAGCATGCCGGTTCAGCTCTGCAGCCAGACATCGCGCGCCCAGTGCCAGACGCTTTCCCAGCTCTGCTCGGTGAGCTCGGCAGACTCACCGCTGAACAGCGTCACCTCGCCTTCGAGGTCGACTACGTAGTAATCCAGGCCATCCTGGCAGATCGGCAGCAGATCGCGCGGTACGCCGGCGTCCCAGGCATTGGCCGCCACTTCGGGCAGAAAGGTGTGCGACTGCGGATCGGTTGCGGTGACCGGTTCGAGCCGGCCATAGACCACATCGCTGACCTGCAGCAGGAACTCGCGCAGGCCGAACGGCAGGTTGATCAGCAGCTGCTCTTCGATCTCCACCAGCAGGTCGTCGTCGGGCAGTTCCAGCGGCACCGGCACCGGCTCGTTGAGTTCTCGTAGCTGTTCAATGACGTCTTCCACGGTTGTCTCGCTCGGCTCAGGGAATGAACAGGCAAAAGCGTCGTCCAACGACGGGGCTTGGCGCCAGATGCGCCATCGGACCGGGCTGCTTTCGTCAGGCGCCCGTTTATACGCCGCCTTTGATTGGCCAGCCAGTCCGGGCACGTTACAGTGGCCGCCTTTTATCGCCATTTCGCGACAGTGCATGTGCCGTCCCATGCTGTTGCCCACCCGAGGCCGCCATCGCCCGGTACCCGCTCGGGTGCATGCCCGGCCGAAAGGAGACACCATGGTCACCCGTCACGTCCAGAGCCTCGAACAGGCCATCGCTCACTGCGCCGACGAGCCGATCCACATCCCCGGAAGCATCCAGTCGCACGGCTTCCTGCTGGTGCTCGGCGAGCCGCAGCTGGAGGTCATCCAGGCCAGCGAGAACGTCCAGCAGTGGCTGGGCAAGCCTGCCGAGGCGCTGCTCGGCCAGCGCCTGGAGACCCTGTTCCCGGGCCTGGAGCTGGCGCCGCGACTGCAGGCGCTCAGCGACGACGACAACAATCCCTTCCATCTGCGCGACCTGTGCTTCGACCTGCCTGACGGCGAGCAGGAGCGCTTTGCCCTGATGGCCCATCGCTTCGCCGGCCAACTGATCATCGAGTTCGTCCGCGCCAGCCGCGCGGACGACGCCTATGACAACCTCTACCCGATGATGCGCACCTTCGTCACCGAGCTGGAGAATGCGCGCGATCTCGACGCGCTGTGCCGGCTGGCGGTACGCGAGGTCAAGCGCATCACCGGCTTCGGGCGGGTGAAGATCTACCGCTTCGATGCCGAGGGCAACGGCCTGGTGCTGGCCGAGGAGGCCGACCCGGGCTATGCGAGCTATCTGGGGCTGCGCTTCCCGGCGGCGGACATCCCGGCCCAGGCGCGCCGGCTGTACTGCACCAACCTGATCCGCGTGATCCAGGACGCCAACTACCGCCCCGCACGGATGGTACCGCCGCTCAATCCTGAAACCGGCGCACCGCTGGATCTGAGCTTCGCCGCGCTGCGCAGCGTATCTCCGGTGCATCTGCAGTACATGCGCAACATGGGCACCCTGGCCTCGATGTCGCTCTCGATCCTGGTCGACGGCCAGCTTTGGGGCCTGATCTCCTGCCACGATGCCAGCCCGCGCCAGGTCAGCTACCAGACGCGTACCGCCTGCGAACTGCTCGGGCGCATCCTGGCGCTGCAGATCGAAGCCAAGGAAACGGCAGTGCTGGCGCAACGCAAGCTCGAGCTGCGCCGGCAGGTCGTGCAATTGCTGGCCGCGATGGCCGATCGCGACAGCGTGGTCGAGGGTTTCCGCAGCCTGCCGGACGTGGTCTTGGAGTTCGCCCGCGCCAGCGGCGCGGCGGTGATCGCCGGTGACGACTACCAGACCTTTGGCAATACCCCAACGGAGGAGCAGTTGCAGGCGCTGGCGCGCTGGCGGTCGACGCGGCGCGCCTGGGCATGTGGGATTACGAGCCACAGAGCGACACGCTGATCTGGGACCAGCGCTGTCGCGCCATGTTCGGCCTGACGGTCGATGAGCCGGTGAGCATGGCCACGTTCGAACGGCTCTGTCATCCCGACGACATCGGCCGAATGCGTCGGCGCATCGAAGCGGCGATCGCCCGGCAGAACGACCGCGACTACGCGGAGGTGTACCGCGTCTGCCTGCCGGACGACCGCGTGCGCTGGCTGGAAACCCGCGGCCAGGCCTTCTTCGAGAACGGCCGTTGTGTGCGCTTCGTTGGCGTGGTGATGGATATCACCGAGCAGAAGCTCGCCACCGAGGCCCTCAAGCAGCTCAACGAGAAGCTCGGTGAGCGCGTTCAGGAGCGCACTCGCGAGCGGGATCGTACCTGGGATCTGTCGCGTGATTTGCTCGCCGTCACCCGCTTCGACACCACACCGATCGCGCTCAACCCTGCCTGGGAGAGCACGCTGGGCTGGCCGCGGGAAAAGTTGCTGCAGGGCCCGCTGAGCGACCTGGTGCATCCCGATGACGTCCAGGCGACGCTCGAGGAAACCGCCAGCATCACCAGCGGCCAGGTCAGCAATCGCTTCGTCAATCGCCTGCGCCACGCCGACGGCAGCTATCACTGGCTGTCGTGGAACGCCGTGCCGGACGCCGGGCACATGTACGCGGCGGCACGTGACATCACCAGCAAGATCGCCACCATCGACAAGCTTGCCGAATCCAACCGGCAACTGCTCGAACAGATCGGCGAACGCGAGCGCATGGAAGAGACGCTGCAGCAGATGCAGCGCCTGGAGGCGGTCGGCCAGTTGACCGCCGGCGTGGCGCACGATTTCAACAACCTGCTCACGGTGATCCTGACCAGCACCAGTTTCCTCAAGCACGACCTGGAGAGCGGTGCGCCGTCGACCAAGGCGCTGGCGCGCCTGCAGTACATTCGCGACGCCGGCGAGCGTGGCGCCACGCTGACCAGCCAGTTGCTGGCCTTCTCCCGGCGACAGCAGCTGGCGCCCAAGGCGATCTGGCTGAACGACACCATCACCGGCATGCTCAACCTGCTGCAGAGTTCGCTCGGCGGCAGCGTCAGCATCAGTGTCGACGCCGCAGCCGACCTCTGGCCGGCTATGGTCGACCCGACCCAGATCGAGATGATCATCCTCAACCTGGCGATCAATGCGCGCGATGCGATGGGCAGCGGCGGGCAGCTCGTTCTGCGGACCGGCAATATCAGCCTGACCCGGCCGGCCGAGCGCCCGGAAGACCCGCTGCCGGGCGATTACGTGGTGCTGGCCGTCAGCGACAACGGTACTGGCATGACCGACGAGGTGCTGCGCAAGGCCTTCGAGCCCTTCTTCACCACCAAGGAAGTCGGCAAGGGCTCGGGGCTGGGGCTGGCGCAGGTGTTCGGCTTCGCCAAGCAGTCCGGCGGCGGCGCCAGCATCGAAAGCGAGCCCGGAGTCGGCACCACGGTGAAGGTCTTTCTGCCACGGGCCTGCAGCACACTGGCCGTGGCGGAGAACGCAGACTATCCCGCACGGCCGCCGGCGCCGTCCGTGCGCCACGCCATTCTGCTGGTCGACGACGACCAGACGGTGCGCGAGGTGACGGCACAGATGCTCGATACGCTCGGCTATTCGGTGATCGAAGCCGACAGCGGCGCAAAGGCGCTGGAGCTCCTGGAAAATGGCGTGAGCGTCGACCTGCTGCTGGCCGACTTCGCCATGCCGGCGATGAACGGCGGCGAGCTGGCGCGCCGCGTTCGCAGCCACTATGCGCGGCTGCCGGTCGTGTTCATCACCGGTTATGCCGAACTCGGCGAGCTCGGCCTCGACGGCGCGGTGGTAGTGCAGAAGCCCTTCCGCGAGGAACAGCTGGCGGACAAACTGATGCAGGCCCTGCGCGAGCGGAGCCCGGTCTGATGGATTGCCGGCAGCACCTGCGCCAGGCCACCGCGACGATGCACCAGCAGGTCGACCGGGCCTTCTCAGCCTTCCAGCTGACCGAGGCGGCAGGTTACCGGGGCTTCCTGTGCGCGCATGCGCGCGTACTGCTGCCGCTGGAACAGCTGCTCGACGAGGCCGAGGCCGCCCAGCTATTGGCGGACTGGCCACAGCGTCGGCGCAGCGCGGCCTTGCGTGCCGACCTGGCCGATCTCGCGGTCATGCCGCCGCCGGCTCTGGTGATCGATCGCCCCGCGGATGAGAGTGCACTGTGGGGCCTGCTCTATGTGCTCGAAGGCTCTCGCCTGGGTGGCCGCGTGCTGGCCGAACGGGTTCGTCGGGCCGATCCCGACCAGCCGCTTCGCTACCTCAGCCATGCAATGCGGCGCCGCTGTGGCCCCGTTTTCTGGAAAGCCTGCAGCGCCGCGCCGCGGCCTGCGACATGGCGAGCATGCAGGCCGCCGCAGTCGCCCTGTTCGCCCGCTTCGCCGAGGCCGCCCGCCAGGAACAGGCGAGCGCGGCGACGGCAGCGGCTGTGGGATGCAAATAAAGTTTCATCCTAACCCTAAAAACAGAGAGAAACGTCGCGCGCTCTCCTATTCATAAAAAAATCCCTTTTATATCAGTATGTTGTGAGCACTTACACCCGAGACTGGATCGTTTTGCCTTTCATGGGAGAATGATTAAGGGCGCTAAAGTATCATCCTAATTTTCGCCCAGGCTCGAAAAATACGGTAAATGGTGAAAATAAAGATTCATCCTTTTCCGATGTTGCCCGTTCCAACACGTAAGCAGTCAGTCAGAAAAAACACATAGATCCAATCCCTAGCGAGCATTGAGCTCTCTCATCCGTGCCAACTGCTCCAACCCTTGGACGCCCTAAATGCTTACCCAAAAAAATCAACACCTTCTTTTAAAAACACAATCAAAAATGACTCCCTTATATCCATTTAACCTAAACAGCCTTCCCCC